>JAEAME010000009.1_pt1 | contig 390760 bp, 311 predicted proteins | sample 8958731 | NCBI WGS metagenome assembly JAEAME01 (sample SAMN16933194, study PRJNA681113) | bioreactor sludge metagenome | isolation source: anerobic bioreactor sludge (Control) | place: India:Bengaluru | collected 2018-10-24
ACAGTCTCGAAAAAGTGTCAAATATGTTATGCTATACAACACCTAATTCTTAATTATTTATTGAGTTCCTCCCACAGCATCCCCTTCAGCTTTTGTAACCCTGTTTTCTTGTGAGAAGAAATAAAGATATAGGGGATTTCCGGCAACCCTTCCTTTAACTCCCGTATGATCTCGTTATCCGCAAGGTCGCTTTTTGTAATGGCAAGTACCCTCGATTTATCAAGCAATTCAGGATTGTATTGTTTCAGTTCATTCAGCAATATCCGGTATTCCATGGATATATCTTTACTGTCAACCGGGATCATGAACAATAACAGGGAATTGCGTTCAATGTGACGTAGGAAACGTAATCCCAGTCCCTTTCCTTCATGAGCACCCTCAATGATTCCTGGTATGTCAGCTACTACAAATGAACGCCGGTCATGGTAACGTACAATTCCAAGGTTGGGCGTAAGGGTTGTGAAGGGATAATCGGCGATCTGTGGTCTTGCAGCCGAGATGACCGAAAGAAGTGTTGATTTTCCTGCATTAGGGAAACCCACGAGACCTACATCCGCTAATAGTTTCAACTCCAGGATCTTCCAGGATTCCACTCCCGGTTCTCCCGGCTGGGAAAACTTTGGTGCCTGCCGGGTTGCCGATTTAAAATGATCGTTTCCTAACCCGCCCCGGCCGCCCTCGACAAGAATATGTCTTTGCCCCTCTTCGGTGATCTCACATTCAAACAGACCTGTCTCTGCATCGCGTGCAACCGTTCCCAGTGGAACATCGATTACCACATCCGCTCCATTGGCACCATGCATGAGCTGGCGTGCACCATTACCTCCGTTCTTTGCCCGTAGATGCCGGGTATATTTTAAATGAAGTAAGGTCCAGAATTGCTGGTTACCCTGAAGAATGATATGCCCCCCTCTCCCTCCATCGCCTCCGTCAGGACCACCTCTTGGATTGGTTCGCGTCCGTAGAAAATGAGCCGACCCGTCTCCTCCGCTTCCGGAAGCACAGAATATTTTAACATAATCGACGAAATTAGAGTCAGTCATCTGAAGAAATTAGAAATTGGACTTGTCCGTTCCAAAAATAAAAATTGTCTGTCTCAGTTCTTAAATAAAAAATAAACTGCCAGGATCAGCAAACCAAACGCCACAAAATGATTCCAGCGGAGTGTTTCATTCTTGAAGAAGAAAAGCACAAATATCACAAATATCGTAAGATTCGTTATCTCCTGTATAACTTTTAGTTCCACAAGGGAGAAAGGACCACCGTTCTGCCTGAATCCAAGTCGGTTAGCCGGAACCTGAAAACAGTACTCAAAAAAAGCCAATCCCCAGCTGAGTAAGATGAAAGTAATCATTCCTGTATGTTCGAACCATTTTAGCTGGCTGAACTTCAAATGACCATACCAGGCAAAGGTCATGAAGGTATTGGAAAGCACCAACAGTCCAACAATGGAGAAGCGGTTTACTTCCATAAATCAATTTCCTGACAGAGACTTTCGAAAATTTCTTCTACACTTCCGACACCAAAAACTTTTTTGAATATGTTTTGTTTTCTGTAATAATCGGTAAGCGGTTTTGTAAACTGATGATACTGAACAAGCCGGTTTTGGATCACCTCCCTGGTATCATCCTTGCGTCCTTGTTCCTGTGCACGGATTAATAACCGTTTTACCAGTTCCTCTTCATCGACATCAAGGGCCAGAACCAAACTGACCTTATAACCCAACTTTTGCAACATCCGGTCGAGCTCTGAAGCCTGGTTAAGAGTTCTGGGGAATCCATCAAGGATGAATCCTTCGGCCGTTTCGTGCCTTTGAAATACCGACTCCATGATCTGAATGAGAAGATCGTCAGAGACCAGTTGACCTGAGTCCATCACAGATTTTACTTTCAATCCGAGAGGAGTTCCTGCTCCAACCTCAGCACGAAGAATATCGCCTGTGGAAATGTGCACCCAGTTAAATCTCTTTGCAATTTTCATGGCCTGCGTGCCTTTCCCAGCTCCCGGAGGACCAAATAAAATCAGTATGTACATGATAGTTTTTTTGAAAACTTTTAAATCACCTTTTCGGGCATTCATGAATGCTTCTAAAGAAGGTTTCCGGCTTAAATTTAAAATCGCAACTTTTTCTAAAATATTTCCCTAATCCATTACCTACTCGGCTATTTTATAGATTTCCTTTAAATTCCTTCCTTGTCTGTCATAATCCAATCCATAACCCACGATAAAGTCGTTGGGGATGCTTAATCCGAGATAATCTATAGGGAATGATTTCTGAAATGCGGCAGGTTTAAAACAGAAACATGCTATTCTAATATCAATTGGATTACGTTTCCTGATATCGGTCAGTATATTATCCATCGTTATCCCGGTATCAACGATGTCCTCAACGATGATGACATGCCGGCCGGTAATCTCTTCGCCAAGCCCGATAAGCTCCCTAACCTCTTCGGTGGACTTGACTCCGGAATAGGAGGAATATTTTACGAAAGAAATTTCACAGGGAATAGCAAGCTTTCGCATCAGGTCTCCGGCAAATATGAAAGCCCCGTTCAATACTGCAAGGAGCAAAGGATTCTTATCTTTATAATCAACATTGATCCGGTCGGCAATTTTTTGCACCGTGGCATCAATGGTTGCCATATCAATGAATGGTTTAAATTTCTTATCCCGGACTTGAATAACAGACATTTTCTGGTAGGTTATAAGGTTGCAAATGTAGAAAATTAATCACTAATTTTGCCTATCAACCTATAATCAAAAGCGTATGGACCCGAAAGTGAGCATCATTATGGGCAGCACCTCTGATCTTCCGGTCATGGAAGCAGCAGCCAAATTTCTGAATGAAATGCAGATACCCTTTGAAATGAATGCATTATCAGCCCACCGTACTCCTGAAAAAGTGGCAGATTTTGCCAGACATGCCCATGAACGTGGTATCCGGGTTATCATAGCGGCTGCAGGAATGGCTGCCCATCTGCCGGGGGTGATCGCTTCCATGACAACACTGCCTGTCATTGGTGTTCCGATCAAATCTTCATTGGAAGGAACCGACGCGTTACTTGCAATCATCCAGATGCCTCCCGGGATCCCCGTTGCTACAGTGGCTATCAACGGAGCCCAGAATGCCGCCATCCTTGCTACCGAGATACTCGCTACCGGTGATGCCGGTATTCAGAAGAAACTCAGCATTTTTAAAGAGGATCTGAAGAAAAAAGTGATTAAGTCTAATGAAGAACTTCAACAAGTGAAATTTGAGTATAAAGTCTGATAATCCAACCTGTAAATCCTGCCAGGAAAAAAGGATCACAACTTCCTGATCATCATGATACCATCACGAAAGGGAAGGATCATATTTTCAACCTTTGGATCATTTTGAACGAATTCATTAAATTCTACAATGCCCAGCGTCTCTTTGTCAAGCCGTTTACGCTCTTTTAACACTTTCCCATCCCATAAGGCATTGTCGGCCAGAAGAAATCCACCTGTACGAAGACGGTCGAATACCATGTTGTAATAATTAAGATAGTTGGGTTTATCCGCATCCAGGTAGATCAGATCCCAGGTCTCATCCAGCACCGGAATGATATCCAGGGCATTTCCGATATGGAGAATGATCTTCTTTTCCATACCCGACTCCATGATGTAATGGCGGATCATCTCTTCCTGCTCCTGATTTACTTCAATGGTATGCAGAAAACCAGGAGGATCGTCATCCAGCCCCATGGCAAGATTGATGGCCGAATACCCAGTGAAGGTGCCGATCTCAAGGATTCGTTGCGGGCAGATCATCCGGCTGATCATGCGTAGTAATGTCCCCTGCAGATGGCCCGAAAGCATCTGTGGATGAACTTGTGAAAGGTGGGTCTCACGGTTTAACTGCGCAAGGATTCCAGATTCAGGAGTGGTATGTCTTTCCGCATAAGCCTGCAAAGGATTTTCATTCATTGCTTTGAATATTTGTACGATGCGGCAAATGTCGGCAAATCTTTCTTCTTTTACCAATAATCTGTTCTCAACGGCAGAATAGTCTTTTGGAAGGAAAATTCACTTGTCGGGGGGGAAATGTTGCCTGATCATCTATTTGATTTCATCAAATCGTTCAAATCAGATATCATTGTTGAAAATTTCAAATGATTATCGTATGAAGAAGATGGTAAAAAATTTCCTGTTCCTCTGCCTTTTAATCTTTATCTTATCTTCCTGTACAAAGGAACCCGGCACTGGGGGAAAATCAACTATTTACGGAAAGGTATATGTAAAAGAATATAATTCAACCTTCACGGTTCTTAAGGATGAATATTATGGACCGGATATCTGGGTCTATATCATCTATGGCGACGACCGGGATTATGGCGACCGGATAAAAACCAATTACGATGGAACATATGAATTTAAATACCTGCGTCCGGGAACTTATCATGTGTATACTTACTCAAAAGATTCAACGCTCCAGACAGAAGCAGATATTGCTATAATCCGCGACGTGGAAATTCCCAATAACAAACAGGACATTGAAATTCCTCAATTTACAATCTTTGACTGAATAACTCACGAAACATCCATCCAAATTCCGTTCATGCAAAATGCGAATGACATTAATAAATATTTCAAGTGAAAAAAATCTTTATCAAATGAAAAAAATTATTGTTTTATCCATTTGTTTTCTCCTGGTCGGGTCTGTGTGGGGTCAGTCAAAAAAAGAGATAAAGAATAATAAGATTAAATCGACAACTATATGGGAGACAAAATATGAAGAGGGTAAGCCAGTGACCTACAAATCTTCCTACCAGGAATATGACAGGGATGGTCATTGTATCCTGAATATTGAATATAGTCCTACAAAGGTTGTGCTCAGAAAACAGACTGCCAGATACGATGCCAATAAGAATAAAATCGAAGAGACAGAGTTTGATCTGCTGAAGAAAAAAAATACTCGCCGTACAAGTAAATTCAACGCTTTTAAAGATAAAACCGAAGAAGTTGAATATGATAACTCAGGAGTTATCCTGCAGAAAATAACCTATAGCTATGATGGAGATGGTAACAGGGTAATGGAAACCGTCTTCGATCCGCTGGGTAAAATAATCAGGAAATCATTATTTGCTTACAACGGACAAAATTTGAAAGTCACAAAGGAAACTGTATCGGGTACAAATACTCCAATTTCCGGAAAGAAGTGGGAATATGTTTTGTATTGATTTAACCCTTCTCGATGATCCAATTGAATGAAATATTGGAAGAGTTTGATCCGATCCTGCTCGGGGAAATGGATGAGGTGAAGTTCCTTGACCGGATGGACACCAAATTTGTCTTTTCGAGGAGAAGATTGCCTGATCTGTTAAAAGAGATAAAGCAAAACTACCGGTCACTTCAGGTCAACGGAACCAGGGTATGCCGATATGAGACCCTGTACTTTGATACACCAGGGCACAACCTCTACCTTATGCACCACAACGGAAAATTAAACAGGTATAAAGTCCGGTTCAGAAAATACATTGATTCGAATTCGCAATACTTTGAAATAAAATTTAAAAATAACAAGGGGCGCACAATAAAAAAACGTCATCTGAATCTTTCTGGCAAGGAATTGATAACGGGAGATCTGAAAACAATGATTGAGAAATTCACTCCCCTTTTACCCGATCAGTTGACACCCATCCTCTGGGTTAATTTTTCACGGATGACTTTGATAAATAAAAATATGCTGGAGCGGATGACGATTGATGTTAATTTGAGGTTTAAAAATGAAAAAGACGAATCTATTTTGCCGGGGATTGTAATCGCTGAAGTAAAACAGGAAAGATCCGGGAAATCGGTTTTCAGTTCATTGATGCACAGAAATCATATTTCAGATATGTCAGTCAGCAAGTATTGTCTTGGTACCGTCTGCCTTGACCCTGACATAAAACACAATAATTTCAAACCCAAATTACTTACTATAAAAAAGATTTGTCATGATCTCTGTTAAACATGGTTTGGTTCTTCTTTGCTTGTTTTTCCTGTTCCTTCCTGCCAAGATGTGTGTTCCCCAAGTTCCGGAGAATGAATTATTACAAACAGACGAATCAGAAGCAAGTATAAAAAAATCCGAGAAGAAAAAGGAAGTAAAGACACTTGAGATAAACCAAAAATTCATTTTTAGTCTCCTGATTGACCTGGCAGCTGTCGTTCTGATAATTTGCCTGATCTATCATCCTAATTACCGGAGGATGGATTATATTTTTACTTTTCTCGTTTTTAACATTGTAATTTTCCTCTTAACCTTTGTATTGAAATATGTCAAACTCTCAGTCGGGGCGGCATTTGGATTATTTGCCGTTTTCTCTGTTTTGCGATATCGCACTTCAGGAATTTCAATGAGGGATTTGACCTATCTTTTCACTTTTATTGCCATGGGAGTTATCAGCGCTATCCAGCTTGAATATTATGAACTTGGGGTTTTGCATTTAATTATCGTCGTCGTAATTTTCATTTTGGACGGAAATTTTTTAATCAAACGGGAATTATCAAAAAGCATCCAATATGAGAAAATAGAAATGATCAGACCAGAATATTATGAATCACTGATTGAAGATCTCAAATCAAGGACCGGCTTGAAAATTCACCGGATCTCCATTGATAAGATCAATTTTCTAAAAGATACCGCAATCATACGTATCTATTATTATGAATAAATATCCGATTATAGGATTATTGACACTTTTCTTTCTCATTTGCGGAAAGACCGTGAACAGTCAGGTTCATGATGCAGGATTATGGGTGCGTTTCAACCTGGAAAAAAAAATCACACCCTTTCTTTCCGCAACCCTTCGGGAAGAGGTAAGATTGAATGAAAATATTACTGAAGTTGGTGAGATTTTTACGGATGTTGGTCTTAGTTACAGGTTCTTGAAACGGTTTGAAATCTCTGCAAATTACAGATTCTCAAACAAACGGGAGGTCGATGATTCCTATGACAGGGGGCATAGGTATTATTTTGATTTAAAATATAAGGAAAAAATAAAAAAATTCTCAATTTTGCTGAGAATGCGTTTCATCTCGCAATACACCAATATTTATTCTTCGGAAACAGGAGTGGTTCCAAATAATCATCTTACCGGTAAAGTAACGCTGAAATACAAGTTCAAGCAACGTTTCGAACCTTACATTTCGACAGAGGCTTTCTTTTGCCTTGACAAAAAAAATCAATCTTATTTTGATCAGATACGTTGCACTGCGGGAATTGAATATTCTTTCAGCCGGATGCATTCTGTCGACCTGTATTACCGAATCTGTCATGAATTGAATACGAAAAATCCGGAAACCGATTTCATCATCGGGATAAGCTATAATCTGACTTTATGACGAAAGTGATAAAAACATTCCATAAATTACCTGAAAAAGCACTTCGTATTTCTTTACACGCAGCCGGGTGGATTATTATATTTATTTTACCATTATACCTCCTTTACCTTAATTCCGATGAAGATATAAATATATTGGTCACAACAACGTTGCAGTTATCGATTTATGCCATTGTTTTCTACATCAATTACTTATTGCTTATCCCCAGATTATTGTTCAAGAGAAAAAAGGTCTGGTATTTTGTTTGCTCCATTGCTTTGATCATCCTCAGTACCTGGTCTATGGAATTTGCTCTGGATAGTGCAAATCCTCGCCCCAGGAATGACCTTTTTTTTGAAGAAAAGTTTCCGGCACCTCCTTCGGGTAGGGATTTATCTATTAATCCGGATCAGGGGATGATTCCTCCGGACCGGAATGATCCAAAAAATAAGAGACCTCCTCCTCCTTCCCAGAAATGGCCCACCTATAATTTCTTATTATCGGCCATATTCATCACCGGCTTCAGTATCGGTATGCGTTACACTGAGAAAGTAATTCATCAGGAAAAACTTCAGGAAGAAAAAGAAAAAGAACGGCTAAATGCCGAATTGGCTTTTCTTAAAAACCAGATCAATCCGCATTTCTTTTTTAACACGCTGAATAATATCTACTCATTGGTTGAAATAAATGTCAACGACGGACAAAAAGCAATCCTGCAGTTATCAAAACTGATGCGGTATGTACTCTATGAGACGGAAAAAGGTAATAAATATCTCAGCCAGGAGATTGATTTTCTGAAAAATTATATTGAACTGATGAAATTACGTTTGTCCAGTAAAGTCACACTCAGTTTTACTGTTCCTGAAAGTTATAAAGATATTCAGATCCCGCCTTTGATCTTTTTACCTTTCATTGAAAATGCCTTTAAACATGGTATCAGTTCCCATAATCCATCATTTATTACTATATCGCTGAATACAAGAGAAGACGAGATCTTTTTTGAATGTACGAACAGTATCGGTGGAAAAAACAAAGATTTGTATAAAAAGGATATTGGGATAGGTTTGGAAAATATCAAGAAACGACTGAGTATCTTGTTTCCCAAAAGTCATAAACTACAGATTGTTGAATCACAGACAACATTTAATGTAAATTTATATATTGATAACAGGGTAAGTGAAGAAGTATGATCCAAACGATTGCGATTGATGACGAACCTCTTGCTCTTCAGCTTGTTACAGGGTATATTCAGAAGACAAAATTCCTAAATTTTCTCGGTGGTTTTGATAATCCTGTTTCAGCAATGGAATTTCTGGAAAGCCACCCGGTTGATCTGGTCTTTCTCGATATACAGATGCCCGACCTGATCGGGACCGAGTTTGTACGAAATCTTCAGAAAAATCCGAAAATAATCTTTGCAACGGCTTATGAAAAATTTGCACTTGAGGGGTTTAAACTTGAGGCGGTCGATTACCTGCTTAAACCATACGGTTACGAAGAATTCATGATTGCCGTTCAAAAAGCCCGGAAACTTATTGAAATGGAACAATGGCAGATGAACCATATCGAATCCAACGATAAATTTCTTTTTTTAAAATCGAAATATAAAATCATCCGGATCAACTTTGATGATATCCTCTATATTGAAGGATTAAAAGATTATGTAAAGGTTTTTCTCCGTAATGAACCCAAACCTGTTTTATCAATAAATTCACTAAAAACTCTGGAAGCGAAATTACCTGCTTCAAAATTCTTAAGGATACATCGTTCTTTCATCGTGAATCTCGATCGGGTTGAAACGGTTGAACGCTTCCGTATCGTTTTCGGGAAGGTTTATGTTCCTGTCGGGGAACAATATAAAGAGAAATTCCAGCAATTTCTGGATGAGAATTTCCTGTAGGTATACCCCGGAAAAGATGTCAGGGTTTGAATGTTAATTGGCTCAACCTGCTTTCTTGGAAAATTTCATTGGCAATTTCCATAAGATCGGTCGAACTGATCGATTCGACTTTCCGGATAAGATTCTCCACCGGTTCATACCATCCCTGAACCAGGTAACTCTTCCCGACCGACAGCATGACAGAGAGGTTGGATTCCTGACCAATAGCTATCTGACCTATCAACTGTTTTTTAATGGTATGAAGCTGAACGGGAGTGAACCTCTCGGTACGCAACCGTTTTAGCTCTTGATAAACAATTTCCAGCGCTTTTTCAAAATGCAATGTATCCGTGGCAAAATATATGGAAAGGATACCTGAGTCGGAATAGGGTGTATAATTTGACTCGTTATGATAGGTAAGACCATTCCTCTCCCGTAAAGCCAGTGATAACCGTGAATTCATGATCGGACCTCCGAGAATATTGTTCAGCAGGGCAAGAGGTATTCTACGTTGATCCGAATAAGGATAGGCTTCGGTTCCAAGGATGCAGTGAACCTGGAATATCTTTTTCTTTACGATTTTCTTTAACGGTGTGTATGTCAGAAATGGTTTACGCTCCCGAATCTCACCCTTTTCAAAATTTTCACAGAAATATTTGACGACCAGTTTTTTTAATCTTTGAAAAGGGATATTCCCTATGGAAACTACAAGAATTTGGTTACATCGGTATGTGTCGTTGATAAACCTGAAAATGTTTTCACGGGTTATTTTTTTCAGTGACTTTTCAGTTCCCAGGATATTTTTACCTAAGGGATGATCGGTGAACAGAAGATCCTCAAAATCATCAAAGATTTGCTCCGACGGAGTATCCTTGTACGAACGGATCTCATCTATTATTACCTGTTTTTCTTTTTCAAGTTCCTTTTCCGGATAAGTGGAGTGAAATAAGATATCATTAAAGAGTTCCAGGGTCCGGTCGTAATACTCACTTAGAAATGAGGCATAAATGCAGGTCTCTTCTTTGGCAGTAAAGGCATTTAAATCAGCTCCGACATTTTCCAGGCGGTTCAGTACCTGAAGTACCGAGCGCTTCCGGGTACCTTTAAAGATGGTATGTTCAATAAAATGAGCAATTCCATGTTCCCGGGGTCTTTCATCACGGGTTCCGGAATTGATAAATATGCCTGCATGAGCCACCCGGTTAGGAATGGTACAATGTATCAGCCTGATCCCATTGGGTAAGGTGAATGATTGAAGATCCATCAATTATTTCCGGCTTTCGATAAGGATTTCAAGAAGCTTTATTCCGGCTTCAGAGATGATGGTTCCCGGTCCGAAAATGGCCATGGCTCCGGCCTTGTATAAGGTTTCATAATCCTGGGGAGGAATAACGCCACCAACGATCACGATGATGTCTTCCCGGCCAAGTTTTTTCAACTCCTGAATGACCTGTGGAACAAGGGTCTTATGCCCGGCAGCCAGACTGGATACACCGAGAATATGAACATCGTTCTCGACAGCCTGTTTGGCAGCCTCTGCCGGAGTCTGGAAAAGGGGTCCGATATCCACATCAAAGCCAATGTCGGCATAGCCTGTTGCTACCACCTTGGCTCCGCGGTCATGACCATCCTGTCCCATTTTTGCGATCATGATCCGAGGCCGGCGACCTTCGGTTTCGGCAAATTTATCGGCCAGTTCCCGTGCTTTTTTAAAACTTTCGTTATCCTTTGATTCTGAAGAATAGATTCCTGAAATACTTCGTATCACTGCTTTGTACCTCCCGTAAACTTTTTCAAGTGCAAATGAAATTTCACCCAGTGTGGCTCTTTCCCGGGCAGCTTCAATGGATATAGCCAGCAGATTACCTTTTCCCGATTCAGCTGCTTTTGTCAGATTGTCAAGAGCCACTCTGACAGCATTATTATCGCGTTTCTCTTTGGTCTCCTTTAATCGCCTGATCTGAGACAGCCGTACCGCTTCATTATCTACATCAAGGATTTCGATGGGATCCTCTTTTTCCAGACGGTTCATGTTAATGCCAATGATCTTGTCTTTTCCCGAATCGATCCGGGCCTGCTTACGTGCGGAAGCCTCTTCGATCCGCATCTTGGGAATCCCCGTTTCAATGGCCTTAGCCATCCCGCCCAGTGTTTCAATTTCCTGGATAAGCTGCCATGCTTTGTGCGCAATTTCATGGGTCAGCGTCTCTACATAGTACGACCCTGCCCAGGGATCTACACTCCTGCATATCTGTGTCTCCTCCTGCAGATAGATCTGGGTATTTCTTGCAATCCTTGCAGAGAAGTCGGTGGGCAAGGCAATCGCCTCATCCAGTGAATTGGTATGCAGAGACTGGGTATGACCCAATGCGGCTGCAAGAGCTTCGATACAGGTCCTGGTAATATTGTTGAAAGGATCCTGCTCAGTCAAACTCCAGCCTGAGGTCTGGCAATGCGTGCGCAAAGCCATCGATTTGGGATTCTTGGGATTGAACTGCTTCACGATCTTGGCCCAGAGAAGTCGGGCGGCCCGTAATTTGGCAATCTCCATGAAATGGTTCATCCCTATTGCCCAGAAAAAAGAGATGCGGGGAGCGAACGAATCAATATCCATCCCTGCATTGAGTCCTGTACGCAAATATTCCAATCCGTCAGCCAGTGTATAGGCCAATTCAATATCGGGGGTGGCGCCGGCTTCCTGCATGTGATAACCACTAATGCTGATTGAATTGAACTTGGGCATATTCTTTGCCGTAAATTCAAAGATATCAGCAATGATCTTCATGGATGGCAACGGCGGATATATATAAGTGTTCCTGACCATGAACTCTTTCAGGATGTCATTCTGAATAGTACCGGTAAGATCCTTTTGTGCAATACCCTGCTCTTCGGCAGCAATGATATAAAAAGCAAGGATTGGTAAAACAGCTCCGTTCATCGTCATCGAGACCGACATCTTTCCAAGGGGGATCTGATCAAACAGGATCTTCATGTCTTCGACCGAATCGATAGCAACACCCGCCTTACCAACATCTCCAGTAACCCTTTCATGATCGGAATCATAACCGCGGTGCGTTGCCAGGTCGAAGGCAACCGACAACCCTTTCTGGCCAGCCTTCAGATTTCGCCGGTAAAAAGCATTAGACTCCTCAGCGGTGGAAAACCCAGCATACTGGCGGATCGTCCAGGGACTCATCACATACATGGTCGAATAGGGACCCCTGAGAAACGGGGGTAGCCCGGCGGCATAGTTCAGATGCTCCATGTTGTGCAGATCCGATTCACCATAAACCGGTTTCAACGCAATCTGTTCAGGGGTAATCCAGTTTTTTTCAATTCCCTCTTTTTCCTCCCATTGAGAGAATGAAAGGTTTTTGGCCGCTTTTTGTTTCAGTTCAATTTTTTTAAAATCAGGTCTCATCGTATGAAGTAAATTGTAGTTTAAGTATTGTGATTCAGAATGATATTCCAAAAACAAAAAAGACACTCTGGGATAGTGGGTTTGCTATTAATGAAACCTGGATCGGGATAGAATATTTATTGGTAACAGGAATCCCCTTTTCAGCAGCCAAACCCACATTGATAATCCCCCCCTTTGAAGCATACCATGAACTTCCGAAAGGGGTTCCCCCGATAAAAGGCTTTAATTCGAGGTCAATTTTTTCAAATTTAAAACGATACGCTGCTTCAAAATAAGTGGAGAAATTATTCTTCTCACCCAATCCATATACACCCGTCGAATCCTGGTTTTTATCAGCTCCGTATACCAGTGTGCCTGCATAAATGATAAGCGGAAAGCTTTCAGGACCTTCAAAAGAGAGTGAAACTTCAAAAGTATGTCCGGTAGTTTTATTGTTATAATCGAAAAATTTGTTTCCTTCGTTTACATTCAATCCATTCATCGTAAAATAGTCATAGAACATGATCGTAAACCATTTGTATGTGTAAGAGAGGTAAAAGTCAACCTCCGAATAATGCCCCAGGTTGGTTTCCGTGGTATCATCGTACATGATGCTTCGACTGGTAAATGCATAAGAGCCCCAGGCTCCGATTGTCAATCCTTGCCAAGAGAAGGAAAGATTGGGCTGAATGGCGGGAGAATTGCCATAATCATAACCCCTCCAGATATACCGGCTCATTATATCGGCTCCGAAATTCAGGGTTGGTCCACGATCTTCATCCTGTTCTTCAGTCTCTTTCATCACAGTTCCTTCCTGAGCCTGCAATAATCCCACCCAAAGAAATGCCATGAATAAAAACGAAAGGAAAACCCGGAGATTCATTTTTGCATTTTTATGTATTTAATACCCTGGCCAGATCCGCCGGACGGAAAGGTTTACTCATATAGTCGTCCATTCCTACAGAAAAGCATCGTTTCTTATCATCAGTCGTTGAGTGAGCAGTTAGCGCTACTATCTTGACTTTTTTACGCGCTATACCCTTTCGTTGAAAATCTTCTTCCAGTTTCCGGATCTGTTTTGTAGCATCGATACCATCCATTACCGGCATTTCCAGATCCATCATGATTATGTCATAGGGATTTTGGTGGAATTTCTCCACTGCTTCGGCTCCGTTTTCAACGATATCTATCTTGTGTCCGAAACTCTCCAGAGTTTTGAATGCTACTTTTTGATTGATCTTGTTATCTTCTGCCAGTAAAATATTCAATTGCTTTTGAGTGCGAAATTTCATCTTTGTCGCATACTTCTGAAGGATCCTGACTAACTCTTCCGGCTGAAATGGTTTGGTTATATAATCATCCATACCGGCCGCTAAGAATCGCTCACGGTCGCCCTCTATGGCATAAGCCGTAAAAGCAACGATATACACCGGATGACGGCCAGGGGTATTCTTCTCAAATTCTCTAATTTTCTCGGTGGCTTCCAATCCATCCATTACCGGCATTCTGATATCCATCAGGATAATATCATATACCTTTTCCTGCGTCTTTTTTACTGCTACGCGACCATTTTCGGCAATTTCAATGTGGTGATATCCATCCCGCTCCAGGAAAGTCATGGCCACCTTCTGGCTAATATAATTATCTTCGACAAGAAGGATGGAAAATGATTTTTCAGACTTTTTATCCTTCCCCTCGGTTGTTGGTGCCATTTCCGGTCGAGCAACAAGATCAAATACTGCCGTGAACCAAAAAGTCGAACCTTTACCTTCTTCGCTTTCCACTCCGATCTCTCCGCCCATCAACCGGGAAAGATCCTGCGAAATCTTAAGACCAAGCCCGGTTCCGCCATATTTTCGCGAAGTAGAAATATCGGTTTGGGAAAATTCTCTGAAAAGCTTTTCCTTTCCTTTTTCAGAAATGCCAATGCCTGAATCGATGACTTTACATCGCAGCATCAGCTTATTTTCCTTGGTCCATACTTTTTCAAGATTGATATCAATACCACCTTCATTGGTAAACTTGATGGCATTATTGGTAAGATTCATGATGATCTGCTTGAAGCGTACCGGGTCACCTTTGATAACATCCGGCAGATCAGGAGAAATACTGAAAAAAAGCTTTAAGTTTTTTGCTCCTGCCCGGGGATTTAAAATTTTTGTAACCTCCTCGACCTGTTTCGCTAAATTGAATGGTATATTTTCAAGTTCGACTTGTCCCGCCTCAATCTTTGAAAAATCAAGAATATCGTTTATGATTGACATCAGATTGTTACCTGAAAGATCTATGATTTCAAGATATTCTCGCTGTTCCTGGGTAAGATCGGTTTCCTTGAGAATATTCGTCATCCCGATCACTCCGTTCATGGGAGTGCGAATTTCATGGCTCATATTAGCCAGGAAAATTGATTTGGCGCGACTTTCTGTCACTGCCAATTCTTTTGCCTTTTGCAACTCTTCCTGGATAAGAATCCGTTCAGCAACCTCTTTCTGGAGCTCTTCGGTACGTGTTTTGACAATCTCTTCGAGATTTGATTTGTACTTCAGAAGCTCATTTTCAGCTTGAATGCGTTCGTCAATCAATTTCTCAAGCCTAATGGTGTTTTTCTTATAGGAATTCCTGATAGCAATCAATACCGGAAGTACTATAAACAGGAAAAACAAACTTATGATCAGTACCGAAGGGATCCGCTTTATGATTTTGTCATTTAAAAATCCGATATCCATGTCAGCGCCTACCAGGTATTTATTCCCATTCGGAGACCTCATCGAAATTATAGCAGTTTCAAATACTCCCCACCGGTCTGTCGATGATTCATATATAGGCTGAACGCTATTGATGGCATTTTTAAAAGCTTCCGTCGATTCCGTGTACTCCAGCCAATACGTAGGCAGATCTTTCTGAATAAATTCATTTTCCGTGGCACTGGATGAAGTAAAATAGACTTTTCCATCCCGGACAACTGCAGTATATAAATATTTCACCCCGGCAGTTTTGGCACATTTGGAAAGAATCACAATATTTTGATAATGCTCGGAATCGCTGATCGCGGTGGCGGATATGGCCCGGTCATGAAAGTCGGAAGGAAGGATATATTTTATACTTTCGGCAGCACTCGACAATTGGCTATGAATTTCGCTAATAATTCTTTTTCTTTCCGAAATAATTGTCCAGACGGTGAAAAAAGAGAGACCAATAAAATAGATGATCAAAGAGTAAAGAAATGGCTTATAGGAAAAGATCCAATTATTCTTGCGCATAGTGTTTACAAGTTTAATATTCGGTTGAGTTCCTCAATCACAACAGGCTTATTCATATAAAAATCCATACCTGCCTCGAAAAATTTATTCCTGTCATCATCAAAAGCATTCGCAGTTATCGCAATTATTTTGATCCGCTGTTCAGCAGGGATATTTTGCTCTTTTTCGATCTTCCGGATTTCTTTTGTTGCTGTCAAACCATCCATTACCGGCATCATGATATCCATTAAAATAACATCGTATTTATTCTGATTAAATTTAACCAGGGCGACAGAACCATCCGGGGCAGAATCAACCCGGTGGCCTGCGCGTAGCAGGGCAGCAGTAATTAAGCGAAGATTGATGGCGTTGTCTTCCACTACAAGGATAGAAAGAGTTGTTTTGGGGATATCTGGTTTTATATCGGAATGATCAGTGTTGTTCATAAAATGATTACATTTTACGATTTCAGTAATTATTCCAGGCCAAGTATGGCCTGGTACTTTTTTAGTGTCGAAAGCAGATTGCTTCTGATATGAATAAAATCATCAATGCCACTATTTTTCAACATCTCCAGAGAATCTTTTGGGTAACCAGCAACAATAAGCTGTCTCTTGGGATCGGCTGCTTTTATCTTCCTACAGATTTCCGGAGCTATTTCAGGATATTCTTCATCGGAACTACATATGACAATTATCTCTGCTTCTGATGACAAAGCAGCTTTTATCGCCTCTTCAACGGATAGAAATCCCGTATTATCAATGATCTCATAACCCGCACAACCGAAGAAATTTGTTGCAAAACCTGCACGGGCCCTGAGCATGGCAAGATTGCCCATGGGTAATAAAAATACCGATGGTCTCTTATTCCCCAGGCCGACGAATTTTTCTGTTGCCAGTCTTATTTCATCAAAAGCATGTGATCCTTTAAATGTAGATATTTTCTGATAGGTAGACTGATTATTTCCAGGTGTTTCCCCTTTCCGCTCTATTTTTTCAATCATGTTTTCCTGCAGATTCGGATACTGATTTGTGCCAATAAGTACTATTTTCCTGCGGTCGATATCCGTCTCTTTTTGTTCCCGCGAACTAAGTATCTCTTTCTGGATAAACCCCGATGTTAATGATTCTATCATCCCTCCCCTTTCTTCAACTTCCAGGAATAGGTTCCATGCATGGAAAATAATCGAATCCGTCAGACTTTCGATATAATAGGAACCAGCAGCGGGATCAACAATTTTATTAAAATAGGACTCCTCCTTAAAGATCAGTTGCTGGTTGAGTGCGATCCTCCGTGAAAAATCATCCCCGTCCCTGAACATGACATCAAAAGGGTGTATAGTAACGGAATCAGCATTCCCTAAGGCAGATGACATTCCTTCCGTGGTGGTTCGCAAAAGATTCAGATATGAATCATATATTGTTTTATTCCAGGTCGCCGTCGAAGAATTAATAAAGATATTAGTGGATCCTGGGTCCTCCGGGTGAAATTGTTCCGCCATCTTTGCCCAGAGAAACCTGGCTGCCCGAAGCTTTGCTATCTCCATGAAAAAATTTGTACCGGCACCGAGCGAAAGCATGAACCTTGGAGCAATCTTGTCGAAAGAGAATCCCTTTTCGGAAAGGCCAACCATATATTCACAGGCGGATGCAAGCGAAAAAGCGAGTTCTTGGACCAGGGTCGAACCTGCATTCAGAAAATAATGTCCATTGACTGTGATTACCTTGAATAAAGGTAAATGCTTGTTTACGGCATTAAGTAAATATTCCGCTTCTTCAAGGTTGTTTCGCCAACTGATATAGAAATCCCCATGAAGGAGTAGAAAACTGATCGGATCGAAATTGATGGAACCCTTTATCCTGTCGGTTTCAGTTTTCCGGCTTGTGACTTCATAGATAAATAATTCAAGGGTTAGCGGGTAGGACCGGGATGAGATGAAGTTTACATTGATTTTAGATAAGTCTATATTTTCTAACATCCGGTGCATTTCCTTATGGGTTGTAACTTCTTTTGCATCAAATCCAACAGCATCGGCTCCCCTGGCAATGGCATCGAGCGCCAGTCTATTCGCTTTTATAAAATCTCCTGTAGGATAATCCTGACGGATCAACCAATTGTTATTGTCTGTTTTATTACCCCGCACATAGGGATACTCACCAGGAAGGAGACTGAGATATTCAAGAATCTGGAGATCCTCAGACCGGTAATAAGGTCTGACATCAAATCCCTCTTCCGTTTTCCAGATCAACTTTTTTTCGTAATCAGCGCCCTTTAGATCAGCAGTGATCTTGGTTTCCCAATCTTTTGTGGATGTAGGAGGAAACTCAGTAAATAGTTTCTTTTGGTCAGTAGGTTCCATAACTTCTTTCTATATCAATTTTTGAGTTTGGGAAGTGGTTAACCTGCAAATTTAATTAAAAATAAATCAATAACTTTACAGAAAAAAGGATTATGATTATTGCCATTAGCGGATCAACAGGCTTTATCGGTCAGGCACTGAGAAGAAAAATCCGTACAAGAGAATGGGAGATCCGGATCATTGACCGGGATTCACTGGCACTTCCAGACGCAGAATTCGGGAAAAGAATTATTGAGGGCACCGATGTGGTCATAAACCTTGCAGGGGCTCCGGTTGCAGAAAGGTGGTCCGAATCGCATAAAAAGCTTATCCGCGAAAGCAGGATCAATACCACACGAAAAATCACAAAAAGTATTCTCTCCGCCGTGCATAAACCGTCCCTTTTCATCTCGCAATCATCTATCGGAATTTATGATTCCTTACACGTTCATAAGGAGTCAAGCAATGATTTTGCCGATGATTTTCCTGCCACCCTATGCAGGGAATGGGAAAATGAAGCCCTTGCTGCACAAAGCGTGACCAGGGTCGCGATATTTCGGACAGGCTTGGTTTTAGGCCGTGATGGTGGCTTTCTTGAGAAATTGTATCTGCCATTCAGTATTGGACTGGGAGGCAGGGTCGGAGATGGAAAACAGTCCATGTCATTCATTCATATAGATGACCTGGTCAATGCTTATCTTTTCGTGATTGAACACCCGGATCTCGCCGGAATTATTAATGCGGTCAGTCCTTTTCCAACTACCAATGAGGAATTTACTGATAAGTTTGGTAAAGTCCTGAAACAACCAACCTGGTTGCCTATACCTACTGTCATTTTGAGAATAAGACTTGGAGAAGGCGCTAAAATACTTCTTGAAGGTCAGAAGGTCCTTCCTGAAAAACTGGAGAAGGCAGGATTCCGGTTTTTATATCCAACCGTACAGAATGCCCTGGTTAAAATATTTGGCTGAAACTATATTATTCTGCGATACTCATCTCTTCAATTAACCTTCTGGCTCCGCCCAGTTTATCCATAATGAACAGGCAGTAACGTATGTCCAGAGAAATATTCCGGCATTGGGCCGGATCATACATTAAATCGCTCATGGTACCTTCCCAGTTCCGATCGAAATTGATCCCGATCAGATGTCCATCCGCATTGAGTACCGGACTCCCTGAATTTCCTCCACTGGTATGATTATTGGCAATAAAAGCGATATGCATCGTACCATCCCGGTCGGCATAAGGGCCAAAATCATTATTGTTGAAAAGCTCCTGAAGCTTTGGATGGACGATATAATCATAAATAGCGGAATCCTCCTTTTCCATCACACCCTTTAGGGTAGTGAAATATTTAAGGTTAATCCCGTCAGCGGAAGAAAGATCAACGACCTGTCCATAGGAAATCCGTAAAGTGGAATTGGCATCTGGATAAAAAACTCTATTCTTTTGCATCTCCTTCTGACCCATCATATAAACTCGTTGCAAACTGTCAATCTTGATTTGGCACTGAATGAGTGCAGGCTGTATTTTCTGCCGGTAAGCCTCGAAAACACTTTTAGCAAGCCGGAAGGCAGGATCATTCTGCAGTTTTTTTACTTTTGACGGTTTGAAATTGTTCAGAAACAGGTACACGGAGCAGGAATCCGTCAGTATGGAGCGTTTAAACAAATCCTCCGCGTACGCTTCATAATTATTGTGAAACTGTTTGCAAATCGTTGTGAAAATGTCTGGAAGATAAATGGAATTCATGCCGTCACCCATCGCTTTAAGCAGGACTACCATGAGCTTTTTATCGATATCCGGCTGATAGTTCTTGAAAAAACCTCGCGTAATTTGTGATGCATTTACGATTAATTTCTCAATTTCTTCATTTTTAATATTTCCCGATTGACATGTTTTTACCAGTTTATCGAAATTATCTGCATAACGGATCAGCTCGATCCCGAATGCTGCTTCCGTTATATAAAAATTGGAAATATCGACAGGCTGATAAGCGGTATATAATTCCTTGAAAGTTGGCAGAATCTTGCCATAGGTTCCGTTCCGATCAGGGCTGGAGTCAGCCCAGGATTGAAACTGGTTTTCGAATTCCCGTTTCTTTTCGACACTTTTTTGTTGCTGGATGCCACGGGTCTCGCCGATCATCTTTTTCCAGCCGTTTGCAATTCCGGCTGCTTTCGAAGCATATTGAATCCTGATAAGACTGCTCGTATCCATAAACTCATGGATAATATCGAGTCGCTTTTGACGCAGACCTGTTCGCAACGGATTTTCAGTAAATGCGATTAGTTCCACTGCATCCGCTGGCAGATATTCCCGTGTATTTGCCGGATAACCAAAAACAAATGTAAAATCTCCCTGTTGATATCCTTTCAGTGAAATCTTCAGATATTGTTTGGGTGTATAGGGTACATTTTCTTTTGAATAATCCGCTGGTTTGTTATCTTTTCCGGCATAGATACGAAAAACTGAAAAATCTCCGGTATGACGAGGCCATATCCAGTTATCGGTATCTCCGCCAAACTTCCCGATATTCGAAGGGGGTGTTCCGACGAGCCGGATATCCCTGAAAACCTCACTGATCATTAAAAAATATTGATTCCCTGAATAAAATGGTTTAACTTTTGCTTCAAAGTTATTTCCGGTACCAGCTTCTTTTTCAATAGTTTCGATATTTTTTTTGATAACTTTAACCCTTTCATCCTGGGTCATCAGGGCGCTGGTACCTGACAATACCTTTTCCGTTACTTCTTCCATGCTGATCAGTAACGTGACTGTAAGTCCCGGATTTGGGAGTTCGCTTTCCAGTGAAGAAGCCCAGAATCCATTTGCAAGGTAATTATGGTCCAGGGAACTATGCCGTTGGATTGATCCAAAACCACAATGGTGATTGGTCAGGATCAGTCCCTGCGAAGAGATAATTTCTGCGGTGCACCCGCCGCCAAACTGAACAACAGCATCTTTCAGACTACTATGGTTAATACTGTATATTTCTTCGGAGGTCAGTCTCAGTCCTGTTTCCTCCATTTTCCGGATATTGAGTTTTTCAAGAAGCATTGGGATCCACATACCTTCATCGGCGATCAGAATCGACGATTTCAGGACTATTAAAATAATCGTTACGCCTAATTTTTTCATTGTCGGTTCAATTGAAAGCAAACATAACATATTTTCTTTCCCTTTTCAATCCACATTTTTTCATAGAAAGTCCGGATGGAACAGATATCCCCGGAAATGTCAGAATGATAGAGATCGTTTGTCGAAAGCAATAGTTTATGATTATTTTCAGCGATCGTGTCGAGGGTAAACCTGTAATATTCAAGATTATCGGTCTTGAGATGAATTTTACCTTCCGGAATCATGATATGGCTGAATTTTTCCAGGAACCAGGGTGCTGAAAATCTTCTCCAGGTCTTTTTTGGTTGCGGGTCGGGAAAGGGGATCCATATCTCCGAGATTTCATTCGGACCAAATATTTTTTCAATATGATCAGCCAGGGTACGGACAAAGGCCACATTTTTGAGTTGGTCTTCCCTGACCGATCGGCAACCACGCCACAAACGAGCTCCTTTAATGTCGATACCGATGAAGTTCTTTCCGGGATAATTCCGTGCAAGACCTATGGTGTACTCCCCTTTACCACAACCGACTTCTAATACAATCGGATTTTGATTGAGAAAAAAGTCAGTATTCCATTTTGATCTCATCCGAAATTGTGGAAATAGATCCGAATATTCAGGTTGAAATAGATATGGAAATGAAAGATTCTCCTGGAAATGGATCAGCTTCTTCTTGGGCACGTAATACTATTTTTCAAGAAGCCATGCTTCATGGAATTCACTTGTTTTAGTGTGCGCAAGAAGTTGTTCCGCTTCTTGACGGGAACTTGCAGTACCAATGGCAACCCGGTATAATCCAGACCTGGATCGGTCAAAAATGGCTGCAGGGATCTCTCTCCTATTTAAATCAGCAACCAAGTTTACTGCGTTCTCCTTAATTTTAAATGCACCTATGATGATGGCATACTTGCTCCCCGAACTAATATCTTGCAAGGAAGGTTGAATAGCTTCAGTATCAGGCACCTGGCCTATATCCAGGTTTTCCTCATAGCCGCCATTTAAATTTTCATCGGCCGGTATGGTAAAAACAGTTGGGACTTGACTTACCGGTGATTTAATTTCTGGTGATGTACTGGGAGCCTCCTTTTTATCAACCAGCGAGGCAGAAGAAAAACGGGAAAAAATTGTATTCAGAATACCTGCATCATTAATCTGACCGGATTTAAATTTATCATACTGGATCACCCCGATCATGGCAGATAAACCTATCGGAATCGCAAAAACTGCAGCCCATTTCAGTGAACGAGGCAGGATCGTATGTCTTCCGGATCTTTGTTTTACATCGGCTGGTATAATCGTTCCGGGAACAGATTTATAGGAGTTCCTTTCAATGGGTGGTGAGATGAAAGTTGAAAGTCCATATGAATCCGGCAACAGGTTGATGGTTTTATCTTGCTCAAACTGAATATTCCCTTCACGACCCATGGTAATCTTACCGACTTCAGGAATTATAAAGGGTTTGCCCGATTTTAGGTCATGCCGGTACGATTCAACCATCTCATCAATTCTCTTGCATGCGTCAGGATAGGAGATTCCTTCTGAAAAAGAGAGATGGCTGGCAAGTAAACCGTCATTCTGGTTCAGGTTGATATTAAATAATAATTTTTTAAAAGGTGGAGAAAAAATATGGTGAACCGGATCAATCCGTGCCGGTGAATAATTGCCGATGAAACCCCCAAAGCCGGGAATTATAACACAATCATGAACCGCAAGAAGGTCGGAGATGCTTTTCGTTAAGTCCATATCTTATAATCCTTTGCTAAGATGCGAATATACATTATTACCGTTGAAGGTCTTAACTCCTGTTAGTAATTTTTAATAAATCGGCCGGAATGTCAATGGCCATAGACTCAAATTCCGTTTCTCTGACAAATACCGGGTATCCATGTTCAAGCCATCGAAGCTGTTCCAAAGATTCAGCGGTTTCAAGCGGAGTGGCTTTTAAACGGACCAGTTCCTGCAGGATATTACTCCGGTAACCATAAATACCAATATGTTTGAAGAATTCTGTATGTTGAATTAAATCCGGTGATACATTTTTTCGAACATATGGGATTGCGTGACGGCTGAAATAAATTGCCCTGTGATGGATATCCGATACCACCTTGACTACATTCGGATCATTTAATTCTTCAATATTTTGGATTCTTTTAGCCAGGGTGGCTATCTTGACATCTTCGTTCGTGAAACATTCACAAACCTGATCAATCTGACGTGGATCAATATAGGGCTCATCTCCCTGAATATTAATAACCACATCATAGTTTTCACTCACATCTTTCAGTATATCAACCACTTCACTGCATCTTTCTGTCCCGCTGATATGTTTGTTGCTTGTCATGAAAACATTTCCGCCAAATGAAGATACATGCTTTTCAATGGTCCGGTGTTCCGTGGCGACAATCACTTTTGAAAGGGAATTGGAAACGTTTGCCTGCTCATAAACCCGCTGGATCATGGTCTTTCCTTGAATCACCACCAACGGTTTGCCCGGGAAACGGGTTGAAGCATAACGTGCGGGAATGATCCCAAGAACTTTCATCTGGTATTGATTTGTTGTTTCTTCCTGTGAGTTATAATTCGCCGCATTTGTTCAGAACAGTCCGTGAAGTTCTGCATTGATCTTTTCGATGACTGTTCCGAGATCGGCTGCATTTTCACTCACCTTCAGATTATCGACATCAATGATCAGGAGCTTTCCAAGGGTATAATTTTCAATCCATTCTTCATAGCGTTCATTCAGGTTCTTCAGGTAATCCAGCCGAATGGAACTCTCATATTCTCTTCCCCGTTTTTGAATCTGGCTTACCAATGTAGGAACACTTGCTCTGAGATAAATTAAAAGATCGGGAGGTTGTATAAAAGAACTCATGAGTTCAAACAAGGAAAGATAATTATCAAAATCCCGTGTACTCATCAGGTTCATGGAATGGAGGTTGGGTGCAAAAATATTTGAATCTTCGTATATAGTCCGGTCCTGAACGACGGTCTTTCCCGATTTCCGGATCGCTACAACCTGCCGAAACCGGGAATTTAGAAAATAGATCTGAAGATTGAATGACCATCGTTGCATATCTTCGTAAAAACTGTTGAGGTAGGGATTGGTATCAACGTCCTCATAGTGTGGTTCCCATTTGAAATGCTTGGCAAGCAAGCCTGTCAGCGTTGTTTTCCCTGAACCGATATTTCCTGCGATGGCAATGTGCATAATGGTTGTTTTAGATTGAATCAAAAATAATAAAAGGAATCATACTAGGGAAACCATTTTCAGGATTTCATCCACATACTTCCGATCATTCGATAAGCGGGGTACTTTATGCTGACCTCCCAGCTTGCCTTTCGATTTCATCCAGGAATAAAAAGTACCGGGTGGCATCAGACGGATCCTTGGCTCTTCAAGCAATAATCCGTGATAACGCTTAGCTTCATAATCGGAATTGAGCGATTTCAGTGCATTATCAAAGATGCTTGTAAAAAATGTAAGATCTTCGGGGGGAGTGCTAAACTCCATCAGCCATTCATGAGCTCCTTTTTGATTTGATTGAATATAAACCGGCGCAGCCGTATATTCTGTGATTAAAGCATGGCATCGTTCACAGGCGGTGGCAATTGCTTTCTCGGCATTATCGACGATCAGCTCTTCCCCAAAGGCATTAATGAAGTTTTTTGTTCTTCCTGTGATCTTGATCCGGTAAGGATTCAGGGAGGTAAATTGAATGGTGTCTCCGATCAGGTACCGCCAGAGACCGGCATTGGTTGAAATCACCATGGCATAATTGGTATTCAGTTTTACATCTTCTAGCGGTAAGGCCTTCGGATGATCCCGTTCAAGCTCTTCAAGTGGGATTAATTCATAGAAAATCCCATAGTCAAGCATCAGCAACATGTCATTGATATTATCCCGGTCCTGGATTCCAAAAAATCCTTCCGATGCATTATAGGTTTCCAGATAATTTATTTCACAGGAAGGGAGGATGCTTAAGAATTGCTCCCGGTAAGGAGCAAAATTGACTCCGCCGTGAATGAAAAGCTCGAAATTCGGCCAAACTTCAAGGAGGTTGGATTTCCCGGTAATCTCCAATACTCTTTTCAGCAACAACAGTGTCCATGAAGGAACTCCGGAAATATTAGTGACATTATGGGGGATGATAGCATTGGCCATCTTTTCTATCTTACTCTCCCATTCATCCATCAAAGCAATGGATAAATTTGGAGTCCGCATAAATTCAACCCATGCAGGAAGATTTTGAATCAGGATCGCCGAAAGATCCCCCTGGTAGTAAAAGGATTCATTTTTGATTTCCATGATCTGGTGAGATCCCCCCATTGCAATTGCTTTTCCGTTAAACAACTTAGTTTCGGAATGATTGTTGCAATAAATAGAGAGTAAATCCTTTCCTCCTTTAAAATGACACTCCTCCAATGCTTCCTGGCTGACTGGTATAAATTTGCTTTTATCGTTTGTTGTTCCGGATGATTTCGCAAACCACTTGATCTCAGAAGGCCAAAGAATGTTTTGTTCACAGTTTCGTAACCGGTCGATAAAAGGCTTGAGGGTTTCATAATCGTTCAATGGAATCCTTTCCTGATATTGTTTAGGGGTTTGGATGGATTTAAAGTCATATCGTTTCCCATATTCCGTATTCCGGGCATGATTTAAAAGTTTCTTAAACCATTCCAGTTGAACTTCATGAGGATACTTCATGAATAATTCAATCTGGTGAATGCGCTTTTTCATCAACCAGGAAACGAAAGTATTGATCAGGGCCATGGAGATTCCAATACTGAAAATCAAAATTACAATATTATTTTCATCTGCTCCGAGAGAAGTCTGAAATTTTAAAATACGAACCAAGGACCTCGCTTTCATTATCTCTTCAGCGAGCATAGCGTTGTTACGTTTTTTATTATACCATAAGAGGTATATAAAAAAGATATTTTTCTATGCTGAAAAAACTGATTTCCCCGAATTCCATTAAGAAATAAAATAATTTTTATTCGATTGTTGTCGGAATACTATAATTTTTTTTTAGCTTTGCCTACCCTAACATTTCTAAAAACCAGGTTTCCGAATCATTTACAAACCTGGTTTCCCCGAACAGGTAAACTATTGAAAAATGAAATATCCATACCCATACCATTTATTCAGATCACGGATGATAGAAGTGGATATTCCATGTGACCATTAAACAAATATTATTATCAAATGAAAATTCTTGTTCTAAACTGTGGTAGTTCCTCGATCAAATATCAACTCATTGAGATCACCCATGAAACCAACCTTCTGGCAAAAGGATTACTCGATCGCATCGGTCTTCCCTCAAGTGAACTGAATCATCAGGTTCCCGGGAGAAAAAAACTCAAAGTAACGCAGGAAGTTCCCGATCACCAGGTGGGTATTAATCTGATTTTAAAAACGCTTATTGATCCTTCCCACGGCGTCTTAAAAGACACGAATGAGATCAACGCAGTCGGTCACAGGGTCGCACATGGCGGAGAAAACTTTAAGACCAGTGCCAGGATTACCAATAAGGTAAAAAAGGATATTGAAAAATGTATTGAACTGGCTCCCCTTCACAATCCTGCCAATCTGAAAGGGATCCTGTCTATTGAAGCCGTTCTGCCCGAAGTTCCTCAGGTAGCCGTGTTCGACACTTCTTTCCATACCAGTATGCCACCGTATTCATTTTTATATCCCATCCCTTACGAATATTATGAAAAGTTCCGGATACGGCGGTATGGATTCCACGGAACGTCACATAAGTTCGTGGCTCAAAAAGCATGTAAATATCTGGGAAAGGATTACTATAACATTAACATAATAACCTGCCACCTTGGAAATGGCTCTTCTGTTGCTGCCATTCAAAAAGGAAAATCCGTTGACACTTCGATGGGATTTACTCCTCTCGAAGGATTGATGATGGGAACCCGGAGCGGAGATGTCGACCTGGGCATCCTTCTTTTTATTGCCGAAAAGGAAAACCTGAGTATCCAGGACACCAATACAGTTTTCAATAAGAAAAGCGGGGTTTATGGAATCTCAGGTATTTCATACGATATGCGTGATGTTGAAAAAGCAGCTGCCGAAGGGGTGACCCGGGCTCAACTTGCATTAGAGATGTATGCCTACCGGGTAAAAAAATATATCGGAGCTTATGCTGCCGCGATGTCGGGCGTCGATCTGATCATCATGACCGGGGGTATCGGAGAAAACGACTGTGATACCAGAAGCCGGATTCTAGATGGTCTTGGTTTCCTGGGAGTTGAATTTGACCATGAGCGAAATGACAATATCCGCGGGCGGGAAGCAATTCTTACTAAACCCGGCTCCCCGGTCACTGCAATGATCATGCCTACCAATGAGGAATTAGTCATTGCCATCGACACGTATAATATCGTTTATAATAAAAATTATAAGTTCTGATTATCATTAATCATTAATAAAAGTAAAACAATGGCGCCAATTAGTTTATACATCGTTGAAGACGAACTTCTCATCGCTCACGATTTAGAAAATAAACTGACTGAATTCGGCTACGAAATTCTGGGGATCGATAGAAAAGGTGAAAATTGCGTCGCAAAAATCGCCGAACTGAAGGAAACCAACAAAGAACCTGACATCGTTATCATGGATGTCAAACTGGCTGGAAAAATGGATGGTATCGAAGCTGCCCGGATCCTTACAGAAAATTATAACTGCGGGATCATCTTCCTTACCTCCCTGAACAAAACTGAGGTTTTTTCGAAATCCTTCTCCCTCAAACCCTATGCCTATCTCTTCAAACCTGTGGATGTTGACCAGGTCCGGGCAGCTATTGAAGTTGCCAATTATCAGAGAAATCTTGAAATTGCCAATGAAAGGATCATCTCGGAATTGAAGACTGAGATCGTGCAACGGAAAAAAGTTGAAAAAGAACGGAATCAACGGCTTCAGGAACGCATCCGCGCTGAACAGAAAGTGAATCAGTTGCTCAAACAAAAGCATCAGATGGAACTGGATCTCATTAACCGCGAGCTAGTCACTTTCTCCATCTTCATCTCCCAGAAGAAAAAGATTATCGGATTGATTAAAAAAGATATAAACCGGTTACTGAAAACCGAAAAAACCATCGATCGTAATGACATTGCAAAGGTTCTTACGACCATTGATGAAAACATAAAATTCGATAATGACTGGTACCGGATTAAGGCACATTTCGAAAAAATTCATCCTGGATTTTTTGACCGCCTACGTAAGAAATTTCCGCAACTGACTCCCAATGATCACAAATTGTGTGCCCTGCTCCGGATGAACCTTAACACAAAGGAAATTTCTCATATATTGAAAATTACAGCTCCAAGTACAGAAATCTCAAGAATCAGACTCAGGAAAAAACTTGCTTTAAGGAAAGGAATCAATCTGACTCAATACATATGTGAAGTCTGACCAAATAAAAAACGCGGTACAAACCGCGTTTTTTATTAAAGTTTTTCAGCCAGCTCATCACTGATGTTCAGATTATGAAAGACATTCTGAACATCTTCATCCTCTTCAATAATATCTACCAGCTTCAGGACTTTTCTCGTAGCCTCTTCATCCAGGTTTATAGTAGACTTCGGAACACGCTGCAGGGAAGCGCTTTCCGGTTCTATCTTTAACTGCTCAAGTTTTTTTACCATACTGCCAAAATCTTCCATAGCAGTGGTAATGGTGAATAAATCATCTTCCAGGCTTATATCCTCTGCTCCTGCGTCAATAACTTCCATCTCAAACTCATCCTGGTTTATTTCTCCCCGCGGAACTACAAAAATCCCTTTACGATCAAAAAGATAATTCAACATCCCGTTCTGACCCAACTCACCTCCGTGCTTATTAAAATAAGCCCTGACATTGGATACCGTCCGCTGAAGATTGTCGGTAGTACATTCAACAAAGATAGCTACTCCGTGAGGTCCTTTCCCTTCATAAGTTGTCTCCATCAAAGCAGCAGCATCTTTATCCGATCCTTTATTGATCGCACGCTGAATAGTCTCCTTCGGCATGGATGCCCCCTTGGCATTGGCGATAGCAAGACGTAACCTGGGATTGCCATCCGGGTCAGGACCGCTTTCTTTTACGGAAATGGTAATGTCTTTAATTATTTTGGAAAAGATCTTGGAACGTTTTGCATCAAGTGCTCCTTTTTTCCGCTTTATTGTGGACCATTTATTATGACCTGACATATACCTGTTTTTGATGAATTACAGTGTAAAAGTAAAAAAAAATAGTTTCTTAATTAAAACGATTGGTAAATTTGATCCCTTAATACTGCTTAAACGTTATCATCGTGCACTGGAAATCATTCATTCATGGCTTTCTGATGCTTTCTTCCTGCATTCTCATCTGGCGTTGCGCAAATCCTGTAACTCCGGGAGGAGGCCCGAAAGATGTGACATCGCCCGAAGTGGTGAGATTCGATCCTCCGAACAACTCCATCCATTTTAAAGGAAATACTATTCAAATTGATTTCAAGGAATTTATCAACTTAGTAAATCCCTCGACCGACATTCTGATCTCACCACCATTAATCAATCCTCCCGAATATAGATTGCGCGGGAAATCGGTGATCATTAAACTTGCAGACAGCCTGAAAGCAAATACAACCTACGTCGTGTCGTTCGGAAAATCGATTACAGACATTACCGAAAACAACGTACTGACCAATCTCTCCTATGTTCTTTCTACGGGCGATTATATTGATTCTCTGTCTCTGAAAGGAAATGTGACGGATGCATTCAACCTTACTCCTCAAAAAGAGATATTTGTATTTCTTTATATCGATAATAGCGATACGATCCCTTTCGATTCACTCCCGGTGAAAGTTCCCCCCTATTATATAACCAGGACCGGAGATAACGGCGAATTTCTCTTTAAAAACCTGCAGGATGTTCCTTTCAAGCTGATTGCGCTTGATGATCAGAACAGCACTTTGATCTTTGACCAGCCATCCGAGAAGATTGCTTTCTATGACACCCTGATCACCCCGTATTATATTCCCCCTCCCGATACTTTTAAAAACGATTCAACCAAAAAAGAATCAATAAAAAAGGATACTGCGTCTGATACTATCAATAGAGAGAACGATTCAATACCATTTTTGACAGTCCCATCTTTTGAACTGAGACTTTTTGAGGAAATTGATTCAACCCAACGACTTGTAAAAAAAAGCAAAATCGGCGAGGGAAAGATCCTCTTCCTTTTTAAATATCCCGTTAAAAACCCTTCTTTCCGTCCCTTCAACGTTAATCCGGAAACAACCCATATTATTACTGAGATATTCCCAAAAAAGGACAGTATTATTTTATGGATCAGCGGCCAGAAGTACGATTCTCTTTATATTGAGGTATCCGATAACCAAACGGTACTCGATACAGCTAAACTCGACCTGAGGAAAAAAATAGGCAAGAAATCTTCGGTAAAAGACTCATTGCCCGACCGCCTGAACATAATTCCCAGGAAAAGCAATGTTTTCAACCATTTCAAATATAAGTTTCAATGTGATTTCTCCTATCCTCTCAGCCGTTGGGATTTTTCGAGGGTCCTTCTCATCGAGGATAATGACACCGTTCTTCCGGAAATTAATTTTTCTGACAGCATCAAACGAAAGATAATCATTGAACATAAATGGAAAGAAGAAAAGAATTATAAGGTCATCTTTCCGGATTCAATCCTTTATGGGTTCAACGACCTGACGAATGACACTATAAAAATTGAGTTCAGGACCAATGTTCAAAAAGATTTCGGATCACTCCTGATGAATATTGATCTTGATAACTCTCCCGGAGATTATATCATCCAGCTTCTGACTGAGAAAGAGAATCTGGTTGAGGAAAAATTTATCCATCACAGCGGGAAAGTCCGCTTCGATTATGTAGTACCAGGCAAATTCAAAATTAAAGTAATCCTTGACCGTAACCACAATAAAAAATGGGATACGGGAAATTACCGGAAGAATCTTCAGCCTGAAGAGGTCCGCTACTTTTCAAAAACAGTTGAAATCAGAGCCAACTGGGACGTAGAGGAAGACTGGAAATGGTAATAAGTCTAATACGTTCGCTGTATTAAACACACTGGTTGATACAAGACATTAATGTCGACAGTGATTGTCCCCTGATGGAATAATGAATCATTTTACCATCTCTCTTCGACTCAAGCAATCCCTGGGTCTTAAGAATATTAAGATGATGGGAAGCTGATGCCTGTTCTATTTTCAACCGTTTATAGATTTCGGTCACCGTGAGTCTTTTGTTGTCCGTAAGGAGTTCGATGATGGCAATGCGCATGGGATGTGCCACAGCTCTAAGCTTGCTGGCAGCTTGATCCAATTTTTGGATGTCAAGAGTTGGTTTCTTCTTCATAATTTTGGGGTTTAAATTTGTTGCAAAGGTAATAAAAATTATTAATAAACAAATAAATATCTATATACTTTGTCTATCTTTTAATATTTTTTAACTCAAACCAACCCGATCCCTGTGTATAACTTTTTGCTATGCCACGGGAAATTCTCTCGCGGGATTCAGGATCATGGCTGAAACAAATGGGTAAGCGAGTAACCATTACCGTCAAAAACCCCCTTGTCGCTTATTTTCAGGACCGGAATAACCAGCAACGCCATGAAAGAGAGGGTCATATAGGGGGCTCCAAGTTTACTCCCCATTTCTTTAGCCTTTTTATCCATCCGGTCATACTGTGCGGCTACCTGTAATCCATCTTCTCCCGACATGATACCGGCAAAAGGCAGCGGAAGAAACATGCTTTTCTCCTCATCAACAAGAGAAATACCTCCCTTTGATCCAATGATGAGGTTTATCGCTTCTGCAATAGAATGATCATCTGCTCCGACCGCTATGATATTATGACTGTCATGGGCCACGCAGGATGCCAACGCCCCCCGGTGCAATCCAATATTTGATATGAATCCGACCGACGCTGGTGCCTCATTATACCGGTTTTTAACAACAATTTTAAGAATGTCGCGATCCGGATCATTTACTACAAATCCATCTGAGATCTTTGGTTCAACAGATATCATTTCCGTGATCAGTTGCCCATCCAGTGCCTTAATGACTCTTAATAATCCCTTTTCCTGAACGACGCATAAATCCTGTTCATGAACGGGTTCAATTTCAAACCTGTTAAAAGGCATCTCCTTTACAGGCAAAATCAATGTTTTTCCTGCCTCTGCAACCTTTATTCCATCCACATAAGTTTCAAGAATTCCAAAATCCCGTAAATTATCAACGATGATGAAATCTGCCGGATCTCCTGCCTGCAGCAACCCCACCTCAAGGTTGTAATGCTTTACAGGATTATAAGTGCAACTGCGGATTACATCCATAAAATCATATCCTTTTGCAAGGGCTCTCTTAACAAGATGGTTAATATGACCTTTAACCAGATCATTCGGATGTTTGTCATCGGAACATAACATGATTTTTTCCGGAAATTCAATAAAAAGCGGAGATAATTCTTCAAAATTCTTAGCGGCACTTCCTTCCCTGATTAAAACAGACATCCCATACCTGATCTTTTCCCGGGCCTCTTCAATTGTGAAACATTCATGGTCAGTCGAAATGCCAGCTAAGCTATATTTTCTGGCATCTTCTCCCTTTAAGCCAGGTGCATGTCCGTCGATGGGTTTCCCGATATTTCTGGCCAGTGCCAACTTTGCCATGACGTCAGGATCCTTCGCCAGGACTCCCGGGAAATTCATCATTTCCGAAAGATATTTTATCTCTTTCATCGATAACAATGTCTCAATTTCCTCTATCCCCAACGTAGCACCCGCCGTTTCAAACGGGGTTGCCGGAACACAGGAAGGAGCACCAAAATTAAATTTGAACGGAACTTTTTTTCCGTTTCTAATCATAAATTGTACACCCGGAACTCCCAGAACATTAGCAATTTCATGAGGATCGGAAACAGTGGCTACAGTGCCATGTATCACCGCTAAACGCGCAAATTCCGAAGGAATCAGCATGGAACTTTCAACATGGATATGCGAATCGATCAAACCTGGCAGAATATATTTATCTTCACCGACTTGCTCTTTTCGGATCTCTTTTATGATCCCATTACACACGACAATGGTTCCCTTTATGATCTGCCTGGATACCACATCGACGATATTTCCGGAAACTTCAAAATTCTTACTGCTCATCGTGTTCGATTTATTCATCGTCATAAAAAGCTACTGCCATCATGACAATATTTATACCAGCTTATCACGAAATTTCCATATCACTTCTTTATATACCTACCTCATTATTTTCCCGTCATTTTTCAGAGCAAGTTGCCCGCATGCAGCATCAATATCATTTCCCCGGCTCTTACGCAAATTAACGACCAGGTGCTTGGAGGATAAAAATTGAATAAACGACTTTATTCTCTGCGGATCTGACCCGGCAAAACCGGAATCATGAACCTGATTGTATTCAATAAGATTGATCTTGACCGGAAAATTCAGGCAAAACATGGCCAGTGCTTTTGCATCTGCCAGGGAATCATTGAAGTTTCTGAAAAGTATATACTCAATGGTAAACCTTTTCCCGGTCACGGAATAGTAGTACTTGAGGGCACTGACAATTTCCCGGAGCGGATGGCGGATATTAAATGGAATAATCTGGTCACGCTTTTGGTCCAGCGCTGCATGAAGAGAAAGAGCAAAGTGATATTTTGGCTTATCGTCTGCCATCTTTCTGATCATTTTTGGAATACCGATACTGGAAATCGTAATCCTCTGAGGAGACATCCCGAGTCCTTCCTCCGAAGTAATTTTTTCCATCGATGTCATTATCTCTTCATAGTTGAGAAATGGCTCCCCCATACCCATGTAAACGATATTGGAAAGATGATTCTCCGGCGAAAGAAACAATGGTGATGGGCTATCGGATGATCTGTCGATTGACCCTGAAGCTCCTTTGACGGCAAGGGAAGTCAGGTGAACAACCTGATCGAAGATCTCTCCAGCCGTAAGATTTCTGGTGAATCCAAGATGGCCGGTGGCGCAGAATTTACAACCCAGGGCACATCCGACCTGAGAAGAAATGCAAGCCGTTGTGCGCTCTTCGGAGGGAATAAGGACACCCTCGACCATGGATCCGTCATGAAGAATAAAACCCATTTTAATGGTTCCATCGTGACTTTTCACTGTCTTATCAGGAATCGCGGTATGAAATGAAAAATGATCGGAAAGAAGCTGACGCGTGGATTTTGAAAGGTTTGTCATCTCATTAAATGAGTGACATCCTCTCTTCCATAACCATTCATATACCTGACCTGCGCGAAAACTTTGACATTGATGCTCCAAAAAAAACCGTTCGATCTCTTCACGACCCAACGACCTTATATCCGCTAAATGATCACCATTCATCCTTCTTTGGTATGAAGGGTTTCATCTTCTCAGTTAAAGTTAAAACCAGTCTTTGCATAGTTGTGTCAATCTGATAAAGATACGAATCCCATTGGGGATTATAAGAAGGATCGCTCTTATTCGTCCATCTTTCAACAGGAAAACGGGAGATTCCCTTGAGGTTGAAGTCGGTGAGGGTATAACGGTACTTGTTTTCTTTAAGCTCTATTTTTATCAGGTAGACGATCAACCCGCCATCCATACGGACTCCTGATTTTTCATCGGTATAATAAATTTTCATCCTTCCGGTTCCTTCGATTTTACCATTTACCTTATCCTGAACATTGAATATTGCCGAGGGATTGAGGTAATAGTAACTGAACCACTCGATGGCTTTGTTATAAAGATACTCGACGTTTCCTTTTTCCTCAATCACCGCCCGGTACTGGATCTTTTTCGAATCGGGATCGATGGGTAAAGTTGGAGTAAGTACTTGTTGCTGTGCGTTCAAGGTAAAACAAAAAGCAACAAAAGCCAAAAGTAAACTATTTCGAAAGTTCATATTGCTTCGTTTTATTACCAACAATATTAAGTAAAAAAGAAAAAAAAAGCTCCGTTTCCACGGAGCTTTTATAAACATAGATTTCAACGTTTTAGTACATATCACCCATTCCACCCATTCCAGGATTCATCGGGGGCATGGGAGGTTTTTCCTCTTTATGGGTTGCAATGACGCATTCGGTAGTCAACAACATGCTGGCAATCGAAGCGGCGTTTTCCAATGCAACGCGGGCAACCTTGGTCGGATCAATAACACCGGCCTGATGGAGGTTTTCGTACACCTCTGTACGGGCATTAAAACCAAAATCGTCTTTCCCGTCCTTTACTTTCTGAACAACGACTGAACCCTCAAGACCGGTATTCTCTACGATCTGGCGGAGAGGTTCTTCAAGCGATCTTCTCACGATTTGGATACCGATGTTTTCGTCTTCATTTTCGCCTTTCAATTTATCGACCAGTTTCTGGGCACGGATATATGCGACACCACCTCCGGGTATGATACCTTCTTCAATGGCAGCACGGGTTGCATGAAGTGCATCATCAAAACGGTCTTTCTTCTCTTTCATTTCAACTTCGGAAGCTGCACCCACATAAATCACAGCGACACCGCCGGCCAGTTTAGCCAGTCGTTCTTGCAATTTTTCGCGATCATAATCGGAAGTCGTAGTCGAGATCTGCGATTTGATCTGGTTAATACGAGCGGTAATGTCACTCTTTTTTCCACTCCCATTAATGATGGTGGTATTTTCTTTATCGATTGTAACTTTTTCTGATTGGCCAAGATATTGTAAGGTGGCATCCTCAAGTTTAAATCCTTTTTCTTCGCTGATTACAGTACCCCCTGTCAGGACGGCAATATCTTCAAGCATTTCCTTACGACGGTCGCCAAATCCCGGAGCCTTCACTGCAGCAACCTTAAGGGTGCCGCGGATCTTGTTCACAACCAGGGTGGCCAATGCTTCACCTTCAACATCTTCGCAAACAATAATAAGCGGACGTCCGGCCTGAACGACCTTTTCAAGAACAGGCAGAAGATCCTTCATTACACTGATTTTTTTATCATAGATAAGAATGTAAGGATTTTCATAGACTGCTTCCATCTTGTCGGTATCGGTCACAAAGTAAGGGCTGATATAACCGCGGTCGAACTGCATTCCTTCAACAACTTTAACGGTCGTTTCGATTCCCTTTGCTTCTTCAATGGTAATAACGCCCTCTTTTTTAACTTTCCCCATCGCTTCGGCGATCATTTTTCCGATGAATGAATCATTGTTGGCTGAAACAGAGGCTACTTGTTCGATCTTTTCCATACTGTCGCCAACCTGTTTGGTTTGAGTTTTCAGCGATTTAATGACTTCAGCAACCGCTTTGTCAATACCGCGTTTCAAATCCATCGGATTTGCACCGGCAGTCACATTCTTTAATCCGGTTGTGAAAATTGCCTGGGCAAGAACAGTGGCGGTGGTAGTTCCATCACCAGCGATATCACTGGTCTTTGAAGCTACTTCCTTCACCATCTGAGCACCCATATTTTCAATAGGGTCCTTTAATTCAATTTCTTTTGCTACGGTTACACCATCTTTTGTTACATTGGGTGCCCCATACGATTTATCAAGAATGACATTCCGGCCTTTTGGACCTAAAGTCACCTTCACTGCGTTGGAAAGTTCATCAACGCCTTTTTTCAATGCTTCTCTTGCTTTAATGCCAAAGATTATATCTTTTGCTGCCATTGTTTTATCGTTTTAAATTATTAATCGGGTTATTTCTTTAATGTATTTTGATGGTCAGATAACAGCAACGATATCGGATTCGCGCATAATCAGGTAATTTATTCCATCAATGGTGATCTCAGTTCCGGCATATTTTCCATAAAGAACACTTTCGCCAACTTTAACGGTTATTGGTTCATCCTTCTTTCCGGGACCAACAGCTACGACTGTACCTTTTTGTGGTTTTTCCTTAGCGGTATCGGGAATAATAATTCCGCCAGCGGTTTTTTCTTCAGCTGCAGCCGGTTCAACTAAAACGCGGTCTGCCAATGGTTTAATTTTCAATTTTGCCATTTTTATCGATATTTATAAAGTGAAACATTAATATTTTTGAACTTCAGGTTAATTGCTGAGGCTTTGTCACATTTTGTGCCAAATCTTATTTCATTCTCTAAATGGACAATATTTCAGGCCATATTTTCAAAGGAAAAAAAAATGTCAGATTAATATGACAATCTGACATTTTTATATTCTGCTTATTATTTTCGTGTATCAATACTAACAGGTCCGGTACCTGTCAAAAAAATCACTATTTATTTTGCGCCGGCGGAGCCTGAAAATCTTTGATCGGAGCTGTTTTAGATTCGTCGATCTGCTTCTGTATCTCACTTTGCTGGGTTTGTGCCTGATCTTGATTTTTTGGTATGACAAAGATTGAAAAAAGACTCAGAACCAGCATGACTACAGCCAGGGTCCAGGTAGTTTTTTCAAGGAAGTCGGCCGTTTTCCGAACACCCATATATTGGTTGGAGGAAGCAAAATTAGAAGCCAATCCGCCTCCTTTTGAATTTTGAACAAGAACGACCAGGATCATAAGTACACAGGTGATCAGAATTAATGTCGCAATAAGAATATAAAGTCCCATGAAAAATGAAATTTAATGATTTCGTTGTTAAATTTTTACGATTTCCAAACTTCTGAATTCAACGTCCTTGACCCAGTTCCTGAATTCGGGCTGCAAAGTAACGACATTTTTCTTGATTTAGCAAGGATAATTTCTCATAAATATGAATGGCTTTCTGAATATTACCCTGGTTGGCATAGAGTTGAGCAAGCGTCTCACTGATAATTTCCTCTTCATCCACATTACTTCTGTGGGAGGTCTCTGTCGGATTGAAAAAAGTTGCCTTGGGAGGAGTGATTCTTGGTTCCTGACGGATAAATTTTTCAATTAGCAAATTTTTTGAAGAAACCTTATTCGTCCCTGCTGTATATTCATCTGGCAGAATCGTTTGATTGACACCATCCTCAACATTTGCTTCCGGGGATTTATTCAATTTTTCTGCTTCTATCTCCGTTAACCTTTTCCGGACAACTGCCAGAAGTTCCTCCCGCGAAAGTCGTTCTTGAAATTTAGTATTGTCAATGATCGTTGAGGATTTGTCAGGCACTGAAGATTCGGACAAAGGAGTCTCGATCACATCGGGAATGATTTGATCGACAGGAAAGGCTTCGGTAACAACCGAAGAAACTTCCGTGATTTCAGCTTTGACGTCCTGAGTCGGAACAACTATTTTTTCATTATGTCTGATCTCATCACCAATGTTCCTGGCTTCAATCAGCTCCTTGAGCTTTTTCCGGTCACCGGAATAGGCGGCCGCCTTTTTAAGCTGGGAATGAAACAGCAAATCACCTTCCCTGAACAGGTTAAAAGTGAACAAGATCTGACCAGTCTGGCAATAGGGATATCGGATGACGAGTTCCTCAAACGCTTTCAGGCTCTGCGCATTTACGGAATCCGGGTTCCTGACAAACTCCGAAAATTGTCGACGATTCATGTTAAAAAGATGATAGTTACAACTCTAATACTACCAGTTTACGACGGCTTTATTAAAAATATCCTGTACCAGTTGGTTGGTTATTTCTGCTATTAAATCCTCCTGGACCGAAGAGAGACTGAAAGATGAATAATAATCTGCATACCTGGAAAAGTTTGTCTCCCAGTTCTGCTTCTCATCGGTCTTGTTGGTGAATTGTACACTGACGGTAATGGTAAGACGGTTCATTGCCGCAGTTTCATTTCCCTGGATGGCAATAGGTTGAACAGCGTACCCGGTAATGATGCCTTCGACAAGAAGATCACCGTTCCGTTCGACGATATTAAGCGTTGTTTGTGAAGTAAAATAGTCTCGTAATGCATTGGTCAGAGTACGTGAAAGCGTTGGCACAACCAGGGGGGCATTATTCGGGAAGTTCGGGATTGAGACAGTCTTTACGTCGGGAGAGATGGAAGCTCCCGTTAGGGAATAACTCATCCTGCAAGCGGGTTGTGCGATACCAACCAAGCCGATGCACAACCAGGCAAGGATTTTAACAGCACCATTGAGATTTAATATTGATCTCATTCGAGATTATATTCTTTAATTTTCCTGTAAAGTGTTCGTTCAGAGATGCCCAATTCCCTGGCAGCATCTTTCCGTTTTCCGTTATGTTTTTCAAGGGCACGGCGGATTAAGTCGATCTCTTTCTTTTCAATGGAAAGCGATTCTTCAACTTCTTCCGGTACTTGAAACGGTTCATTCAATTGTTTATCAGGTTCAGAAATCACTACAGGCTGATCGCTATCCTTGATCTCCTTTAGATCCTTATATAGTCTGTTTATTAGATTCGTATTTTCACCCAGGTTACTGCTGGTAATATTTTCGGTCTGCATAAGATTCATAACTAGCTGCTTTAAATCATTCATGTCTTTTTTCATATCAAACAATACCTTGTAAAGCAGGTCACGTTCATTGAATTTGGATGCATCTTCACCCTTATATAGTACCGGAAGGTCACTGGTCTGTCCTTTTGGAAGATATTTCATCAGGGTCTCCGGATTGATGATCCGGTTTTTTTCCAGGATTGATATCTGCTCAGCCATATTCTTCAACTGTCGGATATTTCCCGGCCACCGGTACTCCATCAGCAAACGCTGTGCATCTTCGTCGGCCTGTATTGCCGGCATTCTGTACTTTTCAGCAGCATCTGCTGCGAACTTTCTGAATAAGAGATAAATATCCTCATTCCGTTCACGCAGCGGAGGTATTAAAATTGGTACGGTATTCAGTCTGTAATAAAGATCCTGGCGGAATTTTCCGGACGCGATGTTATCGGCGATATTGATATTCGTTGCAGCAACCAATCTTACATTGGTTTTTAAAACCTTGGAAGATCCGACCCTGATAAATTCACCGCTCTCAAGCACTCTTAGCAAACGAACCTGGGTGCCCAGGGGAAGTTCAGACACTTCATCCAAAAAGATTGTTCCACCGTCGACCACTTCAAAATACCCCTTGCGGGCTTCATGTGCGCCGGTGAAAGCGCCCTTTTCATGCCCGAAAAGTTCCGAGTCTATGGTTCCTTCCGGGATTGCTCCGCAATTTACTGCAATATAGGGTCCATGCTTCCGTGCACTGAGTTGGTGAATGATCTTTGGAAAAAACTCCTTACCGGTCCCGCTTTCTCCGTTGATCAGAACGGTAATGTCGGTAGCTGAAACCTGCCGTGCAATATCAATGGCCCGGTCGAGCATCGGCGCATTCCCAATGATGCCAAATCGCTGCTTTATTGACTGAACATCCATTATTGCTTAGTATTTTTTTTAATCAAATGACCATTCCCATCCTCAGGAACAGGTTGAATATCAGAAAACTTTATTTTCTGACTTCCCGTTTAATACGGGCAAGATGACCACGCCCAAGCGCCTTGACTTCACATCCCAGCTCAAAATAACGACGGATTTTATCATCGGACAGAATACCAAAAGCATCGATGACTGCAAGGGGGCCACCTACCCATTTCACGATATCATCGGGTTTCAGATCAAGGTACTGGGTATGGGGAACCGCAAGGATCAGGGCTTCAATACCTTTAAGGGCTTTCTTTAAATCCTTCTCAACAACGGTACTTTTCAGACTTTCCTGATTTCTGAAGAATCTCTTCCAGGAATGACCCACAGCAGGATATTCATCTTGCTCTTCCAATTCATACCAGTGCTCAACATAGGGATCATGAACCCGGATCTCTGCACTCATTTCGCACAATTTTCTTGCAACCATTTCGCTTCCGCTGTATCGGGTATCACCCACATCCTGACGATAGCTGGCTCCACAGATCAGGACTTCAGCACCGGCAATATAACGACCCATATTGCGTAATGCGTCACGGGTCAACTCGGCAACATGTAAACCACGCGTATCATTTATATCAATAGCAGTCGGTGTGAGCTTAAAGAGCTTGTCTCCATCTTCAAATCCGAGAATATGTTTATATGCCCAGTACCCGAGTCCACCATCCTTCGGAAGACAATAACCACCAATTCCCGGTCCGGGAAAGATAATATTACTGTGCGTCGGTCGTACCTTGATGGCTTTAATGACCTTGATCAGATCGACACCGTTACGCTCTGCAAAAATACTCCATTCATGAAGGAAAGCAAGGATGGTGGCACGGTAAGAGTTCTCAATGATTTTGGTAGTTTCCGATTCGATCGGACGATCCAACACGGTCAATGGAAACTTCTTCGTATTTAATACCTCCTGAAGAAATTTTTCAACGCGTTTCCGTGCAGTCTCGTCGCACCCGGAACAAACACGCCAGAAATCACGAATGGAAGCCACATAATCCTTCCCTGGCATAACCCGCTCAAAACTATGCGAGAGTAGTGGTATCTTACTGATCCCTCGCTTTGCAAACTCTTTTTTCAAGATCGGCCAGGCAACAAATTCAGTAGTTCCCGGAGCAACCGTAGTTTCGATTAGTACAAGACATTCTGGCTGGATCTTTTCTCCGATGGTCTTCATCGTATCTTCCAGGGCAGCCATATCCGCTTCACCACTTCTCATATTCCCAAGCTGCTTCTTGGAAAAATCGCATTGAACATCTACAACCACACAATCGGCAAATTTCAGGCAATCACTGTTGTAAGTTGCCACCAGAGTCTTTGTTCTTAAAACACACTCCTTAATGAGAACTTCCACCTCAGGATCTTCCGCTTTAACCGGAGAAATACCTCTGTTTATCACTGGTATTTTCCAAAAACTGCGTGTACTTGGACGCTGACAACCGATGACGAATTTTGAGCATTTTCCATTTTTATCTTTGGTACTGGCTACGATGGCTGCCATGACAGCACCAACAAAGCCTAGTCCCATGACGACAACAATTTCCTTCTTATCCTTTCTGGCCTTTATGACCAACTTCTCTATTCTGTTTAACTCTTTATCATAATCACTTTTTATTGGTATCCGGATTTTCTCTCCATCAGGTCCCAGAGAATATTTGATTTGTTCTTTCATTGTCATTTAGTATTGTAGTTGAACTATTTATCTTATTTGTGCATTGAGTTTGGTAGAAAAGGCTTTTATAAGACGTTCCATTGTTTTTTCAATAACATCATCCGTCAAGGTTTTTTGCTCATCCTGTAAAATAAAACTTATGGCGTACGATTTTTTCTCCGGTTGGATATTCGGTCCTTCATAAACATCAAAAAGGTCAATCTTTTTAATCATTTTCCTTTCAATATCATAGGCAATCTGTTCGATCTGTTTAAAGTTTACCGAACGGTCAAGCAATAATGCAAGGTCTCTGCGAACTTCAGGGAATTTATTTAACTCTGTTACCTGGATCTCTTTTTTTGGTAGTATCGCCAGAAGAGCATCCCAATCCCATTCAGCATAAAGAACAGGATGCCTGCATTCGAAGGTTTTCAGTATTGAATCTCTGAGGAATCCGAAAATAACAACAGTCTTCCCATTAACAGAATAACGAAAACCTTCTGATATAATTCCGGATGAATATGTTTCGCCGGTCAGATTTCCATCACGGAATGCTGGATGATAAATTCCAAGTTTTGTAAAAATTGCCTCAACAATTCCTTTCAGGTCAAAGAAACCGACTTGCTGATCCCGCGAATTCCAGTTTTCTGGTTCTACTCTCCCGGTAAGGAATAAAGCCAGGTGTTTCTCCTCGTGATAACCGGGAAGCGGATCTGTACTTAATCCTGAACCAAGAGAATAGACCGTGCCAAATTCAAATATCTTAAGATCCTGGATTTTCCTGTTTTGATTGTAGACGATTGTTTCCAGCCCGCCATATAGCAGGGTCTGGCGCATAGTATCCAGATCACGGCTTAGCGGGTTTAATACTTTTACCGAATTTCTGGCTGGAAAATCTTTATTCCCCTCATAGTCACTCGATTTCGAGAGGGAGTTATTCATTATTTCATAAAATCCCATGGATGCCAGATAACCGGAAATAGTATCCTGGATTTTTTCAGAATCGGGTTTCGTGGAATATGACAAGGATGCACGGATCTCAGGAAGAATTTCAACATTGTTATAGCCGTATATTCTTAATACCTCCTCAATCAGATCCGATTCGCGTGTCACATCCGACTTGAAACCAGGTACCTTAACAGATATCATTTTAGGCGTCGCCTTCAGGATGTTCATTCCTAAATCTGTAATAATACTAAGAACCACTTCTCTGTCAATTGATTTGCCAACGATCCGGTCAAGATTGTTAAAATCCAGTGACACAATTTTGTTCTCTATCGGATTCGGATAAATATCGATAATTTCCGATGAGGGAAATCCACCGGCAATCTCCCTGATCAATTGCGCTGCATGTTTCAGGGCATAAACCGTGATATCGACATCAGAACCCCGTTCATAACGGAAAGATGCGTCAGTTTGCAAGCCATGATGGCGGGCTGTAATCCGGATATGCCGGGGATCAAAGTAGGCGCTTTCCAGAAAGAGGGTTTTCGTTTTACCGGTTATTCCTGATTTAATGCCACCAAAAACCCCGGCCATACACATGGGTTCCCTAGTATTACATATCATCAGATCGTTTTCTGTCAAAAGTCGTTCTATCCCATCAAGTGTAACAAACCGGGTACCGCGGGGATATTTTTTTACGATAACCGTATCACCGGTAATCTGATCGCCATCAAATGCGTGCAACGGCTGACCCAGTTCCATCTGGATGTAATTTGTAATATCAACGATATTATTTATGGGTCGTAATCCAATAGCCAATAACTTGTTTTGCAACCATGCCGGAGATTCTTTTACCATGATCCCGGTAAAGGTCAATCCTGAATAACGCGGGCAGGCAACCGGATCCTCAACGGTAATATCTATCTTGCGGTCATGATGCTTGATAGAAAACGATGAAATGTCCGGAATCTGAAGATGGAAAGATTTTTTTTCCGTTGCGCTGTCTCTGCCAAAATTATTCAGGACGGCAACCAGATCCCTGGCGACCCCGATATGCGACATGGCATCTGTACGGTTTGGGGTTAGACCGATCGTAAAAATATAATCCTCTGTAATACTAAAATAATCCCTGGCTGCCATCCCGGGTCGAGCCCCGGGGTCCAGAATCATTATCCCGGTGTGGGAAGTACCAAGTCCGAGTTCATCTTCGGCGCAGATCATCCCTTCTGATATTTCTCCCCGGATCTTGCTCCTCTGAAGAGTTATTTCCTTGTCCTTAACGTATAATACAGTTCCGATAGTGGCAACAGGAACTTTCTGGCCCACAGCAACATTTGAGGCTCCGCAAACAATCTTTAAAGGATCCTTTTGTCCGATATCTACGGTTGTAAGTGTGAGATGATCCGAGTTTGGATGTTTTTCACAAGTCAGCACCTCTCCGATTACAACGCCTTTCAAACCACCTTTAACCGATTGGAAAACCTCCAGGTTTTCAACCTCCAACCCACAACCTGTCAGGTAATCTGCGACTTTCCCCGGGTCCAGGTCATGATTGATATATTGCTTTAACCAGTTGTAGGAGATCTTCATTGGGTAGCTAAATTTAAGGTTGCAAAAGTAGTAATAAAAATGCAATAAATCAGGAGATAAGTCCCCAATTCCCCTGATGCTTATCCATCTGGATCAGGTGTCGGGACAGGAGGGAATTTTTTTCATCAACCAGGTCGGGATCCTCATGAATTATTTCAGATGCCAGATTCCTGGCGGCCCTTAATATTTTTTCATCCTTAATGATATCTGCTATCCGGAGATTGAGTATTCCGCTTTGCTGCGTCCCCATAATATCGCCTGGCCCGCGAAGCTTAAGATCTGTTTCTGCGATCTCAAATCCATCGGAAGTGTGTACCATGGTAAAGATTCTTTTTTTTGCCTCTGCGCTTAGGATATCATTGCTCATCAGGAGGCAATATGATTGGTCGCTGCCACGCCCGACTCTTCCTCTCAGTTGATGCAGTTGGGATAATCCGTAACGCTCAGCATTTTCGATGATCATTACCGAAGCATTCGGGATATCCACTCCCACTTCAATGACGGTAGTGGCGACCAAAATCTGGGATTTCCCGCTCAGAAACCGCTCCATCTCTCGATCTTTTTCATGTTGTTTCATCTGCCCGTGAACCATTCCGACAGTATAGCGGGGTTCTGGAAATTCTTTGATAACATGTTCGAATCCTTCTGTCAAATTTTTCAGGTCCAATGTTTCCGACTCCTGGATAAGCGGATAAACGATAAAGACCTGTCTTCCCTCCCTGATCTTTCGACGGATAAAATTATACACCTTAGGCCTGTCGTGTTCACAGATATGTCGTGTCACTACGGGTTTTCTTCCCGGAGGCATCTCATCGATTACGGAACTATCAAGATCTCCATAGAGTGTCATTGCAAGGGTGCGTGGAATAGGGGTCGCAGTCATCACTAAAATATGCGGGGAGATCTGGTTTTTTTCCCACAACTTTGCTCTTTGTGCTACTCCAAAACGGTGCTGTTCGTCAATGATAACTATTCCCAGATAACGGAACCGGACATTTTCTTCGATCAGGGCATGGGTACCTATCAGAATCTGTAGTTTTCCACCCATTAAATCACTGAGAATCTCTTTGCGTTCTCCCGATTTTGTAGAACCGGTCAGAAGTCCTACCCGAATATCCAACTCCGATAACATCCCGGATATGGTGCTGAAATGCTGGTTTGCAAGGATTTCGGTAGGAGCCATCAAACACGCCTGATAGCCATTATCCAGCGCAATGAGCATCGTCATCAGCGCTACTAATGTTTTGCCGCTCCCTACATCTCCCTGAAGTAAACGGTTCATCTGCCTTCCGCTTCCCAAATCTTTTCTGATCTCCCTTATAACCCGTTTCTGGGCCTCTGTAAGGTTAAAGGTCAACTGTTGATGGTAAAACCGATTTACATAATCTCCGACCTTCAGAAAAACATGTCCTTTTTGCTTGTTGATTCTTCCGTAACGTTGTTTCATCAAGCGGAGCTGAAGGAAAAATAGTTCTTCGAATTTTAACCTTGTCTGTGCTTTTTTTAGTAATTCTGCATTCCCTGGAAAATGAATTGAAATGAATGCCTCCTGCCGATCCATAAGGCGGAAGTTTTCCAGGATCCCTGGTGACAGATTTTCCGGAACATTAAATTTCTCATTCAGCAGAAGCGTTTTCATCAGCTTGCTGATTCCCTTATAATCAAGTCCTTTTGATTTTAGTTTTTCCGTCGAATTATAAATCGGTCTGATGGTTTCATTGAGTGGGATCGGTTGATCGGAAGGAATTTCAATTTCCGGATGAGAGATATTCCATCGTCCGTTAAAAATCGATGGCTTGCCGAACACGATATATTCCTGATCCGTCTTGAATTTATCGACCATCCATTTCAGACCACGGAACCAGATCAGGTCAATTTCGCCGCTTTCATCTTTTACCGTGACAACAAATCTTTGATTCCTGGGAGATCCGACGATTTGACTTTTAACCAATCTGGCTTTAAACTGAATAAGGGCCGTTTCATCCTTAATATCAGCAATCCGGATAAATACACTCCGGTCAATGTACCGGAAAGGTAAAAAAGAGAGTAGGTCGGCATAGGTAAAAATATTACTTTCTGATCTCAGAACATCTGCCCGGGCAGGACCGACTCCTTTTAGATACTCGATTGGGGTTTTAAGGAAGGCATTCGACATGGAGCCGAATATACAAAAAAAAACTCCCGGAGGGAGTTTTTCAGATCTTAATATTGCCAGAGATCATGCTCAAATTCAAACAGGCTGTTTTTGGCCCGTTCCGCTTCGATCAATGCGTCAACATTCATAGAATATTCATTGATCTGTCGATCATATACATTTTCTTCTTTGTAAATATAACTGGAGAAGATCCTTTTCATAAAAACATCATCATAAGTCAATCTTCCTGCAGATCCGTTTCTTAGGTTAAACATTTCATTTCTGGCAAAAAGGCCACGGCATTCGGGAAAATAAACCCAGAACAATGGCATATCGCCACGACTCTCCCCTGATTTAGGATCAATTTTCTCCATTACAGGGCATAGACCCAGTATTCTGACTTCCATGACAGATCTTTGACGATCGAAATAAAAATCTTCTTTAATCCTGAATTTTTTAACATTTTCTGAAGAAAAATCCATTTTGATAACTTTCATTATCTTTTGTTCCGGATTATCGGGATCAGGAACGAACATCGTATCAGGAATTTCAATCCTGTCTTTAACTTCATTGAAAGTGATCGGGGTCAGAAATTGATCCACCTCGGCAGAATAAGCCACGATCGTACCTTCTCTCAACCCATCCCAGATTATCGTCATTAAACTTTTCCAGTTATTTTGAGGAACCAGGGGATAATAAAAGGGCTGATTCATCTTTTCACGCATATCGATTACTCGCCAGATCCGACGTGTCCATATAATATCTGCTTCCCTGAGGTAAGGATAAGCAATGGGTTCCAGCTGGGAGATCGCTGTTTTATCATATACACCATCCCGGGGAGGTCCCTCGAGGACCTGTGAGAACAAGTCGGTTGGAAACATTGTTCCTGCGATGGATATTAAAATCAATATCAGAAATTTTTTCATCTTATCTGTCGATTTAATAGATATCAAAAATCCTTTATATTATTGTATATGAAAGGCTCTTTTGGACTTTTCTGGTACCATCAGGACCTTGCACTTTTATATTATCAAACCAGATCTTCTGTTTTCTCTTTGAATTCATGATTGTCCGCTGTACTTCCGGACTGAGCGTCCTTCCCTGACCTGGGAACTCTGTATAATCACCTGTTGAACTTGTCGTCCCAAAAGTATAGGAGATGACCCGGTAAGTTGCTTTTAAATCGAATCCCGGAGGGGGCGCACAGATGAGATCAGGAGCACTGATAATAAGGTTCTTTTGGATCATCCCGTCGGGTTGTCCGGCGATGGTAACATCCGGATCGGGGATCGTCTTCAATCTGAATTCCTCGGAACCCAGCGGTATTCTTTTTCCGCCATATACGGCGCTGACCGAAACCGAAACTTTACTTGGTCCGCCGGATGCCGGGATCGAAACACTCCAGTTGGTATCGGATCTGACAATACTACCATAGCTGATGGTTGCTACAACATCGGTCGCGCCCCCGGGGACGGCAATTTTGACCGGATTTGGAATTCCACGGTAGAATACAAGCATCTGTGTAGGAGAAATAGAGATACTGCGTTTGCCGACAATATACTCTTCGCTAAAGTAATAGTTCCTTGGGTTTCCCGATGGATCCAACACCTGAATATATCCGGCATATCTTTGAAGACCAGTCCCTCCGCAAGGAATGTTCAGCCAAACAACGCCACCGGAACCTTCCAGGGTTTTGGCACTTCCTTCATTCGCAGAGGTTATGGTATCAGCGCCGAAGATATATTTGACTATCGGATTATTCGTAGAATCGTAAGCAGCTACCAGGATTTCCGCCTTATACTCTTCTCCGGCAAATACAAAAAGACTCTGCGGAACAACCCTGGCTTTGATAACATTGAATTTGAAATCTTCGGCACTGACCGATGAATAGATACTGTTCACAACATCAAACTCGGCATTGTAAATTTCCGCCTTGATTTTATTCAGGATCGTAACCGTTGCGGCAAGAATGGTCCGGTAGAAATTATGAATCTCCCAGTTTTGCTTGACTCCGAGTGCGTCATAGAAAGGTCCATCCGTATCCATCCCCAGTTTTATGGTAGAACGGTATTTCGGATCAACAAGCTCCAGCATCTGCTTTTTATATTCTATAAGCTTATTTTTTAAAATCCGGGCCTCTCCGGCAGAACCATCATTTGAACTACCGATAAAAAAACGCGTTGGAGTGTCATAATTATCTTTTCGCTTTGCATTATTCAACTGGAGTTTCTGAGCTTCTTCAATGGATTGGAGTTTCTCCGTTTTCATGATGACAACATATCTGATGCTGTCAATATATTTTTCCAGTTTGGTAGATAAATCGCGAGCGGTTTTTGCCCTATCCCAATAAATTTTTACCTTATTTGGATTTAACTGGTACTGTGCTTCAAAATTGGAATAGGTGTTTAATAGTTTCTTGGAGAAATTAACATTGGTGGTCTCCATGCTTTCATTTACCACCACGAATGCTTCGAGTATTTCTTTTGAGACGTTCAATGCAAGAAGAGCCGTGAGGACAAGGTACATCATCCCAATCATTTTCTGCCTCGGTGTCTCTTTATATCCAGCCATTAATTTGTAGTTTTTACAGGTGAATCAATTGTTTTTTTAATCAACATTCCATGTTGGTTATTTAATACTTACATTCATGGCTGAAAGCATATTCCCATAAACCTTATTCAAGGCTGCGATGTTCTTTGCCATTGAATCAACTTCTTCTTTGAATTTGGCAGTCTGTTGTGCCGAAGCATTTAAGTTCTGGAGGAACTGATTCATGGATTCATGAATCTTGGAAGTGGATTCTACCTGATCGGTGGAAGTCTTCAGTTGCATCTCCATGATTTTATTCAACTGGTTAAGGTTTTCTTTATACCGGGCGGAATTGGTCACCGATTCCGAAAGGTTTTCAGAAAACTTCCCAAGAACAGTATTGAATTTATTCGTATTCTCCATTTGCTCGTTCGAACCCTGGAGATGAAGTTCATAAAGGGCATTTAATGCCGAAAGATTTGAAGAAATTCGGTTAAGTTCTTTATTAAAGTTGGTCCCTTCTGTTGCAGAATGACTTAATGTTTCTGCCGTTTTGGAAAGGATTGCTGTTGATTCCTGATATCTTTCTATGAATTTATTGGTCGATGCCGCAGCATTGGCGATACTTGTTGAAAAAGCTTTATTGGCGGTGATATCATCCTTCAGCGATTCCGAAACCTCACTGAAAACATTGGATAAAGTCGCTGCACTCTTGGAAGTGGATTGGATATATTTCATCTGATCTTCCGATGCGGCAACACCCATTTCCAGCGTTTTGGCAGTTTTGCGATAGGACTCATTCAGGACAGATGCCGATTCCGTTGCGCCTTTAATGGAATTTACATATTGATCATTCGCCAGAGATGCATCTGAAACTTTTGAAAGCTTTGAAGTGGTTTCATTCAAATTTCGAAGTCCATCCCCCAGACTTTGTATAAGCTCCGGACCGATTTTTGCCTCTTCCAGCATTTTATCAAGTTGCTTTGTCACAGTCTCGCCACCTGCAATTGCGGTACCGGTATCCATACCTGCCAGCTGAGGATATACCAGGCTCCAATCGGGGTCAACATGGGGCGGTTCAAAAGCGGAAAAGAAAAAGATGATCGATTCGGTGCCCAAACCGATGATAAGCATGATATCTGCCCCGGTATAATGGTTGATCTTGAATAATGCACCGATAATTACAACAGAAGCGCCCCACCCATAAAGTTTGGCCATAAAATTCCGGTAGTGCTTTGTTTTGACGAAATTGAATAAATTCATAGATATGAATTGTTAGAAGTTAGAAGATGAGTGAATTATATATTTCATTTTAATGAATGTACGGTTTACTAATTATATACCTTGGATGCCCTGGCAGGGTTATCATCCCGCTGGCGTCCCATATATCCCTGAACACAACGGAAACCGATATAACATTTGGCGGTATCCTGATATTCATAGGAACGGGAGGAGACGCGGAGAAAATAAGCGATGTCCTTCCAGGATCCTCCCCGGGTCACCTTTCTTTTAAGCGCCGGAGGATCCGTATCCTTGGCATTGTACTTATAATCGGGGTTGAGATCCCAGGTGAAACTGTAGGAAGATGGATTGAAAGCAGAACTGGTCCATTCTGCGACATTCCCGGCCATATCATACAGATTGTAATCGTTGGCAGGATAATGGGCAACAATTACCGGAATTGCACCTCCGTCGTCGATATAGTTCCCGCGCAGGGGTTTGAAGTTCGCCAGGAAACATCCTTTATCATTACGCGTGTAAGGACCTCCCCAAGGGTAAGGATTCCCGTCGTATCCGCCACGGGCAGCCCATTCCCACTCTGCTTCAGTAGGCAGGCGGAACTGGCTGACAAAAGTCTCTCCTTTCTTCCCGAACAGACTTGCATCTTTGAGCTGGGTTCTCCAGATACAGAAAGCATTGGCCTGCTTCCAGTTAACTCCTACTACCGGATAGTGATCATAAGCCGGATGCCAGAAATATTTTTCGGTACTCGGATCGTTGAACGAATAAGCAAAATCATGAATCCAACACAGGGTATCGGGATAAACATTGATAACCTCTTTTCGTACATAAACAGAACGGTCCTTATAACCTTGCGGACGGTTCGAAAGCCCGGCTTCTTTCGTATCCAGCGGGGAAGAAAAATCTTTTCTGGAAGCAGCTTTCAAATCGACAAAATAATATTCAAAGTATAACTTACGGGTATCTATTTCCTTTCTGCGAAAATATCGTTCGTTTTCCGGTAGGTACATCTGCATCAACGCATCCCTTGCATCTTGTTCTTCGGGACTCCAGTCAAGCTTGGTTTCCCAGTTAAGAAAGGGAGGATCAAAGGTCTCCCCCGTTTTTTTGTTTTCCGTAATAAAAAATAATTCCGGTTTGAGCTCTCCGAGAATCCTGCGGGCAATGGAATCTCTTACCCAATATACAAACTGCCGGTATTCATTATTGGTAATTTCCGTCTGGTCCATGTAAAAAGCCTGGACGGTCACGGTCTTGGGATTGTTGAGCTGGGCATAGGGTACATCTTCATCACTTACACCCATCGTATAAGAGCCCATGGGTACATAGACCATGCCAAAAGGATCGGGTTGATAGTATCGCTTTCGGTTTTTCACTCCCGTTAATTCACCATCTCCTGAGTTTCCACAACTTCCCAGAAAGATGATAAGGGCTGAATAAATAAGCAGTTTTTTCATTTTTGGCCAATTAGATGATGAAAAATAACGCTACCTTCTGAAGGTTTAGTATTTGAATCCCTAACATTTTATGATTGAAAAGCGCAAATTTATAGTTTTTTATTTACAGAAACCTCGTGTTATGGTAACTTTTTCTGAATTTGTCGGTTTCTATTTTAAAACAATAGCTCAACATTACCTCTATGCTCCCGCTGTTATACTTAGTCAGACTGGATGTGCAAATGTCATATGCAACGCCAATCCTGAATCCTTTGAAAGTAACTCCCGCCAGAATGGAAACCGCATCCTGCAAACGGTAAGCAAGCCCGCCATAAAATTTCTTGTTATACTCCACAAGGGCAGAAAGGTTCAATTGAAATTCCGATCCATCAAACCATAAGAAAAGTGACGGCTGAAGCTCAAAAACCGGATGATTGGGGATTGACCATTGATAGCCGGCCGTCAGGTAATAATGCCTGCGAAGCTTGTAGTTGGTGTTCTTCCCTTGAGTCTGTAATAGCTGATCGGAGGAAAGACCAACATAGAACTTTTCTGGTATGGTATAGGATAACCCGGCCGCCATATCAAAGAGAAAATCGCTTTCCTCGCTTTTCCCATTAAGAACAGGATCCTGTTCTGCCGGATCAACAGGATTGAACTTCGAAAAATCAAGTTTGGGATTTTGAAACCCAAGCTGGATCCCGACAGAAAAATTACCCGGTCCAAGCTCCATCCTGTAAGCATACCCTACCTTGACAGCAAGGATCTGCATTGACCCTATTTTATCCTGATAAATGGAACCTCCAATGCCACCATGCAATATTTTCAAAGGTGAATCGACGGTAAGTAAAAATGTCTGGGGGGAAGTGCTGTTACCCTCATTATCCTGGAATCCAGTCCATTGTTTCCGGAAAAGACCGGTGGCACAAATTCCGCCACTGCTTCCGGCAAAGCCCGGATTGAGAAACATACTGGTGAACATGTATTGGGTGATCATCGGCTTCTGCTGAGCCACCGATGAGGGAGACAGAAATATTATAAAGAGGATCACGAAAGTTGGTGAACCTTTTAGTAAAAGATTATGGAATTTACAGTAATTAAGCGCCAAAGACTGTCTTGTTAGGGTCAAAAAAGCGCGATAAAAGTACACTTTTTTTACAAATAAAATAACGCATAATGATAATTTCAATTGTTCACAATAAAATATCTTTGCATATTGAATCAAATCATAAACACCTAAAGCTATGGCATTCTTTTTATTAAAAGAAAAACCTTTTACAAAAAAATGGTTTATATCTTACAGTCTTATCGTCATCGGTTCCTTCATTCTGGCTGCCGGGTTTGTCCTGTTCATAACCCCTTATAAAATTGTCCCCGGCGGTGTCTATGGGATATCCATTGTTCTGCATTATATGTTCGGAACACCGGTCGGTCTCGTCGCTCTTTGTTTTGATATACCCCTTACCCTGCTCGGGATCAAGTTCCTGGGCCCCCGGTTTGGAGTTAAAACAGTCGTGGGATTTTCATTGACCGCCATCTTTACCGATACCCTTACTTTTTTCTGGGGATTCAAACCTCTCGTTGAAGGAGATGCACTGCTGTCTTCCATTTTTGGCGGAGTGCTCGCAGGGGTGGGACTCGGTTTGATTTTTAAATCGAGAGCGACCTCCGGAGGAAGCGATATTATCGCGATGATCATTGCAAAATATACCCGACTCCCCCTTGGAATGCTTATGATCTATGTCGATTCGGTAATTGTTTTGATCGGCCTTCTGGTCTTTCAGGACTGGAAAATTCCTTTATATTCCTGGATCGTTATCTTTATCACAGGAAAAGTCATCGATATCGTGCTCGAAGGAGTAAGCTATGATAAAAGTCTCTTTATCATCTCGGATAAACATGAGGAAATCCGTGATAAAATCCTTAAAAACCTGAATCGCGGTGGCACTTATATTGATGGCAAAGGAATGTACAATATGGCAGAACGAAGAATCATTTTTACCGTGGTCAGCCGGCGGGAATTATCCCTCCTGGAAGAATATATTCATCAGATCGACCCTAAAGCATTTTTGACTGTGCTTGATGCGACGGAGATATTGGGAGAAGGATTTAAATCGCTTCAGGAAAAAGTGAATGAGTAGCGGGGTAATAGGGTGATAAAATGCAATAACTGGTTTACCTTGCTACCATTATTTAAAAAGCTTCACAATATCGTTTCCGTTTGCAAAAACCAGTAAAGCCAGCAGGAGTGCCATTCCGACGTACTGGGCATACTCCATGAACTTATCGCTTGGCTTACGTCTGAAAATGATCTCATAAAAAAGGAACATAACATGTCCCCCGTCAAGCGCGGGAATAGGTAATACATTAAGGATAGCCAGCATTATCGAAAGAAAAGCAGTCAGCGACCAGAAAGCCTGCCAATCCCATACCGATGGAAAAATGTTGCCGATACTGATAAACCCACCCACAGATTCATAAGCCTTTTCCTGTGAAAAAATCAATTTTATCGATTTCAGATAATTCCCGATTCCGTCATAGGCTTTGGTGAATCCGGCAGGAATAGCCGTTATCAGGTTAAAATGCTTTTCTTTTAATTCAAAATAATTGGCCGGACCTTTGGGATAAACGCCAATGAGCCCTTCAGCCGGTACAACGACCGGTATTTTAAGGGTGTCCTTCCCCCGGACCACCATGATCCGGGCCTCACTATTCTTGTATTGTCCAATGTTTGTCCGAAACTGGTCAAAATAGACAAGCAAAGAATCATTGATCCCAATAATCCGGTCATTGACTTTTAATCCCGCTTTTTTGGCAGTTGAGGTCTTTGTGAAGTCTCCGACTTCAAAGGGTATCCTGAAGGAGATAAACTCAGCTTTTTGTTGTGATATAAGTTCACTGATAAGATTTTCCGGAATACTGATATCAACTTGGCTTCCCTCTCGCATCACCTGAATATTTTTTGCCTCTTCAAGAATAATGACCCTGGGGATTGATGCAAAATCCTCAACAGGATTGTGATCTATGGAAATAATTTTATCTCCATTCCGCAATCCCATACGGTAGGCAAGAGAATCAACGGTAATGCCATATTTTACTGAAGCAGTCGGCAAGTACTGCTCGCCAATGGCCGATAACATTACAATATATATTGCAATTGCCAGAAGAATATTGACCGTCACACCACCCAGCATGACGATCAACCGCTGCCAGGCAGGTTTACTTCTGAACTCCCAGGGTTGAGGGGGTTGTTTCATTTGCTCCGTATCCATCGATTCATCGATCATTCCGGCAATCTTAACATATCCTCCCAATGGGAGCCATCCAATCCCGTATTCCGTCTCTCCGATCTTTATCTTAAACAGCGAAAACCATGGATTAAAAAACAAATAGAATTTCTCTACCCTGATCTTGAACATTTTAGCAGTTAGAAAATGCCCCAACTCGTGAAAAATTACGAGAATCGATAAGCTGAGTAATAGTTGTACGACTTTAATAAATATTTCCATTTGGAATGTTTTTGTATTAAATGTTCTTTAGATTTTTTATCAATCCATTGGCCATGATCAGCGTCTCCCGGTTTGTTTCAACATAATCATCATAGCCGGGTCTCTTAATGAAGGAAATCGTATTCATACAGTGTTCAATGATATCCGGCATTTTCAGGAACGGAATACGATTGTCCAGAAAGGCCTGAACGGCGACCTCATTGGCAGCATTGAGTACACACGGTATATTCCCTCCGCGGTTAAGTGCTTCATAGGCTAATGAAAGATTTCGAAATAAGTCCCGATCCGGCGATCCAAAAGTCAGCTCAGGATGATCAAGGAAATTGAAACGGGTCAGACGGGAATGGATCCGTAATGGAAAAGTCAGCGCATACAGGATTGGAAGTCTCATGTCAGGAATACCCATCTGGGCCTTCATCGAACCATCTATAAACTGAACAAGAGAATGAATCACCGATTGAGGATGCAGGATAACCTCTATTTGTTCCGGTTTTAAATTGAACAACCATCTGGCTTCAATCACTTCGAATCCTTTATTCATTAACGAAGCTGAATCAATGGTGATCTTATTCCCCATTTTCCAGTTTGGATGTTTAAGCGCCGCTTCTTTGGTGACCTTGCGAAGATGATCTCTTTGTTTTCCCCGGAAAGGACCTCCGGAAGCAGTCAGATAGATCTTTTCAATAAAGTCTGCATGCTCTCCGGTCAAACATTGAAAAATGGCTGAATGCTCGGAATCGACCGGAAGGATGAAACATTTATTCCGGCGTGCTTCATCCATTACCAGATCTCCGGCCACTACCAGGGTCTCCTTATTGGCAAGTGCAATATTCTTTCCTGAGCGAATGGCAGACAGCGTGGGTCTCAGACCTGCATATCCAACCAGGGCATTCAGGACCAGATCGAAGGTATCCATGGTCACAATCTGGTTAAGGGACTCTTCTCCGGCATAAACCTTTACCGGATAAGATTTAAGGGCTTCGGCAACAGTCTGATAGTGTTCCTGATTCCCTATAACGACCGCATTGGGCTTGAACTCAACTGCCTGCCGGATAAGAAGGGATGCATTGTTTTGTGCCGAGAGAACCTCTACCTCGGCAACCTCCGGATGCTGGCGGATGACTTCCAGCGTTTGGGTACCAATTGAACCCGTTGATCCTAATATGGCAATTCGTTTTTTCAACTCTGACGATTAAAATTAAAAAGTGATATAATCCTTAGGATTAACAGGACCTCCTTCATTCCATAGTTCAAAATGAAGATGCGGTCCCGTTGTCAGCTCTCCCGTCTGACCGATGATTGCGACCGGATCGCCTGATTTAACGATATCGCCGACTTTTTTCAGGATGGCAGAATTATGCTTGTATATGGAAACGATATTCTGAGCATGTTGAATGACAATTACATAACCGGTCTCCAGGGTCCAGTTAGTGAAAATGACGGTACCATCGAGAACCGACTTTATTGCTTCATTTTCCCTGGAAACAATATCGATCCCAAAATGCCGGGTGGAAGGGCTGTATCCATTGGTAACCACCCCTTTCAGGGGAGAAAAAAATAAAACACCCCCGATCGAGGATTTTTTCGCATTTTCAGTTTCCTGCGTTTCCATTTTATAAAGGGTGTATTTCCCCTGGTTTTCCACTTCCATCCGCAGTAGAGAATCTTCAACAGACCTTTTGATATTGATATTCCCATACCGTTTCATTGTATCACGAGGAATCGGAACATCTTCCGTCAGATCTTTTCCATCGATAATATTGCGAAGATTATTGATGAACCTGTCCTTATAAGCAAGATCCTTTTCAACAGAATCTGTCTTAAGCTGAAGTTCATATAATTTTTTCTGAAGCCCGACATTGGTATATCCCGGAATATATTCTCGCAGCGGAGTAAAAGCGATCAGGATGGAAGTTAAAAATATCAGTACGATAGTTAAGGTACCGAGGACTATAAAAACATTCAGACGCGACAGGCGGAAAGTAAAACGTTCTTCCAGCGTATCGTCGGTCATAAATACCAATCGGTATTTAGTCCGTAATTTCTCTGTCCATTTGATTTTTTTCTTTTCGCGTCGCTCGGAGGCCATGCCTTTCCCAATATCCTGAAACGCTGCAAATATCGGAAAATTATGTCAAACGACAAATTGTCGCGGTTTTGGGTAGTGTCTCAGTTTGAAATATGAAAAAGAATCTCACCCCAATAGATTATTCTTTAATAGACACAGGAATCTTACCTGCCTTAAAGATTTTGCGCGCCTTTGGGTTTGATACATTTGAATCCTGCGAAGGCGGGAAAGGTCATGCCTTCCCAGACCCAACAATAAAATTTTGGGGAGACGAATTTGATTGTATTAGAGCCTATGAATTGTGTGAACAATTTGGTTTGAATGTTTTTAGGGCACGTAGGATTTTCTTTAAAGAGGTTCTTTATAGTCAGGATAATACAATATCATGCCCTACTTGGGTAACCCCGTATAATGAGATAGTTTTTTTAAAACACTGTAAAACAGGGACTATTTACCTTCCTGGTCAAGCCTTCCGCAATGTTCACACCTAGGCCGGCCGCCAGTACCTTGTCTCAGGTATTGCCTTTCAATATTGTTTCCCTCTGTACACTTGTTGTTGTCGTGATAAACATTCCTTGTGTATTCTTTTACACTGTGGAATGGGGCTACTTTGGACATAATAAATAAATTTTCGGGTGAATAAAAAACTAGTAAATATAATAATAAAAAGATGAAAACGCTTTTAATTCATATAATTATATTTTCGATAAATGCCCACGCTTTTCCCGTCTGCGGGAAAATAATAACAACTCATGGTCTCTCTTCGGATATTAAATTTATCAAAATAACTAACAAGGACAATAAGATATATTCTTTTTTTTTCGGTTACAATGGCGACCGAATCGTCGGGGGTAATTCTTTTATCAAAACTTGCAATTCTACAAAAAGGACCACTCCCCCCAATAATAGACCCTTCCGTTGTGTGCCTTTTTATTGCACCACGAACCCAATTTACTTCCCTACTTATTTTATCATCTTCGGATTTATCCACATTTATCAATATAAAACTATGGAATGCGGTGAAATTAACCGCTGGAGTTTTACCAACATTTACAACATCATAAAACGTTTGGATTGGGTTTGTTGCTTGAATTTTAATGGGTCTAAAATTTTGTATCACCAAATAAGCCCGCAATTCGTCTCTGGTCAATGCCTCATAAACATCGCTACTTTTTTTTGCCGCCACGAAAGAGCAATCGGACATGATTTTAGATTGATTAAACATTCTATTGGAAATTGCATTGGCGGTATCTGCCAAAACAAGGCTTCTATTAATGTTAATATTTGCAGTGTCTGTTTTCTCCAACGCCAATCTGGTAAGTCGATTTTGGCATGTCATGGAAATAATAAACAACCCTATCATTACCAGATTAAACACAGCCAGCAATGTTTGAACCCAAATATTCCAAGTGCTGTGTTTTTTCTCCCACCTATCTGGCGGTTTAATATCCTTTTCATCAGCGGGTGGATTGTTTTGGCCATTGGTGGGTGTAGTCTTGGGGACGTCGCCGCTTATTACGTTCTTGGAAGGGGTTTTTTTGTTAAGAACAGAATTGCCGTGGGGATTGCTATCTTTATCGCTATTTGTTTTATTTTCTTCGGTTTGTGGATTATCGTTCATAATATGTTGATATTTATAAACTCAGGATATCCACAATAATACAAAATACTTTAACATCTGTAAAATAAATGATTAAATTAGCTTTATTAAATCTTCTATTTCCCAAATATCTTTAGTTAATCCCACTTCCATTGCCGGAGTTACTCTTAAAGTCTTGTGAATCCTGCAAAAATTATAGTACATGAAATGCAGGGCAACGGCGTAATAATGATTTTCTATTTTCTTTGAAAAGGCATTTGTTAATCTTGTAAATCTTCTTATGTGCATCCTCATTGTTAAATTTTGCCGTTCTACATAACTTGTTGATATATGTTTTTCGTCCGGGTGTCCTATAATTGGGTTTTTTTTCGTTCCAATACATTCAGGAGGGCTATATCTCTTTTCCCCTTGTGAATCGTGGCCATAAATTTTAATTAATTGTGCATAGTCTATATTACCCATAAAAGTATCTTCTATGGCCTCAATATAGGCATGGTGTCCGTCGGTAGTTAATTGAACCCTCCCCGCTAACCTCATTTTAATATCTTCGGTGAATAATTTAGCCGTTGGACAATCTCTATTTCCAACACAATAAGACACAACAAACTTAGTATCTGAATCTATTCCTACCCATGTCCACAAATCTCCCCCTAATCCTTTCATGTCTTCCGGTAGATTCTTTTGTTTAGCGTAAACAAAACTCCAAATCTCATCACACTGAACCCTTTTACATTTTACATTCTTTACGTTTTCGTCGTGGTATTTTTCACAAGCCTTACCAACGTCAACAAGTAATTTGGTTACTGTATTGATCGAAGCCCCGGTGATCCTGGTTATTGATCGTAAACTGTTCCCCTCGACTAACAGGGAAACTATCTGAATCTGTTTACTTAATGGTAGTCTGTTCATATTCGCAAAGTTTTACAATGCAAATATAACAAATAATACTTGACCTGTCAAGTATAAAAATCAGTTTTATGTATTTTTTTTATATTATATTTGTTTAATTTTATTATGGACAACAATATCCCCCCGAAAAACAAAGAATCACAAAAGATAATTGCCTATATCGACGGCTTTAATCTATATTTTGGGCTTAGAGAAGCTGGGTACAAGCGTTATTATTGGTTAAATATATTGTCTCTGATATCATCTTATGTTAGAAAAGAACAACAACTTGAATACGTAAATTATTATACGGCAAGAATTAATGGTAGGGACGTAAAAAGACAAAAAAGGCAAGAGATATATCTTAGGGCAATAGAAACGTTGCAAAAAACAAGAATCATTTATGGTAGGTATCAGGATAAAGACATAGATTGTCCATATTATCTAACACAACCGCCAATTTGCAATAACTGTCCGGGGAAATTTCATTTCGACAACGAGAAACAAACTGACGTTAATATTGCGATAGATTTAATAAATGATGCAAGAGATAATAAGTTTGATTTGGCAATTTTAATAACCGGCGATACTGATTTAATACCCGCAATAAAATATGTTAAAGAACAATGCAAGAATAAACACGTATTTGTTATTTTCCCTCCAAATAGAAATAATGTTGATGTTGGAAAAACTGCATCTGCCAAAGAAGTGCTGGGGCGTAAAAAATTAAAGGATCATCAATTCCCAGACCATTTAGCAGATAAAATGGGGGATCAAATTCAACGCCCATCATTGTGGATATAAAAAACAAACGCACCCTTTAGGGGTGCGTCACCACAATATCCTTTCGGAGTCTTGTGGGAGGATTGTGCAAAGATACAACAAAATAGCAACCTTTGTCAAGTTTTTCTTTATGTTTTATTTGCTTTGTCATTAATTTCTTCACTATTGTATTTGTTTTCTTTGCGTTTTTTCCCCTTAACAACCTTATCTGTCTCCGGCATAATATCCAAATTATCAGTGGTTCCCTTTTCCTTTTTTACCTTTTCCTTCTCCCACCTTGTTTGAATAGCTTTTAAAGCGATTTCCCTGCGCCTTTCGGGGCTAAGCTTCTCTGCTCTTGCCTTTCCGCCCTTAAGCCCGCCTAATCGCCCCAATTCAACCGCAGCCGGGTTCTTCCCGCCGTGCTTATCTTCCGGTATCTCCCCGGTAGCCAAATCAACAATCATTTTAGCCCGTTGGTTTACGTCCGTAGGTCTTTTTACCTTTGCCATAATGTTTTTTCACAAAGATACAACATTTTACTTGGTCGGTCAAGAAGAAAATTTTTAAACTGAGACACTACCCGGTTTTGGGGCAATTTCAAAAATTTAAAATATTTTTGTAGAAATTTAGTTAGTAAATAAAAGGGTTTCAATATTGAGATCGACGAAGATATACTCCTTTACCGGTTTTTTTTGGGTAATTCTGATCATTTTTTTATTTAGCGCATGCTCGACCAAAAAAAACACCTTTACCCGCAGGGCTTATCATAATCTGACTTCCCATTATAATGTTTATTGGAATGGGATGGATAACCTCCGTCAGGGAGCAAAGGAGTTTGAGTCCGGACTGAAAGATAATTATTCTCTGGTCCTTCCGGTTTATTATTTCGGCGATAAAGCTTCAGCATCTAAAATGTCTCAGTTTGCTGATGTTTCTATTAAAAAAGCCTCCAAAGCGATCAATAAGCATTCGATGATCTTCAACAGGAAGGAGTATGTCAAATGGATCGACGATGCCTGGTTCCTGATCGGTAAATCCTATTTCTACAAACAGGATTACCCGATGGCAAGAAGGACTTTTGAATTTGTCGTGAAAACCTATAATCAGAACGAAATTAAATATGATGCCATGCTCTGGCTCGCCCTTTCGAATATTCAGCTGGGTGATTTTAACAGGGCCGAACCATTGCTTGATATGCTGCAAAGTAAGATCAGACAGGGGGAAGCACCGGAGAAATATGAAACGGAGCTGAATCTGATCTATGGTCAGTTTTATATCCTCCAGAAGAATTATACTTCGGCAGTTCCATTTCTGGAACATGTCCTTGAATTAAAACCTGGAACGAACCTCCGGACAAGATGTATGTTCATCCTTGGCCAGATCTATCAAATGAACGGGGATCCTGATAATGCGACGCTGATGTATAAAACTGTGATCAAGCGCAGTCCCTCTTTTGAAATGGAGTTCAATGCAAAGATCAACCTTGCACAATGCTATGATACGAAATCCGGCGACCGTGAATTTATCATCAAGAAGCTGACCCGGATGCTGAAGGACGATAAAAACAAAGAATTGCTCGACCAGGTTTATTATTCGCTGGCTCAGGTATCGCTTAAAGATTCCGATACGGTCTCTGCCATCGGCTACCTGAAGAAATCAGTCAGCTCCAGCCAGAACAATAACTACCAGAAAGCAATCTCTGCCTTGCAACTCGCCGATATCTTTTTCAAAATTCCGGATTATACCAGGGCGCAGTCATATTATGACAGTACAATGGCTTTCCTCCCGAAAGATTTTCAAAATTATAATGAACTTAAAAAAAAGACGGATATCCTGACAGACCTTGTCATGAACCTCCAGGTAATAAAGATTGAAGATAGCTTACAATCTCTGGCTTTGATGAGTGAGGAAGAACGTTTGCAGGTGATCGACGGGATTATCCGGTCGGTCATTGCCGAGGAGATAAAAAAGAAACAGGAAGAAGAGGAAAGGAGGAATAATCAAAACCTTTTTGGCATTACTGCCGATCCCATGGAATCAGCCGGGATCAGTCAGGGACGTTGGTATTTTTACAATCCTGCAACATTAGCCAACGGATTTTCCACCTTTGTTAAGAAATGGGGACGGAGAATCCTGGAGGACAACTGGTTTTTAAGTGATAAAAACCTGGTAAATTTCACGAACGAAGAAGAAAACGACACTGCAGGTTTGGACACAGGTTCGGATACCTCAATGATTGCTTCCAAAGGTCAGGGTATTAAAAAAACCAATAATCCGAAAGAACGCGATTATTATCTTCAGAAGATCCCGCTGACTAAGGAACAACTTACCGCATCTGATGATAAAATTATCCAGGCACTCTATAACGCTGGTTTCATTTATGCAGAAAATTTAAATGATTACGGACGATCCATCGAAACTTTCGAATCCCTTCTGGAACGTTATCCTGACAATAAGTACAAGGTCCCTTCAAATTATGAACTTTATCAGCTTTATTTAAAACTGGAGAATAAACCAAAGACCGATACCTATAAAAATATTATCCTGACAAAATACCCCGAGACTGATTATGCCAGATTGCTGATAAATCCCAATTACTATAAGGAACTGTCGTTAAAACAATCAGAAGCTTCACAGTTATATGAAGATACTTACAACGCCTTCTCCAATCAGCAATATTATATGGTACTAAACAATGCTGCCATTGCCCGGACTAATTTCAAAAACGACTCGGTTCTCATGCCGAAATTCGACTATCTGCGTGGATTGGCGCTTGGAAAAATAGAAGTTGTTGATTCGTTGGCGGTTGCCATGTATCAAATAATTAAAGATTACCCGAAAAGTCAGGTCAGGACCTTAGCTCAGGATGTCCTTAATTTTCTTGGAAATCAGCGAAATTCAGAGGGAGAGCCAATTGTCACTGATTCCACCGACTTATTAGCCCCCGCCATGAAACTCTATAAATATGATCCCAATGCCCTCCATTTCTATGTGTTGATTGTCAATGGAAACCTGGTTGATGTGAATGCCCTGAAAATTAAAATTACCGATTTCAATGCCAAGTTCTATGACCTGGATAAACTTCAGGTCAATAGTATTATCTTTAATAATGAACAGCAAATTGTTACAGTCAACAATTTTGAGTCGGCTGAAAAAGCAATGAATTACAGCATTAATATCCGTGACAGTAAATATATTTTTACTAAACTTGAAACTTCCGGGAACTATTCTGATTTTATCATTTCCGTCGAAAATTATCCGGTCCTTTATAGAAATAAAGATATTTCTCAGTATATTCGCTTCTTTGAAAAGAATTACCCGGTAAAAAAATAATTTTCTATGACCAAAAACAGAGAACCGGAAATGCCCGCGATTAATCTTTTGGGTGCCGGAACCGTTGTGAAAGGCGAGATTAATGTTAATGGCGATTTTCGTATTGATGGCGCCTTGATCGGGACAATCCAATGTAAAGGTAAAGTGGTTGTCGGACCAACCGGATCTATCGACGGGGAAATCCGTTGCCAGAATGCCGATTTTTCCGGCGAAGTCAAGGCCACTGTTAAGGTGACTGAATTACTCACCTTGAAAGAAACCGCTCGTTTCAGCGGAGAAATAACGACCGGAAAATTAGCCATTGAACCCGGAGCCAAGTTTTCCGGTACCTGTGTAATGGAAAATCCGGTATCCGGCCCTGCAAATCCTCTCATTCCAAAGAATGACGAAAGATCCAAGGAAAAGCTTGCATAATTATGCACGTTACTCGGGAATGGCTTTCCAAATGATGATTGTTATTCTGGTTGGTGTTTTCGGCGGATATTACCTTGATAAATGGCTTGACACAAAACCTGTCTTTATTGTGATCGTTTCCTTACTATCTGTTTTTTTATCGATCTATTTAACAATTAAGGATTTAATAAAGAAAAAGGAATAATAACGAAATATAAAATTATTTACAAATGAAATATCCATACGAACATCGTTCATGCAAACCGCGGATGATAATAATGGATATTCCATTTGACCATTAAAATCAAAAATTATTATCAAATGAAATCAATATACATTAAATTTCTGCAGCACCTTCTGATTTATTCTGCCATCCTTGGCGTAATTGCGATTATCTTATATTACCTGTTACCAAAAGGGTTTATTACTCCGGTCCTGCCGTTTTTATTCGTTTTTTTCCTTGCTGTTTCCTTAATTTCCTTTTTTATTCTGATCCGTTCCCTGAACGCAAAGTTGAGTCGTTTTATTAATACCTTTTTAATAACAACCGTCGCAAAACTGATCCTTTATATCGGGATTATGATCCTTTATGTCCTCCTCAACCCTAACGACGCAGTGCCTTTTATGATCACCTTTTTTATCCTCTACCTCCTCTATACCGTTTTTGAATTGGTAAAGATGATCCCCCTTACCAAAAACCAGACCCAGCTGAAATAATTCGTACCTTTGAAGCAAATTTTTTCATGATTACGATCACCCGAAGGGAACCTTTTAGTTCCGCTCATCGTCTCTTTCTTTCTCATTACGCTGATGCGGAAAATATGCAAGTCTCTGGACAATGTTACAATCCCAGCAGCTATCCGGATCCGGGATCAGATGGAAGAGAACATCCGGCAGCCTGGAGCGATACTCCCATGGCATCCGGCCCGGAAAGCCAGAAAAAACCATCATTAAATACCATCGACCTTAATTGATCATTTATTACAGTATATGACAGAAGGAAAACTGAGTTACGAAAAATTTGAAGATTACGATGCCGACCGGGTTGAAAAATTAAGCTATCATTACCGCGAAATTCTTCGTCTGATCGGGGAAAATCCTGACCGGGAAGGATTGCTTAAAACTCCTCTGCGGGTGGCAAAGTCTGTCCTTTTTTTCAATCAGGGATATGATCTTGATCCTATGGAAATCCTTAATTCGGCCAAATTCCGGGAAGACTATCGCGAAATGGTGATAGTCAAGGACATCGAAATTTATTCCATGTGTGAACACCACATGATCCCTTTTATTGGTAAAGCTCATGTAGCTTATATCCCCGATAAATATATTACCGGTCTGAGTAAGATTGCCAAGGTAGTTGAAATTTTTGCACGCCGGTTGCAAGTCCAGGAAAGGCTCACCATGCAAATTAAAAATGCCATTAATGACTCATTACATCCTCTTGGCGTGGCAGTGGTCATTGAGGCACAACATTTGTGTATGTCAATGCGCGGGATCCAGAAACAGAATTCTGTCACGACTACATCCGATTTTATTGGAGCGTTTGAACGTGATAAGACCAGGGCTGAATTCCTGCACCTGATAAGCACAAAGCTTCATTAATATTATATTAATTTGATATAGGAGAAACAACCATGTTTGAACAAACAAATAATCGCGGATACTTTACAGCTCAACAGGGAACACAAAGCCTTCCTGTGGCAAAAACTTTCATGTCGCAGGTCTTCCTGTGGATGACCTTTGCCATGTTCGTCACTGCCATTACGGCATACTTATTTGCCGGAAATCAAAGTCTTATTAATAGCTTACTGAATCCTGAAACCGGTTCCCTTACCGGTCTCGGATGGATCGTCACCCTTGGACCAATTGGCTTTGTCCTTTTAATGTCATTCGGTTTCCAGCGACTATCGCCGGTTGCGATGATATTATTGTTTATGACTTTTTCTGTTTTGATGGGAATGAGCCTGAGTTTTATCTTAATGGTTTATACTGCATCATCGGTCTATCAGACTTTCGCAATCACCGGAGGAATGTTTGGGATCATGGCGATCACCGGGTATACGACTAAAACCGATCTTACAAAATTCGGCAGCATAATGTTCATGGGGTTGATCGGTATCATCATTGCCATGTTAATCAATTTCTTTCTAAACAGCAGTACCCTTGAGTATATTATCAGCATTATCGGCGTCCTCGTTTTCACCGGATTAACTGCTTATGATGTTCAACGGTTAAAGAGAATTGGAAGCGGGGCGGGTGAATATGGTGCGGCTAATGCAAGAAAACTGAGTATTCTTGGTGCCTTGACTCTCTATCTTGATTTTATCAATCTTTTCCTTTTCCTGCTCCGTTTTCTGGGAGACAGGAAATAAATTGTAAAAAAATCGATTTATATGGTTGCATATGTTTTCCCTGGACAGGGAGCACAGTTTGTGGGGATGGGGAAAGAACTGTATTTACAATCTTCCCTTTCTAAAGATCTCTTTGAAAAAGCAAATGAAATTCTTGGTTTTCGAATAACCGACCTGATGTTCCAGGGAACGGATGAAGATCTTAAACAGACAAGGATTACCCAACCAGCAATTTTTCTTCATTCCGTCATTTTGGCAGCCTCACTTGGAGTTTCTTTCAAGCCGGATATGGTTGCAGGACACTCCCTGGGCGAATTCTCTGCACTGGTTGTCAGCAAGGCGATGACATTCGAGGACGGCTTACGTTTGGTTTCGGCACGTGCCCGGGCAATGCAAAAAGCTTGTGAGATGAATCCTTCTACGATGGCAGCTATTATTGGTCTGGATGAAAAAGTTGCGGAAGAGATTTGTCGTTCGATCGACGAAATCGTGGTTCCGGCAAATTATAATAGTCCCGGACAGTTGGTAATCTCAGGCAGTATTAAAGGGATCGAAATAGCTTGTGAAAAATTAAAAGCCGCCGGAGCACGCCGTGCCATTCCACTGAAGGTCGGGGGAGCTTTTCACTCTCCTCTGATGGAACCGGCCCGCGTTGAACTTGCCGAAACAATCAATGCTACGTCTTTGAACGAACCTATTTGCCCTATCTATCAAAATGCGACGGCAAACCGTGTTACTAATCCTCTGCTCATCAGGAAAAACCTGATCGAACAGCTTACTTCTCCGGTTCTCTGGACGCAGTCGGTTCAGAATATGATCACCGACGGCGCTGATACCTTCATCGAAGTGGGTCCAGGAAATGTATTACAAGGGCTGATCACTAAAATCGGAAAAGGGATAACTGTTTCCGGGGTATGACAAAAGATGGAAATAAGTTCAATGCTATCTCTTCTGATATTGATTTTCGTAATATTTCTGGTACGCTCCTGAAGTAACATTATTCATCCATTCTTCATTCTCAAGATACCATTCCACCGTCTTTTCAAGTCCTTCTGCAAACTGATGAGATGGTTCCCATCCCAATTCACGCTGTATTTTAGTAGAATCGATGGCGTATCTCAAGTCATGGCCTGCCCTGTCTTTTACGAAAGTAATCTGACGTACCGAAGTACCGGTAGGTTGATTTAGTTTTTTATCGACGATCTGACATAAGAGATGTATCAGATCAATATTTTTCCATTCATTGTGTCCCCCGATATTATAAGTCTCCCCATTTTTCCCTTTATGATAGATCAGGTCAATGGCAGCCGCATGATCTTCTACATAGAGCCAGTCACGTATATTTTCCCCTTTCCCGTATACCGGAATAGGAATCCCCTTTCGAAGATTATTGATGGTGAGAGGAATTAGTTTTTCAGGAAACTGAAACGGGCCGTAGTTGTTCGAACAATTGGAAATAACAACGGGTAAACGATAGGTATGCCAATAGGCTCTGACAAGGTGATCGGAACATGCTTTAGATGCTGAATAAGGGCTTCTCGGATCATAGGCGGTCGTTTCACGGAATAAGCCGGTTTCGCCAAGAGACCCATAAACTTCATCGGTTGAGATATGATAAAACCTTTTCTCCGGCTTATCCTGCCATATAGAACGGGCAGCATTAAGCAGATTTACGGTTCCGACTATATTCGTGAAAATAAAATCCATCGGATTGCTTATCGACCTGTCGACATGAGATTCAGCGGCTAAATGGATTACTCCGTCAAAATTATATTTGGTGAAGATATTATTCATCAGACCGGCGTCAATAATATCTGCTTTAACGAAGTTGTAATTTGGCGCCATCTCAATATCCTTCAGATTGGCAAGATTTCCCGCATAAGTCAACTTGTCGAGATTGATGATTTTGTATTCCGGATATTTTTTAACGAATCTCCGGACGACATGAGAGCCGATAAACCCGGCTCCTCCGGTTATCAGAATTGTCTTCATATTTTTTCCTTCAACTTTTATTATCCTTGTTTGCCAAGGCTAATTCCCATTGCCAGGCTGAATAGGTCATCTCATCTAAAGATCTTTCCGCCTTCCAGCCCATCTCCCTGTTCGCAAATTCCGTATCCGCCCAAACCCTCTCAATATCGCCTGGCCTCCGGTCCATGATTTTATATTTTAGTTTCACTCCCGTCGAACGTTCGAAAGATTGAATGACTTCCATCACTGAAAATCCTTTCCCGGTACCAAGATTAAATATTTCAACCTTTTTCTTTGTCTTTCCTTCCAGCATTCTTTCAACAGCAATGACATGCGCCTTGGCAAGATCAACGACATGAATATAATCACGGATGGCGGTCCCATCGGGAGTATTGTAATCGTTGCCCCAAACCCTTAAATAATCTCGCTTTCCAATAGCAGTCTGAGTAATATATGGCATCAGATTATTGGGAATCCCGATTGGAAGTTCTCCGATAACCGAAGAATCATGAGCTCCGATCGGATTGAAATACCTCAACAAAACAGCCTGAATGTTTGCCGTTACGCTTATATCGGTTATCATTTCCTCCGAAATCTGTTTTGTATTTCCGTATGGGGACAATGCTTTCTGGATCGGTGTATCTTCCCGGGCGGGCAGGATTTCTGGTTGCCCGTATACAGTACAGGAGGAAGAGAAAACGATATTCTGGACCCCGTTTTCTTTCATTCCTTCCAGGATATTGATCAGGGAGACCAGATTGTTATAATAATATTTCAGGGGTAATTCAACCGACTCCCCAACCGCTTTGTAAGCTGCAAAATGGATGACCGCACCTAAATCTTTATGCGATCTGAAAAATTGTGATGTCTTCGTACTGTCGGTCAGGTCGAATTTCTCGAAAAGAGGTCTGTGTCCAGTGATTCTTTGTATATTATCAACCACTGACAATACAGAGTTGGACAGATTATCCACAATGATCACTTCATACCCTTTAAGCTGTAACTCGACAACCGTATGAGACCCGATATATCCCGTTCCTCCGGTAACTAATATCTTCACAGGTAATAAGGTTTAAAAGTCTATCTCTTTAAGAATCGGATGATAATCGCCTTTAAGGCCCGTCACATCACTATTCCGAATTTGATGAACAATTTGAATGCTCTGTTTTGACTCCATGATCCCATAGCCCCTGCCATTCAGGATCTCCCTGTACATCAGCGTATGAAGATCGGTAAATCCGTCACTGAATTCGATCTCCTCACCCTCCATCACGAGAGATCTGTAGGTGCGTTTTCCGGTTAATTTTATTTTTTCCGGGATATCTTCCTTATCAATACTTAAAAACCACCGGATAGTTGCCTTTTCAAGATGAAGAAGTCCGGCTGCTTTGCTCTGTGTTAAAAGATGAACCGTATTTTTCCTGACATTACCAAAGATCCAGGAGAGCATATCGAAAAAATGAACGCCGATATTGGTTGCAATACCACCGGATTTGGAGATATCACCTTTCCAGGAACGAAAGTACCAATTTCCCCTTGAGGTTATATAGGTCAGATCCAAATCATAGATTTTATTTTTCGGACCTTTTTCAATTCTCTCATGTAGCGCTTTTATTGCAGGATGAAGCCTCAGTTGCAGGATTGTGTACACTTTTTTCCCGGTTTCTTTTTCAATCTCTTTCAACGCATCCAGATTCCATGGATTTAGCACAATGGGTTTTTCGCAGATGGCATGTGCTTCATTTCGCAGGGCAAGACGGATATGGGAGTCATGCATGTAGTTGGGTGAGCAAATACTGACATAGTGTATCCTTATATCATTCAATCTGGTTTTTGAAGATGCAAGCCGGCGTAATTTATCCAAGTGGCGGTCAAACCGTTCGGGTTCAATAAAGAAGTCTGCGTCGGGAAAATAGCTATCGATAATTCCCATTCCGTCATAAGGATCAAGTGCGGCAGTCAGGATATTTCCGGTCTCTTTGATCGCCTTCATATGTCGCGGGGCAATATAACCTGCCGCGCCGATCAATGCAAAATTATACAGTTGCTCTTTTTCTTTCATAGGTTATCTCCCAAGCTTTTTAACTTTACCATCTTCTCCGAGCTGATACCGGTCATGCCCTTCAGGACAGATGGAAATGCCTTGTTCATCAAAATGCAATCGATGCCCATGTTCGCTCATCCAGCCAACATGACGACCCGGATTCCCCACAATCAATGCATATGGCTGGACATCTTTTGTGACAACTGCTCCGGCCCCGATAAAAGCATACTCTCCAATTTCATTTCCACACACGATGGTGGCATTGGCCCCGATTGAAGCCCCTTTTCTGACCATCGTCGGTTGGTATTGATCCCTCCTTAGAATGTGACTGCGCGGATTAATCACATTTGTAAAAACCATCGAGGGTCCTAGAAAAACATCATCCTCACAAACGACTCCCGTGTAAATAGAAACGTTGTTTTGAACTTTAACATTACGTCCCAGAACTACCTGTGGAGAAACCACAACATTCTGTCCAATGTTACAATTTTCTCCGATTACACATCCGCTCATAATGTGCGTGAAATGCCATATTTTCGTACCCCTGCCTATCTGACATCCTTCGTCAATGACAGCCGTCGCATGTGCAAAAAATTCTTTTTCCATGATCAATTTTGTAAAAACTCAAGTAACGACTGGGTGATATAAGTCAGTTGTTCGGAATCCAGTTCTGTATGCATCGGTAAAGATATCACCCGCTCTGAAAGATATTCTGTAACAGGGAAATCACCGGATTGATATCTCGGATCGAGGTACGCTTTTTGCAAATGAAGCGGTACCGGATAATAGATCATCGCCGGAATTCCTTTTATGGCAAGATGATCGATCAGCGCTTTCCGGTCAATATCTTTCGTAACCAGGGTATATTGATGAAATACATGATTGGATCTTTCGTACCGGTAAGGGGTCTTCAGCTTAGGATTGCTTTTAAATGCCCGGTCATAAAAATCAGCAGCCGCTTTCCGCCTGGCTGCATATTCATCAAGATGCTCAAGTTTAACTTTTAAAATAGCTGCCTGTATACTGTCAAGACGTGAGTTGACCCCTATATAATCATGATAATAGCGAATGGTCATTCCATGGTTTACGATAACACGGAGTTGTTTGGCCAACTCATCATTGTCGGTAAAAATTGCCCCTCCGTCGCCATAACATCCCAGGTTTTTTGAAGGGAAAAATGAGGTACATCCGATATGACCAATAGTTCCGGCCTTTTTCGACGAACCGTTTTTGAACAGATAATCAGCACCTATCGCCTGGCAACTGTCTTCGATAACATAAAGATTATGCTTTTTTGCAATTGCCATAATCTCTTCCATCGGAGCGCATTGACCGAAAAGATGAACCGGAACGATCGCTTTCGTTTTCGGAGTGATTGCTTTTTCAATAGCTTTGGGGTCAATATTATAGGTATCATGATTCACATCAACAAGAATCGGAGTCAGGCGAAGTAATGCAATGACCTCTGCCGTGGCAATAAAGGTAAAGGAAGCGGTGATCACTTCATCGCCGGGTTGGAGGCCCAATGCCATCATGGAGACCTGAAGTGCGTCAGTCCCATTGGCACAAGGAATTACATGCTTGACCTTCAGGTATTTTTCAAGTGATTCCTGGAAACTTTTGACAGCAGGACCATTGATAAATGCACATGAATCAATCACCTCCTGAATGCTATGATCAATGTCATCTTTAATATGTTGATATTGACTTTGAAGGTCAACCATCTGGATCTTTTTCATCAACGATAGTTTACTGAGTTCTGATTAAATTATAATAGTACAAAATTAAGATTATTGCTTCTCTTGGAACATTTTTTTTTAATTTTAGAAGATCGTTCGGAATGAAAAATCATTTTTCTGTGGTACTCAGCTTGACAGAAAAATTCTCGCTCCTGCCCCTATTGGCATGAGATGTATGATCCATAAATTAAATTTATCAAAGATGAAAAAATTTTCAGTTGTTCTTGCAGGTTGTGGAGTCTTCGATGGAGCGGAAATTCATGAAACCGTTCTGACTTTACTTGCCATTGAAAAAAATGGCGCCTCTTATCAATGCTTTGCCCCTGATAAACCCCAGTATCATGTATTGAATCACCTTACCGGGAAGCCGATGAATGAATCCAGGAATGTACTGGTCGAATCGGCCAGGATTGCCCGGGGTAATATTAAACCCATGAGTGCCTTTAGAGCGTCAGATTTCGACGCAATGATCTTCCCGGGCGGATTAGGCTGTACCAAAAACCTCTGCACCTGGGCTATCGAGGGTGATCATTGCAAGGTAGATCACGATGTGGAAGCCGCTATCAAAGCCATGTTTGAAGCTGGGAAGCCCATCGGAGCCATGTGTATTGCACCGGTCATTCTTGGGAAATTATTTAAAGGAACCAATTTGACGACGGGTCAGGATCCGGCCTCCCAGGCATTTATCGAAAAATCCGGTAACCGATATACCCCGGCCATCCATGGAGAAGTCATTGTTGATCCTGTTCGTAAACTTTTCACTACTCCATGTTATATGCTCGAATCCAGTATGGTTCAAATCCAGACTGACACCGACAATATCGTCAGGGAAATGTTGATGGGCATGTGACCGGAATGAAGATCGCCGGTTGAAAAAATCCTGATAAATTACTTGTACTCCTTGACTTCGTATTCGCCGCGGATAACCATCAATCCATTGATGGCCAGCGCCCGCATTTCATCTTCACCAGGATAAACATGAACTGGAGCAATTTTAGAAATGCGTTCCTGGATCCATTTTACAAAACCCTTGTCATAGGCCAAGCCCCCTGTGATGATAATTGCATCCACCTCACACTTCAGGACGGTATACATCTCGCCAATACATTTAGCGACCTGATAAGCCATGGCATGGTAGACCAGAGTTGCTTTGGGATCCCCTTCCTTAACCATCTTCTCCACCTCACAGGCATTGTTGGTTCCAAAATAAGCCACTAACCCGCCTTCTCCGGTTATTATTCGCTGAACCTGTTTCAGGGTATAATCTCCGCTGAAACATACCTTTGCAAGCTGATCAACCGGTAAGGTTCCGCTTCGTTCCGGACTGAAAGGACCTTCACCGCTCAGTGCCTGGTTGACGTCAATTACACGTCCTTTCGCGTGCGCACCAACCGAGATTCCCCCACCCATGTGTACTACGATCAGATTGAGTTCATCATATTTCCGGTTGATCGATCTGGCAAACTCACGGGCTACGGCTTTCTGATTCAATGCATGAAAGATAGAGATGCGCTCAAAAAGCGGATGTCCTGAAATTCTGGCAATATCATCAAGTTCATCAACTACAACCGGATCGGCGATATAAGCCTTAACCCCATTCAGCGACTTGATCAGGTTATAAGCGATTAATCCCCCCAGACTGCTGGCATGTTCTCTGATCGGACTATTTCTTAAATCCGCGATCATGGCTTCATTAACCTCATAAACACCGGAAGGGATGGGTTTTAGCAATCCACCCCTTCCAATTACCGCATCAAACTGATCTAAGTGGAAATTAGCCTCATTAAGCTGCTGCAGGATAATTTCTTTCCTGAACTCGAATTGATCCGTGATTTTGGGATAGCGATTAAGTTCTTCTGAAGAATGTTTTATGTTTTTCAGAAAGAGAGGTTCCGTGTTTTGATAAACAGCAATCTTAGTAGATGTGGAACCTGGATTGATAGCAAGAATCCTGACATCTTTCATTTTGGAGATTTTTACTTTGGGGTGTCTGTTCTTTTTATTCTTTGCTTGCTATGACGAATGCCATAGGCGAAATAGATCACAAAACCAATAGCCATCCAGACCAAAAGACGTAACCAGGTATCAAGAGGTAACGCAGCCATCTGGATAAAACAAATCAGTGCTCCCAGGATCGGGATCAAAGGCACAAAAGGGGTTCGGAACGGGCGATGAATTTCAGGCCGGGTTTTCCGGAGTACTGCGATACTCACACATACAATGGCAAAAGCAAGCAATGTTCCGATGGAAACAAGTTCACCAAGGATACTGATCGGAAGTATCCCGGCTAAAATCATTGCCACGGCACCAGTCAGCAATGTACTGATATACGGTGTTTTATATTTTGGATGTACCTTGCAAAAAACAGGGGGTAGTAATCCGTCGTGCGACATGGAAAAAAAGATCCGTGGTTGTCCCATCAGCATGACGAGAATAACAGAACTCAGCCCTGCAATAGCTGCTATCTTGACAATCGGACGGAGCCAGAACATCCCTGCTCCCATTGCATCCACACCAACCGCTACAGGATCGGAGACATTCAGTGTTGTATAGCTGACAATCCCTGTCAGAATAATGGCGACCAGGATATATAAAACCGTCGAGACTGTCAGCGAACCTAAAATACCGGTAGGCATATCTCGCTGGGGATTCTTTGCTTCCTGGGCAGCAGTAGAGACAGCATCAAAACCAATATAGGCAAAAAAGATGACCCCGGCACCCCTTAAAATCCCGCTCCAACCGTACTGCCCCCACTTCCCGGTATTTTCCGGAATAAATGGATCCCAGTTGTCCGCCTGAACAAATGCAATTCCGACAGCAATAAATATGATGATTACCGAAACTTTGACAATCACCATGATATTGTTGAAATTGGCCGATTCCCTTATCCCGATAACCAGCAAAACCGTAAGGAAAGCGATTACAAACATAGCTGGAAGGTTGACGATCGCGGTAACATGCGGTAATGCATCAACGTTCACGCCACGGGCTGTCAGATTCATCATAAGGTTGTCCGTAAGTTCCTGCCAGCCAACCTTCGGAATGTCCACTAAAACTGATCCTGTCGCGGCCGTCAGCACGGTCGGTATATGTATGCCGAAATCCTTCAGGAAGCTGACAACATAGCCCGACCATCCGACAGAGACAGTGGAAGCCGCGAAGAGATACTCAAGGATCAGATCCCATCCAATGATCCAGGCCAGAAATTCTCCCAGGGTCGCATAGGAATAGGTATAAGCACTTCCTGAAATCGGGATCATCGAGGCAAACTCAGCATAACACAATCCGGCAAATGCACAGGCGGTACCTGATATAATAAAAGAGATTACGATGGCAGGACCGGCATACTGAGCAGCAGCCTGCCCCGTTAAAACGAAAATCCCGGCTCCGATGATGGCCCCGATCCCAAGTGTAGTCAGGTTAAGTCTGGTCAGTGTTTTTTTTAAACCTGCCTTATTCTCCTTTGCCTCCTGAAGCAGATCGCCGAGGGGCTTCGTCAGAAAAAGATTGTTGGCCATGGTTTTATATCAAAAAAATTATCCGATCGATGCTGCCATAATAATGCTGGCTTGCTTCGATTCTTCCGTATCCGAACGCGAAGTCAGTACAATCGGTGCGGCAGCTCCAAGCACAACTGCTGCGAGTTTGGCATTTGCTGAAAAACCAAAGGCTTTGTATAAAATATTACCGGCCTCAATATCGGGAACAATAAGTAAGTCGGCATCGCCGGCTACATCGCTGACAATTCCCTTATGCTTTGCGCTTGTTTTACTGACGGCATTGTCGTACGCGAGAGGGCCATCAATAATGCAATTCTTGATTTGGCCACGCTGATTCATTTTGGATAGCAGGGCTGCTTCCAGTGTAGCCGGCATCGATTCATTGACCATTTCAACAGCTGCCAGTACTGCGACTTTTGGTTTTGTATAACCCAGTTTATTCATAAACTCAACCGCATTATTGATGAGTGCTACTTTTGTTTTGAAATCAGGAGCAGGGATCATTGCGGCATCACTTAACCCAAGGAGTTTATGATAGGTGGGAACTTCAAATAAGGCAAAATGCGAAAGTACGTCCCCCTTGCGAAGACCATTTTCTTTATCCAATACCCCGCGAAGGAAAGTGGCTGTCGGAACATTTCCTTTCATTAGGATATCAGCCTCCTTGTCCCTGACCAACCTGACGGCTAACTTCACCGAATTGGCATCGACCTCTTCGTTCACGATCTTCATCCCGGCGATATCGAGCTTTAGTTTTATGCTGAGTTCCTTGATCTTCTTTTCATTCCCGACAAGGATCGCTTCAACAAGTCCTAATTTATTCACGGCACAGATCGCTTCCAGACAATGTTCATCATGGGCAACGGCAACAGCAAGTTTTTTCTTTCTTGATTTTTTAACTAATTCATACAAATCAGTAAGTTTGGTAAGTGCCGTTTTTTGTGTTTCTTCTTTAATCGTAGTCATGATTGTATTCCCTCCTTGAATTTTTATTTCTGATAAATTGAAAATCTCAATTATTTCGGACAAACCTACGTGATTTTTGGTAAATAGGCAAGGAGCTGTAAAAAAAAGTTAAGTTTAAAAAAAATTCTACCTTTGCAGAAAAATTTATAACATTACTATTATGGATCTACCTTTCGCAGAATCGTACAAGATCAAGATGGTTGAACCAATCCGCAGGAGCACCCGGAAAGATCGTGAGCACTGGATCAGGGATTCGAAGTACAATCTTTTTAAATTGAGAAGTGATCAGGTTTTTGTCGATCTTCTTACCGACTCAGGTACCGGAGCAATGAGTTGCCAGCAATGGTCAGAAATGATGCTCGGTGATGAAAGTTATGCTGGAGCTATGTCGTTTGAGAAGATGAAAGCAGCAATTAAGGAAATTTTCGGTTATGAATATTTCTTACCGACACACCAGGGAAGAGCTGCCGAAAATGTTCTCTTTTCCGTCCTCGTCAAAGAAGGGAACATCATCCCGGGTAATTCTCATTTTGATACTACAAAAGGACACATCGAATTCCGGAAAGCTTATGCTTTGGATTGTACTATTGACGAAGCTTTTGACACTACCATGGAACATCCTTTCAAAGGGAATGTAGATCCGGAAAAACTCGAGAAGGTATTAAAAGAAAATGGTGACCGGGTTCCGTTCATAATTGTTACCGTTACCTGCAATTCATCAGGCGGGCAACCGGTTTCCATTGAAAACATGAAAATGGTACGCAAACTTGCCGATAAGTATGGGAAGTTGGTGGTTGTCGATGGTGCCCGGTTTGCTGAAAACGCCTATTTTATCAAGCTCCGTGAGCCCGGATACCAGGATAAATCTATTCGTGATATCGTACGGGAAATGTTCTCCTATGTTGATGTCATGACCATGAGCAGCAAGAAAGATGCAATCGTCAATATGGGTGGGTTTACTGCCATGCGTGATAAGACGATTTACAACAAGGCTAGTGTCTTTGCTATTCTGTTCGAGGGATATCTTACTTACGGAGGCATGTCAGGACGCGATATGAATGCGCTGGCACAGGGACTCTACGATGGAACTGAGTTCGATTACCTCGAATCCAGAATTAAACAGGTTCATTATCTCGGAGATAGGCTGAACGAGTTTGGTATTCCAATACAAAAACCCATCGGAGGACATGCTGTTTTTGTAGATGCAAAACGTTTCCTGCCTGATTTACCAAAAGAAGAATTCCAGGGTCAGACCCTATCTGTTGAACTTTATCTTGAAGCAGGTGTCAGAGCTGTCGAAATCGGGACACTGCTGTCTGACCGGGATCCTGTGACCCGTGAAAATCGTTACCCGACCCTTGAATTCATGCGTCTTGCTATCCCCCGAAGGGTATATACCAACAATCATCTCGATGTTGTTGCTGTTGCCCTGAAAAACATTTACGACCGCCGGAAAGAAATTAAAAAAGGGTACAAAATTGTTTACGAAGCCCCGATCATGCGTCATTTCACCATTGAACTTGATTTGGCCTGAGATAAAAGCTTTTTATTTCTTATCCCATGACATTTCTTGAGATAATCCTGATCGGTCTTGGACTTTCCATGGACTGCTTTGCTGTTTCGCTTGGCTTTGGCGCGACCTGTCAGCTCAAATGGAAAGATGTCCTGAAAATGGCCTTTTTTTTTGGACTCTTCCAGGGACTGATGCCTCTCCTCGGTTGGTTCGTCGGACAAAGTATCCAATCCTATATTTCTTCCTTTGATCATTGGATTGCCTTTGGAATTTTAACACTAATCGGCTCCCGGATGATCATTGAATCATTTAAAATCGGTGAAAAAAAGCGACCCGTCGATATCAGGAAAATAACGGTTCTGCTAAGTCTTTCAATTGCCACAAGTATTGACGCTCTGGCTACCGGTATCAGTTTCGGATTTATCCAGGTAAATATCCTGCCCGTCATCATTACTATTTTCCTGATAACTTTCGTGAACTCAATTTTAGGAGCACGTCTTGGAGTAAAATCAACTTTTATTCCGGCCAGGTGGGCAGAGATTGCGGGTGGTATTGTTCTTATCGCTATCGGCGTTAAAATCCTTTTTGAACACCTGAATATAATTTAATTAGAAGTATATTTGTGATGAAATTGAAAAAATGGACCGTATCCGGGTTACCAAACAATTCCGATTTGAAGCCGCTCATGCATTAAAAGGACATGACGGGGCTTGTAAAAATATCCATGGTCATTCCTATGAGTTATCCGTCACGATCATTGGATCTCCTGTAACAGATCATACATCTTCAAAATTTGGCATGGTCATGGATTTCAGTGACCTCAAACAAATAATCAACCAATGCATCATCGCACAGTTTGATCATGCGTTAATTCTTTTTTCGGAAGATCCCCGGGAAGAGCTAAAAAAATCAGGTGAACCTTTTTCGAATATTGTTTTTGTACCTTACCAACCGACAAGTGAGAATATGCTCCTTGATTTTTCTTCCAGGATCAAGGCACTCCTTCCACCCGGAATAACCCTTTATAGTCTGCGTTTAAGAGAAACGGCTAATTCCTTTGCTGAGTGGTTCGCAGATGATAACCCGTAATTAACTTCTGTTCCGTCTTTCCTGTTGCTTCAAAAATTCCGGGGAGAACATCGGTTACATGATAGGAATATCTTCCCGTATGCACTGAAGTAAAAAACCGTCAGTATCGGAGAAACTTTTGTGAATTATACAAGATTCCATCTCCGGAATGAATCAACAGGAAATAAAAACCTTTGGAAAGGAAATTGACTTGCATGGGAACCTGTGTTTTACCTACTTCTACATCAACGGTCCGGGTATAAATGATCTGACCTGCAATGTTCAAGATATCGACGATCAGCGGAACGTTTTTTTCTGATAAAATATCAAAGCATATCTGCTCCCCGGCCGGATTCGGATACAGGTTACCGATCCTTATTTTCTGTGTAGGCTCGTAATTTTCGATCCCGGTAATATCATGATCGAAAACTTCAAGAATAACGCTATCCGCAATAACATGTTCAGCATCCAGGGTAAGGGTAGTAAGGCGGCAGTACCAGCCAGGTACTTCAGCCTGTAAACTGTAAGTTCCGGGCGGAAGGTCAGGAAATTCAAAATAACCTTCATTATCGGTAACGGTATAGGTAAGGGGTTCCATATGGTTGTTGAACAATAACACTTCAATAAAGGATATTTCAGGTGAGTGAAGCTTCATCTCTCCATTAACAACAAATCCCCGGATGGCTGAAACTCCATTAAGTGTATCAACCGTTGGAATCAAATGAATATCTGAATGATAGGAATTACTGTCGGTCAGGTTGACAATCCCTCCTGATTTCCACGTCAACACAGTATTGTAGTACGTCGGGAAATACTGGGAATAATTTACTGACCCCCGGGTCAGTTCTGCTCTCATAAGGTATGTACCATTCAGCTTTTGAGGAAAGGCAAAATATCCGTATTGGGTGAACCGGACAGTATCATATGGAACGAGATTATTGTTTTTCATCCGGAATAGATAAACCAGACCCGTATCTCCGGTACTCAATGGGTTATTGATCGGATACTCTCCGGCAAAAAGATGTCCTCCAAGATCGAAATAATCAGAGGTGATCAAATCCTGGCAGATGGAATCATAACAGAGTGTCCCGGTCGAATCTGTTTCTGCGATCAATAGACAAACCCGGTAATTTCCGTAGGTTTGGAATCTGTGGACAGGGTTTTGAATCTCGGATAAGGAATCGTCGCCGAACATCCATAACCAGCTGTTTGGATTCCCTGTTGAATGGTCAGTAAAGACAAATGTATTTGGTTCCATGTTCAGCGAATCCAGCACAAAGGAAAAATTGGCCTTGCAATCGTGGGTGATGTTGACATAAATGGTATCGCAATATTCATCCCAGCATAAATTTGCAGTATCTGGATTGCTTATCGTGAGACAAACGGTGTACAGTCCTGAGGTCGGGTAAAGATGTGATGGGTTCTGAAGTTCGGAATGTTCGCCGTCACCAAAACTCCACATCCAACTAACTATATTTCCGGATGATTGATCCTGAAAGTGAATCATAAGGTGATTTCCGGGATCCTCCTGTGCCGAATAAAATGCATGGCAGGAGGAAGGGTTATCTGTTCCGTATTGTGCCTGAATATTTAGTGTCAGGAGGGTCAGCAACGATAAAAAGAAAAAGGGTAATCCAGTTTTCATGATTGCCTGATTATTTTTTCCCAAAATAAAACTGCATTCCAATTCCGAATCCGATTGAGTTAGCATTGGATATCGATCCTTCGCTAGTAGTTTCAAATGTTTTAATGGTATATTTATAAGAAGGTTCGGCAAAAATATTTATCATTTTATTGACCCTGTAGTCAATCCTGAGCGATAGCCATAATTGCCAGGAAGTTGAAATCCGGTTGGAAGTATTGTCCTCGACACGGATGATCCTTGCATTTGGATAATCAATAAAGGGTTTTGCCTCTTTCTTCCCAATCAAAAAGGAAACTGCCGGACCGGCCTGAAGAGTGATCCCGAGATGTTGTGTTTCAACAAACCGGTAACCCAGTAATAAGGGGATCTGAAGATATGTGTACCGGTTCCGCGTCCGATCATCGGCAATATGCTGAACACTGTCATAGACATTTTTCAATTCAGTTTGATAGATAATTTCCGAGGTATTCTGAGGATTAACAGTAAAACCAACCACACTTTCGTAGTACCCGATACTGTCTTTACTCTTATATTCGATACGGTATTTCCCTTCATCATAAACATAACCAAGTGAAATTCCAGTTCCTATCGAAAATCTGGAAAGATGATAGGAAGCTCCAAGGTTCATCCAGTAATCCATTTCAGAATAGGAATCCGGAGTCTTGTAAAAGGTCAGCTCAGGTATGACACTCAGGCTTACCGAGAAAAATTTCGGTGACGGGATTTTATCCTTTAATACCAAATTAACCTGATTTCCCGGACCGGGGATCCTTAAGGTATCTGCTATGGCATCCCTTGATAGTTCGTTTACCGGTTTCGAATCAAAAAATTCAATTTGTCCGGTCTCAGTCGAGGTTGATTTAACATTTTCGGCAAACGTAGATTCTTTTAGATCAGATCCTGAAATCATAAAATGACCACGGGAGGTACTGGATGAAGGTACACTGGCCGCATTAAAAGTCTCCTTTGCCAGTACATCTGGAATAACTACAGAAGGTTGTGAGTGGAGTGATGCAACAACTGCAGGGGTCGCAGGAAGAACTGAAGCCTGAGCGGATATTTCGGGACAGGGAGTAACAGGACTGGAGGAAATTTCGTTTAATGATGATATTTCCGTATCGGATACTCCCGGTCTGAAGATAAGATAGAAAGCGGCTGTAATTATGATGGTCAATGAAACACCACCTATCCAACCTACCCTGGAAAGATTTGTAAAATTAAAATGGGAAATTTCTTTCCATAATAATTTCCGGCTGATGCTTTTCCAGACTCCGGAAGATGGTTCAATCGTATTGTCAGAAAGGTTCTCCCTGAACATCTCATCCATCAACCGGTCATCACCCTCTTGGTGTTTTGTATTATCTTCCATGAATAAGTGAAATATTCTTCATTAAATTCAACTCGGCTAGTTTTCTGCGCAACATCCTTCGTGCTTTTAAAAGTTGTGTCTTGGAAGTATTTTCCGAAATACAAAGTTCTTTACCGATTTCTTTATGACTGTATTCTTCAAAAACATATAAATTAAAAACCATCCTGTACCCATGTGGCAGCATTTGTATCAGGGATAGCAAAATATCTGCTGAAACAGGTTCATGATGCCTGGAGAAATCTTCCCTATTCAAGATCTCCTGCTCATTGATCTCATCGATGTCCTGATGATAAGGCATCTTTTTATTTTTTCTGTAATGGTTCAGCGCATGGTTGATCATAATACGTTTCATCCATCCTTCAAAAGAACCCTCTCCGCGGAATGTAGCAATGTTCTGGAAAATTTTAATAAATGCTTCCTGCAGAATATCTTCAGCTTCATCCCGGTTTTGAGCATATCTCATACAAACCGAAAGCATCATTCCTGAAAACTTTCGATAAAGGTCATTTTGGGCGCTTCGTTTGCCTGCAATGCATCCTTTAATTATGGATTCGTCGATTATCATTCAACGGTCCTGTCAATTAGACGTAAAATCTGATCCATAGTTGCCTGAGTCCCTCAAAGGTAAAGAAAACCCTGACCAGAGAATGTTCATTTTCTATCCCCTTTGATCATCTCAAATCCGTTAATAAAGAATTCCATACCTTTTTGATTCAAAATACCCATGAGGTGATAAATAAAAATTTCCTGGAAAACCATAAAAGAAGTCAGTTCCTCCAACGAAAAAACGTCACTATTTATCAGGTTCTCTGTTTGGGCAACATGGAGGCGTGCAATGATGGATGTATCCAGATCCTTTCGGTATAAGCCTTCACGTTTCCCCTTCTTCAGATTATTATACATTGTTTCATACATCCATTTACGTTTGGTCTCCTTTACCCAGGTATAAATATCCGGGTAATATTTACGGATATCATTTTCCATTGATGAATTAAATTCCTGGAATAATCTGTTGATCAATTTATAAATTTCTAATAATTCTTCGATGGAATTAAGCTTCTTCCGTAATATTCCATCCAAAATGACACTCGTATGTTCTTGTTCCAGAAGCAGAACCTGCCTGACCAGATCCTCTTTATCTTTAAAATAATTGTATATGGTTTTCTTGGAAATGCCAAGATGATTGGCAACATCATCCATGGTCACATTCTTAATTCCATGCCGGTGATAAAGCTTTTTTACTTTTTCAAGAATCCGGGTTGCCCTTCCTTCCATATTATGCAAATATACAATAAAATGGAAACTATTTTCTTAATTATAGTTTTCAAACTGGAAACTTATAATCTCCGTCAAATAGTTTTTATATATTTGAAAAATTAATTCCAACAAACTTTTCGGATTTATCTTATGACTTCATGCAATATCCATTCAGACATCGTTTGTGCATATCGCAGATGAAAAGATTGGATATTTCATATGATAATTAAATTTATAATCATCACTATATGAAAAAGATCCTTTTCCCCCTGATCGCGACAATTATTGTTGTAATCATTATTGTTTTGTTGTTTGTCTTCGGGAAGAAAAAAGAGAAAGACAGTCGGCAGGATCTTCTCGGAGATATTCCGGTGAATGTTATTACCTGTAAAAAACAACAACTGTCAAACCTGGTCAGTATGGTTGGGGTCATCGATCCGAACAATGACGTTGACATTATTTCCGAAGCCCAGGGTGTTGTTAAAGCAATTCATTTTAAAATTGGCGATAATGTTAAAAAAGGTACGCTTTTACTTGAAATAGACGACCTTGTCCGGCAGTCGGACATGGCACATTCGGAGATTAATTATTTCAAATCAAAACGGGATTTCGAACGAAATAAAACATTATATGAACAGAATTCTATCTCAGCTGCCCAACTGGATCTCTCCCGGTTGGATATGCAATCGGCTGAAAACGACATGACACGTTCCCGGAAAGCGCTCGATGATACCCGTGTGAAAGCTACTATCACGGGGACTATAAACACAAAGAATATTAATGAGGGCTCTTATGTCCAACTGAATTCAGTAATCGCAAATATCGTCGATATCTCAACGCTGAAAGTTAATGTAAACGTCTCCGAAAAAGATGCTTTCATGCTTCACACGGGTGATTCGGTTGACATTACTACCGATGTTTATCCCGGTATTGTTTTTCACGGTCGTATTGACAATATGGCTTCCAAGGCCGACAAGGAACACACCTTTCCGGTGCAGATCAAACTTCTCAATTCCAAAGAAAATTTATTAAAGGGGGGAATGTTTGCCAGAGTTAATTTCACATCAATTACCTCACGGAATGCGATCGCTATTCCCCGGGAAGCATTGATCGGAAGCATAAGAAATGCACAGGTTTTCGTAATTGATAAAAATATTGCTCTATTAAGAAAGATAACCATCGGTCGTGAATCCGACCAGCTCCTGGAAGTTTTAGATGGACTCAAAGAAGGAGAACAAGTTGTCACAAGCGGACAAAATAATTTGTCTGATCAAAGTAAAGTTGTAATAGTCAAATAACTCAAAAGAACATCATGTCCCTTACCGAACTAGCGATCAAACGACCTTCTTTCATCATTGTCATCTTCCTGGCATTAGGATTAATGGCTATTTTCGGATATTTCCAACTAGGGTACGAACTCCTGCCCAAAATAGAGGCGCCCTATGTCACGGTTCAGACTATTTATCCAGGCGCCTCTCCCAGTGAAGTGGAAAGCAATGTCACCCGGATTGTTGAAGATGCATTATCTGGCATCGAAAAAGTAAAGAACATTACCTCAGTGTCCTATGAGGGCCTATCCATCGTTTTCATTGAGTTTTACCGTTCAGCCAAGATCAATAATGCAGTTCAGGATGTTCAGCGAAAGGTCAATGAAATCACCTCCACCCTGCCAAAGGATGTCAAAACTCCTTCCCTTTTCACCTATTCTGCAAGTCAATTGCCGGTATTGAGACTCTCTCTGACTTCAAAGCTCCCCTCGGCAAAATTTTATACCCTGGTCGATGACCAGATAAAACCAACTTTATCCAGGGTTCCGGGTGTGGGAAATATTAAAATAATCGGCGGACAGAAGCGAGAGATAAAAGTCAATGTAGATGCACAAAAGGTGCGTGCCTCCGGATTATCCATCAGTCAGGTTGCCAATTCGATCTATACGGCAAATCTTGATTTTCCGACCGGTAAACTGAAAGATCCTTCCCACCAGTTTATCGTCAGGGTAGCCGGAAAATTTTCTTCCCTGGAAGAAATGAAAAACATGGTCGTCGGTCATTCGGCTCAGGGTGGCGAAATAAGACTTCGGGATATTGCCGAAGTTCAGGATGGCACAGTCGATCCTGAACTGATCAGCCGGTATAACGGGGTCAATGCCCTTGGGTTGGAAATTCAGAAACAAAATGATGCCAATATGGTTAAAGTTTGCGAATTGGCACTTAAGGAAGTGAAAAGACTGGAATCGGATTATAAAGACATTAATCTTCATTTCGATATCGCGGATGATCAAAGTGTCTTTACTATGCAGGCAGCCAATGCCGTTATGGAGGATCTCGGTCTGGCAATCTTATTGGTAGCCCTGGTGATGTTCCTTTTTCTTCATTCTTTTCGTACTTCATTAATAGTCATGGTCTCAATCCCATGCTCCATGACCACTGCCTTTGTGGTTATGTGGATCTTTGGAATGAGCCTGAATCTGTTCACTTTACTGGCTTTCTCGCTTGTTATTGGAATCCTGGTGGATGACTCAATCGTTGTTATTGAGAATATATATCACCACCTGGAGAAAGGAGAAGAAAGATTTACTGCCGCACTCAAGGGAAGAACAGAAATTGGTTTTGCGGCAGTTTCCATTACCTTCGTCGATATCGTGGTATTTATACCCCTTGCATTGACGACTGGTCTGATTGGCGATATTGTCCGTGGTTTCTCTATTATTATTCTTGTTTCCACACTGACCAGTCTTCTGGTTTCCTTTACTGTCACGCCCATCCTTGCTTCACGTTTTGCCAGGCTTGAATCTACCGGCTCAAAAACACTGCTTAGTCGCTTTGGGAGAATTTTCGAAAAAGGGTTTGCCTACCTTACTGGTAAATACGCAATTCTTCTGGCATGGAGCCTGAAACATCCTGATAAAGTATTATATATAGTGACTGCCTGCCTTATCATCACATTAATGATACCAGCCGCAGGATTGACCGGTTTCGAGTTTATGAAACAAACCGACCGGAACCAGTTTTCCGTTGCGTTGGAATTCCCTCCGGGAACTACCCTTGATAACAACAACCATCAAACCCAAAAAATCGAAAAACGGATCGCCTCTTTACCCGAAGTGACAAGTATTCTCACAAATGTCGGTAAAGGCGGGGATGGGGTAGCCAGCGATAACCAGACTGAAATCGTTGTTTCCCTTTGTCCGAAAGATCTCAGGTCGTTGACTACTGCACAATTAGGACAAAAAGTCAAAGCGTTAACGGCAAATATTCCGGGGGTAAAAGTATTTATCAACCAGATCGATTTTACGGGAGGTACAAATGCTGCTCCTGTTAGTATAGAGATTACTGGTGTGAATCATGATAGTATCATGAAAACCGCTGATATGGTTGCCCGGAATCTGATACTGACACCCGGCGTCACCTACCTGAAGTTTTCTGCAACAAAGGGAAATCCGGAGACCCGTATCGAGATTGACCGGCAAAAAATGGCCGCGCTGGGTCTGACTGTAACCGATATCGGGACAGCCTTGCAGGTCGCACTCACCGGAAATAATGATTCCAAATACAGGGAGGGATCGAACCAATATGATATCCGCGTATCTCTCGACAAATTCGATCGTACAAACCCCAACGATATTGCACATCTTTCCTTTGTCAATGTGAAGAACGATATCATTGAACTTCAGCAATTCGCAACGATCTACCAATCCTCAGGACCTACCAAACTGGAACGGAAGAACCGTAACGCCCTGACTACGGTCAGTGCTTATACCGACGGTTCGCCGAGTGGCTCCATAGTTCAGGCCTTTTCCGAAAAAATCGGGAATTCACAAGCACAGGGAACACGGATCAGATTCGGAGGTGATCAGGATGAAATGACGACCTCCTTCCTGAGTCTCTTTGTTGCACTCATTGCAGGTATTCTTTTCGTCTATTTCATTATGGTAATCCTGTATGATTCATTCGTTTATCCTTTCATTGTCCTGTTCTCAATCCCGATAGCACTGATCGGTGCAATTCTGGCCTTAGCACTGACAAAAAACACTATCAACGTTTTTTCCATACTGGGAATCATCATGATGATCGGGCTGGTTTCGAAAAATGCCATACTTATTGTCGATCGGGCAAACGACCGGCGACGTGCCGGTGAAAGTATTTTTGACTCCCTGATCGACGCAGGGAAGATGAGGATCAGACCCATCTTTATGACTACGTTTGCCATGATCTTCGGGATGTTACCCATTGCCACAGCCAGCGGAGCAGGCGCAGAATGGAAAAACGGACTTGCATGGGTACTGATCGGAGGCCTGACCAGTTCTATGTTCCTGACACTCATTGTAGTTCCTATTATTTATGATAAAATGGCCACCCTTCTCGAGAAACGAAAATCACGCAATTCAGATCAAAGGAATAAAAAGAGAGTTAAAGCTTCCCCGATTATCCCGTTATTGATCCTTCCGGCAATTTTCTTACTGACAGGAATTAGTTCCACTAGCGCTCAGCAACCGGTAAAATACAGTTCGGGCCATGTCGCGATAGCGGTCGTTTATGATGGCCCTGCAAATATCAATCAGGGATTCCAGTTCTATCTGGCTCAGGAAATAAAAGGTCTGATGGCCGGCCAGGTGACGGTTGATTTTTTGGACACATCGCAGACCACCGGAAATTGGTCAATGGAAAATATCAGGATGATCAATACACGCCTGCTTGCCGATACCAGTGTTGATCTCATCATCGGAATGGGAATCCTGGCATCGCACGACCTTGCAACCCGGAAGTCGCTTCCTAAACCTGTTATCTCCGGTATCATAATCAATTACGGATTACAGCAGATCCCCTATCTGAATGGAACAAGCGGGATTCCCAATCTTTCTTACATCCAGTTAAAACCCACTCTTTCCAATGAGTTCGCTGAACTTAAAAAAATTGTATCATTCGACAATGTTGCATTCGTAGTCAGCAGGGATTTCATTGATATCCTCAATCCCGACCATCATCCTTTAACTACTTTTGAAACCCCCGATAAGGTAAAGATCAACCTGATTCTTGGAGATACTACTGCAGATGAGATTTTAAAAGTAATTCCGCCTGAAGCAAATGCTGTCTATCTGGATGCCCTTTTCAGATTACCTCATCCGGAGTTTATCCGTTTGCTGGATTCCCTCACAGCACGAAAACTGCCTAGTTTCGGGTTTGACCAGTCACTGGTCGAAGATGGCGCTCTTGCTTCAGTAAATCCCCGCATAATCGGCAGGCTCTCAAAACGGATCGCTTTGAATATCCAGCAAATTTTATTGGGACAGAATGCATCAACATTACCGGTAGAGCTGTTGGCCGGGAAAGGATTTTTTTTGAACCTGGGAACTTTTACAAAACTGGAACTGAAAGTGATATCATGGGATCTTTTCACCGAAGCTACGATCGTTGACCTTCAAAAACACGATACATCCCTGCAATATATTTCCCTTCCGGATGTATTGACCATCGCATTGGACAGCAACCAGGATCTGGTTGCGAAGAAATTAGAAGTTCTGGCCGGCTCTAAAGATATCAACATCGCCCGTTCCGCACTCTTGCCATATCTCGACATCAATGCTGTCGGATTGCTGAACGATGACCAGAATTATCAGTCTCCGCAATCAATAGATGCTAATGCCAGCGCCTCTCAGACTATTTATTCTGAACCATTCTGGGCAAATCTTAAAATTGAAAATTCAAAACAAACAGCACGCGAAGAAGATCTGAGCAGCCGGAAACTGGATATCGGAAATCAGGTTGCTCACGCTTATCTCAATATTCTCCAGAACCGAAATACATTACACCTTCTGATCAATAACCTGATGATCAGCAGGTCAAATCTTGAAGTATCCCATATGAAAAAGGAAACCGGTTCCGTCGGAGAAGATGAAGTTCTCCGGTGGGAAATCGAAGTTTCTAAATCGAAGAAAGATGTAATTGCTGCCTTTGCTGCCATCCTACAAGTTTCCTATCAGTTACTTCAACTCGTTCATGTTAAAGAACTTACCGCATATGACCTCGAAGAATTCCGATTGGAAAAGTCCGGACTTTTGGTAGCCGACTCAACTTTCCTGAAAATTCTTGATGATCCGATCAGGATGAATAAGCTGGGTAATTTTCTGGTGCAGGAAGGAAATGAAAATTCACCCACTATCCGTCAATATGAATTTTTAATTGAAGCTCAGAAACGATACTATAAATCTGCCAGGATTTCACGTTTTATCCCGACAACCTCCGCTTTTGGTAATTATACCAACAGATTGTACCAGGCACCAACTGAAATCCAGGGCGGAATACCTATCTCCTATGCACCATACGCATGGTCGGTTGGAGCCAAAGTCGAGATCCCAATATTCACCGGACTTAAAAATAATGCGATCATGCAGAAAGCCAGGTTATCTCTGGCACAGTTGAAATGCGAACAACTTTCCTATGCCGAGAAACTGGAGTTTTCGATCCGTTCAAATCTTTCTGCCCTCATGTCGGCGTATTATGATTACAAACAGATGACCATTGCTGAAGCGGCTGCTTCTAAAAACATTGAGATTGTGAACAACGGATATCTGCTTGGCAATAAAAATCTGCTTGATGTCCTGGATGCACAACAGGAAAGTCTCAATAGCAGCTTGTCGGTGAATATCGCTTACTACGGTTTTCTGAAAAATTATTTCGATCTGCAGCAATCGCTGGGAAGATTTGATTATTCAATGTCCGGGCAGGAAAAGGATGATTTCATGAGACGGATGGAAGCATTCATGAAACAATAATGATATCTTAGGTGAATTTGTCAAAGTTCACTTTCTGCTTTTGTTTCTCATAATATTCAATCCCGATTTCAGTAGCGATCCCTCGGATGAAGTTGTCAAACATGACATTGAACAGGGTCTGGAAGGAAAATTTATCAGCCGGAAAGAATTCCGGATTATGAAGGTCGATCAGGCGCCGGATATATAACCGGGAAATAAGTTCGATGCTCAGGTCACTCCGGTACATCTCATCCCGGATCCCTTTTTTGATATTGAGTTGTATCTGGTGATAAATAAAATCTATCCTTTCTTCAACGTGCTTATGGTATATTTCCGGGTAATATTTTTTCAGGTCGAAGGTCATGGAAGGGCTGATATCCCAAAACCGTTCGCCAACTTCCCGGCTGACAATCAATAGTACATCAATGGCATTGACGCCATCGAAATTATGGGTTGAAAAAATCACCTCAAAACTCTCCCTTTCCAATTCCAGAAGTTTTTCAACCAACTCATTTTTACTATGAATATATTGATAAAACATTTTTTTAGAGATACCCGTATCCCGGCATATATCATCAATTGAAATACTGCGGACACCAAATTTATAAAACAGCTCTCTGACCTTTTCGAGAATATCTACGAGTGATTTATCCATAAAACGAGTAGAATTGAAGAGAATATTTAGAGATACAAATATAGAAACAAAATGAATCTGTATCGTTTCAGCAGGAAAAATTCAGGAATACTTTTTTTCCTCCATTGGATCGTACAGTACCCATTGACTTTACTTTTTAACAACGATCACAGCATCTCCCTTTATTATCTTTCCGATAATAATTGCCTTCTTATTCCCCTGCGTCCGGATCTCTTCCAGGAGCGAAGGAGCGACAACTTCGGGTAAGGTCATCAATAATCCTCCGGAGGTCTGTGCATCTGCAAGAATGATTTTCAGTAATTCAGGAATATCCTTATCCCAGCGAATGACTGGCTTCACAAAATCTATATTGTTCAGGGTACCTCCCGGAATACATCCTGCAGCAGCAAATTCCCAGCATTCTTTTATTAAAGGTACAAATCCCGAGATAATCTCAGCACCTACTCCGGACCCTTCAATTACCTCCTTCAGGTGACCAAGCAGCCCAAAACCGGTCACATCCGTGCAGGAGTTTACCGGGAATCTCTGAATGATTTCAGCGGTCCTGAGGTTCAGTTCCGTCATCACATCGATTACTTCCCTAACATTCTCTGTTTCTGCCAATCCTCTCTTAAGCGCGGTAGTGATGATCCCGGTCCCGATCGGCTTCGTAAGAATAATTGCATCTCCCGGACGAGCTGTTGAGTTGCGTAATATTTTCCGTGGATGGACCCTCCCGGTGACTACCAGCCCGAATTTTGGTTCACTGTCGTCGATACTATGCCCCCCTATTATACCAATACCTGCTTCAGCTGCTTTGTCGCTGGCTCCTTGTAAAATCTTGTATAAAACTTCCATTGGAAGTTTGGAGACAGGAAAACTGACAATGCTGAGTGCAAAAAGTGGCTTCGCCCCCATGGCATAAATATCACTCAACGCATTTGCAGCAGCTATAGCTCCGTAGGTATATGGATCATCAACGACCGGAGGAATAATATCGACTGTTTCAACAATACAGTTCTCTTCATCTATTTGATAAACCGCGGCATCATCCGACGTTTTATAACCGACAAGTACCGACTTGTCCTCAAACGAAGGAATTCTTTTCAGGATCTCTTCTAACAATAAAGGCCTGATTTTACAGGCACACCCTAAAGAACGGGTATAATGTGTCATACTGATGCTGTCCGCCTTTTTCCAATCCCCCATCAACCTCCTGTATGATTCGACAATGACAGGAATTGCAGAGTCGATCTCTTCAGAAGTCGTCATCTTTCCAACAGAAAAGCGGATAGTCCCCAATGCGTATTCCAAAGGTACTTTCATTGCTTCCAATACTGATGAAACATCATTTTTTCCCGAATGACAGGCTGCCCCGGCGGATGTTGCAATTGTTTTCATCTCTTCGATCAGCACGGAAGCGGTTACCCCCGGGAATCCCAGGCTCAATGTATTGGGCAAACGGTTGGTTGAATGCCCGTTCAGCCTGACCTCTGGAATTTCCTGTCTGATACCTGAATAAAGTCTATCACGGAGTTGAGACGGGAAATTGTCAAAGGTTATCAGTTCTGCAGCTTTTCCCAAACCGACTATCTGCATCACATTCTCTGTTCCTCCCCTGATATTCTGTTCCTGGTCGGCTCCATGGATTAGTTTTTCAAGTTTTACTCCACGCCTTACATACAGGGCGCCAATTCCCTTTGGAGCATAAAATTTATGACCTGCAATGCTTAGAAGATCCACTTGCATTGTTTCGACATCAACACGTATCTTACCTATGGTTTGTGCGGCGTCGGAATGAAACAGGATGTTGTTTTTTCTGGCTATTTCTCCGATTTTTTCAACGGGTTGAATGGTCCCGACCTCGTTATTGGCATGCATGATACTGATCAGGATCGTTTCAGGACAAATAGCTTCTGTCAGTTCCTGCAAATCAATTTCTCCGGATTCATCAACCCTCAGGTAAGTAATCCTGAAATTCATTCTTTCAAGATAACGGCATACCTCTGTTACGGCAGGGTGCTCGATAACAGAAGTAATAATATGATTTCCTTTCCCCTCACCGGCAAATGCCGCTCCCTTGATTGCAAGGTTATTTGCCTCCGATCCTCCGCTTGTGAAGATAATTTCATCAGCATGGCATCCTATCAGCTTTGCCAGTTGCTTCCTTGCCTTTTCAATTGCCTGTTTTGCTTCAATCCCGTATAGATGTGAACTGGACGGATTCCCAAACCCGGAGGTCAGATAAGGGAGCATTTCTGCCGCAACAAGAGGATCGAGCGGTGTGGTTGCATTATAATCGAGATATATTGACTTCATTTGTCCTAAATTTTAATTCCATGGGTCAAATGGAATATCCATTTAATTGCAGGTTGTTATGTTGTCGACGTTCGATTAGTTATATCATCTTATTGAGAGGGTCTTATAGAAACTGAGAATTTTTTCAGCATTTGATTCGTTGTCAGATTGGTTCAATTCAATCCTGTAAATTGATTGATTTTTTCTGCGGTCAATGGCAAACTGATATGACTTATCGTAATATGAAAGTACAATGGCAGCAACCGTATCGTATTTCCGTTTCCTGAGAGCCTGTAATGCATCCCTGGTATTCGTTCCTCCAATCCGCTGGTGCAGTCTGTTTATAGCCTCACCCAGCTTTGCCCGGCTATAACAGGAATATTCGCTAACCAACCGTTCAATTCTTAATGGGATTGGTGTTAATATCTGAATCAGTGTTCCGGTGCAGATCTGTTTAAACAGGGGATCGGGAAGAGTGATTTTACCAATCATCCGGCTCTCATCCTCTAACCATACCGGCTTTGAAAGATCCATCCTGCTCCATTGAAGGTAGAAATCATTTTCGAATTGTTCATTGGTTGGCTGCGGTGATTGTCCTAACGCGCCAAATACTGATCCCTTGTGGTTGGCAAGTTTTTCAAGATCAATGATCTGTTCTTTTCTTTTACCGATTGCATGCAATATTTCTGTCTTTCCGCTTCCGGTATATCCACCCAGAACAACAATCCTGGCTTTTTCTGCAAGTCGCGCCCTGATAAATCTGCGATAAGATTTGTACCCTCCTGCTAAAATATACACACTGTACCCGGCATTCTCAAATACCTGAGCAATGGTCGCGCTTCGCATTCCACCTCTCCAGCAATAGAGAAGAACACTTTTCCTCTTTACGAGACGGTGCACTTTTTTCACATAAGAGGAGGTTTTTGGGATACAAATATCAAGACCCTTTATTATAGCAACCTCTCTGCCCTTCTGAATATAAAGGGTTCCGATCAAAGATCTTTCGGAATCATTAAAAAGTGGAATGTTGATTGCCCCCGGGAGATGTCCCTGTTTATATTCCGACGGAGATCTGACATCCAGGACTGGGCAGTTTTCAGCTCGCTCAAGAAAATCGGAAACTTCAATCCCTTCTATCACCTTTCTGGTCTCTTATTCAATTTGCAAAAATCGTCAATTTTATTCTCTTTTTATCGGTTAGTTTATAACTCTGCAGAAATATTTAAACGTCCCTTGACTTCGTTTCCCCTGATCTGGATTGCTTCCGGATTTGATCGTGATCTTTGATGCATATAATCTTTACCATCTCTTTCACTTTAAGCAGTTTTCTTTCATGAGCCAAAACTGGTTGAAAGACATCGTCATAGGGGGAAATCATGAAAAGATCCATATCTTTGCAGTCCATTTCAGTAAAATCTGATGAGCGATTCCATCCAGCATGAATGCGGTATCTCCGTGATTCGTCTTCTTAAACCGCTTGAATATTATTTAGGCAAATACGGGACCGTTTTCTATGGATTAAATAAGTTGCATTTGCTCATGCAAAAGCAACATAATCGCGGACAGGATGGTGCCGGGGTTGCTTGTATCAAATTTGATCTTGAACCCGGGAATAAATTCATTAACCGGGTACGATCGAACGATAATTTACCAATTCAGGATATTTTCAAAAGGATCAGCGTTTCTATTAAAGAGATTGAAACCCGTTATCCAAATCGGTTACATGATATTCAATGGCTTAAATATCATGTGGAGATGATCGGAGAACTCTATTTAGGACATCTCAGGTATGGTACTTACGGTAAAAATAACATCCTGAATATCCATCCTTTTGTTAAAGAAAGCAACTGGATAACAAAAAACCTTGTTCTCGCTGGTAACTTCAACCTTACCAATGTCGACGAACTCTTTGAAAAACTGATCGATCTTGGTCAGTATCCTGTGGAGACTTCCGATACCATTACTATTCTTCAAAAGATCGGACATTTTTTGGATGAAGAGAATGAGGAGCTCTATCAGAAATTCAAACGGCTGGGATTCCCGAACCGAAAAATAACCCATGAGATTGCCTGCAATCTGAATATTCAAAAGATACTCAGGCGTTCAGCAGAAAGTTGGGATGGAGGTTATGTCATTGCAGGATTGATCGGACATGGTGATGCATTCGTGATGCGTGATCCATCCGGAATCAGGCCTGCATTTTATTATAAGAATGATGAGGTGGTGGTTGTCACTTCGGAAAGACCGGTCATTCAAACTGCATTTAATCTTCCTGCTAAATCCATCCGGGAGCTCAGCCCGGGAAATGCATTGATCATCAAAAAGGACGGGAAAGTAAGCGAAAAGCAATTTCACAAACCCATGGAAAGAAGATCCTGTTCCTTTGAACGAATATATTTTTCACGCGGAACTGATATCGAAATCTACCAGGAAAGAAAAAAGCTTGGGAAATTCTTGTCCCCATCCATATTGGAGGCAATAGACTACGATCTTGAGAATACGGTATTTTCCTATATTCCGAATACTGCCATTGATGCTTATTACGGATTGATCGAGGAAATTAATTCCTTCTGCGACCGTATTAAAATTGAAAATATTCTCCACTGCGAAGCTCCTTTAACAAAGGAAAAACTCGATTTATTATTCCGCCTGCACCCCAGGGCTGAGAAAGTCGCTGTAAAAGATATGAAGTTAAGGACCTTCATAACCCAGGATTCTCAGCGTGATGATCTTGCAGCACATATCTACGATATTACTTATGGAAGTATCCGTCCGGGAATCGACAACCTGGTAATCCTGGACGATTCTATTGTCCGCGGAACTACACTGAAGCGTAGTATTATCCGTATTCTCGACCGGCTTGAGCCAAAAAAAATCGTGATCGCTTCTTCCGCTCCACAGATCCGGTATCCGGATTGCTATGGAATCGACATGGCTCGTCTCACCGATTTTATTGCCTTCATTGCCGCCATCGAATTACTGAAAGAAACTCATCAGGAGCAGATAATCAATGAGATATATCTGAAATCAAAAACTCAGGAAAAACTTCCGAAGGAAAAGATCATCAACTACGTCAAGGAAATTTATAAACCTTTTTCACCACTCCGGATTTCCGGAAAAATTTCCGAATTAGTTACCCCGGCATCCTGCCATGCTAAAGTTCAGATCATCTACCAGACCATTGAAGATCTTCATACCGCCTGTCCCGATCATAAAGGCGACTGGTACTTCACCGGTAATTATCCGACGCCGGGAGGGAATAAAGTCGTGAATAAAGCATTTATCAATTATATCGAAGGACGGAATGTCAGAGCCTATTGAGAATTAACGATTTTCCAATCCCTTTCTTCATGTCTACCCGGGAGCTTTTTTGAGATCACGCACCGGTTGACTGATTTCCCATCGCCCGGGAGATTTTCTCAGCGATCACCCTGAATTCATCAGGATTTAAGTGCAGCTTAGGTTTACGGAAATCCATATCATACAGACCCTGCAAAGGAATCAAGTGGATATGGGCATGGGGAACTTCGAGACCTATTACAGTAACTCCGATCCTCCGGCAGGGGATTACTTCCCTCATGGCAGTAGCGACTTTCTTGGCAAAATTCCATAAACCTTTATGCAATTCGTCCTCGATATCGAAAAGATAATCTACCTCTTTCTTTGGGATTACCAGGGTATGGCCCTCGGCAAGCGGATTGATATCCAGAAAAGCAAGGTAATTTTCGTCCTCGGCTATCTTATAGCAAGGAATTTCACCATTTACGATCTTTGTGAAGATGCTTCCCATAATTGATCAATATTAACGTTTTATTTCAATGATTTCCAGTGAAATCATTCCGGCAGGGATCTTGATCTCGACCTTTTCTCCGATGGATTTCCCAAGAAGTCCTTTTGCAACCGGGGAGTTGACTGAAATTTTTCCCATTTTAACATTGGATTCATTTTCGGGGACAAGAGTATAAGTAACGATCGTGCCATTCTGGGTATTCTTCAGCTTGACCGTAGAAAAGATCAGTATTTTGGTATTATCTACCTTCGATTCGTCGATCAGGCGGGCATTACTGACCATATCCTGTAATTTGCTGATCTTGATTTCCAACAAACCCTGCGCTTCTTTGGCTGCATGGTATTCAGCATTCTCTGATAAATCTCCTTTATCGCGGGCTTCAGCGATTTGCTTCGACAACAAAGGGCGGTCTTCAGTTACAAGTTTATTTAATTCCTGTTTAAGCTTCTGAAGTCCATCCGGCGTATAATACTTTAATTCCGACATGGTTGATCTGTTGGTTTTTGAGTTATAATAAGGCAAAAGACCCTTTGTAAGGGTCCTTGCACATATAAACGAAGATAGTGATTAACTCGTTACGAACTGCTAAAAGTTAAGTTTAATACCAAAACTATGGGTGCCTGAATAAGGATTGGTAGCTCTGTAGGAGTAATCGATGGCGATACCCGATCCTTTTTCTTTGTTAAACGGAACGGAAACCGTGGCACCGGCACTCAATCCTGTAAAGACGGTGCCACGTTCAGCAACACCACCGCTGAACATTCCGCCCTGATAAGTGTACCCGGCTCGTATCTGGAAATAGTATTTAATGGCATACTCCAATCCCAGAGTAAACTGATCTTTTGAAAATGAGTTTGAAGAAAAATTACCTGCAAGGGTGATCCGGTGCATTTCACCAATTAAAAAGTCATAGGAAGCACCTATTCTTAATGTTGTAGGAAGCTCATAACGCGCGGAACGCGTTTCAACGGTGAAGAGATCATTATCATTTCCATGGCTTGGAATTATACCCTGGAAAGAAAGACCGTCACCGGTAAATTTCATAGGTGTTCCTACATTTTTCAACGCGATCCCGAATTTGATCTGATCCTTTTCGCCCGTCACATATTGGATCCCTGCATCAAGAGCAATCCCGACAGCGCTCGCATCAGAAATAGATTCCGAAATGATCTTTAAGGTAAGTCCTCCATAGATACTGTTCGAAAAGGATTTTGCGTAGGATAAGTTTATATTCAGGTAACTGGGCTTGAAGGTTCCCAACCCTCCTTCCGGGGAGTTGGTGGAGGTGATTTCGATCTCGCCGAACGACATCGACATGATCGCTGCCGAGAGTACTCCTTTATTTGCGCCAAGTTTCTGACTGAAGCCAAAAGCCATTACATTGACTCCCGACCCTTGCAGCCAGTTGGTGTAGGTGAATATAATCTCTGTACCTTTTGTAAAACCTGTTCCGGCTACATTCGTAAAAATGGCTTCCAATCCCTGCGTACACGACGTACCGACGGATCCCCAGCCTGAACTGCGTGCCCATGGATTTATAAGCAGTTCCGAAGCACCCGCTTGACCTGACCGGTCCTTATTTCCGGCAGTAACCTGATCAAGAGGGATGACTATCAATCCCATCAAGAATATTGCAATTAAGCTGCTGTATATATTTTTCATAATCTTGAAATTTTTTTGTTATCTTTTCAATAAGTATAAACCATTACATCGAGTTCATGTCTACAGGTCGCAATATTCCAAACCATTTAAGTGTCCTTTCGCCCAGATTATCAGCTTTAACGTGGATCAGGTAAACACCGCCTGCAATTGGAATTCCGGCGAAATTCTTCAAATCCCAGTCAATGGATGTCTTTGCATCAGTGTCTTTACCAGCCGTTGAAGATCTGGGTTGAGGTATGCCTGATTTATCAACGTTGAACTGCCGGATCAGGGTTCCGCTCAAATCAAAGATAGTAACAGTACATCTTGTTGGCAGGTTAACAATTTTGATCCGGTTATCCAGACGGTTATTTTCATAGTCGTCATACGCATAATAAGGATTAGGAACTACATTGATCAGGTCAAGATCGGTAACTGCTTTTTCCTGATTATCTTTTCCTGTTGCGATTAAACTAGTGTTGAATTGGTATACCGGCCAGTATCTGTTATTTTCGATAGGATCTTCTTCTTCTGCCGGCATCGGCAATGAAAAATATCGTTGGTATGGTTTAGCAACCCTGATCTTGATGGTCACCTGGTTACTCAGCCATTCATTTTCTTTTCCCTGTACTGCACAAGGAATGCCAGTATACAAGCAGGCAGCATAAACAAAAGTGGGATAATTAAGATTGTCATTATCCGAAGTCCAGCGCAGCATATGTCTTATATAAGCTCCGGCATCATAGGCCGGGGAGGTAAATATTTTATCCCCGCGATCGACTGAAAGAGAACCCATGATATAAACATAATGCTGTCCTCCGAAAACAGGTTGTCCTGTTGCATCAATTACCCTTGAACTGGGATTCCATATCATGTCGCGTCCGTTATCAGCAACCATCCAGGAATTTTCCCCGAACATAATATTAAGACGTTCGCCCGTTTCAAGGTTGATAGCGTATCCCGGGAACCAACCCATACCCGTTTCACTGATATAATTTGAATTGTACATCGGATCTGTATCGGTCACCCCCGGTATACCGTTAACGTTCACGGAGGGAGCGTTCCGGATATAATATTTCCCCGCCCTTCCCTCTGAAAGATTGGTATCAGGACACATTTCAACAACAACACACCGCGTCCATTTTGTCTTGTCGGGAGTCATTACGATATCGACGCTGGCAAGATTATTGATGGTGCTTTTTCTCTTTGATGTCTTATTGATCGCAGGTCCCATGGAATTCTGGTCATAATAGGCTGTCATCACATAGGGAGCCCAGGTTCCGCCTAACCCCATTCCAATATTTTCCATCTGGATCTTCTGATAATTTTTATTGGGATCCCAGGCATGTCCTTTGTTGTCGAGCAGCAAATCCCAGTCATAATTCTTATCGGTGGTGCCAGAATTGTAAGTCCCCGACCGGATCCAGTTATAGACAGAACCCGGACCGTCGTAATCAGGAACACCACTCAGCCATACCTTCGTGCTGTCTTCATAGATAGCTGACGGAGCCCATAGTAATCCATTTTCCGTGGTAACCGATCCGCCCAGTAAAGTGTCTCCCGGAAAAGGAACCTGACTGATCGTCAGGGAAAGACCAAGCTCCATGTAGAGTTGTTCGGATTTATCCCAGAAACGAAGTTGTTCATAAGGATATACCGTTGTTGTATCAGACCGGTAAGTTTTACCTGTTTTTTTATCTATCAGCGTCCATCTGCCAAAATTAATTTTGGGATTCGGGAAAGGATTGACAAGGTTTGAACTCAGTGGAGCCATAGAGTCAAATCTTACTTCATACTCCCCATTGACAACATTCAACGGATCGATCACCGTAACCTTTAATGGACCTTTGGAGATCATATAGGTGGGCGTGTAATCGATCGGATAATCCGGGCCGCCATATTTATTGGTAATAGAATCGGCAGGTGATTTTGATAGAATTTTTGCAATGGATTCCGGAGACAGTTCAATGGTCATTCCGCCATTGCCCTGGCCCTGAATACGCGTAATAACGGGACCTTCACCGTATTCTGAATTAATAACAGTACCGGTGGGAATATGGGGAATTCCTGTATAGGGGTATGGATTGGGGAAATTTCCCCGGCCACGCAGATACGGTTGTTTCTGTCCGTCAACCGCGTCGATTCCGGTCATGACGTTTGGATTGAATGTCTTCCAGTTGTTATAACCATAAGCGACGGCAATATAATAGTATTGTTTATGATTGATGAGGGTAGCATCCCCGGTTGCGAATTTATCTTCCGTAATGACAAACGAATGCTGAATCCCTGCATCGGCGCCGGTGACCATGATTTTCCCGACATTACCATTGAGAGAGGCATCATAGGTCCAGTTGATCAACTGGCTTACTCCGTTTTTAATATCGCACTGAGCAACCAGTCTTGATTTTGTGGGATCGTCAAGATCCGCAGCCGAGACTGTTGCATCTTTAACCTGGAATATCTGATATCCTTCAAAACGATACAGGGAATCATGCCGTTGATTGTGAGGTAAAGTATCCGGATTGGGAATATTAGGATCAAATTCGGAGTATTTTTCATTAAAGTTGTTGCCTTTATCATTGATTTTTTCGTTGGTGATATAAATGATCAGCGTCTTATCTAATTCTTCAATGGTCAGGTCAGGGGCATTCGGACCGCTTAACACAGCAAAACAGTTATCGAAGAGATTCTGGCATTTATCATCAACAATCCTGAGCAGGTTTACCGATTCCCAAGGAGTACCCGAAACAGACCTTGCCCATGGAATACCAACAGTAATATAGTTACATGCACCCGGATTCAGGGTGAAAGGACCTGCCGACTGCATAAAACGACGGTCGTCGGGATTGTTTCCCGCTGTTACTTCGGTCCAGGTCCCTGCCTGGCAATTGGGTGGTTGTCCTCCGGTACCCCAGTCACACGGATCGGAATCGCCCGGGAACATAAAGTCGCAGGTAGGTCCGCATCCTCCGGAGGAAGTGTGTCCGTTCCCTCCGTAAAGCATTTTTGAGTTATCATTCCAGATCCCTCTCAGGAAAAGATAATACTGCGATGCATATCTTGGGTCGTCACCATAGGCTGGTCCACCATTGATATGATAAACGAAACGGCGCATCCCGAAACGTTCATCATCAATAATTCCATTCCCGTACCCTGCGGTTGCACCATTAATTGCCATCTGATCCAGGGGATACTCGCTGGAAAGGATGGAACAGTCGCCGGTAAACTTTGGATTATCCCGTTTATCAGGATCCATGTATGGTCCCTGGAAAAAATCCACACCAATGGCGGGAGGGTGAGCTCCGTAAGCCCAGACTTGTCCCGTACCGTCGACAGGTTTCCCGTTATAACAATATCCCAGTCCGCGTTTCACATCACAACCCACATAGTCATCATCGGCAAAACCAAGATCCGGGTCCACCCACTGGCTGAAGTAAGTTCCTGTCAGGGTATAGGTCGACCTGTTAATGAGTTCGTACGAATAAAAGGTCATATTGTTGATTTCGTCGTTGGTGGCAAACGCGAAATACTGGGCGCGGATCTCCATCCCGATGGGTTCTCCCTGGGTTTCGGAATGGAAGTTGCCTTTATCATTGTATACATTCCATAAGGTCTGGTCTCCCTTAAGAACCTGGTCGACAAGGATTCCAAGGGTATCGTCGTCACCTCCGTTACCAATGTGTCCCCTGACAATACGCGGAAATGAATCTTGGCGGTTTTTCGGGCACAGGGCGTTCGCAAAATCATAATAGGGATAATCTCCTTTGGTAGGATCATAATCACCAGAGTGGTCGGCATCAAAGAAAGGGGCCATGTACCATGCCTGTCCTTTGGTGCGGTCACCATGGGCAGGCCAATCTTTGATCGATTTGGGGATTTCGTATTCGGGATATTCCGATTTATTGGCAAACCATGCCTGGAACTCAAGAACCTCTTCCCGTGTCATCGGAAATAATTTATCCCACTTAGCACAGGTTTCGGCATCAACTGCAGCAGTTCCATCAATCGCCAGCGGTCCGGGCCAGAAGTCATTTTTTGTGTGAGCGGTGGTCACGGTGGGACCCTGTCCGAACCGGTATGCCGCCAGTTTCAGGTTGTTATTGATGTCAATTCCTCCGATCCATAAGGAGAATGAAAACATGGACATTTTTTTTGATCCTTTCGGGATTTCATATTCCGCATTTTCGATAAACCATCCGTTTCCATAACTATAAACGATTGCTCTGACATTGTTGATGTCGAGATAATCAAAACTGGAACCCGGTTCGCAGGCGGCAGCAATATTTTTAGTTTCATGGGTGCTTTTAGTTCCACCTCCACCATGAACCTCCTCTGCAGGAACTGAGTTGACCGATAAAATGCAGCAGAGTGTAGCTACAAAAAAGCGAAGTATATTTTTCATATTGAACTTATTTTTTAATATACCGAAATTATTTTTTGTTACCATTGTTTACAGCCCCTTCATTAAAAGTTAAACATAACGCCCAGCCGGATTGTCCGGGGAGAGCTGTAATAGTAAGGATTCTCATCATAGCGGATGGAATAAAGGTCACGATAAGCCTGAGGACTTACCTGCTCTTCAATGGCGCTCTGCCACTCGGGGGCCGTCAGGTAACCGTCATCATTGGCTGTTCCAGTTGCCGGATATACATAGGTAACATTCTTTGTGTTCAGGAGATTCTGGATTTCAAGATATACGTTTATTCCCCCCGATTTCTTCTTGTTCAGCGCGAAATTGAAGTCCTTGTCAATACGGAAATTTATGAGGAACTGCCAGGGTAAACGGGCGCCGTTGATCGATCCGCTGATGGGGCCCATCTGTCCGAATGGAAGTACTTTACTCGATTTTGTATATGGGGTTCCGGAACCACCCGTGATGGTGACATTTGCTCCGAAATTGGAAAGGAATTGAACAGGAGGTTTTCCGCTTTTCTTTCGATTGATAACGGGTCCGTTGTAATCTTTTCCACTTCCCCAGCGATAGTCAATGCTGATGTTGAACTGGTGGCGACGGTCATAACTCAATGGGTTGAGCGTACGGAGATTCGGTTGGTCCGAACGCACGATGTTTGCGGCAGTGTTGGCATCAGAGCCTGTTCCATCGGCAAACTGTAAGGTGTAGTTAAACCGGATCCGTGCATTTCCGGATCTTCTCAGGTCATAGGTAACTGTTAACCCTTTAACGGTTCCAAAATCGATATTTGTATAGGAATAATAGGTTTTCGGATAAGCGCCTGACAACCGGTACTGTTGAATCTGATCGCGCATTTCGCGGTAGAACACCGATAATTTTAAGGAGGAGGCATTGTTGATCTTCTGCTGGAATCCTAATTCATAGTCGATGGTCTTTTCAGGTTTTAAAGCAGGATTGGTAATGGTTCCCGAAGAGCCGGTAACTCCTATATAATAATATGATATCGGATCTACCTGAACTACTCCCGAGCTTGGCCGCTGTGTCAGAATATCGTAGTGTGCATAAAAAAGAGCATCATCAGAGATCGGGAATGAAAAAGAGATACGGGGCATGAAATTTGTTTGCGGATCATAATCCTGGAACACCTCCGGTCCAATTTCAGTATTGGCGGGATTTACCAGATATGGCTTGACTCCGCTCGGGTCAATGATTTTCGGGTCCGATACCGGGGTTCCTTCTTCGTTATACCAGTTACTTCCACTCCGGTATCCGGTGATAGCGGAAGGAGTGTTGATATCATCAACATACACCACATAGTCGGATCCGATATTACTGGGATGGGTGTAAGCTTTCCCGTTCAGTTCATTCACCTCGCCTGCTGTTTTAGCCAGATTGAAAAGATAAGGATCCTTCAGTACCATTTGGTTTGCATCAAACCGGTCGACGCGAAGACCAATATTGAAGATCAAATCTTTAAATGCAAATTTATCCTGGATATATCCTGCTATATAAATAGGTTGGTACGCTCCGATCGGACGTGATAGGGTATCGGTAAAGAAATCCTCAAAAGCCGGTTTATATGTCAATTTATTTCCCATGTAATCGTAACCTGCATATCCAACAATGGGAGCCCCGTTGTTCAATAACTCTTCAGCAGAAAACATATCAATGCTGAAAAGCTGATCGGAAAGCGTGATCGTATGTAAATCCTGATTTTTATCGTAATAGTTTATGGAGTTCTTCTCAAAATCATAGGAGTCGATATCGATCCAGTCGGTTCCGTCAACCGGAAGTCCGAGTTTCTTGCGCAAGTTGACATCAAAATTCCTTTGAAGGGCATATACATATTTACGGTCATAATTAATGGTATCCATGAACACGCCGTCGCGGTATACAAGTTGCGGATTAGAAAGGTCTAGTTCCCGTATCTGGGCGTTTGTCAAACCGCGCATCAATTCCCAGATGCTTGCGGCGCTTGAAGCATACCCGAAATTATAAGATGAGGAATTACGTTGCTGGTATTGCCCACCAAGCTGGATTTCATGGTTCCCGAAATCGGCGGCAAATGAGGCATTGACCGAAATCTGGTCGCTGGTGCTATAAGCATACCCAAAAGAACGGCTTCCGATGTTTGCCATCAGACCGTATGGATCGCTGGTCTCCATTCCGTTGATAAGACCCCGGCCCGATATGATCTGGTCGAGATTCTCATAATGACCCACAGGGCTATCGAAAAAACTCATGTATTGCTGGGTTACGTTCGATGATTCCTGATTGATATCTGAACCTTTAAAGACGACAAGCGTATCAATGGTTCCGTTGTTCAGATGTGCCCATTTATGAGCCACGGAGTCATAGGCCATTTCAGAAGTGTACGCACGGACGGTATGAGTCGCCAGACTGCCCACATATCCATATTTGAAAGGATTGTCCTTATGCCAGGGATCCTCTGTTTTGGCATTTTGTTTTGTAAAGTCTGCGCCAATAGAATAATATATATTCTTGACAAATGATTTGCTTTCGGCATCTGTCGGAAAACGTTGCGTAAAACGGCCATTAACACGCCAGGTGTTACCATAAGAGTGACTGTTGTACTTCCAGTTTATCAGGGAATTATAATAGCTGAAGTTGGTCTGATCGTACATCTGGAAAGTTCCGCCGAAGGAAACATTGATGGTGGGTGAAATGCGGAAATCAAGTTTACCCGAAACGTTAACGTTGTAACCGTTGGAGTTTAATGTGCTTTTTGTTTTCTCCATATCATTCTTGGTAAGAAACTCGGCGTTATAGAATACGGCCTGGCTCTGACCGTAAAGGCGTAACGGATTCTGTGCGAGTTCATCAACCTTGGCATCAGTAACTTTGTATAAGGGGAATGCAGCGGGGTTTCCGTCTTTCGTGTAAACGAAATCACCGGCAATGAAATATCCCATGATGGGCGTTTTTGTTCCCCGTACCGTATCCTTTTTGGAAACAATGGGGCCGGTAAAGTTCAGACCTACCCGGTTATATCCGAATGCATCAAGGAATTGCGAGGTTTGAAGGTCGATACCACCCGAAAAATCCTTTGAAGGACCCTTCGTTGTAACACTGATGATACCACCGGTGGCATCACCATAACTTGCCGGTGTACCACCCAGGATAACTTCAACCTGCTCAATAGCAGACTGAGGCAGTGTAGTACTCCCGACAACACGCATTCCATCAATGTAGTAAACCGTTCCGGATGACCGCTGACCACGCATACTGGTGATATTCCCGTTGGCATCGGTCGTTACACCTCCCACGGTCGTTGCGACAGCCGTGGCAGATTTGTTGGCCATTTTCGAAATTTCATCCGAGGTTACGGTACCCCCCGATGTAGTCTGGTCTGCGCTAATTAAGGGCACCTTATAATCTACTACTTCGATTTCCTTAAGTGTGGTGGTGGCCGCCTCCAACTGAACATTCTGAAAGGTGATCTTATCCGGCATGATCACGATGCCTTTATACATGAAGGTTCTGTATCCGACAAATGTTGCTTTCAAATCAACTTTCCCGGGAGGCAATGGCTTGATCGTAAAATTACCATCAAAATCAGAAGTGGAACCTCCAACCTGAACACCACCTACTTCAGCAACGATATTGGTAAAAGGTACCGGTTCATTCGTCGCTTTATCCGTAATTTTTCCCTTCAGGGTTCCGGAACCCGTTTGAGAAAATACTAACAAGTTGGTTGCTAGTACAATTCCAACTGAAAAGAGTAAATTTCTTAACATACCATATAATTTTATGTTAGATTATAAATGCGCTTAAAAGGGGGTAAAAGTAATAATTATTTAAAATAAAACTGAAAAATTTTTGACCCTTGATACAAATATATAACCATTCTAAATTATCAGGCAGTCTATTATATGACTGCAAATAAGCAATCGCTGAATCCGGAAAAATGTAAGGCAAAACGTTCTCATTATTGTAATGGTGTCATTTTCCTGGATTTTTTCTTCGTTTCTTTCATTCTTTTCCTGGTCTCCTTCGATTGAATCTGCTTATGTCGTTTGAGTGCTTTTTCGTACCGTTGCTGGATTTCTTTTTGCTTCGTTTTTCTGTCCCGGTCAATTTTATTTTGATTCACCCGTGCTTCCTGGGGTGAGAATGAAAAGAAAACCGGGATAATAAAGAGCAGCAAAAAAAATACTTTTTTATGTCCGAAATTCATAAAATGAAGGAATAAATTTCAGGAATGAATTTTCATCCCGTACACTATTTTATATAATGAGACGTTAAAAGTATGAAAATTATTTTATGATCCAAGTTTTTCGATACCGGTTTGTCATTTTATTATTAATCGCAGGATTTAATCTTTTTTTTCTTCCGGGTTGTTCCAAGGAGGAGGATCCTACCGACATCCCTTATGTATACGTCAATTTTAGTTTGAATCCCAATTCCACTGAATATATCAACCTTAATCCCATAAATGGGTGGGAAACAGTTACCGGAGGTTACCAGGGAATACTAATTTTCAGAATCTCACTCAATGAGTTCGTTGCTTTTGAACGTGCATGCCCGTATGATCCTCTGACTGCCGGAGCTCAGATCCGGGTTGAAGAATCCGGAATTACCTGTTATTGTCCGATCTGCAACTCGAAGTTCATAATGACCGACGGAACTCCTTTCGAAGGCCCTTCCCATTATCCGCTGAAACAATATTCGACTACCTACGATGGGTTTTTATTGTATGTCAACAACTGAGACGCAGCAAACTTGATCAGTGACTAGTACCTATAGTGATCCTGCTTGTAAGGTCCATCAACCGGAACTCCTATATAATCTGCTTGTTCCTGTGTCAGTTTAGTCAACCTGACACCCAACTGTTCAAGGTGGAGACGGGCAACTTCTTCATCCAGTTTTTTTGGTAACCGGTAAACATCTATCCTGTAATTGTTTGTCCAGAGTTCGATCTGTGCCAATGTCTGGTTGGTGAAGGAATTTGACATAACGAAAGATGGGTGACCAGTGGCGCAGCCGAGATTTACCAGCCGGCCTTCAGCCAGTAAATAAACGCATTTACCTTCGGGGAAAATATATTTATCAACCTGAGGTTTGATATTGATTTTCCGGATCCCTTTCCAGTTGTTCAGGCGATCGACCTGGATCTCATTATCAAAGTGACCAATATTGCAGATAATGGACTCATCTTTCATCCTTGAAATATGCTCTGCAGTGAGGACATCCTTATTCCCGGTAGTGGTGACCCAGATATTTCCTTCTTTCAGTGCATCTTCCACTGTGGCAACTTCAAATCCCTCCATGGCAGCTTGTAAAGCACAGATCGGATCAATTTCGGTCACGATGACCCTCGCACCATAGGCTTTCATGGATTTCGAACATCCCTTCCCCACATCGCCGTAACCAAGTACTACAACCACCTTTCCGGCAATCATTACATCGGTAGCCCGTTTTATTCCGTCGGCGAGCGATTCACGGCAACCATATAAATTGTCAAATTTCGACTTCGTAACAGAATCATTCACATTAATTGCAGGAACCAGCAACATTCCTTTCTCCTTCATCTGGTAAAGGCGGTGCACCCCTGTTGTTGTTTCTTCCGAAACTCCTTTCCAGTCGGTCACCATACGATGCCATTTTGTTTTATCTTCAATATATACCTCCTGCAGTTTCGTCATAAAGGCTTTTTCATCGGAATTGGCAGAAACGGTCTTCAGCAATTCGGGTTTGTTTTCTATTTCATACCCTTTATGAATCATCAGGGTTGCATCTCCGCCATCATCAACAACAAGGTTTGGTCCCATTCCCCCGGGAAAACTTAATGCCTGAAGCGTGCACCACCAGTATTCATCAAGCGTTTCCCCTTTCCATGCAAATACAGGGATTCCCCTGACGGCAATAGCCGCGGCAGCATGATCCTGGGTGGAAAAGATGTTACAACTGGCCCAGCGGACCTCAGCTCCCAGTTCGATCAGCGTTTCAATAAGAATAGCCGTCTGGATGGTCATATGGAGTGATCCTGTGATCCGGGCTCCTTTCAGAGGTTTGGTCACAGCGTGATTCTTTCTGATCGACATTAATCCCGGCATCTCTTTTTCGGCCATCTCAATCTCTTTCCTGCCCCATTCGGCCAAACCAATGTCTGCCACTTTATATTTCAGATTCTTCTCTGTTACCAGGTTTTGCATATTATTTTATTTAAAAAATGAATTTGCAAAAGTAGTTAAAAAACCAAAATTCCCAAACAGAGGAAAGTCGTAAATTTGATGGCAGTTTAAAAGTCATTTCATCGTTATATGCCCCTTCTGAAAAAGATAGAAAGGAATGAATCTTTTATTGCGGGAATCTGGAATATTGCTGAACCGGAAATAACGCTTCGGTCAATGCTGACAAATACCCATCCCGGGCATTTGGTGGCAGATTCTTTTAAAAATGAAACCCGGCGTAAACAATGGGTCGCCTGCCGGATACTCCTTTCATATCTTCTTCCGGATCGTGAAGCAGCAATTGTATATAACGAATCCGGGAAGCCCTTCATCAAAGATAGTCCGTACCATATTTCCATCTCTCATTCCGGAAATCTGGCGGCCATCGCAGTCTGCAAAGATCATGCGACAGGGATCGACATTGAACGGATAAAAGACCGTGTTGAGCGGGTTACCAGCCGCTTTCTCAGTTCCGTTGAACTGAAATCCATTGGCAATGAAAACCGTCTTGAAAAATTGCATGTCTGTTGGGGAGCCAAGGAAGCTTTATATAAATTAGCAGGGAGTTCTGATGTGGATTTCAAAAAGGATATCACCATCCATCGCTTTGATTACCTTTGTGATCCGGGGCAGACCTGCCGGTCGTCCATGACTGTTTCAGGCCATACCAGGGATTACACTCTTTATTATGAAAAAATCCTCGATTATATGTTGGTTTATACTTTTGATAAAGATTTATGAGCGATTCTATTGAGTTACTACTTCATCTTTTTTGCTTTTGTGATTTATATACTTGCTGACATTAAACTCCAATGAATCCAGGCTTGTACAAAGAAATAAAACAGCGTGTTCTTGTCCTCGACGGAGCAATGGGAACTATGATTCAACGGTACAAACTGGATGAAGCGGCCTATCGTGGAGAACGTTTCAAGGATTTTAAATACGATCAGTCGGGAAATCACGACTTACTGGTGCTCACACAACCTCAGGTCATCCGTGAGATTCATGACCAGTACCTGAAGGCCGGCGCGGATATTATCGAGACCGGTACGTTTAATGCCAACGGCATCTCACAGGCAGATTACCATATGGAATCTTTCGTTTACGAGATGAACTTTTCCGCCGCCCGGATCGCAAAAGAAGCAACCATTCATTATATGGAGCTATACCCGGACAGGCCAAGGTGGGTTGCCGGATCGCTGGGACCTACAAACAAGACCGCTTCAATGTCGCCGGATGTCCGGGATCCATCATTTAGAGATGGTTCATTCGACAACTTATATCAGGCCTATCGTGAGCAGGCCCGGGGTTTATTAGATGGGGGCGCAGATCTGCTCATTGTAGAAACCATATTTGATACGATCAATTCAAAAGCAGCCCTTATTGCAATTTTTGACGAGCTGAATGACCGCGGACTTTCAACGAATACCCAATCCGCGGAAACTGATCTCCCTGAAAGAAATCCTGTTCCGGTCATTGCTTCTGTTACCTTATCGGATAAGAGCGGACGAACTCTTTCCGGACAAACACTCGAGGCTTTTATTTGTTCTGTTGCTCATTTCAACCTGTTTGCCATCGGGTTAAATTGTTCCATGGGAGCTAAAGAATTGCGTCCTCATCTTGAGGAACTGTCTGAAAAAGCTCCTTTCCCTGTGATCGTCTATCCCAATGCCGGTTTTCCTGACCAGTTCGGTGAATATAAACAGTCGGTGGAGGAGATGACCGGATATATCAAAGATTTTTTAGATAACCGGTTTGTGAACATGGTGGGCGGCTGTTGCGGTACCACTCCGGATCATATCAGGCTTTTTGCTGCAATTGCTGCAACTGCCGGAGTGCGCTCCGTCCCGGAGCGGTCTCATGAATTAAGGCTGAGCGGCCTCGAACCCCTGACTCTGTTCAGGGGAAGTAATTTTATCAACATCGGTGAAAGAACTAATGTCAGTGGATCCAAAAAATTTGCCCGGCTTATCCGGGAGAAAAAATATGAAGATGCTTTATCCGTAGCCCGCCAGCAGGTAGAAAATGGAGCTCAGATCATCGATATTTGCATGGATGATGCAATGCTTGATACCGAAAAGGCCATGGTCAATTTCCTAAATATGATCGCCTCTGATCCCGGTATTGCCAGAGTCCCCGTCATGATCGATTCTTCCCGTTTCAGGGTCATCGAAGCGGGTCTGAAATGTATCCAGGGAAAACCTATTGTCAACTCTATCAGCCTGAAGGAGGGTGAAGAGGTGTTCCGTCGGCAGGCTGCTGAGCTCCGTAAGTTCGGAGCAGCCGTCGTGGTGATGGCTTTTGATGAAAAAGGACAGGCATCGACTTTCGAAAGACGTATTGAAATTGCAAAACGCACTTATCTGATCCTGACCCGGGAATTGAATTTTCCCCCGGAAGATATCATCTTCGATCCCAACGTCCTTACGATAGGTACCGGCGTGGAAGAACATAACAACTATGCCGTTGATTTTATCCGCGCCACGAAATGGATCAAAGAAAACCTTCCCTATGCAAGGGTGAGCGGAGGGATCAGCAATCTTTCCTTTGCTTTCAGGGGAAATGATCCCCTGCGCGAAATCATTCATTCGGTCTTTCTTTATCATGCGATCCGGGCAGGTCTCGACATGGGAATAGTTAATGCCGGGTCACTTCCGGTATATGATGAAATCCCCGAAGATCTTCTTGAACTCGTTGAGGATCTGATCCTGAACCGCAGGAAGGATGCAACAGAACGGTTACTGGCCTTCGCAGAAAAAATAAAGGATCCGGGCAATAAAATCATCCATCAGGAAGCATGGAGGAAACAACCTGCACGGGACCGATTAAAGTACGCCTTAGTTAAAGGGATTACCGAGTACATCGACCAGGATATCGATGAGGCAATGACCCAATATGAGACGGCCCTTAAAATTGTTGAAGGACCATTGATGGAGGGCATGAACCATGTTGGCGAGCTTTTTGGGAATGGAAAAATGTTCCTTCCACAAGTTGTAAAAAGCGCCCGGGTAATGAAGAAGGCCGTTGCCCGGCTTCTTCCCCGTCTGGAAAAAGAAAAGACCGGAAATAATGCACCGGCCCATTCCGGTACAAAAATCCTTCTCGCAACCGTCAAAGGAGACGTTCACGACATCGGGAAAAATATTGTCGGTATTATCCTTTCCTGTAATAACTACGATGTGATTGATCTGGGAGTCATGGTCCCGGCCGACCGTATCCTTCAGGAAGCCCGTGAGCAAAAAGCCGGTCTGATTGGACTCAGCGGACTGATAACTCCTTCGCTGGAAGAGATGGTGCATGTCGCCAGAGAGATGGAACGCCAAAGGTTCACTATTCCGCTGCTGATCGGCGGAGCAACAACCTCTGAAACACATACCGCTGTTAAGATCGGATCTGTCTATTCCGGCCCCGTGATCCATGTCGGCGATGCTTCAAAAGCAGCCGGTATCATCGGGAACATCTTTTCTGGAAATACAGGAAATGAGTTTTCAGAGATGGTCAAGAATAAATATAAGGATATACGCGATCATTTTAATAAAACAGGAGATAATCTCTATCTGACCATTGGAGAAGCCCGTAAGAACAAACTCAAGCTTAATTGGAAGACTGCCAGACCAGTCAAGCCTCAACTGCTGGGAAATAAGATTTTCGTCGATTTTCCCCTTGAGGAATTGAGGGATTACATCGATTGGACTTATTTTTTCCATGCATGGAAAATCAATGGAAAATATCCGGCCGTCTTTAAGGATCCTGTAAAAGGGAAAGAAGCCCGAAAACTGTTTGAGGACGCCCAACGTTTGCTTGATCAAATAATTGACAGGAAGATGTTGATTGCAAGAGGAGCAATCGGACTATATCCTGCCGGTTCGGTCGGTGATGATATTGAGATCTATGAGGATGAAAACCGTACAAAGGTTCTTGCAACATTCCGCTTCTTACGTAACCAGCAACAAAAAGAACCGGGTAAACCAAATCTATCACTCGCCGATTTCATTGCCCCAAATGAGTCCGGGGTGTCGGATTATATAGGATGTTATGCGGTCACCACCGGACTTGGCGTGAAGGAGTGGGTCAGTAATTTTGAACAGGAACTTGATGATTATAATGCGGTTCTGATCAAACTTTTAGCCGACCGCCTTGCCGAAGCCTTTGCTGAGAAGATCCATGAACAAACCCGGAAGGAATTCTGGGGTTATGCCTTGGATGAAGTACTTGATATTCCGGATCTGATCTGTAACGCTTTTCAAGGAATCCGTCCTGCTCCCGGGTATCCCGCCTGCCCTGATCATTCAGAAAAGCGGGTGATCTTCGACCTGCTGGATGCCAGTAAACAGCTCGATATACATCTGACGGAAAATTTTGCCATGTATCCGGGAGCCTCCCTCTGCGGTTACTATTTTTCACATCCGGAATCGCGTTACTTTAACCTTGGCCGGATAAGTAAAGACCAGATAAGTGATTATGCAAAGCGAAAAAACATTAGTTTTGAGCAAGCCGAAAAGCTCCTGAATGCAAATCTGAACTATTGACCTATGAGAGTAATTGACCTGATCAACAAAGCCAAAAAAACCCTCTTTTCTTTTGAGCTGCTCCCACCGCTCCGGGGGCATAATATCAACCGGATCTATCAGACTGTGGATCCTTTGATCGGTTTCAATCCCTCTTTTATTAATGTTACTTACCATCAGGAGGAGGTTGTTTATAAAAAGCATAAAAGTGGTCTGCTTGAAAAAAAGACCATCCGGAAACGACCTGGGACAGTGGCTATTTCCGCCGCTATCAAATACAAGTATCCTTCGGTTGAAGTTGTTCCCCATTTGATCTGCGGGGGATTTACCAAAGAAGAGACGGAGTATGCCCTGATCGACTTTCATTACCTCGGAATAGATAATATCCTTGCATTAAGGGGCGATGCACCAAAAAACATACGCACCTTCACCCCCGAAAAGGACGGACACACCTTTGCCAATGAGCTGGTTCAGCAGATTACCGATATGAACCATGGTAAATATCTTGATGAAGAACTGCTGAATACTTTTGCAACCAATTTTTGTGTCGGCGTTGCAGGATATCCCGAAAAACATATTGAATCTCCAAACCTTGCTTACGATCTGAAACACCTGAAGGGCAAGATCGATGCCGGTGCGGAATATATCATCACACAGATGTTTTTTGATAACCGGAAATACTTCAATTTCGTCGATTCCTGCAGGAAATCCGGCATCACGGCACCCATCATTCCGGGCTTGAAGCCCATCTGTAGCAAGAAAGATATAAATACCCTGCCTAAGGTTTTTAATATTGATATCCCGGAGGATCTTGTCAAAGAAATTCAAAAATGCAGAACCGATCAGGAAGCATTTCAGGCAGGAATAGAGTGGAGTATTGATCAGTCGAGGGAATTAATTAAATTCAATGTCCCTGTGTTGCATTACTTTACCATCGGGATTGCTGAAAATATAAGGCAAATTGCCAAAACGGTTTTTTAATCTTCTGATTTATGAGCATCTATACCAACTTATGCAAGGAAGTCCGGTCGGGAAAGAAAAAGTTTGCCGTTCTTATTGATCCGGATAAAAACGATCATAAGTCTCTCCGGAAACTTTTAAAAATTGCGATCAAAGGAAGTGTTGATTATTTCTTTTTCGGAGGAAGTATATTGATCAATGATAACCAGGATCAGCTGATAACTTTTCTTAAGGAAAACTGCGATATCCCGGTTATACTTTTCCCGGGAAATAGTCTGCAACTGAATAATAAAGCAGACGGACTCCTTCTTCTTTCATTGATTTCGGGCAGGAATCCGGAAATGCTTATCGGCCGTCATGTAATCTCAGCACCTTTTTTAAAGAAAAGTAACCTTGAAATAATACCTACCGGATATATTCTGGTTGAAAGCGGATCTCTCACCACGGTTGCCTATATGAGCAATACTACTCCCATCCCGTCGGAAAAGAGTGAAGTCGCCATGTGCACTGCCATTGCCGGAGAGATGCTGGGTCTGAAATTGATATACATGGATGCAGGGAGCGGCGCAAAAAATCCCATCCCCGGAGCTATGATAAAAAAAGTCAGATCAAATATCAGCCTTCCCCTGATCGTCGGAGGAGGGATAACTACTCCGCGGAAAGCAAAAGATGCCTTGAATGCCGGGGCCGACGTGATTGTTGTCGGCAATGCCATTGAAAAAGATCCAAGACTCATCTGCCAAATCGCCGAAATCCTCGATTAAAGAAAAAAGAGGGTTCCTTTTCGGGATACCCTCTTTCTCTTTTAAGCGGGAAATATATGTAGTTAACGGGTCTTATTCAAAATCAGCGACAGCAGGTGTGACGGGAGCTAACGTTTTAATTCTGATCGGGATCCCGACGGTATCATTAAAATCGGCTTCCGCAGGAGTAACCGGAGCCAGATCCGAAATTTCAATGGTTAACGCAGGAGCAAAATCGCTGAAATCAGCTTCCGTGGGCAAAGCCGGGGCCAGGGATGCTAAATAGCAGGCATCACTGGTAAGATCAATGGATGAAGACCCGGAAGTGATATTCAAATTTGTAACAGCACAGGGTGATTTAATTACTGTTCCATCAGTACCTGCATAAATAATATTGATCTGAAGTGCGAAGATCACTGCCAGGATCACTGTTGTTGCTTTCATTTTTTACTGCTTTGAATGTCTGATGAAGCAAAGATATAACAGACTGCAAGGGGAGTACAGGAAGAATCGACCTGAGGTATATTAAACCCGACGAATGACAGAAAATTATCTGTGAATATTTACTGAAATCCAATTACGGTTCAATAGGGGTATTTTTCAGCAATACGGTCAAGATGACTATATAATGAATGGGAACTGAATGATCCTGTCAAGTCAATATATTTTTCAGGCAAAACAGGTGTCTGATAAATCATGCAAGAGATCCTGATTCAACAGTCTTCGGAATTGAGAAGGTGAAGATACTGCCTTTCCCAGCTTCGCTCTTTACCCGGATTTTACCGCCATGCTTCCTTACAAACTCTTCACATAAGATCAATCCCAGACCGCTTCCCTTCTCTTTATCCGTCCCGTTAGTGGAAAAACTTGTTTCAATGTTGAAAAGTTTTTTAATGTCTCCCCCGGTCATTCCAACCCCGTTATCCGAAACCGAAATTTCGACATCAGTATCCCCGACGTCAGCAGTCACGTTTATCATTCCGTTTTTGGGAGTGAATTTTATGGCATTACTGATCAGATTTCTTAATATGGTGCCCAGCATATTTTCATCGGCCGAAAGGATAATGTTTGAGCCTATATTACTGATCAACTCAATATTTTTTTGATCCGCATTGTACTGCAAACCCTGGATCGTCTTCAGGGTAACTTGTTCCAGCAGGAGGGGTTTAGGATTGAAAGGTATTTCACCCCGCTGAATGGCGGCCCATTCCAGGAGATTTTCCAGCAACTCGTAAGCTTTTTTTGCTGTAGAATTGATAATGCTTGCGTAATTCTCTGTTGATCTACAATCGAGTTGCCCGGCATTGGATTTCAACATTTCACTGAAACCCAGAATTGCATTGAACGGACTCCTTAGGTCGTGTGCGATGATGGAGAAGAACTTGTCTTTGGTGGCATTGAGTTCACGTAAATGGGCCTCGCTTTCAGCCAATGCCTGTTCTGTTTTTCGCTTATGGATCAATTTTCGCAATCGAGTAACAATTTCCGATAAGAGCATCTGTTCCTCCATAAGAAATTCAACAGGCCTGTTCTCAACGGTGCTTTTAAGGTATCCTATTTCAACAGCTCCCGGATTTTCTTCCCCTGAGTTTATCTCTTTTCCAATGATCAATTCCGTGGGTGTGTAAATGGAAGTTTTATAGTCTTTACCATGGTAATTTATTCTGGCATAAGCAATATCAGGATATTGCATAGCGGAAGGGATCAGCTGAACGGTCTGTTCAAAAATAGTTTCCAGCGGATTCAGGTAATTGTTAAAGACTTCCGTAAGTTTGAATAAGAAAATCAATTCTTTTATTCTTTCTTTCTCAGCTGATTCCGCCTTTTTTCGTTTAGTGATATCCCGAAAAACTCCCAACAGACATTTCTTTCCTTTCATATTTACAATAGAAGCCAGAATCTCCACTGGCACCTTCATACCGTCTGAACGAATCACGTCAAACTCAATAGGAGCAGGTAATTCACTCTGCTGCATTGCATGGGAATAAGTCTTAAAAGTTTCCCGACCCGCCGTGGTATCGAAAGCATGCAACTGCGACTGGTGAAGTCCCAATAATTTTTCGCGGGGCATCAGCATCATTTTGCCAGCTGCTTCATTTGCATCCAGTATGATCCCTGAGTCTATATCCGCGATGATTATGGGATCGGGAGCATGGACAAATAAAGTCTTAAACTGCTCTTCATAGTCCTTTCCCTTGGAGTCTGTGCTTTCGTTTGAAGGTTCTTCTTCCATAGTAATTGATCTTATTAAAAAGGCTGTTACTTCATGCAGACAACCCTGCAAAAGTACATAACATCATCCTGTCCTCAAATAAACTTCAGGGAAAATTACTGGAATGCAGAAAGAAAATATGGATTGACCTTAAAAAGCCTTGATGAAAACGGGTTTACTGCTCAAGGTTGTACTTTGGTTTGCTCCAAATAAAAAAGCCACTTACAGATTTTTCCGTAAATGACTGATATTGTGAGAGCCACTCAGGGGACTTGAACCCCCGACCTGCTAATTACGAATCAGCTGCTCTACCAACTGAGCTAAAGTGGCAAAACCCATTCCCCTAGTGGGGGTAGTCGGGATGAGAAGACTCGAACTTCCGACCCCCACGTCCCGAACGTGGTGCGCTAGCCAACTGCGCTACATCCCGGAAAAGTACTCCCTGAAACGGATGTTGATCTAATAATCGATGTTCCAAATCCTTATCAGGAAGGGCGGCAAATTTACGAAATTATTTATTATTTTATCATTAAAAGTTTCTGTCCGGGTAATCCTTTATACCCGGAATTGAGGATAAAAATATTAATTTTGCAGGGTAGTTTCCCTGCCTGATAATTTTGTAAATTTTTGTATATGATCCTGAAAAAGGTCTTTCCTCTCGGTTTTCTTTTTCCGGTCATCCCGTTTTTTTTCTGCGGATGTACTTCAGATAACAACGAGGGATCGGGAAAGAATTCAGCTTTAAAGAAGATTGAAGTAGGAACCATTGTGATTCACCCGCGGGAGCTTGAAAATAAGATCCTGTCGACTGGAAGTCTGATTGCCAACGAAGAGGTTGAACTTCGGAGTGAAGTACCCGGACGTATCGTGGCCATCAATTTCGATGAAGGCAGTCATGTAAATAAAGGAGACCTCCTTTTAAAAATCGACGACAGGGAATTACAAGCCCAGCTCCGGAAACTTCAGGTTGAAGAGAAACAGGCAAAGGATGATCTTTACCGGAAAGAAAAATTGCTGGAGATGAAAGCCGTCAGTCAGGAAGAATATGATAAATCCTTCAACACCCTGGGGATAATCCAGGCTCAGATGGATCTGGTAAAAATTCAGATATCAAAGACCGGGATCTACGCTCCTTTCACCGGGATGATCGGTTTACGGCAGGTAAGTCCCGGCGGATTTATCTCTTCCTCTACCCTCGTGACGCGACTGCAGCAACTTGATCCGGTTAAGATCGACTTTTCAATTCCCGAAAAATACCGGGCAAAAGTCGGGAAAGGAACTCTGATAAAATTCAGGGTGGATGGAACTGACAGTGTTTTCACCGGCCGGGTTTATGCCATTGATCCCAAGATTGATCCCGGTACACGGAACCTTTCCGTGAGGGCTCTCTGCCCAAATCGTAACGGCTTATTGGTTCCCGGCTCTTTTGCAAAAGTCGAGATCGTCCTCGACCATCTGAAAGATGCCATGGTGATCCCTTCTGAAGCCATCATCCCCCAGATGGATGGAGAGAAGGTGTTCCTCTGTAAAGAAGGAAAAGCCAAATCCCGGATCATCCTAACCGGCATTCGTACCGAACGTGAAGTTCAGGTGACAAACGGCTTAAGCAAGGGAGACACCGTTATCACCACCGGACTGTTGCAACTTCGTGAAGATATCCCGGTAAAAACGAGATCTTCCCGATGAATATCTCGTCCCTGAGCATTAACCGGCCGGTCCTCGCTACCGTCATCTCCCTGCTGATCCTTCTTTTCGGCGCCATCGGATATTTCTTCCTCGGCATCAGGGAATATCCGAGTGTCGATCCTCCGATCATCACAGTGACCACAAATTACATTGGAGCTAATTCCGATGTTATTGAATCACAGATCACTGAACCCCTTGAGGAATCCATCAACGGAATTGCAGGTATTCGTTCGATCACCTCCACCAGCAGCGACGGTAAGAGCAGTATCAGAGTCGAATTTGAGCTGGGTGTCGATATGGAGACAGCCGCCAACGATGTCCGTGACCGTGTTTCCCGGGCCGTCCGCAATATCCCGCCCGATACTGATTCTCCTATTGTGACCAAGTCGGATGCCGACGCGGGTCCTATTCTGATCTTCACACTCCAAAGCGATGCCCGGAATCTGATGGAGCTGTCAGATATCGCGAACAATGTTTTCAAGGAACGGCTGCAGACCGTTCCAGGCGTCAGTGAGATCCATATTGGCGGAGAACGCCGGTATTCCATAAAGTTACTTCTCGACCCGGGGAAACTGTCAAGTTTCAAGCTTACTCCGGGTGATGTAAAAGCTGCCCTGGAACGCGAAAATATTGAACTCCCGACGGGAAGGATCGAAGGTTACGGAACGGAGATGACCATCCGTACTAAAGGACGTCTGACCACCCCGGCCGAATTCAACGATATGATCATCAAGGAAATAAACGGGACGATCGTTCGGATGAAGGATATCGGGATCGCCAGGCTTCTTCCTGAAAATGAAAGAACCCTGTTAAGAGGCAACGGCAATATACCGATGGTCGGGATTCTTATTACTCCCCAGCCGGGAGCCAATCATATCACTATTGCCGATGAATGTTATAAACGGGTTGAACAACTTCGTTCGGAAGTACCTTCCGATATCACCATTGGTATAAACCTCGACACTACCCTCAACATCCGGAAAGCGATCACCGAAGTTCAGGAAACCATCCTTATCGCCTTCGGATTAGTACTCCTGGTCATTTTTGTCTTCCTCCGCAGCTGGCGTACGACCCTGATCCCGATCATCGCCATTCCTATTTCCCTGATCAGCGGTTTTTTCATCATGTACCTTGCCGGCTTTTCCATCAATATCCTTACACTACTGGCGATCGTTCTTGCTACCGGACTCGTGGTGGACGATGCCATTGTCGTCCTGGAGAATATCTATCATAAGATCGAAGGAGGAATGGATCCGGTTGAAGCGGGACATAAAGGTTCCAAAGAGATCTATTTTGCCATCCTCTCCACGACGGTTACCCTGGCAGCCGTCTTCCTTCCGATCATCTTCCTCCAGGGTATGACGGGACGCCTCTTCCGTGAATTTGGTGTTGTTGTCGCTGGAACCGTCCTCGTCTCCGCCCTGGTATCGCTTACCCTTACTCCGATGATGAGCTCGCATATGCTCCGGAAAGCGGAACATCATAATATTCTTTTCTCTTATACGGAAAATCTTCTTAACCGTTTGACCCGGGCTTATAACCGCTCTCTGGTCTTTTTCGTAAAACACCGCTGGCTCGGACTTATAATCATCGCAATCTCCATCGGAATGATCCTGGGCCTTGGTGCACTGATCCCGACAGAGCTTGCCCCGATGGAAGATAAAAGCCGCCTGCAGATCGTTTCAACCACGCCAGAAGGCACCTCCTTCGAACTGATGGATGACTATATGCGTCAGATTTCAGCCATTGCCGATACGATCCCGGAAAAAATATCCATCATGGCAGTCACGGCTCCCGGTTTTGGTTCTTCCTCTACCACCAACTCGGGTAACATGCGCATAACCTTATCCCAGCCGCAATTCCGGAAAAGAACTCAACAGGATATAGCAGACGAGTTCAGCCGCATCGTCAGGGACTATACTTTTGCCCGCTCCTATGTAATCCAGGAACAGACGATCGGGGGAGTGAGGAGTTACGGACTTCCGGTGCAATATGTCATCCTTGCTCCCAGTTTTGAGAAGCTGAAGACAAACCTTCCCCGGTTCATGGAGCGGGCTCAGCTCGACCCAATGTTCCAGACCGTTGACCTGAACCTTAAATTCAACAAACCGGAACTTTCCGTTGAGATTGACCGTGACCGTGCCCGGGCACTCGGAATAAATGTTGGGGATATTGCTGAAAACCTTCAACTCTATTTCAGCGGACAACGATACGGGTATTTTATTATGAACAACAAACAATACCAGGTGATCGGGCAGGCGGATCGCCTGAACCGCGACAACCCGATGGACCTTAGCTCGGTCTATGTCCGTAATAACAAAGGAGAGTTGATCCAACTGGATAATGTCGTACGGCTGAAGGAACAGAGCAATCCGCCTCAGCTATTCCGGTACAACCGGTATGTTTCTGCAACGGTCTATGCTCAACCGGCCAAAGGGGTAACCCTCGGACAGGGGATAGCCGAGATGCGAAAAATCGGGAAAGAGACTTTTGATGATTCATTTTCCTCTACCCTTTCAGGAACCTCCAAGGAGTTTGAAGATAGTTCCGGCAGTCTTTTTTTCGCTATGTTTCTCGCCCTGATCCTCATCTATCTTATCCTTTCTGCCCAGTTCGAAAGTTTTATCGACCCGTTGATAATCATGTTTACCGTACCTCTCGCCCTGGCCGGTGCAGTACTTTCTTTATGGATCTTCGGACAAACCCTGAATATCTTCAGCGAGATCGGAGTCATCGTCCTGATCGGCATCGTCACGAAAAATGGGATTCTTATCGTGGAATTTGCCAACCAGCGAAAAGCTGCTGGGTTGAGCCTGACCGACGCGGTGATCGATGCAGCAACCCGGCGCTTGCGACCCATCCTGATGACCAGCCTGGCTACTGCCCTGGGTGCCTTGCCTATTGCCATGGCACTTGGCGCAGCTTCACGAAGCCGGGTGCCCATGGGTATTACGATCATCGGAGGTCTGATCTTTTCACTTATTCTGACCTTATATGTCATTCCTGCGTTATATACCTATCTTTCACGGACCAAAAAAATTAAACTACATGCATTGCTGTTATTATTCTTCATCCCAGCACTTTCCCCTGCACAAGAAACCCTGACCTTAGAAAACGCGATCAGGATCGGTTTAAATAACAATTATTCCATCCTTCTCCAGAAAAACCAGGCACAAATCTCCAGAAATGATAACACACTGGGCAATGCCGGTTTTCTTCCCACAGTTGATATTGATGCGACCCAGACTATCAACATCAGTACCACTCATCAGGAACAGTTCAGCGGGCAGACCAAAGATGTTACCAACGCGCAGAACAGCTCCCTGAACCTGGGTATTGAATTGAACTGGACACTGTTCGACGGACTTAATATGTTTGTGAGTAAGAAAATGCTCGGCGTCCTTGAGGATCTGGGAGAGAATGGCACCCGTATTGTTGTCGAAGGAACGGTTGCCGATATAACGATGACCTATTACGGGATCATCCAGCTTAACAAACTCGTTCATGTCGCCCAGGAAGCGGTGGATCTTTCAATGCAACGGAAACAGATCGCCCGCGCGAAACTTTCCATTGGAGCAGGTTCCCAACTTATGCTGCTGCAATCGACCGTCGACCTGAATGCCGACAGCACCCGTCTTATCCAGCAAATGGTTCAGCTTGCCAACACAAAAGCCGACTTTAACCGGTTGCTTGTTTATGATGTGAACACGGAATTCAATCTGGAAGATACCATCCGGATCAATGAACCTGTGAATTATGATACCATACTTAAAAAATCATTGAAGCAAAATTCCCAACTCATCGCTGCCCGCCTCAACCAGGATCTGGCACGACTGGGTGTGAGGCAGGCACAATCCGATCGTTATCCCACATTGAACTTTACCGCTGGATATAAATACAGCACACTGAATTCGCAAACTGGCTTTCTTCAATACAACCAGAGTTATGGGCCATCTTTCGAATTTAATCTTAACTATATTCTTTTTAATGGATTTAATACCAACAGGATCATAAAGAATGCCAAGGTCCTGATGAACTCAGGCGATATTGAAGTACAAGATGCTGAACAGGAGTTGCGCACGGAATTATTGAAACTGAATAATCAGTACGTGTCAAGTCTTGAAGTAGTTAAGATGCAACTGTCCAATGTTGAAGCTGCCCGTGAAAACGTGACAGTCGCATTTGAAAAATATAAGTTGGGGAGTTTGAATGACGTCGAACTTCGTGAAATCCAGCAAAAACTCATCGATGCCGAATATCAATTGATCTCTTCCCAATTTGAAGCAAAAAAGGCAGAGATAGAACTTCTCAGGCTAAGCGGAGAACTCCTCCGTTATGCCTTACGAATATAAATACCGTTTGATTTTCTGGGTTGCCGTTTTTTGGAACGGGGTCGGTTGTGAAACGATGACTTGTACCCGGGAGAATTTGTTTACTCTTGCATTCACGTATATCTGCAATTCCCGGCGTAATTCTTCGGTCTTTTGATCTACGAAGTTTGAGACTTCATCTTTTAAATCATAATACCGTTGTTCAATCTCTTCTTTATTAAAGTGAACCAGCGCGACCAGCTTCCCTTTTTTTTCAACAACCAGAGATTCAACCACATGCTGAAAATTATTAATGACTGATTCTATGTCTTCCGGGTATATATTTTCTCCCCCCGAACCCAAAATTATCGTTTTGATCCTTCCCTTGATAAATAAATATCCATCCCGGTCAATTCTTCCCAGATCTCCGGTCTTTAGCCAGCCATCTTTGGTAATCACCTCAGCCGTCATTTGTGGTTCTTTATAATAACCCAGCATGATATTTGGTCCCCTGGCCCATATCTCTCCTTCCATGGTTTTATTATCAGGATTGTTGAGTTTAAGTTCAACTCCTTCCATAGCCGGACCGGTAGATTCCAATCTGACATGCTGGGGATTTGCTCCGGCAAGGAGTGGAGCGGATTCCGTCAGTCCATATCCGATCGCATATGGGAAACGTGCCTGGATCAAAAATTCCTCAACAGATTTATCCAGCTTACTGCCTCCGATTCCAAAAAATTTTATTTCACCACCAAAGATCTCCATTAACTTTTTCCCTGCTATCTCATTCATCTTTTTTCTGACAAATGGAACTTTATACAGCTGACGGGTAATCCATCTCTCTCTTATGGTGGCTAAAATTTTAGACTTATAAATTTTTTCAATTATCAAAGGGACGGACAACATGATGGTCGGCCGTACTTCCTTTAACGCCGGAAGAAGAACGGAAGGAGTGGGGGGATGTCCCAGGTAATAAATACATGCTCCGCTGATCATTGGCAGTACCAGACCAAGCGTGTTCTCATACGTGTGCGAAAGCGGTAGTAAAGAAAGAAAGCGGTCATTTTCACAGACCGGTTGTATTATACCCGATTTGAATGCGGTGAAAAGAATGTTTTTATGGGAGAGCATAACTCCTTTTGAATTCCCGGTAGTGCCTGATGTATAAATTAATGCAGCAAGATCATTTTCCTGAATGAAAATCCCGGTATTTGGAATAGCATCAGGATTAAATTTCGGAAGATCCGCATTACCATTTAAAAAGGAAAAATCCTCGATCTTAATCCGGCTCTTCAGGAATTTCATATCAACCTCACTTACCTTAGGGATAAGCCCTTCAGAAAGAAAAATGATCTTAGCTTCTGAATGGTTGAGAATGTTTGTAATTTCATCCTTGTGGAAATCAGGTAAAAGAGGAACGACCGTTGCCCCTATGCTGAGAACAGCATAATATGCTATGGGCCAATTGGGCATATTAGTACTGAGAATAGCGGCTTTATCTCCTTTTTTTATACCAATGTCCTGAAGAAAGGCCATTAAGGCATTTATTTTTTGATCAAGTTCCCGATAGGTAATGGGTTTTCCTCCAATCAGAGCAAGTGCATTCTTATCAGGAAATTTTCGGATTGTTTCCTTAAGCTGTGCCGGGAAAGTAAGTTTAATGTCTTCTTTCATTATTTTATAAAAAAGCAGCCTCAGCAAAGAGCTTGCAGAGGCTGCTTCGGTCTTGTTTGATTTGACGCGGCAAAAATACGAAAAATTTATTAATCAATCGTATTTCCCCTTGCGCAAAGAATGGGAAGATGAAGATCGTTTAGTAAGAGCGATTCCTTATCTGATTGTGCAAAATAATAATATTCCCTGGAAGATACAGGAATGATGCAGATTATATCCGCACCGGACGATTTTGCATAGTTCAGGGTTTGCTTCGAATATCCCATGGAATAAACATTCTGATCTTCCCTGATCCGTGTCATTCTTATTCCCTGCTTTTCCAACTCCCTGACCCCTCTTTCAATATTTTTCAAGAGTTCATCAGGCCATTCAAAGCCAGGTTTATAAATGGAATACAGAATTACTTCCGATTGAAACATCCTGGCAAAAAGAATCGTCGCATCCAGGGTGTGATCAAATGACTGGTGTGTACTGACAGGTAAAAGAATTTTTTCACACGAGGATAGCAGTTTCGACTGTTCCTGAACAACCAGGGTCGGAACGGGGATCTTTGATACCAGTTTTAGAATATCGGCACCGAAAAGTCTTTGTTTCAAACCCTTTATTCCGTGAGTAACGATCACAACCAGCGCATAATCCTGATCGGAGGCTTCCATTGGAATAATGTCGAAAATATTTCCATACTTAACCAGTACTTCACAGGTTATTCCAGATTCGCTGTTGATCCTTGTTGCCTGATTATTTAAAATAATTTCAGTGTTTTCAGAAGAGGATGTACGGCTATCCAAAACATGGAGTAATACCAGGGTGAAACCTGCTTTTTCTGCTATGACCGTAGCTTGTCTGATGGCCTGGTCGGCAGCCTCTGTCAAATCGGTAGGAATAAGAATTTTCTTTTTCATTGATCAGATTTGGTCTTGAAGAGCAAAAATAACAATATATTTTATACGAGAGAGCTTATGGAAGGCTTTGTCGACAAATCCGGGTCAGGAATTTCCGGAGGGATCATACTAACTTTTTTTACTGCGTTTCCTTTCGATTTCGTCGAGGATTATTTTCCTTAACCGGATCGATTTTGGCGTTACTTCTACAAATTCGTCACTCTGGATATATTCCATCGCCTCCTCCAGTGAGAATTTGACTGCAGGAATAATGACCGCCTTATCATCGGTGCCTGAAGCACGGATATTAGTCAGCTTTTTTGTTTTTATCACATTAATAACAATATCATTTCCTCTCGTGTTTTCCCCGATTACCTGTCCGGTGTAGATCTCGTTATTGGGTTCAATGAAAAATTTTCCCCGGTCCTGCAGTTTATCGATGGAATAGGTGATGGCAGTGCCGGTTTCCATAGCAATGAGACTTCCATTGCTCCTGCCCGGCAGATCACCTTTCCAGGGTTCAAAGGCCTTGAAATGATGTCCGATGACCGCTTCTCCTTCGGTAGCAGTAAGGATTGGGTTCCTTACGCCAATCAGACCCCTTGCGGGTATATTGAATTCAAGGATCAGCCGGTCCCGTTTGGTTTCGATATTCGCAATTTCCCCTTTTCTTTTACTGACAATCTCAATGACCTTCCCCGAAAAGACTTCAGGAACCTGAACCCGTAAAATCTCGATTGGTTCGTGGCGGATGCCATTTACATCCTTGGTAACTACCTTGGGCTGCCCAAGTTGAAATTCATACCCTTCACGCCGCATTGTCTCAACCAGGATGGCAAGATGTAATATCCCCCTTCCGTAAACAATAAAAGTATCGGGCGAAGGGGTCTCTTCAACCCTGAGAGCAAGATTTTTTTCCGTTTCGAGAAAAAGCCGTTCCCGGATATGCCTGGATGTCACATAGGTTCCCTCCCTTCCGGCGAAAGGGGAATTATTAATCGTAAAGATCATGCTCATAGTGGGCTCATCGACAATGATCCGGGAAAGTCCTTCAGGATTTTCTGCATCGGCAATAGTATCACCAATATCGAAATTTTCAGGACCAAGTACTGCACAGATCTCGCCTGCACCTACCTCCCACTTTACTTTTTCTTTACCGATCCCTTCAAAAAGATAAAGTTCTTTGATGACCGATTTCAGGATCGTACCGTCATTTTTAACCAGGGAAACCTGTATACCGGCTTTGATCGATCCGCGGGTAATGCGGCCGACAGCAATCCGGCCCACATATGATGAATAATCGAGAGAACTGATCTGTAGTTGTAAAGTTCCTGGTTCCTGAGAGGGTGCAGGAATATGAGAAATGATGGTATCCAGCAGAAAGCTGATGTCCTTCGTAGGTTTTCTCCAATCTGCCGACATCCACCCTTGTTTGGAGGATCCGTAAACCGTAGGGAAATTCAATTGATCTTCGGAAGCATCCAGGCTGAACATCAATTCAAAAACGGCTTCCTGAACTTCCCCGGGGGAACAGTTTGGCTTATCTACTTTGTTGATTACGACGATCGGTTTTTTCCCAAGTTCCAGTGCCTTCTGGAGTACAAAACGTGTCTGGGGCATTGGTCCTTCAAAAGCGTCCACCAGAAGCAGGACTCCATCGGCCATATTCAGCACCCGCTCTACCTCGCCTCCGAAATCCGCGTGCCCCGGGGTATCGATGATATTTATCTTGATTCCCTTATATCTTACCGATACATTCTTCGATAGTATCGTAATCCCCCTTTCCCTTTCAAGATCATTGGAATCAAGGATCAACTCACCCATCTGCTGGTTCTTCCGGAACAAATTGACCTGGTATAATATTCTGTCGACCAGGGTGGTCTTGCCATGATCAACATGGGCAATGATCGCTATATTTCTGATTTCATGCATATTTTCTGATTAATCGTGGCTCTCCTTCATCATTTCAGGATCGCTGAACCGGAATATTGGCTGACCGTCTGATTCCCCGCAAAATCCATTGACTTAAAAGAATTTGCAAAAGTACACATAAAACCAATGTAAAATATTGTTTATCAATAACAAATTACAGCATGATCAGAGGGCGGCTTCGAGTGAACTTTTTTCCGGAAATTTTAAGTGAACAACTTGCCAGGTTTGTAAGAGATGTCCCCGGTCATGGTCAGATGAGAATGAAGGACTATTTTCTAATTTTTTTTATGAAGGTACAAATCGGATTGAAAAAAATTACAATTTTACCGACTGTAAAAACCAAATAACTTCCTGATGAAAAAAATACTCATTTTTCTGATGCTTTGTGTTTCCTTTCTTTGTTCCTCCCTGTTAAATGCACAAACAGACGTAATGAACAAAGAGATTGATAAAAACCTTCAATCCTGGTTGCAAAAGATCCCGCCGGGTCAGGAAAATCTTTATGGATTCAATAACAGAAATGAATTTTCTCTGAGCGAATTGGGTATTCCTTATGCAGTTTATACCCTCAGCAGCGACTTCTTCAATCATATAGAATCCGGAAATTTTCTTGAACCTACCGGAGAATGGCGTGTACCGGTCGTTGTGAATACCCAGGACCGGGCATTGCTTACCGTTATCAGGGAGAACGGAAATTGGAAAATTGTCGATCTTGGAGCAAGCCTCCTTGCCCGGGAATTGCAAAAAATCACTCAAGCTCAAAAATCCGGGAATGATGATCTGAAAATTCTCAGGGTATTCCAGCTGCAATCTGATTTTCTTTTATTGGACGATGCAGAGTTACCTGCTGATGCCATCAGGGTAGTTCCGTTGCATTCAGCTTATCTGAACCTTGAGAAACTGAATTCGGATAAACGGGAAATCTATAAACTTTCCGATATACTTCCCATGATCCGGGAGGCTCTTCCTGAAATAAAAACTAACTACTAAATGATGATCCGATGAATAAGATGGTTTTTTTTCTCTTTAGTGCATTATTCCTGATTTCAGGTAATTCTGTTCGGACGCAGGTCTTAAACGTACCGGAAGTGTTTCAGGAACAAAACCAATGGTGTTGGGCAGGCGTAAGTTCCTGTGTATTGGATTATTATTGCACCCCGACTGAGCAATGCACCATTGCCGAATATACGCGTACGGTAGCCAACTGGCACGATTTCGGTAATGTCGATTGTTGCATAGATCCTTCCCAGGGATGCAATTACTGGAATTACAACTGGGGGTATCCTGGAAGTATTCAGGATATCCTGATACATTTTGCCTCCATCCAGAACAACGGGATAGGAAGCTATCTGAGTGAAAGCACTATTCATACTGATCTGGGTAATAATTCTCCTTTTATTATCCGGTGGGGATGGACTTCGGGAGGAGGTCATTTCCTGGTTGGTCACGGTCTGATAGATGATGATCTGTATTATATGAACCCGTGGTTTGGGGAAGGTTTGAAAATCGGTACTTATTCCTGGGTAATATCAGGATCGAATCATACCTGGACACATACCAACCAACTGGTCACACCTTCTCCGAGACCTTATCCGGCTGGGCCGGTCACGGGTCCCGAACTTCTTACCAAAGGGCAACAGAATGTTGCTTATTCAACTCTTCCGGTCACCAATGCCACCTCTTATAGCTGGGAGGTTAATCCTTCCGACGCAGGGGAAATATCTTCCACGACAAATAATGCCTTATTGAACCTTGTCCCGGATTTTCTCGGCAATCTTACGATTACTGTTGCCGGAAATAACTCCTGCGGTGAAGGAAACAGCTCCGATCCTGTTCAGGTAACGGTCATTCCTGAAGTAGGAATACCTGATCCGGGGACAACTTCTCATCTGAAGCTCTTTCCAAATCCATCTTCCGGAAAAGTGTTTTTCAATACTGGTACCTCTGTCGGGGATCTCACCTATGAAATTATTTCTGTATGCGGGAATATACTTCTTGAAAAAGATCTTCACAACTGCCGGGAAATAGACCTGACCGATCTGCCAAAAGGGATATATTTTATTAAGATAAAAAGCAATTCATCCGTGTTTTTCAGCAAACTGGTTTTGCAATAACAGGTACGCTTTTATCTTGTCCACAGGTAATTTTCTTCCCCGGGTAAAATGAAAGTATATACTTCAATTTATCAATCGCGAAAGAGAATTTATATTTTTGCTGTATAAAATTCCTGAAAACTAATGAACATGAACAGGTTTAAATCCGCATTATGGTTTGGTATAGCAGTGCTTATTATGTTATCCTCCTGCACTAAAAATACAGATCCTGAAACACAGGTAGTCTTTAAAGTTGGACTGGTAAGCGGTTTGGGTGGTTTCTCCGACCGGGGTTTCAACCAGGATATTCTTGAAGGGTTTCAATTGGCTGAAATAGATTTTCCCTTTGTCTGTGAAACGCGTGAATGCCAGACTTCTAATGATTTTTTACCGGCAATGAACTATTTTTTATCCAATGGATATAATTTGATCATTACCGCCGGATTCGACATATCACAGGTGACCATTGACGCAGCAGTCGCCAATCCGGGAACAGATTTCGTCATCCTCGATTACGCGATGGACAATCCGCCTGAAAACCTCCTGTGCGTGGTATTCGATGTGGATCAGAGTTCTTTCCCATGCGGATTTCTGGCCGCATACTGGGCGCAGCGTCAGGCTCAGACCAATCCGGTTGCCGGTTTTGTTGCGGGTCCTGAAATACCGGAAATACGCCAGTTCTCCGTTAGCTATATGCACGGGATTGACTATTTCAACGAACTCTATACAAAGCAGGTACAGGCACTGGGATATTATTCCAATTCGTTTTCCGATACCCTCGCGGGCGCTAACCTGGCCGACAGCCTGCTGAAACAAAATGCCAGCGTGATCTTTGCCTTTGCCGGGAAAACGGGGAATGGAACACTTTATAAAGTCAAGGAAGCCGGTAAATGGGCCATTGGCGTGGATGTTGATCAGTATATCTCTATTCCGGAGGTCGGATCGGTATTATTGACATCCTGCATAAAGGAACTCGGAGATATGGTTTATGGGATTATGGCGAATTATGCTAACCTGTACTTTCCGGGAGGAACCGTCATTCACGCATCCCTGGCAAACGGGGGAGTCGGGATGGCTCCTTTCCATGAATTCGATCCTCTTATCCCCGACAGCATTAAAACGGCGCTTACTGCCATTGAAACGGGTATTAAAGACGGAACCATCCAGACCGGCTGGCCCGAATAGTATTGAGTTGATCTTTCCCGGACTGCAGGTCTTTTAAAATCGCTCCTGTTTAGTTTTTTAGTAAAAAAAATGTACCCGAATACGTGAGGTTATTGTTTTCTACATCATCCTGAAAAACAATATTATAAATATATACCTCCGCCGGACATATGCTTCCCTTGAAGTAACCGTTCCAGCCATCTTCCGGATTATTCGTTTCGAACAGCAACTGCCCCCATCGGTCAAAAACCCGGAAAACGTATTCATGGACACCAAACAGGGTGGGTTTAAAAACATCATTCAACCCGTCCCCGTCCGGAGTGAACGCATTAGGCATATAAAATCTATATTCAGGTCGGATGATTACGGTGGCATAGGCTGTATCATGACAGCCTGCGGCATTCTCTACGATCTCTTTCACCGTGAATGTACCGAAATCAGTATAATCATGCCGGGTGTCATTGCAACTGGTAATTGTACCATCTCCCCAGTCAATCAGACAATTTACCGCACCGGTACTTTCATCTACAAAGGTGATCGTCGGATAAAATATGGAGGTATCGGTCGGATAAACCGTGAACTTTGCGTCCGGGATCGGGAGCAACTCAACGGTTACCAGCATTGATGCCGTATCCTTACATCCGATTATGGAAGTCACGATCAGGCTCGTATTATATATTCCCGACTGACTGTAGAAATGAAAGGGATTTTGATCGGTTGAGCTCTCCCCATCCCCGAAATCCCATTCATAACTTAATTCGGATAATGATTGAGAACTGTCGATAAACACGACAGGTTCATTGGCGCATACAACGGGCATTGTCAGTCCATATTTCGCTACCGGCCGGGATTCAACGGTCAGGTAAATCACATTGGAGATTACCCGGCATTTCGGAGAAGAGAAATTGACATCTTCGCCAACAGCGAGTCGATATTGATATGTTCCGGCGGAGAAAGTAATCAAAGAAACCGGATAAGCCAGGGAGGTCGCTCCCGGTATGTCCTGCCATGTTCCATTTTCATATACCTGCCATTGATACCGGGGATTGGAATACCCCGTGGAAACTGTTGCCTGTAAATGAACTGTGACATCAGAACCCTCGCAAACCGTATCTTTATCGTCAGCTGTTTCGGATATCAACGCTGAGACGTCCGGGCCGCAAGGCCGGAAAGTTATATCGTCAAGTGCAATATCGTTTGCCGGGGCTCCTCCGGCGCTGGTATTCCTCATGACAATTACGACGGTATTTATATTTGCAGGAGTAGTAAAATAAAAACCAAATTGACGCCAATAAGGACTATCCTGCAATTCAATGGGACCAGTGGTATAACTGTTGATGACAGTCCCGTCAGTCTGCTCAATTGAAAAAGTAATATTCGGAGGGCTCAGATCTTTCGAACATAATAAATTCATGACCCAGGCAGCAAACTCATAGAGGGTCCCCTGGCATAAACCGGTAATGGTGTTCTTATAGAAATAATCGGTCAGTGAAATGCTGGCATTGACCACCATCATATATCCTCCTGCATTCCCGGTATGATCGGTAATAGCCCACCATTGCTCCCCAGAGCCCGCCGTGGAATTTTCGATCGTGTAACTTCCATCTATCGGAAAGTCGGCTTTAGAGTATGTATAGCTTGTGATCCCCTGTGGTAAAGCACCCCCATGCGTTGATGAACCCGCTCCGAAAGTAATATTTACAATCGGATCACCCAGGCTCCCTTCACATAATTGGGCATTTGAGGAAAATGAACGGAGGATTATCAAGCCGGCAGCAATTATAATCCCTGCTTTTTGATGGTTGATCAAAGTGAAAGAGTTTTATTATTGAATAAGGGTAAATCTTCTTTCCTGTCTCTTTGTATGAGGTTCTTTGATCAGTTCTTCTTTTCCTGTAATCAGGGTTTTTTATAAGTGCATCACCACAACCCGGAGAACCTGTTCGTCCTGACGCAGGAAATATATTCCCTCTGTCCATTCACTGACGTCGACCGTCGTGGTTCCCGTGATATAAGTTTCGTATTTCTTTTCTCCGCAAACCGTAAAGATCTGCAGAAGCTGAGGCAATGGCTTCCCGGTTGAAATATTCAGAACAGTTTTTGCAGGATTCGGGTAAACAGAAACTGTCGCTTTGTTTTCCGGTTTGTCATCAATTCCCCAGGGAGTGCAGGTGGGACAGGTCAGTACACCTCCGTTTTGCAAATTATAGATCTTTTGCCCGAGATAGCTGTTTGCGCTTAGTGTGCCATCATAAGTTACCGTGTACCCGTTTCCGCTGATATTAGATATAGCTTGTCCTGCTACTCCTCCGGAATCTATGACTTCCTGAACATAGGAATCTGCCGTTACATTCCAGGAACTGCCTGCATCCATAGTCAGGGTGATCAGTTTGGCAGAATTTTCCGTATTAACAGCCCCTTCGAGAGAGGAAGTATTGGTTAATTTCATGGCAACTGTGCTGATACTATCGCAAAGGACATTCCCATTGAGATTTTCTCCGCTGGCCGTGAACTCAACGATTCCACCGTTTTTCCCACTGGTTCCCCAACTGTCTTTGGAAGCTTTGATAAGCGTTTGTGAACTGCTATTGATGGTCACATCCGTCAGGGTTATCACACCGGTCGTATTCGTTATATAAAAGAGAGGACCTGAAGTTGACGGCCAGTTCAGAACACCATTACTCATGGTAAAAACACCCCGGTTGCCGGTTGCATCGCCCGACATGCTTTGATAAATAAAGATCCCCCGGTCTCTGGTTCCAACAGCCCCGGAAAGGGTTGTATTGACAAGCGTAATGGTATTTGCTCCTTCAATGACAGCTCCTTCTGACCCGGTTCCCGAAATGATCGCATCGGTGGCGGTGATATTCCCTGTGCAATAGATTCCGGGTGAATCCTGTCCGGAGGAGGTTGCGTATCCTCGTAATACGTTAATTGTTTCCCCTCCGCGGTCAGTTGAAATAGCTGCACCGTGAGCCCCTGTAGTGCTTATCACAACATCCGTCAGGTTCAGCGATGCCCCGAAGGTCGCGTCAACGCCATGACCGCCATTGTTTGTGCAGTAGATTGTATCGCTGACCAGGATAACGGAAGAAAGCGTGTCGGTGGCAAAAACACCATTGGCTCCGGTTCCTGTTGTCGTAATTTTACAACCTGTAAGGGTTATAGTACTTGCCCGGTTTGCCAGGACACCTGCGTTCAGCCCGTAAAAGCTGCTGCTGTCGTCCGAGGTGGTATTCCCGCTGGTGGTCACCGTGGAATTTGAGAGGTCGAGAATTCCACCTTGTGTCACCAGAACCCCGGAGGTGTTCGTTGTTGTGGCAGAGAACAGTTGATTTGTAAGCGTGACGTTACCACCGCTCTGATAATAATTTTGTCCTAATCCGATCGATGCTGCCAGGAACAGGAAGAAAAAAAATACCAATGATCTTTTCATGTGTCAGTCATTAACATTCGGAATGCAATTTTAAAAAATTTACACATTTTCCGACAATAAAATAGATAAACAGGGGAATTATTCCTCCATAAACCCCGTTTTTATCTTATTTTCAATTATAAAAAGATGAAATGATCCGGAAGTGATCCTGCATCCGTATGTTTACCGGAAATGATTTCCAGCAGAAAGAGAAAGCACCAGAAAAAATCAGCAATGGTCACGACCTTCCCAGCGATTCTTCTTCTTCTTTATCGACGGAAACATCATACCAGTGGTAAAGCCCCTCCATCAGGCGTTTCTGTTTTTCTTCCGGACTGAGACGTTCGTACGCTTCCCTGGCCTCGCGGGCTTTACGTCGTTTTTCTTCTTCAATGGTCCAGATATTAGTGGTGTATTTGTCTTCTACGCATTGCTGGAGGAAGTCACGGGCAACGGTAGGGAAAAGCTCAAGAAGGAGCTGGTCTTTCTCGTTCTCTGCAAGCCGTAATCCTCCGTAATCCTCAAAAACTGTATTTTCCTGCTTTTTATAGTTTTTCGACTCATACGGTGTCTCTTCGCGGACACCGGTCAGGAGTTCCCTGAAATTCGGATCTATGGGGATGGGAGTTTTTCCATACAAACCTTTTACCAGATTGACGAATTGTATGGATTTGGTGGTAAAAAATGCCTGTCCTTTATTCTCATCAATCACACAGTTGACTGCCTGTACTCCAACGATCTGGGAAGTCGGTGTAACGAGGGGCGGACAGCCTGATTTGATCCGTACCAGGGGAACAAGTTCAAGAACGTGGGGAAGCAGGTGATCGAGCTTCATCTGTTTCAACTGGGCAAGCATATTGCTGTACATGCCCCCGGGGATTTCGGCCCTTTTGACCTCTTCATCAGGTTCAGGGAATCCGAAATACTTTTCTATCTCCTGACAAGCCTCCAGTAATTCCTGCTCCTTGTCGTGTTTTGCCATATAGATTGCCTTGACAAACAGCTTGTTGACTTCTTTGGGCAAGTTACTTTGTGTGATATCGAATTCCTTCGGAAAGGAGGTAGTATCAAATTCTTTCAGTTCGGCCCGGATTGATTTCAGTTCGTTGTCGATCTTTTTGACTGCTTCCCTGTTTATACCGGTTTCGATACCAAGTTTATCACAGAAGATCTGGACTAGTTCATAGGCAGGGGCTGCAGGTCCGCCGGCAAAATGCCAGATGCTTGTATCAACGATATCTGCTCCGTTGATAATTGCCATCAATACGGAAGCAAGTCCGTAACCGGGAGTGCAATGGGTGTGGAAATCAACAGGGACACGGAGTTCAGCTTTCATCCGCCGGATCAGTTGTCCCGACTGTAAAGGTGCGATAAGTCCGGCCATATCCTTGATAGTGATCATATTTGCTCCAAGAGCTTCAAGCTGGCGTGCTTTTTCCAGAAAATAATCAATAGTGAATATATCGTGCGGTAAGGCCTTCAGTTTGATCCATGATTTCACCTTCTGACGTGCGCTGAATTTGGGATCTACCGTAAAGCTTATTGCACAATCCGCCATTCCTCCGTTCTCCTTTACATACTTAATGGTCGATTTCATATTATCGACATCATTGAGTGCATCGAAGATCCGCATGATCCCTATCCCCGATTTTACGGCATTCCGGTTAAAACCCTCGATCACCTCTTCGGGATATGGATTGTAACCAAAGAGGTTCCGGCCACGCGATAAGGCCGTCAGTTTTGATACATCCCCTATTGCATCCTTTATCTTTTCAAGCCTGGTCCAGGGATTTTCATGAAGATACCGCATGATGCTGTCAGGAACTGCCCCACCCCAGACTTCCATGGCATAAAATCCGGCTTCTTTGTAAAAAGGAAGTACCCGGTCGATCTGTTCCTGGGTCATACGGGTTGCAAAACGGGATTGTTGTCCGTCGCGGAGCGTGAGATCCCTTATCAATAGTTTTCGGGGGGCCATGTCTGTATCTGTAGGAATAATATTTTTGTGAACAAAATAACAATTGCAAATTTAAGGATTTAAATAATTGGTATTTTGTCCTTTAATAATCTTTTCCGTAAATATTTTTTTTCCTTTTCACTCCAATTTTTGTCCAAAGAAATGAAATTTCAATTAACTTGCAGGCTTTTAGTATTGTTAATATTTTCACACTGTTAACCATGAAACAAAATCAAATCGAAGAATTGCTGAAAAAGCGTGAACAAGCAAGACTTGGAGGCGGAGAAGACCGTATCAGATCCCAGCAGAAGAAAGGGAAGTTTACCGCCAGGGAGAGGATTGAAAAGGTACTTGACGAAGGCAGTTTTGAAGAGTATGATATGTTCGTTACCCATCGTTGCACCGATTTCGGATTGGAGAATGAACATTATCTTGGTGATGGTGTCGTTACCGGAAGGGGAACGATCGATGGCAGAGTGGTATTCATTTTTGCCCAGGATTTTACGGTTTTCGGAGGATCCCTTTCCGAAACCTTTGCCCGTAAGATATGTAAGATCATGGATCAGGCCGTAAAGGTCGGAGCTCCGGTCATCGGGATCAATGACAGCGGTGGTGCCCGGATCCAGGAGGGGGTGAACAGTCTTGCGGGATATGCCGAGATCTTCATGCGCAACATTGCCGCTTCGGGTGTAATTCCGCAGATCTCAGCAATCTTTGGTCCATGTGCAGGGGGGGCAGTTTACTCTCCCGCCCTTACCGATTTTGTGATCATGAGTGAGAAAACCAGCTACATGTTCGTCACCGGACCCAAGGTGACCAAAACAGTAACAGGAGAAGACATTACTACCGAGGACCTGGGCGGAGCTACGGTACATTCCACCAAGTCGGGGGTCGCTCATTTCAGGGTTGAAAATGAAAATGAAGGACTGATGATGATCCGGAAACTTCTTTCCTACCTGCCTCAGAATAACCTTGAAGACCCGCCCCAGACCGATTGTCATGACCCGATCGATCGTATCGAAGATCTGTTGAATGAGATCATCCCTGCCAATCCCAATCAACCATACGACGTAAAGGATATCATCTATCAGGTGGTGGACGATCATGAATTTCTGGAAGTCCATCAGCATTACGCCAAAAATATCGTGGTAGGTTTTTCCAAATTCAACGGGATCTCTTGCGGGATCGTTGCAAACCAGCCAAACTACCTGGCCGGGGTACTCGACATTGAAGCTTCACGCAAAGGTTCGAGATTCGTCAGATTCTGTGATGCCTTTAACATCCCGGTCATTACTTTCGTCGATGTTCCCGGTTTCTTACCTGGCAGCAACCAGGAGTATGGCGGTATTATCATCCATGGAGCCAAACTGTTGTTCGCTTACGGAGAAGCAACCGTTCCGAAGATCACCATCACCCTGAGAAAATCTTATGGCGGAGCGCATGATGTTATGGGCTGCAAGCAGCTTCGAGCCGATATCAACTATGCATGGCCATCGGCGGAGATCGCAGTGATGGGTCCCAAAGGTGCCATCGAGATCCTGGAAGGGAAAAAGATCGCTGAGATACAGGATCCACGCGAAAAAGTAAAATATATCAACGAAAAAGAGATGGAATACAAGAATAAGTTCGCGAATCCTTATGATGCAGCCCGCTATGGATATATTGATGATGTGATCGAACCCCGGAATACCCGGTTCAGGATCATCCGTGCCCTTCAAACCCTGCAAACCAAAAAAGATACGCTTCCACCAAAAAAACACAGTAACATTCCCCTGTGATCAATTCATTGACCATGAGAACACTCACCATCACATTCGATCCATCGCTGATTGACAGCCATATCCTGGTCGCCACCATTGCCGGGTACTGCATTGTCCTCCTTTCTTTGTCGGTCATGGCCTTTCTGGTGATACGCGCCTTTGCCATCCGGGGATATTTTATAAACCGCTGGAGGAAAATAGAGTCTACTGAAAATGAATCACCCTCGAAGACGGTGATGACTGGGGAGGAGAATGCAGCCATCGCAGCCGCCCTTTTCATTTTCTTCTCAGAAATGCATGACCAGGAAAAATATGTGATGACCATTAAGAAAGTTTCACGGACCTATTCACCCTGGAGTTCCAAGTTTTATAATATCTGGAACAATATGAAACACTGGTAATAATAACAGGATAACCGAGCTATGAAAAAATTCAGTTTTACCATTAACGGGAATAACTACGAAGTTGAAATTCTTGGATTTGAAGACAACACCGCACAGGTTGAAGTGAACGGTACCAGTTACAAGGTCGAAGTACAGCGCGACCTGAAAATGACAAAGACCCCGACCCTGGTTCGTGCCGAACCTCCAAAACCATCCCCCAGGGAAGCCAGGATCCCGAAAAATACCTCCCAAACCAGTAATATGGCCATCAAGGCTCCTCTGCCCGGAACCATCATTACCGTATTGGTAAAGCCGGGAGACAAAGTTTCCATGGGACAGAAGCTGCTCACCATGGAAGCTATGAAGATGGAAAACAACGTTCTCTCTGAAAAAGACGGCATCATCCGTACCGTCAATGTTAAGCCGGGGCAGACGGTTGCCCAGAATGAAATTTTAATCGAAATTGAATAACCGGGACACCTATGAAACTCCTGCTCATTACCGATCTGTTACAGAGACTCTGGGAGGATTCCGGATTCTCTAATCTTAACTGGGATAACGGGATCATGATCCTGGTGGGACTTGCATTGATCATCCTTGCCATCCGGTTCAATCTCAAACCGGTTCTGCTGATCCCGTTAGCCGTGGGAATCGTGATCGGTAACATTCCTTTCATGCACAATTCACCATATCCTCTGGGAATTTACGTGGACGGAAGCATTCTGCATTACCTGTTTTTCGGGGTACTCAAAGGGATCTATCCCGCCCTTATCTTTCTGGGATTGGGAGCTATGGTCGATCTTTCGCCCATGATCGCCAACCCAAAGCTGATGATCCTGGGAGCCGCGGCACAGGTCGGTATCTTTATTACTTTTCTCGGGGCTGCCGTACTGGGATTCCCGATTGCCGAGGCGGCTTCTATTGCCATTATAGGGGGAGCTGACGGAAATACTGCAATATTCCTTACTTCACAACTCGCCGCTGGATTAAAATCCCTGCCCGAAGCAGTTAATGTTCAAAACCTGATCGGACCGGTCGCCATTGCAGCCTATCTGTATATGGCGCTTGCACCGGTTTTCCAGCCTCCCATCATGAAACTGCTTACCACCAAAAAGGAACGGCTCATAAGGATGAAACCGCAGCGTACGGTCAGCCGTACTGAAAAAATCATTTTCCCGCTTGTATTCCTGCTTCTGACAACTTTTGTCGCTCCCGCCTCTCTGCCCTTGCTTGGGATGTTCTTTTTCGGAAATATTCTTAAAGAATCCGGCCTCACCAAACAACTTTCAGGAACCATCTCAACCGTCATGATCGACATCCTGGTAATTCTCATCGGGGTCACCGTGGGTGCCTCTACTCAGGCCGATGTCTTTCTTAAATGGGAATCAATCCTGATCTTTATCCTGGGAGCTTTCTCGTTTATGGTGGCTACCGCCGGCGGAATTATCTTCGCCAAAGTGATGAACCTCTTCCTGAAGAAGGAGAACCGGATCAACCCCCTGATCGGTGCAGCCGGGGTGGCCGCGGTTCCGGATTCAGCGCGGATCGCTCACGAAATGGGGCAGAAAGAAGATTCCACCAACCATCTGATCAGCCATGCCATGGCCTCCAACATTGCGGGGATCATCGGCAGCGCGGTCACTGCCGGGTTGCTATTGGCATTTATCCTGTAAGGAGAATCAGAAGTTTACACTGGTTATTTTACTACTTATCGTGAAGGTTTTTTTCAATGTTCCACCGGAATAGGTTCCGCCGGTATATAATCCATCATTGGTAGTTCCGGTGCAGGTTCCGCCGGTATATATAGAATAGTTTGCTCCATTCTGCAGACCGGACGAAGAAAAGACGATATGATTATATTTTCTGGATGGCTGGAACGTTAGAATATTGTTTCCCGATGCATCCTGGAGGTGGAAAAGTGTCGAAGACGAAAGGCTCTGGTTTGATATTGCTTTTAAACAATACTGGTCTGAGGTATTGCTCGGTGCCTGGATCATATTGGAAGAATTGGGTCCGGAGATTACCAGTAGTCCTCCGTTCATGTTACAAGTCCCGTTATAGTCCATCCCCACTTCAGGAGCAGATGGCGGGCCGTGTACGATCGTCGTTCCTCCGGTGAATAAAATATCACCGTTGGCATCTATTCCATCCCCCCCGGTAGTGTTCACCGCAATATACCCTCCGTTGATCGTAAGGAGGCTTCCGTCATCCTGCTCACCCCCGTTACCAAAAGTTGTATTGATACAGTCATCGGAAGCATTAATATGCAGGTTCCCGCTGTTCACGGTAATAAACGGAGCCTCAAGTCCTTCTATTGATTTTGTAATGGAAATCGTTGCATCATTTATTTCAATGGAAGCTTCAGATTTGATGCCATCATCCGCCGATGAGATGGTGATATTCCCTTTACTGATCAATATTGCAGAATCGCTTTTGATTGCTTTAGCTTCCGCATATTGGGCATCTTCACCCCAGCCTGAAATATAAATTTTGGTTCCGGTTGTCGTGACCCGGATTGTCGGAGACGAAACCGCGCTTCCGATGTTCAGGGATCCGTCCGAAGAGAAACCCTTTCCCCCCGAACCTGAACTCGACGTGGTCACAGATCCGCCCACGATATTGAGATTCCCGTCTGTGCTGAAACAGGTCGACACATATGCATCCAATACTCCCGAAGAATTAGTATAGGTAGCACCGTTCCCCGTACTGGTGACCTGAATGCTCCCGCCGGTCATATTGATATTTGCATCGGAAGATATTCCCTTGCCGGCAATTCCTGAACAGGTGATCGTGATCTCTGCTCCGGTGATATTAATATCTTCATCTGATTTGATGGCAGTGCAATAAGATGGATCATAGCCTGATCCTGAAGATTCCAGAACGGCGTCACCGGAGGTGTTAATGGTAACCGATCCTCCGCTCAGGGTTATGGACAGATCACCTTTGATCCCCTTCGACTGGTCTCCGGTTACCGTTATGTTGACCATCCCTCCTGAAATGACCAGGTCGCCGTCGCAGGAAATGCCTTTTACATCATCTTCAATATTATTAGTAGTGATGGAACCACCGGAGATTTCAAGGTCTCCCTCATCGCCGTCAATACCATCACCCGATGCGATGACATTGATGGTCCCATCCGAAATTAACAGCCCGTCTTTGGCATGGATCCCATCTTTAGTGGCCTTTGTAACCATAATATTCCCCCCGGTCACTTCAATCGTTTTGTCGCTGCACAATCCATGCTGCTCTGATCCATTGCCGTTTATTATCAATGATCCCGCTCCGGAGAAGACCAGTTTCCCCTCACTGAAGAAAGCTCCCTTCTGATCTTCTTCCAAGGGAGATTCAAGATAATTGAGGCCATCCGTCAACGTATTTACCGTTCCTTCTTCGAGGATCACTGAAGTTTGTTTTTTTGATTGCACATTTACCGCCGGGCCATCCAGATTGGTCAGGTCGACACCATTCAGGATCAGATTATACTGGGCTGCTGCATATATTTTGAACATCCCGTCGTTTGTGGCCCCCGTAAGTTTGAAGTTTATATCCTGCGTTTCCGTCACTGAATTGACTGTGACATCTGATCCTTCCACCGTCACCGAAACTCCCTCAAAGGCAAGGGGGTTGATCACCGATACCCAGGAGTCATGGTAGGTGACAAGAATGGTGTTCGAATTATCTCCAAAAGTGATACTGTCAATCCCGGTAATCGGATATTGGGCCACCGTGTCGCCAAGTCTGAAATAGACAAGGGTCCCGTCACCGCTGAAATATATGCTATCGGTTCCTGAAAGTAAAACGCCCAGGGTAATTTTATCTGATTTGTGAATATACATTTTATCCTGTGCAGACAGGGATATACTGCTTACAAGGCAGATTATAAATAAAATTCTAGTCTTCATTTGTTAATAATTTTAAATTTCATTGGTCAACTGGAATATCTGGAATTATCATCCGCTGTTTGTGCAGACTGAATCCGGATTGATTTTAATACTTAATAAATTTAGCCGTATAGTTCAGCGTATTCACCAGATACAGTCCGGGTTGTAGCCGGGAAATATCTATGATCGCCTTGTTGTTCGAAACACCTTCTGTCAGTACCCGTTGACCATCTACTTTGTAAATGAATACCCATTCAGCTTTATCAGGAATTCCCTGCACAATAATTGAGTTTTCCGCCGGATTGGGAGATACATTTAAAGTCCCGGCAGTTGAAAGATCATTTTCCTCAATGGAAATATTTGAATCGAAATACAGCTTTCTGATGGTTGATAATCCATATGAACCGGTCGATCCTGATTGGTATGTCATCATTAGATCATTCAGTGAAAAGGCGAGTTTCTGTATAGTATCCAGACTTACATTACTTTCAGAACCATCATTAAAACTGATGATCAGTTTCTGTCCTCTGAGTTCTGACAGACTCATACCGGATATCAGTAAGAGTATCAGTACAATTGATTTTTGTCTCATAATTCGGATATTTGAATTTCAATTTTTTTCACGTCAGATGATGATTATAAGTCATTGCCCTGGAATTATCAATAAATTTCGCGACAAACTGAACCATTAACTTTCATCCTTGTTATATAACTTATTGATGCTTAATCTATACCTGTTTGCAGCGTGATCCCGGCAAATACGGGAAGAAAATTACGGGAATAATTCATCAACCTTCACGATGAATAGGTGTACGGATATTATTTACCGGTAAACTTTACCTTTTTACCGGAATTCTCCGGATTTTAAGGTTCATTCCCTAACTTTACATGATGAATATCCATGGAGCCATCATTTTACACACCTCACGGATGATAATTATGGACAAATCATGTGATCATCAAACAAATATCATTATCTGATGAAGTCGAAGGTTGTCACAATAATTATTCACGTTGCAGCCTGGCTGGTTTTTTTCAGCTTGCCATTGATTTTCAGACCACGGCATGAGATGGGACCCGATGTTCTCCCCAATGATATGTTCATCCCGTATTTTAAACTCGCTTTCTTCAATCTTTTCCTGGTTTTTATGTTCTACTCAAATGCCTATTTTTTCATCCCCAGGTTGGTCTTCAGGAAAAAGTATCTCCAATATGCAATTATAATTCTTGCCTTCTTCACCATATTCATGGCGGTACCTGACCTGATCTTTCGTCCGCCCTTCCGGTCCGGACCAGGCAGAATGCCCCCTCCCGACGAATTCATCAATTTCAGACAATTGAACTCTGTTTTTCTTTTCATTGTCATTATTCTGATCAGTGCCGGGATGAGGGTTGTTCAGGAATGGAAACAGACAGAAAAAAGGAATAAACAGATTGAAGCCGAAAGACTTGAGACCCAACTGTCTTTTTTAAGGTCACAGATCAATCCCCATTTCCTTTTCAATACGCTGAACAGCATCTACAGCCTTGCCCTGATAAAAAGTGATATGACGGCAGAAGCGGTCATGAAGCTTTCGGAAATGATGCGATATGTTATCCACGACGTCCATAAGGATAAAGTGGATCTTCAGATGGAGATCCGGTATATCAGGCATTTTGTCGAACTACATAAGATACGGCTAAGCAACAATGTGAACGTAGAGCTCAAGATCCGGGGAGATTTTTCGACCTATAAAATTCCACCTCTCATTCTCCTGCCATTCATTGAAAATGCATTCAAATACGGGACCAGTTCCCATGAAAAAACATCCATTATAATCGGGATCAGCGTCGATCATGATATTCTTACCTTCCAGATCTCCAATCAGGTTTTTCCGGGCCGTGAAGATGAGGAATCGCGTGGCATCGGAATCCACAATACGGAGGAGCGTTTAAAACTGATGTATCCGGAAAAATTCAAGCTCAAATTGACCAACAACGGGAAAGTATTTATTATTAATCTTACCATCCAACTTTCATGATGCGATGTATCGCTATCGATGATGAACCCCTGGCACTTGCGATCATAAGAAAATATGCTTCGGAAACCCCCATGATCGACCTGAAAGAGACTTTCACGGACGCCATCCGGTCAATCTCATACCTGAAAAACAACCCCATTGACCTTCTTTTCCTGGATATCAAGATGCCTGACATCTCGGGCATACAGCTCCTGAAGGCTCTGAATATTAGACCCCTGGTCATTTTTACAACAGCCTATACCGAATATGCCGTGAAAGGATTTGAGCTGGAAGCTATCGATTACCTTATCAAACCTTTCACTTTCGAACGATTTCTGAAAGCGCTTGTCAAGGCGAAGAAAATGCTGGAACTGCAGGCGAATAAGGGACATCCTGGCGAGGAGTATTTTTTTGTCAAATCTGAATACCAGATTATTAAAGTTTTCTTCGAAGAGGTCAGGTATATCGAGGGACTGGATGACTACATCCGGATCCATCTTTTTCACGGGAAACCTCTGCTATCGCTGATCAGTCTGAAATCCGTCATGGAAAAATTACCACCCGACAAATTCATGAGGGTCCACAGAAGCTATATCGTTCCCCTTCAGAACATCCTAAGCATCAGGAATAAAAAGATCTATCTCGACCAGGCAGAGATACCGGTAGGCCATACATATAACCAGGCAGTGCAACAATGGCTTTCCCGGCGTCCGTAACCATATGATATACCGATAAAGTACCCCTGTTAACCTATTCCCCCCTGTTTTTTTCTTCAAGCCTCTGTAGTTTTGTTTCCCGATGTACGTGTTATCATCGTGGTTTTCTATTATTCACCTTGTAGTACTTGCCATTACAATGCAACCTGCCTTGTTATGAAATACATTATCATCTCCATTATTATAACACCCTTTTTATCCGTACTACTGTATAACGGTCCGGTTTCCGCAGGCCGTAACTGTGAAAAGGGGAATGACCGCGACAAGGGAAAACCCTCATTCTATAAAACAGATGTAGTGGCCGACGGAAATTCATCCGAATGGGAATCGTCGTTGTTTTATTATAATCACGGGGCACAAACCACCTATGCTTTCGTCAATGACAGCAACGCTCTGTATGTGTGTTTGAAAATTTTATCTGAAGATCAGCAAATGAAAATTTTTCATTCCGGTCTGGAAATCTGGATTGATCTTTCGGGGAAAAAAAATAAGATCTCAGGGATACTATGTTTCTTCGAAGCTCCGCTGATGGAAAAGAAAAAGTCTATGATAAATCCGGGGGAGACGAGGAACCAAAAAAGTAATAAAGTTACTTCAGCTCCCCGGATAAAAGAGATCATCCTGAAGGGTCTTAAAGACGAAACCAGTGGAAACCTTCAGGCAGGTGATGACCTTCCCGCAATAAAGATTGCATTCGGTTTTGATTCTACGGGGATCCTGATTTGTGAAGCTAAGATACCATTTGCAGTTTTCACTTCCGATATAAAGAAATCAAGAGCGATTTCATTGGGTTGTGTCTTTCCGGAAATGGATTTACCACAGATGGAGCGCGGTGAAAGACCGGATGGAGGAATGGGTGAGGAAGGATACCCGGGAATGGGAGAACCGGGAGGTGGTAAACCCCGGGGCGGAATGCCCGGTGGTGGGATGCCAAGAGGCCCGGGAGGGGAAATGGGTGGTGAAGGCAAGCCAGCCCAGGATCAGGCACAGAATATGAGTAAGGAAAACACTTTTTGGTATAAGACAACACTGGCTAAAACCGAAATCAAATAAAGGCACGAACCGGATCTCATGAGAAGATGCTTCATTCTTTATTACTTTCTGTTTTTTCTCAATATCTGTTCCTTCTCACAGGACCTGGAAAAGTTGAAAGTCGATAAATTATATATCACCTCCTTTGATAAAGTTCTTGATGATATTTCCGAAACCTTTAACCTGAAATTTGCTTATGACCGCGAGGTTCTTGCCACATTCCGGGTGGATGAAAGACCCATTGAAAAACCTTTGATCATGTTTCTCAACCAGAAATGCGGTGAATATAAACTGAAATGGTATATTACTCCTGACTCCGTGATACACATTGATACTAAATATGAGCGGCTCACATCGAAACCGGCTGAAACCGGGGAGAAAAGAACGTACACGGGAGATCCATCGAAGTTTGATTTTACTCTGACCGGTCTGATACGTGATAAGCTTACCGGGGAAGCCTTGCCTTTTGCCAATGTCGGTATAAAGAATACTTCTATCGGAACATCTACCAATAACGATGGCTATTTCAGCCTCATCAATGTTCCCGCCGACACTTCCACCTTAATCGTCAGCTACATCGGCTATTATAATGCCACCATTTATCTGACCCCGGAAGTACCAGTCGTCAATCTTCTCATCGAACTTGAACCTAGGGCACAAAACCTTAAGGAGGTAGTGATAACCGGCGAACAGGAGGAGCTGATGAACACGAATGAGAAGATCAGTGCAATTAAACTGACCCCGCAAAAATTATCGGCATTGCCGAATATCGGTGAAATGGATATCATGAGATCTTTTCAGCTGATGCCTGGAATATCCATCGCCAATGAATCCTCCTCTAATCTCTATGTTCGGGGTGGCACTCCCGATCAGAATCTGATTCTTTATGATGGATTTACCATTTATCAGGTTGATCACCTATATGGATTTTATTCGGCGTTTAATCCCAATGCGGTCAAGGATGTTCAGCTATATAAAGGCGGATTTGAATCGAAATTCGGAGGAAGATTATCCAGCGTCACTGAGATCACCGGGAAAGACGGAAGTTCAAAAGGATTTAATCTCGGCGGTGACATCAGTTTACTCTGTTTTAACCTGTTTGCGGAAATTCCGATCGGATCAAGGTTCACTTCCCTACTTGCTTTCAGGAGGTCGTACCAGGGACTGCTGTATGATAAAATCTTCAACCAGTTTAATAAGTCGAATCAGCAAATTGCATTTCGCGGAGATTCGAAAAGACCGGGTGGAGGTCCTTCCTTGACCTCCACCGTGAGCTCCTACTTTTATGATCTGAATGCAAAATTCACCTACCGTCCCTCTGCAAAAGACATCATCTCCCTGAGTTTTTATAATGGTACCGACAAGCTTGATAATGGGATGAATGTTGATGCCACCGGAGGTGGTCCGGGGGGATTCAACTTCAGCATGGACAATTCAGATCTGACTTCATATGGGAATCTGGGAATCGGCCTGAAATGGACCCGGAACTGGAATGCAAAATTGTTCGGGAACGCCCTGATTTCATACTCAAATTACTATAGCAAGCGCGACCGTTCAAGTTCAGGCACCAGGTTTGGGGATGACGGCGATGCCAGCAACTTCAATTCGGGACTCCAGGAAAACAACGATCTGAAGGACTTTAGTTTTAAATCCGATAATTCCTATTTTCTTAATACCGTTCACCAGTTTGGATTTGGAATATTTCTGACCAATTACCAGATAGCCTACGATTTTGGTGAAACCGACACCGCGAAAATTTTGAATAAAAATAATTACGGATTCCTGGGGGGCGGATATTTTCAGGACAAAATCAAATTGCTCAATTCCAAGATGGTGATCACTCCTGGTCTTCGTATTTCCTACTACAGTCCGACCGGGAAACCATATTTCGAACCACGTGTTTCCCTGTCGTATGAATTCATCAAAAACTTCAAGGCCGTATTCGAAACCGGAAGATTCTTTCAATTTGCAAATCGCGTTGTTCGGGAGGATATTCTTTCCGGCAGCCGTGATTTCTGGATTCTTTCAGATGGTTCAAATATTCCGGTCAGCACCGCATGGCATTTTATTACCGGGATCAGCTATGAAACCAAAACGATCCTGGCAAGCATCGAAGGATATTATAAACTCCTTTATGGCGTAACGGAATATTCTATGCGATTCAGTCCGAATCAGGATGGTTCCACCTATGCTGAGAATTTTTTCAACGGTTCAGGATATGCCACAGGATTGGAGTTCCTTCTGCAAAAGAAATTCGGGAAGCTAACCGGTTGGATCAGCTACACCCTGGGAGAGGCAAAGAATAAAATTGAAATCTATGGAGATGATTATTACCCGGCCGCCCAGGATGTGCGTCACGAATTGAAAATTATCGGGATGTACGAATACCGGAACCTGACTTTTTCCGCGACCTGGTTGTTCGCTTCGGGCAGACCTTATACCGCTCCCGACGGAGCCTATGTGATCCAACTATTGAACGGGAATGAACAAACCTACATCGATTTTAGTGCCAAGAATGCCAGCCGGCTTCCCGCTTACCACCGGCTGGATGTTGCCGTGAATTATCATTTCCGGAAACGTGAAAGTGGTCATGAATGGGGAAATATTGGTCTGTCTGTTTTCAATGTATATAACCATAAAAACATTTGGTATAAGGAATACCAGATCATCGGAGATCAGATCATTGAAACCGATAAACAGTTCCTTGGAATATCTCCGAACCTGACTTTAACGCTAAAATTAAAATGAGAAAAACCAGGTTTTTATCTATCGTCCTTTTTTCAGGATGCATCCTGATGTTTTTCCTGATGGCCGGATGCCAAAAATCAGGTTATACTGATTTCGAAGATCTGCCTGTTATTGAGTCCTACCTTTTTCCGGATTCCCCCATCATAGTCAAAATTTCTCAAAAAATCCCCTATGATACTACGCTGAATCTGACACTGGGAGATATCGATCATCTGAGTATTTACATAACCTATCATGATCAGGAGTATTTACTTGAATCCCTCGGGGAAGGGGTATATATTGATTCGGCCGGGAGAATCCCCGTCCTGGAGGATAGTAACTACACGCTAAAATTCCAGTACCAGGGATCCTCCGTTTCCTCTTCGACAACAATTCCTTCCAAGCCTCACGATTTTATCGCATCTGCATATACGATCACTTTTGCCCAGATGGATTCGGCCAATGCCATGCCCCCTTCTTCGACATCGATCGATCTGAGCTGGACAAATACTGATGAAAGCTATTACCTGGTGACTGTTTTCTGTGTCGATACGAATGCAGTGCCCACGATAAAAGATTCTGTTCCAGACAATCCGGTAAGTTCATCTATGCCCCTCAGAGGGTCTGATTATGAATTGCGACCGATGATGTTCTCCTATTTTGGAAAAAACCGCGTCATCCTTTCTCATATAAATCCCGAATACAGCACTTTTTACCAGGGATGGATGAACAATACCCAAAACTACCAGGAACCTCCAACCAATATCAACAACGGGTTGGGAATTTTCACCGGTATCAATACAGATACCTTATACATTCAGGTGATTAAAGAATCCCGTGGGTCACCACGAGATTCTTTAATCCCATAAAAATGAATATTTTGCTTACTGATCCCTTAATTTACTGCTGGGATCAGTGATGAAAAAAAGAAATTTAAGAAAATGCACTGGTAAATTTTCTCATAACTGTTTTAATTTTCTGGTGTTGTTGTTGAAAAGGAGAAGCCATCTCACAAGGATGGCTTCTTTGATTTCTGGATTTCTCAAATATCCGGGAATAGCAAACTTATAAAACTAAAGAATCACGGTTTTCCATCAGGAGTTCTGAGAACGAACTGGTGACTCCATAGAGCTTCGTAATAATTTGAATGTAGATTTTTACTTTCTTTTATCCTTTCGGGCAAGTTTCGTAATTCGCCTGATAAAATCAGTTTTTTCTTCCGTGTACCGTTCCCTGTTATTTTTATGTATCCTTGATAATTTGACCTTTAGTTCACCATACGCTTGCGCGGTTTCCGGATGAGCTTTCAGATAATCCCTGAAATACAGTTCATCCCAGTTTCCTTGGTACCGGACGTGAATATGATAGGCCTGTCCTTGAAAGCCACCCGGGGTGTACCCTTTCACAAACATCATATGAGGTGCGGGATTCTCCGGCTTCGGAATATAGTGATAATCCAGTTTTACAATTTCACCAATTAACCAGTTTTTATCAATCGATTCAGGAACTTCCAGTAAAATATCGATGGTTGGCTTAGCTTTCAGATCAGGGACAGCTGTACTTCCTATATGCTCAATCCGGATTATATTTTTCTTGCCTAATGTTTTTCTGATCCTGGATCTCTCTTTTCGGAACAGGATAATCCATTCAGGATCAGGCTCTGTGATTAATATTGGGAAAAGCTTTCCCAGTTCCTCATCGGTCATATTATCCAGCGGGTTATTCATAGAATCCTGATAATTTTACTTGCAGAACTTCTCCCGAAAAGGCGGGGAATCCTCTATTCATTCTCGTTTATCCCACCCGAACCTGAAAAAAGCCCCACCGGTAGTCAATCCGGCAGGGCTTTTATGGATTAATTCATTAATCCGGAATAGCTATTTATTCACCAGTATTTTCTTTACAACTATTGATTCACTGTTCCTGATGACAACAGAGTAGATCCCGTCCGGAACAGGACGCAGATCAATGTTCTTTTCAATGTTTCCGTTGGCAACAACATCCTTGATCTCCATTATCTTCAAACCAATGTTGTTTACCACTGAGATATTGAAAGTTTCCTGTTTTAATGAGGAGATCTTAACTGTAAATTGCCCGTCATTGGGGTTGGGGTAAACCGAGATCGTTCCGGTTTGCGGATCGTCAACACCTTCAATTATGACTATAATATGATTTGAGGTGTCGGAGCTGCAGTTATTCAGGGTAACGACATCCCAGTACTCGCCGTTCATAGTAACCGCATATGTTTGCGATGTAGCCCCCGGGATCAGTGTTCCATCCTGATACCATTGATTCCCTTCAGGAGCATCGCTGCTAAGCACATATTCTGCTTCAGTAATTACCGGTGCGGCTGGCAATGGATTGACAGTAACAGCGAAATCAGCAGAAACGGCTCCGTTTCCGCAAAGGTTGTTACCATATACTGTGATATTTCCTGAAGATGCATTGCCCGCAAAGTCGACAGTTATTGAATTCGTTCCTGAACCGCTGGCGATGGTTGCTCCTGCGGGTAATGTCCACACATAAACTATTGTACCGGGAATCGAATCTGTCGTATAGGCAATGCCTGTTTCTCCTCCACATAATGTGTCGGTTCCGGAGATGATTCCGGCAGCAGCAGGCACATCATAGACGATAACCGGAAAAACGGTCGGGGTACCGGCCTGGCATCCGACCGAATTGGTATAGTTCACACTGACGGACTGGGCACCGGGTGCGTTCCATTGTACCTGTATGGTGTTCGTATTCAATCCATAATTTATTGTCCCGCCGGCAGAGATCGTCCAGGTATAATTGGTGTATCCTGCCTCGGTAGAATAGTTAAAATAACCGGAATTGACACACATGCCGTTAGAACCTGTGATGGTAGGAACGGGCGCCGGATTCACGGTAACTGCAACAGACGATGTTGGACCATTACCACATGTGTTGGTTCCATTTACTGTAACATTTCCTGATGTAGTCCCAAGGGTCACGGTAATGCTATTGGTGTTTGCACCGGCCGTGATGACTGAACCCGCAGGAAGGGTCCATGCATAACCGGTGGCTTCGGAAATTGGTGAAACAGAATATACATTACCCAGGCTGTTACCACATCCGTTGATCGGGCCTGCGATCGGACCCGGATTTCCGGGGAAAGGACAAATGGGTGTTAGAAAAGTCATATCGGCTCCGTTTGCCGGACCTACACTGTTTACCCCCACAACCCTGTAATGATAGGTCATGTTGACGGTCAAACCCGAAATGGTTGCGCTGACTGGAGTAACGGCATTGCCGGTAACGGTACCCGGTACGCCTGCGACAACTGTTCCGTAAGCATTCGTCAGGCCGTATTCAAAAGTAACCGTGGTGGCAGCTCCTCCTGCATTTATGGTGCCGTTGAGGGTTGCCCCTGAATTTGTCAAGCCGGTTGCGGCAGTAGTTATTGCAACAGGTAAAATGGGAAGAGTGGTAAATGTCATATCCGTTCCATTGGTATTCCCGATGGAATTAACTCCTCGAACCCGGTAATGAAAAGTATTCCCGGGTAACAATCCTGTCAAGTTAGCAGTAACGGCAGTCACGGTATTTCCGGTCACTATTCCCGGTACTCCTGCAACAACAGTACCATAAGCAGTGGTCAATCCATATTCGAAAGTTACAGCGGTAGGCGAGATATTGGCATTCACCGTACCATTCAGGGTTGCCGTATTACTGGTTATGGCAGTAGCCGGCATAGTTACGACCGTCGGGGGAAGGCTTCCGAGTTCGCTATAACCGATATCATCAACATAGTACCCCGGAGTTTCTCCCGAGCCGGATTCTTCCCCGGCATAAAAGTCAACAGCACCCAATTGTTTGGTACCCGTCTCCGATGAATTCTGCCAGTGGAATGGCCAGGCATTTAACAATGTCCCGTTAATATACAAATAAATGCTGTCGGCATTTAGTTTGACGATATGTTTTACCTCGAACCATGTATTTTTGGGATAGGACCCATTGGTAGTGATACCTCCCGCAGTTAAATGTAAAGTGCCATCCGTACGGAAATAAAATTCAAAAGCCCATTCCGTTCCCGGTGTCTCGAAGTGCTGGATATTATAGTAGGCACATTTCCCGGTCTCAACATACATCCACCATTTAACCTCATAGGATCCGGATGTCTTGTTCCCGAGTTTGAGAAGAAGATCGGTCGCTCCTCCTGTCATATCAACCGATGCAGATTTTGTTCCGCTATGGGCAAAGTTCGCTAAGATCAGAGCGTCCTCGCTGCTACCTGGCGCGCCTGACCAGGTGGTGAACCAGGTTGGATTATTGACGGCCAGGAAACTGTTGGTAGCATAGCTGTCCATATTTTCACTGAGCAGAACGATCTGCGAAAATAATCCACCTGATACCAACATTGCTAAAAGAAAGAGTAAATGTTTTTTCATGGAAAAAAGTTTTAGGTAAATAACTGATGTTTATAGAATTATATATGAGGATTTGTAATTAATCAGTCTGATAAACGAAACCGTTATGAACAATTCTGTCAATACTTCCATCCATGTTGTCAGTAAATCAAATTCCTCCTCTTTCTAATGGTTAATTAAATTTAAATGTCTAAAGATCAATAGTTGTCATAAAAAAATATGCAACTAAAATAAGTATTTTATAGATTGAGTGCAATTATTTTAATAAAATATTTTTTATGAAGCTGCATAGAATAATTAAACCGGGTGAGATTTTTAGCGGTGTATCATATTCTTATTGTGACCGTTATGTTTTACATATTATTCTCTGCGGTCGTCAGAGATCACTTTTCCATCTTCGAGTGTTATTATTCTGTGTGCCATTTTAACAACCCTGGCATCATGCGTTGAAAAGATGAATGTTATCTTCTCTTCATGATTGAGCGTTTCCATTATTTCAAGCAGCGTTGTTGCAGATTTTGAATCGAGGTTTGCCGTTGGCTCGTCGGCGAGGATGAATTTCGGTTTTGAAGCAAGGGCTCTTGCCACTGCCACTCTTTGTTGTTGTCCTCCCGAAAGTTTTGAAGGCCGGCTATGTATCCTGTCGCCCAGGCCCACCGCCCTCAATAGCTCAATAGTCCTTTCATCTCTTTCTTTCTTCGGCCATTTCTGAAGTGTCATTATAAATTCAACATTTTCTTTTGCTGTCAGAACAGGTATCAGGTTGTATGACTGGAATACAAACCCGATATTCCTAAGCCTGAAATCAATAAGTTGTGATGACTTCAGTCCCGACAGGTTGGTGCCGCTGATGATTATCTCCCCGGAGGTTGGCATGTCAAGCCCGCCAATCAGGTTCAGCAGGGTGGTCTTACCCGAGCCTGATGGCCCGACAATGGCAGCGAATTCGGCCTCCGCAAAGTTGAGGGTCACATCATTTACCGCATGGACCTTTACCTCGGATGAATTATATATCTTATTTACATTCCTTAATTCAAGTACCTTCATGGCTTGCGGGTTTGATTATTGTTTATTCGGTTCTTAAAGTCTCCACCGGGTTTAGCTTCAGCGCTTTACGAGCCGGCCAGATGGAAGAGATCATTGCCGTGACTATGACCATTATCGTGGTAAAAATCAAGAATTCAGGGGTTACTACAGGATATACCTTTGCTGCAAATCCGATGGCTTCAAATCCTTCGCCCCAACCTGTAAAATGGATCCCTGTCCTTCCAAGGACTTCTGTAAGCACCCATCCTGAAAACATGCCGGCTGCCGCCCCGACCACTGTCAGGAAAATAGTTTCCAGCATGATCATCAGGAAGATCCTCCTGCGGTTCATCCCTAATGCCATCAGCATACCCAACTCTTTGGTCCTTTCAAGAATTGCCATCATCATGGTATTGATAATACCGAAGGCAAGCGCCAGCATTATTATTCCAATAAAAATGATATAATATAAAACCATAAAATCATTCATCATTGCTGCATCCGGAGCCAGCTCTTTCCAGGTCCTGACGGAATTATCGCCTGCAATGCGGCTCAGTTCTTCCTGTACAATGCCGACATCATCAATATTTTTAAGTAAGATGGCAATTTCATGAGTGAGGATACTATTGCCTCCGTACAGATCCGCCAGTTCCTGTGCATTTACAAAAACCGAGACTTGGTCAAAACCCGTGTTCGTTGTTTTATAAATACCGCACACTCTGAATATACCCTGGATCGGGTTTCCTTCCCTGTCGGAAAGGGTGATCATGACCTTGTTCCTGATCCTGTAATCAAGCGCTTTATCAGTTATCCGTAAACCAAACCTGTCAAGTTCCTTCCCACTGAATTTCATTCTTAACGCTTCCCTGAAATCCCCGGGCGATCTGAATCGCATATCCTTAAGCGTTTCAAGCTTCGCAAGAATAGTTTCAGGAACTTTTTCCTCTCTTAACTCTTTCATTATACTGTCAGTAACGACATATTGCTTCAGCTTCAGTATTTCGGCAGTTTTGTCGCTGATCAACAGGTCGCCCGGGCTGTGAACATCCAGATATTTTCCGCCTGCCTTTACAATTTTCTTATAGATCCCGGTCACTTTCTTCTCTTTTTCCGGGTCGACGCCATAGATGATCACGCCTGTATTTGCCCACGGAGTATTTGCCATGGCAATGATCTTAGTCCGTTTTACCCAGCCGGAAAGGTTTTTCAGGGTATCTATGCTCCGGGTAATCTCATCAGGGTTTTTTACCGTAAGACCTATCTCTTCATTTTTAATATACTCGCTATTGTGGATCTGAATATGTGAAATTTCATTATAGATAGCGTCGTTAAGGCGTTGCTTTACCCAGCCTTCCATAATACCCACAAGAAGTACTCCCGAAATAATGCCAAGGGTCACTGCCACTATTACTACCAGGCTTCGCTTTTTGTTACGCCATACGTTCTTCCACGCGATCGACCAGATCATTGCCTTTTAATTTTATGTTTTAAGAGCCTCCATTACTTTCAGCTTGCCTATCTTTCGCAAAGGATAGATGGTTGTCAGCAATATCATCATTGCAACAATTACGGCCTGCCAGTAAAAATAAGGGCCGAACCAGGCCGTTGGCATTAACGGGTCCCATCCATAATCTTCCATCATTTTTGCCAGTTCTCCTGTAAGCAGGATCGGATTATAGTAGAAGTATAAGATCAGCGGTACACTGGCCAATAATCCGCATACCAGGCCAATTGCGCCAAGCAGCATCATTTCGATGGTGATGATCCTTTTCAGTTTGCTTTTCTGCATGCCGATGGCCACCAGAACACCGAATTCTTTTTTTCTTTCAGAAACCATCATCATGACTGTTCCGAATATCCCGAAGAAAATTATGACATATAGAAGTCCGAGCATGGCAAGTCCGGTCTGACTGTCGCCCTGTATTTGCTGATACAGTATCGGGTTAAGCTCGTACCACGATTTGGCCACGGTATTTTTATCAGGTAAAAGTGCGTTGATCCTGGCTTTTGCTGTTTTAATCGTCCGGTCTGATTTATCGGTCAGGTTGATGGCAAGCGATGATATTTTACCTTCAGCATCAAAGAATTTTTGTGCTGCGGGGATGGTCATAATGATCAATTTGTTGTCTATTTCCGGGGAAGGCATTTTTATTATTCCCCGTACCGGGAATATTCCGGTTGCCGAAACTCCGTGATACCCCTGCCCCATCAGGATGACCGAATCTCCGACTGCGACTTTAAGATAGCTGGCAAGCCTGTCGGAAACAAGAATTCCTTCGTCATTGTCGGCCAGGTATCCATTTGACACTTTGGAGCATCTGAGGATCTCCGGTATATAAAGTTTATTGTCTTCATCGGAAAGTTGCAGTTCAAGCTCAAGCCTGGAAGAGGATGAATAAGATCTCCCCAGGTTCTTTGCCACCTCTTCTAAAACGGCATCAGGAATTTGACCGTTCTCTTCGAGAAGTTTGACCGCCTCATCCGTGATCCTGTATTTTACCAGCCTGCTTTCAGGATCCGAAAAGTGTTTTTCCTTTAACGGATCGATCGCAATGACGGCTACTCCTTTTGTCTGTGTTCCGCTGGAGGCAAGAGTAAAAGTTTCGAGGTGCGGGGTAACCGAAACAACGTTATCAACCTTCGAAATAGCCGAAGCGATCGAATCATTATAGTCGAAGGAATTATCAATTAACGGGTTATCCTGGTATTTTACATGTTGTACCTGTAAATAGCCCGTAAACGAACTGATAAAATTGTTTATCATATGATCGTAAGAGCCGAGCTGGTACGATCTCATGATAACAGCAAAAAAAACCGCGAAGAAAACAGATGCCGAAGTAATGATCGTACGGCGCCGGTTCCTCCAGAGATTCCTCCATGCTATTTTGAAGTCTTCTTTCATGCCTGCATTTTTCCGATATCAGCGCACTCTTTTCATATTCTGCTGCGAAAAATAACTATCCTCAACAGGGATATTGAATTTAATTTCGCGGATTTCAAGAAGGGTTTTATTTTCAGGTTCATCTTCCGAGACAAGTTCGATTTTTGAAGTTATCATTCGTCCATCCATGATCTTGATACCCGAACCGGTTTCTGTCCTGACCAGGGTACCATCTTCATCGTATAATTCGGCCTTTAATACCAGGAAATCTTTCTTGTCGATCCACCGGATCTGCTTGCCCCAGATAATGGAGGCATTTTCTTTTGCAGTCAATTTAATTTTATAACATAACCGTCCTCCCATATTCTCTTCTCCGATAATTTCATGGGTATAGTCGTCCACCACCGACGACTCCTTCAGAATATCGTCGTTTGTATAGTCCGATCCCATCCAGCCTTGCGACATCATGGAAGGTGGCAGTTTAATGAGTCGGTTTATCGTAGGATTCCAACTCCACATTTCTGAGCCCCTTTTCAAAAAAGATTGTCCAGCTTCTTTGGGTGGGGAAGTGATCAGCGCCAGCGCATAATTTCGTCCGCGCGACCAGCTCTTGAATTCAATGGTTCGCTGCCACGTAGGCCTGATTATTTTCATCGACATCACGCTGTAGCTGCTTTTCTCCCCATTGAATTTTTCATCGGCTTTTCTGACAATTTCCGTTGCGCTGATCGCCTGTCCGGAAACCGTATTTGACCCCAATCCGGAAATCAGAAGAAACAGTATTGCAGCAAATCCGCTTTTCATAAACAGCCTGTTTTAATAGTTGAAAAACCCCGCGGTAAATAACCTCGCGGGGTTCAAATATACATTTTTTAATGATCTTTGAAAATTACCGCATTCGTAATTATTTCCCAATTTTCAACATCTCCGTCAACTGGTGTAAAAAGAGGATGCGTGTCGATAGCCGAATAAGATTTAAGCTCTTTGTACTTTTTAATATCACGGTCATGCAGTTTATTTAATAAGTGTGCTACTTCATAATTCAGTTGACCGGTTGTCACCTTCATTTTGGTTTTGGTAAAATTCCAATTGATTTTTTGCTTGTCGAAGTTGTAGTTTCTCCCGGCTGCTTCAATATATACTTCCGACAGGTATTGGTCCAGGACCTCAACCGGGTTTTTCATTGCCTTAAACCGGTTAAGCTGAGGATGATTTTTGTACCCTTTTGTCCTGCCTTCCAGAACATGCCGGGCCAAAAAGGCTTCCCGCCATAATGCAACGAGACCTTTCGCGTCGAGATATTTTGGGTGTAACGACCAGATTCTCATTGGGTGACCATGCACAATTGATGAAAAGATTTAACTAATATTTAATGCTTTTATTATTTTATTTTGTCATTTTCCAAGGAACGCCAATGGTTGGCGATATGGTGATTATTCCTGCGATTCAGTTTAATTGAATGAAAAATCAAATTATTCTTCGTTAATTTGCCACCGAGTTGCATGTCCATGCATGTCCCCTCAAACTACTGAATTTTCGTCTCATGAACAATACACTTAATGCTTTTCCTTTTGCCCAATCATACCGGATATGATATCAGAAGAAATTTATCATTATTTAAAATCAGAAAGAAAATCAGGGTTTGAATCTTTGTACATTTCTAAAGTTATCATTGGACTGCATCTCACTGCTGTCAAGCTTTCGGATGGAAGTTACGGCGTAGCAAGCACTCTTGAAAACGAGAAGAAATGTTGTCGGAAATCAGATCGTGATTTTGATGAATTTTCCCCGTCAAAGATAAAAGGCAGGAAAATCACTGATCTGTTTGAATTTCCTAAACCGACCAATCTTATCAAAACCCTGCGGATTGCAGTTTTAAATGCAATCTCCTCCTCAGTTCTTTCAGAGAAAAAATATAAAATCCTAGAGAATACAGATCCGGTTGACCTGATTGATCTGAGCCAGAACAATAAGACCATTACCATTGTTGGAGCATTTCAGTCTTACATCCGCAAGATATCCGTAACCGGTAATAAGCTTTATGTACTTGAACTTGATGAGAATTCTCTTCCAGAGGAACATAAACAATTTTATGTTCCTCCTGCCGATTTTCAAAAGGTAATCCCATCATCCGATATTGTTATCATCACAGGTTTGACCCTGGTCAATGATACTATTGACGGATTACTCGCTGCTGTTCCGTCAACGGCTCAACTAATTGTTGTCGGTCCATCAAGCAGTGTTGTCCCGGATATTCTTTTCCGCAACGGGATCGATATCATTGGAGCTACCAGGGTATTTGATGGCGAAAAGCTTTTCACTATTGCCGGTGAAGCAGGAGCCGGGTATCATTTGTTTAAATATTGTGCTACCAAAATATCAGTCCTAAATGATCCGCAAACAGGAACTCAGCGAAAAATGGATTAAGGCTTCTGTTCTTGGTACAACGTGGGCTGCATCCGAGATTGTTCTGGGAAGTTTTCTTCATAACCTGAAAATTCCATTCAGCTCTAATATTTTGACTGCTATCGGAATTATCATTCTCATTTCTTCAAATTATAAATGGAGAGAAAAAGGGTTGTTCTGGAGGGCTGGTCTAATATGTGCACTCATGAAATCTATGTCTCCGAGCGCAGTTATTTTCGGACCCATGATAGCAATATTCAGCGAATCCCTGATGATGGAATTTTCTGTCAGATTGCTGGGAAAAACTATCAGCGGGTATGTTTTAGGTGGAATGCTTGCAATGAGTTGGAATCTTTTTCACAGAATAATGAATCTGATCATTTTCTATGGATCCAATATCATTGACGTATACTCAGATATTGTAAGGTATGCTCAGAAGCAGCTTTCAATCCATACAGATATCCTCTGGTTCCCAATTCTGATATTATTCGCTTTGTATTTTTTAATGGGACTTTTTGCGGCTTATATCGGTATAAAAGTCGGGAAAAAACTCCTTAACCAGGGGAGCGCCTCATTGCCGGATCCTTCAATACCGGATAGTCCAAAAATACCCCAACCTAAACCCGTTTTCAGTTATTCTATTACCTGGTTACTGGCCAATGTATTTATGATAATTTCAGGACTATGCCTATTGACTTATACAAATTGGTATATCTGGAGTTTTTCCATAGTCGCATTTACGGTGATCTGGATCATTCGTTATAAAAGAGCTTTATATCAGTTATCAAAGCCAAAATTCTGGATCGGATTTTTACTAATCACAATGCTGACGGCATTTACGTTTAATACAATGCGGTCGATGCCCATTCTTAATGGTCTGATGATCGGGATCGAAATGAATTTCAGAGCTGTTCTGATCATTCTGGGATTCTCTGTGATAGGTACAGAATTGTACAATCCCGTGATTCGGGCTTTTTTTCTCCGGACTTCATTTCGTCAGCTTCCCCTTGCACTTGAGTTATCCTTTAAAAGTTTGCCTGCGATGATTGCCAGAATTCCTGAAGTAAAAGAATTGATCAAGAACCCTGTCGGAGTTATATTTGAGGTTTTATATGGAATAGAAGTACGTCTCGAAGAGATAAGAAAAAGTTTGCCCAATAAGATCATCATTATATCAGGACATATTGGTCAGGGAAAAACAACTCAGGTGCAAAAGCTTGTTGAGATGCTCCGGAGTGATCATGTTCCTGTTGCAGGGATATTTTCTCCCAGGATCATGAAAGATGAAGAGACGATTGGATATGATATTATTGATGCCGCTACTAATAAACGTGATCAGTTTTTAAGAGCCGGTTCTGATTCTGAATTCGGAAAAATCGGTAAATACCTGATTCTTCCGCATGGGTATCTCACAGGAACAGAGGCATTGAGAAGATCACAAAATGAAAAATATAAAGTCATAGTCATAGATGAGATTGGTCAGCTTGAACTGAACGATAAAGGATGGGCAAAGGATTTAGATAAACTGTTTACACAATCAAAAAGTAACTTTATTTTATCTGTCAGGGACAGTTTTACTGATCATGTTATTAAGAAGTGGGATCTGAAAAACTATGTTGTTTTTAATTTATCCGAATCTGACGATTACATGATCCGAAATTACTTGTCTCAGACAATCCGGTAATGGTCATTTTTCTGGAAAATTTTGGATAAATTAATATCTTTGCCCTGGCGAGTTGCACCGTTGTGCAACTCGATCTTCAAAAAATAATGTTATTCTATGAAGGAGATTGCTTTCAACAAATTTTAATCTCAATATGCGTGAAACAAAAAAATCACTTTCCAATGTCGGTTCAGACCGGGGGATTACCGAGGTAAACCGTTGCACTTCCGGAGCTGAGATTGGTGACTTATCCCAATGGCGAAAATGATACCGGAGGTGGCAGGGTATCAAGTTCTGACTCTAAACTTTAAAAGAAAAAATCTATAATACTTCAACCTGAAACAAAGGAGGATCTTCCATGCAGTTAAAGAAAATGTGGCTCAACATTAACGGTGTAAACCGTATGTTTATGTGCAATACTGAAAAGGATACCCTGGCGGATGTAGTTCGCAGGATGGGTCTGACAGGAACAAAAGTCGGATGCGATGTTGGCGTCTGTGGTTCCTGTTCCGTAATCCTGAACGGAAAACTTGTCCGTGCCTGTACCAAAAAAATCAGCAAAATAGAGGAATACAGCACTGTTATTACCATTGAAGGGATCGGAACTCCTACAAATCTTCATCCGTTACAGGTTGCCTGGATGAATGCCGGTGCCGTCCAGTGCGGTTTCTGTGTTCCCGGTTTTATCGTCTCAGCATATGCGTTACTTCAGGAAAATCAGAATCCCACACGTGAAGAAATACGCGACTGGTTCCAGAAACACCGTAATGTATGCCGTTGTACCGGTTATGTCCAGATCGTTGATGCTGTAATGCTGGCTGCAGAAGTTATCCGTGGAGAAAAGACGATTGAAGATATCCGATTCAAGAATCCTGCAGATGGAGAATACTATGGAAAACCCGTTGTTCGTCCGACAGCTTTAGCTAAAGTCTGTGGACTTGCTGATTACGGTGACGACCAGGAACTGAAGATGCCTGCTGAAACCCTGAAAGTTGTGATGGTTCAGCCAAGAGTCGCTCATCATGCAAAGATTCTGAAGATCGATACCAGCGAGGCAGAGAAGATGCCCGGCGTTGTAAAGATCATTACCGCAAAGGATATAAAGGCAGCCGGTGGTTCAAATATAATGGCAGAAGGCCATTTCCATGAAAGAACCACGATTGCGGTTCCTACCCGTGAAGTTCTTTGTGAAAATAAGCTTTACCGTTACGGAGACCCTGTTGCACTAGTTTGTGCCGATACAAAAGATCATGCACGGGCAGCAGCAGAAAGAGTTAAGGTTGAAATTGAAAAACTTCCTGAATATCTTAATTATCTCGATGCAGCAATGCCCGATGCAATGCGCATTCATGAAGACACGCCAAATATTTTCGCTATGCAGCCTGTACTGAAAGGCGCTGGCCTTGATGAGCCTCCCAAGGTTGCTGATATTATTGATAAATCAGCATTTAAGGCAGAAGGAAGCTTCTATTGTACACGCGAACCGCATCTTTCCATTGAAGGAGATCCCCTCCAGGCATATTATGATGAAGATGGAAATCTGACAATCCATTGCAAATCACAGGGAGTTTATTCATCCATAGGAAGAATCGGGAACTCCATTGGTATTCCCAAGGGCAAGATCCGTATCATCATGAATCCAACCGGCGCTAGTTTTGGCTGGTCTACCAATGCGGGTGACATTTGTCTTGTGGCCGCTGCCGCTTTTATAACCGGAATGCCTGTTGCACTTTCAATGTCGTACGAAGAACATCAGCATTTCTCAGGGAAACGCCGTCCCTGCCACTCTAATGGCCGTGTATCCTGTGATGAGAACGGTAAGATCACGGCTACTGAATTTGAATTCGGAATGGATCAGGGTGCCTATACCTTCGGAGGTGATGATGTCATAACAAAACAAGTCCGTTTTGCATTTTTTCCTTATTATGTTCCCCATGTTGCCGGTCTTTCCCGCATCGCAATTACCAATCACAATTTCGGTACTGCTTACCGGAGTTACGGATCACCACAAGCATACACTATGAGTGAAGCGCTGATGGATATGCTGGCAGAAAAAGCCGGTATCGATCCTTTTGAATTCCGCTGGAGAAATATTGCACGTGAAGGTCAGACGAATACCAACAGCCGCCCTTACAGACTTTATCCGATGGAGAAAATGATGGAAATGCTGAAGCCATATTATGACCGTGCAGTGAAAGAAGCGAAAGAGAAATCTACTCCTGAAGTAAAACGCGGTGTTGGTCTGGCATGGGGAGGATTTAATGTTACGGAAGGTCCGACCGATCATGCAACCGTTGTACTGGAACTGAATCCGGATAATACTATCACCAAATACGATACCTGGCAAGAACTCGGTCAGGGTGGTGATGTCGGTTCAATCATGGTTACCCTTGAAGCACTGAAGCCGCTGAGGATCACTCCTGAGCAGATCAAGCTGGTTCAGAGTGATACCAAGATCTGCCCCGACAGTGGTATGTCCGCCGGAAGCCGTTCCCATTATATGAATGGCCATGCAACGGCAATTGCAGGTGAAAAGCTGATGAATGCCATGAGGAAACCCGATGGAACCTACAGGACTTATGACGAAATGGTAAAGGAAGGAATTCCCGTAAAATACGAAGGCAAATACATGACGGTGGTTACTCCTGGCCTCAGCCGTCTTGACCCGAATACGGGTATTGGCGATCCGACACCAGCATTCACTTACGCTCTGAATATGGCTGAAGTTGCGGTGGACACCAGGACCGGGAAAACCACTTGTACAAGATTTGTCTGCGTATCTGACGTAGGTAAGATTGGTAATATCGATGCGGTGAACGGACAGGCATTCGGCGGCATCTCACACAGCATCGGATTTGCTCTTTCAGAAAATTACGAGGATGTAAAGAAGCATACCAATATTGCGACCAGTGGCGTTCCTTATATCAAGGATATTCCCGATGATATAATCCTGCTCTATCATGAATCTGATGACAAAACCGGTCCGTTCGGTTCGTCCGGAGCATCTGAAGCTTTCCAGGCTTCAGGTCATGTTGCCGTGCTGAATGCTATTTATAATGCATGTAGCGTCAGGATTTATGAAATGCCGGCTACCAAGGAGAAAGTGAAGGAAGGTCTTGATATCCTTAAGAAGGTTGGAAAGATTGAGCCTCCAAAGAAATACTTCCTTGGTACACCTATGTATGATGAGCTTGAAAACATCAAAGCCAATCCGGTCCCGTTTGGAGGAAACGACTTCTTCAAACCGCTGGGTGGTGATGGCGGTGAGAGGTTCTTCTGATGGCATTCAATCACGAATTAGTCGCTGAATGCCTTCAATTTGAAGAGGCCTTTTGTACCGCTGCCTGTCCGTTCAACTTCGATGTCCGTGACTTTATAGGCAAGCTGCAGCAGGGACGATTCAACATCGCATATAAGACTTATCAATACGCTACAGGATTCCCGGGTACAGTATCTGCCCTGTGCCCGGAATACTGTAAGGGAGTGTGTGCCATGAAGGATGCCGGAGGTTCCATTTCCCTGAGAGATCTTGAAAGAGCATCCATCTTATATGCGCAAAGCACTCTGCCTGATCAGTACAATATGCCTCAGAAAAATAAGCATATTGCTATTATCGGAGCAGGGGTCAGTGGACTGGCCTGTGCTTTAAGGCTTACCACCAGGAAATATCAGGTTACTGTTTTTGAGAAGTCTGACCGTATTGGTGGACATCTTCATAAGATCAGTATACCAGAAATGTTCCTCCGGGATTTTGATCTTCAGTTTAAATTTGAGAAGTACGATCTCAGGCTGAATTCGGAGATCACAAGTCTGAATGAAATGGATTCCGATGCCATTTACATTGCAACCGGAAAAGACGGAAACAGTTTTGGACTTGATTCTGATCCCAAAGGATCCTTTGCAACAACACAATCCGGAGTTTTTATCGGTGGATCCGTCAAGGGTTCAGATACTATGACGGCAATTGCACATGGCCTCAATGTTTCAAATGCAATTGAGACCTGGCTGAAGATCGGATCCATGAGTCATCAGTATTCGCCGGTTACGACGAGACTGACTTATGATGCCATCAGAATCCCTGCCACCGAAGAGGTGGTACCTTCTGATGGAAAATTTTATTCAAAAGAAGAAGCTGTCAAAGAATCCAATCGGTGTCTGAAATGCAGATGCGATGCCTGTAACTTCTATTCTCCATTAATGAGTTATTTCAAGAAATTCCCCAGGAGGATAACCGAAGAAGTTCAGATAACGCTTCATCCAAGTTCCCTGGATGGCAATGCCAGGGTGTCAACACGCTACATTTCAACTTGTACCCACTGTGGTCTTTGCAAGGAAGTATGTCCGAAAGATATTGACACGGGTAAATTCCTGTTGCAGAGTCATCAAACGATGCGAAACCAGGGGACGATGCCATGGGCTTTCCATGAATTTTACCTGCGGGATATGGATTTTTCCATACATGAAGCCGGGCTCGTAAAACTTCCCCAGGGACATAGCAAAAGCCGGTACATGTTTTTCCCGGGTTGTCAGTTGGGCGCTTCCGATCCGCAATATGTTCAAAAAAGCTATCGGTTCCTGCTGAATCATTATCCTGATACGTCGCTCTACCTCGGTTGTTGTGGCGCTCCCGCAGAATGGGCCGGAGATGAGAAAATTCATTCAGATGTAATTTCTCAGATCGTGAAAGAATGGAAGAAATTGGGGGAACCGATTGCTTTATTTGCCTGCCCCACCTGTAAAAAAATGTTCGAAGAACATCTGCAACAGATCAAAGGAGAATTTATTTATCCGATGATGCTGGACAAAGGAATACTTTCATGCGGAAATAATTCAAAAATTGCCTCTGTCTTTGATCCGTGTTCAACCCGGAATGAACCTGATCTTCAGCAAACAATAAGAAAAATTGCTGCCGGTGCAGGTTTTCAGTTATCTCCTTTACCCATGGAAGGCAGGATGGCTGAATGCTGCAGTCATGGAGGACAGGTTGCCATCACTCATCCTCCGTATGCTGATAACATGATCCGGAAAAGGATCGGTCAAAGAAATAATCCTTATATCACCTATTGTTCAAATTGCCGCGATATCTTTGCTGCAGCAGGGAAAGAAACCTGGCATATCCTTGATATCATTTTTGATCTTAATATTGAGGAGAAAAAGCAGATTGGCGTTTCCGGCCGACAGAAAAACCGGCTGTATCTGAAAAAACAATTGTTGAAAGAATTCTGGAATGAGGAATACGATATGGAAAGAACAGAGAACAAATTAGCGATTTCCGGAGAACTAAAAGAAAAACTCAGCAAGAGTTATATCCTCGAAACAGATATGCTCGCTGTTATAGAACATTGTGAAGAATCCGGGAATAAATTGTGTGATCCTGAAAAGAACACCTTTGCAGGCTACCAACAGATCGGTAACATGACTTATTGGGTTGAATATAAGGTTTTGGGTGAGAAATCGTTTGAATTGCTTAACGGTTATTGTCACCGTATGAAAATCGAGGGCTGAGGCATGAATGAAAAGAAACCACCCGAAGAAAAGAAGTTGTTCTGCTGTAAATGTCAGAAAGAACTGGTAAAGATGAAAACCGATTTCACCTATCTTGGACACAATTTCTTCACAGATGTTCCTAGATGTCCTCAATGCGGTATGGTTTACATATCCGAAGAACTTGTCAGAAGCCGGATTTCAGAGGTAGAGATGCAACTTGAGGACAAATAAATGACTAGCTCGGCTCATACCACATGGAGTGTCTGCCCGGTCTGCCTTAAACGTATCCCGGCAGTACATATCAGTAAAGGCTCTGAAATTTTCCTCAGAAAATCCTGCAATGATCACGGTAGTTTCGAGACCATTATCTGGAGAGGCTTTTCTGATTTTAAAAAATGGAATACCGTTCCTTTCGATGCTGATGATGCTGAGCCAAACTGTCCTGAAGATTGCGGCTTGTGTTCTGATCATCTTCAAAAAACCTGCTGTGTTATTTATAATGTAACAAGCAGATGCAATCTTTCCTGCGATTTTTGTGTCGCAGATACGTATTCCAGAAATACCGAACCGACCCTCACTGAAATAACTCTGTCATTTCAGAATTTCATTGAAAAAGGGAAGACGCTCGTTCAGTTAAGCGGGGGAGAACCAACCATGAGAGATGATCTTCCTGAAATAGTCAGAGCTGCCAGAGAAGCAGGGGCAAAATATATTCAGCTGAATACCAATGGAATCCGTCTGGCTGATGATGAACATTACGTTCAGAACCTTGCGGATGCCGGACTGTCCTTTGTCTTCATGCAATTTGACGGCACAGAGGATGAAATCAATATTAAAATCCGAAACAGACCGTTAATTCTGACCAGGAAGAAGGCCATCGAAAACTGTGCATCCTTCAATCTCGGTGTGACCCTCGTTCCGACTTTAGTCAGGAGCATCAATACCGGCAACATCGGAGATATTCTCGATTTTGCCATTGATCATGCACCGGTAGTGAGAGGGGTACATTTTCAACCCGCTACTTTCTCGGGTGCAATTCCTGCAATCCCGGCGAACCATGACCGGTTTACCCTTGATGAACTGGTACATGAACTCCAGCTTCAGTCGAAGGGAATGATCGGGGAGGAACATCTTTTGCCTTCTTGCTGCGATCATCCATTATGCGGTTTTCATGGTGATTTTATTGTCCATGAAAAAAAACTTGTGCCACTGTTGAAAAGGAAGGAAACATCCTCCTGCTGCTGTGATCCTTCTGCTGCAGAAAAGAACAGGGAATTTGTGGGCCGGCGCTGGCTCAGACCTGAAAATTCAACCACAACAGAAGGCGATCTGATGGATATGGATTATTTCCTTCAGAAAGTTAAAACTCATGGATTCACAATAACAGCCATGGCTTTTCAGGATGCCGGAAATCTCGATATTTCGCGATTGAGGCGTTGCAGCCTTCATGTTTTTGATAATGGTAAAATGATCCCTTTCTGTTCATACTTCCTGACATCCTTGCAACCATAATGAATATTTTCTGTTTCAATATCAGTCCGGGCGGACAATCACTTACACGAAAGGCAGTTGAACTGGGTGAGTTCAAAACAGGCGCAAAGCTTCTTGATATCGGATGCGGGAGAGGTGAGTCTCTTGAATTCCTGAGAAAGGAGTATGAATTTATTGTTACAGGACTTGATAAGAATCCTGAATTTTGCGGGGAATCAGCAGGGATCATTGCAGGAAGTGCTGAAAAATTGCCGTTTTCTGATTCGTCTTTCGACGGGATCCTTATGCAATGTAGTTTCTCTCTTACAGAGGAACCGGACAAAGTTCTTGAAGAATGCCTGCGTGTTCTTAACTCATCCGGGAAACTCATTATCTCCGATATATATGCCCGCGGAAACACTGCAATTCTGAATGGTTGTTTGAGCAGACTGGAGAAAAAAGAATCTTTAATTTCCTTGATTCAGGAACATCATTTTGATGTTGAATCATTTGAGGATTGTTCTCCCTGCCTTCAATCATTATGGGGGCAGATGATCTTTGACCAGGGGGCAGAATCATTTCATCAAAATCTTAGTATTGATCCATCCATCCTGAAATCAATCAGATGCGGCTACTACATAATGTCGGCCGTCAGACAAAAAGAGAACCGGTCATGATCTCTCCCGTTCATACATGGATTGCTGAAAAGACAGGTATCGGGAATGATCTGAATGATCTGACCTTACGTGAATGGCAGATGGCCAGGCTTAAGGATCTTATTGAGTATGCGAAGACAAAGACAAAATTTTATAAAGACCTGCCGGTTCTTTTTCATGATATTTCAGAACTTCCTTTTACGACACCAGAAGATGTTGCAGCCGATCCTTTTGCATTCCTTGCAATTCCTCAAAATGAAATAGCCAGGATTACTACCATTTCAACATCAGGTACCACAGGAATAAAGAAAAGGATCTTTTTTTCGGAGGCTGATATTGAACGGATAAAGGAATATTTTGCTGTTGGGATGCGATCGCTGACTAAACCGGGATGGCATACGGAGATCTTGATTTCTGATGAAACCGTGAACAGTCTGGGATATCTTCTGAAATCAGCCCTTGAATCCATCGGAGTTACTTCAGGGATTCAATCTCACATCCCCGATGTTCTTACCGCCATCAATGCAGCACGTGGTGCTGATTGCTTGGTAGGAATGCCTGCAGAGATCCTCTGCATGTGCAGAGTTGAACCAGAACTGCGTCCGAAAACCATTCTGCTTACCGCTGATTATGTCCCCGAAAGCATTATCACAGCCATCGGGGAAGCATGGCATTGTGATGTTTTCACCCATTATGGAATGACTGAAAATGGTTTTGGATATGCTGTTGATTGCGAATACCATAGCGGTTATCACACCCGTGATGCAGGATTGATCGTCGAGATCATTGATCCTGAAACGGATAACCCATGTGAAAACGGTCAATTGGGAGAAATAGTCCTGACCATGTTGTGCAATGAAGCGATGCCGCTCATACGATACCGTACCGGGGACTTTTCACGCTTTATAAATTCCCCTTGTTCCTGCAATTCGAATCTGAAGCGTCTTGACCGCATCATCAGCCGGTATGAAACAGATCAGCAAATTCATCTTCTGGATGAGATATTGTTTTCTTATCCGGAAGTAAAAGGATTTAATGCATCTCTGATTAAAGAAGAAAATGGAGAGAGATTGCATCTTATCATAGATTCATCAGAGGAGATTGATGAGGGAACGCTTGCAAAATTTTTTCCGGGGAAGAAAATAAGAATCAAGTATGATGTGAATGATCCCTTCACGCACAGGGGAAAGAGAAAATTAAATATAATAGAAAGAGGCCATATTTCCGCGCTTATTTTATCATCCGGATTATCCGAAAGGATGGGCAATCCCAAAGCATTGCTGATGTGGGATGAGAACAAGACTTTTCTTGAAAAAATAATCAGTGAATACGTGGAATCCGGCTGTACTACCATCATCTGCACAGTAAATCCGCTGATCATTGAAGAATGTCAATCACTTATATCAGACACCCGGATAAAATTTGTTCTGAATGAACATCCCGATTTGGGACGATTGCATTCAGTAAAGCTTGGATTGAATGAACTTCCGGAAAATTCTGCCTGTTTAATTCAGAATATCGATAATCCATATATCGGTTCTGAGGCTATCAAAAAGATCCTCAACTCCTTCGATCCTGATGCATGGTGCTCCCCTGAATACCATGGGAGAGGTGGTCACCCTGTACTGCTGCCAAAAAAAATAATCAGGGAATTTCTGAAGGAAGCCCCTTCCGATTCTACGTTGCAAGATTTTCTGAAACGATTCCCTAAAAAGACAGTTCAGATGGATGATGATTCCATTCTAAAAAATGTCAATACGCCTGAAGACTATCAGATTCTGATCAGCCGGCAGCTCGGCTGTTCCTGACATCAATGAGCTTTGCCAGGATACTGATAGCGATTTCGGCAGGAGTGATCGCATTGAATTTTATACCTATAGGCATATCAACACGATCCAGTTCCTCCTGAGTCATCCGATTCTCAACAATAAATGATTTCCTGAGTATTTCGATCTTTCTCTTACTTCCTATCATTCCAATGTAAGCAATATCCATCTTCCCCACGGCCGTGAGGACATCCTCATCCATCTCATGATTAGGAGTTACAATCACAACATAACTGTCCTGGTCAAACCGGATTTCACTGATCGCTTCCAGATATGGCTTACATATTTGTTTGTAAGAGATATTTTCCGTGTTCTCAAAAATTTCCTTCCTCCAGTCAATAAGCGTTGTTTCAAATCCCATTTCCGGGGAATAACGGGCCAGTGTTTTTCCGATATGTCCTGCACCGAAGATGTACAGTTTTGCCGGTTTCCACAAAGGCTCGATATAAACTCCGACCGTTCCTCCACATGTCATACCAAAATCGTTTTTAAGGTTAAAATCAAGTTGTTTGGGCGTTTGTGATCTGATCACGTTCTGAGCTTCTTCAATGACTCTTTTTTCTATAGTGCCGCCTCCGACCGTTCCTTCAATCTTTCCATCTCCGAAAACGATCATTTTTGCCCCGGTTTTCCCCGGAACTGAACCGGAAAGATTCGTGACAATGCATAATGCAGAAGGTCTTGGATCCTTAATGATATCAGATAATTTCAAGAGTAAATTATTCATGTTGTTCCTTTGTTGAGTTTAATAATTTTTTGACTTCATTTCTTCAATTTTACGTACGAGGATTCTTGCTGATTCAGACACAAAGCGGGTGCATTTCAACCGGAACAGATCATCTTCATTGATCCTCAAGAAATCGTCAGGATTTTTAACATCCAAACCAAGAAGTTCTCTGCAGTTGAGCGATCCGAATAATTCCTTGAATTCATTAAGATGTTCTGATGAAAGATGAAAAACGATCTCCTGTTTCAGTTCGTCATTCACCTGGTCAGTTCCATAATGAAGACCATATATTAACAAAGCTGCTGAAACTGCACCGCACAGTTCGCCCCGAAATGCACAGCCGGCACCAAGATTCATTGACATTTTTATGGCTGTTTCTCTGCTGATCCCGTAGTCCTCAGCAAATGCAGCCATTATTGCTTGTCCGCAGTTGTATCCAGTGGTAAGATTTGCCCGGATATCTTCAATCTTACTCATAATTCCGTTTTTACAGACTATTTTGATCCTCTCATCATATTGTCCGTGTGGTTGAAAAACTGCTTCCGGTTCTCCAGTCCTGGAAATGGCGCCTTGTTCAATAACATAGACGAAACCGGACATTCTCGTTATTTCATTCTTATTCCGGAGCAAACCAGGCCACGGTATCATAGGACAAAATGGTTCATAAAGATATTACTTTTTCCCGTTTTTTTCTTCCTCAAAGATTCGCGTTCCGATGGAAGAACGATCCCATTGGAAATGAATCCTCGCGTTAAAACGTGAGGATATTGAAATCTCCCACTGACCCTCAAGCAAAGGAAGATGGTCTTTTTAATCGGTTTCACACCTGGAATAAAGAAAGTCATTGATTTCCTCAGGCCATCATTCGATGCAGGCATCACTGATGTAGAATGCAAAATCAAGTTCTGACCTTCGGTCAAGTCCATGATTAGGCCAACGTATTAGAATTTCGATATCTCTCATATTATGAAACCAACCAAGCTTCTAAAATGAAAAATATTTCTAACTTGCACTTTTTACAAATTGATTTGAATAAAGATTCAATCAAACAAAATCTGAACAAATGATTTTCTTTGTCGGAAATACCGATTTTGAATGGTTCAGGTTTTTACGTTCTAGATCGCCTGAGGATATAAATTTCTGGCAGCCTGGAGGTAAGTTACGATTTCATGCGATCAATCAAGGTGCTCCTTTTCTCCTGAAACTTAAAGCTCCTATCAATAAAATCGCAGGTATTGGTTTCTTTTCCACTCATTCATTATTACCTGTAGATTTCGCATGGGAAGTATTTCAAGAGAGAAATGGTGTTGACTCACTGGAGATGCTCAGGAGAAAAATAAACATGTACCGAAGTCCGGATAATCCCATTGATAAAAATCCCATTATCGGATGCCTAATTCTATCTTATCCGATATTTTTTCGAGAAGAAGATTGGCTTCCGACTCCTATTGATTGGTCTAAAAACATTGTCCAGGGAAGGACATATGATTCTGATACGGCGATAGGCAAAGAGCTTTGGATACAGGTCGAAACTTTATTGGAAAAATACAGGATCAGTGATTTCAAGTCTGAGATTGAAAACCCCGAAATGGCTGAAGAAGTTACTAATGATCGTTATGGATCAAGAGTATTGGTCAAGGTACGGCATGGTCAGGGTGCTTTCAGAATACTAATCACCGACACTTATCATCGAAAATGTGCCATAAGTGGTGAACGGACACTACCGGTTCTGGAAGCAGCTCATATTAAACCAATTATTGACCTAAAATAAAAAAATGGAAATAGAAATAAATATAATCAATGTTGAAGATGGCGATGCTATTATAATAATTATAAAAGAGTCAAATGAATCTAATGTAATTCTAATTGATGGAGGTGAAGTCCATTTCGAAAAAAGAGTATTAAAAAGGCTCAATAAGGTCTTGGAAGAAAATGGCAATAAGAAAGGACCTGATTTGGTTGTATGTACTCATATAGATGACGACCATATTACTGGAATTGCTAATGTAATTCAATTTTATGGTAATAATATTGGCCAATTATGGGTATTTAAAGAATCAAGGTATTTATTAGAGCAGGATAGAAATTTATCTGAGGCTTTGAATTCTAGAAGCTGGGCTAACTCGGTTGGTGCATGGGGTTTATATTGCAATCTCGCAAAAGAAAACATATTAAATGAATCTTATCAAATAGATGAAGGAGTAAAGCAATTAAATAGATTATATAATCTTTTATCAACATTTGGTTTTGATACGTCTAAAATAATCGAACCATTTGTAGGTACTCAATTCAAAGAGCTACCGTTTATAGTCCTTGCACCTTCACATTCATTCTTTAATCAATGCTATGATCACCAGGTCTCCTTATTACAAAATCTCAAATTGGCAACAAATTCATGGAAATCGAATCGGTCGAGTGTAATTTGCATCCTTGAGTCACAGGATCAAAAATATTTATTTACAGGTGATGCTGAACCATGCTCATTTAAAGATATAAGGGATTATGAAAAAGTGATAAACAACCTTTTTTTCCTTGATGTGCCTCATCACGGAAGTTCATCAGGTTTAAATGATCATTTAATTAATATAATGAATCCTCAAAAGTCAATTGTCTCTGCAATATTTGACAAAGTTCATCCCAACAAGGATATTATAGGAAAACTTAAACATAGCGGAGAGGTACACACAACAAATGAGGTTCCTAAAACTTGGTATCTTGAATATAAATCATCAACTGGAAAAATAAATCGAATACTTGATACACTTGCGAAATGATAAATGGTAAAAAAATAGGCTTAGCATTATCAGGTGGCGGATATAGGGCTGCCGCATTTCATTTAGGGACCCTGAAAAAATTAAACGAGTTAAATCTGCTTGATAAAGTAGATGTTATCTCAACAGTTTCCGGGGGATCAATCACAGGTGCTGCTTTTAGCCTTCATACTGGGAATTTTATTGATTTTGAAAATAAATTTAAACAGACGCTTCAGAAATCAGTAATTGCCAGAATAATTTTTTCAAGACGGATGATGCTAATATACTTATGTACAATTTTAGTGTTTGGGAGCGTTTTTTATGCATTATACAAGCATTCACCTTTATTAATCGTAATTTCTCTTGCGTTTCTATTTATCCTGGTAATCCTATTGATTTGTTTTCAGTTTAAATTTTTTCCATTAAGTAGAATAAATGAAAGAATTTATGACCAACTTTTTTTCCACAAGAAGAAATTATCAGATTTATCATTTTCTCCCATTCTTGTTATCAACGCAACAAATTTAGAAACGACAACACTGTTTACATTCTCCAAAAACCATATGGGGGATTCTACTTATAGTTACAAAACAAATCTTCAAAATAAAGATCCGTTTGAACCTGGTAATTTTCCGGTTGCAAAGGCAGTCGCCGCTTCAACATGTGTTCCATATGTATTCTCTCCTGTCAAAATATCTAAACAATTCTATAAAGACCTTAGAGATTACCATCAAATAACCCCAAACCTTATAGATGGTGGTATTTATGACAACCAGGGAATACACAAAATCACGCAAGTGAAGTCCAGAACTTATTGCGATATCATCATTACAAGTGATGCTGGAAACATTATGCCATTCCAAAAAAGGTTCTATAATACAATAGGAACCCTAATAAGGACTAGTGATGTTTTGATGCGCAGAATCAAAAGCTTACAGTTTATTCAAAATATTTATTTAAATAAAGTTGATCAACAGAGGGAAATCGCTTATTTTTCCTTGGGTTGGAATATTGAAAACTGTTTTAGTGGTTTTTCAAGGAATATTCAAGAAGGAAATGTTATAGCAGGGGTTATAAATGCTCATAAAATTCCCAGTGAGTTGCTGACAAGTAATAATTTTACGGATCTAATAATTTTTATTAAAAAAAGGATTGATTATTCAACAATAGAAACCAGGATTCCGAACCAAGAATTAATTGACTCCGTAAAGCGCATTAAAACAAATTTAACTTCCCTTTCAATTGAACAAATTGAAGGATTAATAAGTTATGCAGGTGTTTTGGCAGAAGTTCAAGTAAAATTATATTGCCCAAGTTTATTTAACTAGATTTATCATGGGATACGAGATTGACTTACTATCCTTGGGGAATGCAGATTCATGTATGATTCGGTTCTTCACTCCTCAAAATACTGAATATGTTGTTCTCATTGATGCAGGTAATTCATCAGATGGTGAAAGAATAGTTTCACATATTAAAGCATATACAAATCAGAAGTACATAGACCTTGCAATTTGTACGCATCCCGACAATGACCATATCGGAGGTTTTTTTCATCTGGTTGAGAATATAGAAATTAAAAAGTTTTGGATTCATGATCCTGGTATGCATATTTCTATAACCGATATAAAAAAAGCCCTTTCAACTGCCACTATTTCAAGAAATATTAGTTATATAACTGAGAGTATTGATAATTCTACAAATCTTTTGTCATTGATTGATAAAAAGGGTATCCCCCGAGAGGAACCTTTTGCTGGTATTGGGCATAGTACAGTTCCACTTCTTGTCCTTGGCCCGACTATCTCTTTTTACCAGGATCTAGTTAAAGGATTTCGAGATATCACGTCGATTATCAAAGAAGAAATTCTTTGTGAATCATATGCAATTCGTGATATCTCAGAATCAGAGTCTCTTTCAGATACTTTAGATGCCGATGATGATAAATCATTTGAGAATAATAGTAGTGTCATAATCGTCTTCAAGCCTGATGATAAACTCTTTTTATTCACTGGAGATGCTGGAGTTATCGCATTTGATAGCGTTTTTGATTCCTATCCGGGGTTGAAAAATGTTTTTTTTCTTAAAGTTCCACATCATGGAAGTAAATACAACCTGTCAAGTAAAATCATTACCCAATTAGCTCCCAAAACCGCATATATTCCAGCATCAGGAACAAGAAAATACCCAAGTAGAGCAGTTGTAAATGCATTGAAAAAAATTGGATGTAATGTATATTCCACGCATAATAATGGAACATATCTAAATTATTGTGAAGGAATTACAAGACGAATTGGAGTTATCGATGCGACACCATTATAATAACGAAAAAATGAAACTGAAACCTCCTTTCCCTTATCAATTCTAGATTACGATGGCACTTTTCACATGGTATTAATGATTCAATACATTTCAATGTCTTTATTTCCACTACATGAATTCTTTATTCTTAATTTAATACTAACTGAATATGAACATTTATACTCTGAATGTTGGCCAAGGTCAGTTCGTCGTTATTACTGGACAAAATGAAGCAATTATAATTGATTGTTTTGTACCTCTTTCACCTAAAACACCTATCATAAATGTAAAGGGAGCATTAGCGAATGTGTTAAATAAAAAAGAATTTATTGGATTAGTAATAACTGGATTTGACTCAGATCATTTCAATGAAGTGGGTATTAAATTAATCCTTAATAAGTATCGTCCAAATTGGATTATGTATCCCAAGTATTTTAAAAAAACACAAACTGCTGACTCTTGCTTTACCGCTATTGAGAGATTTGAGACAAGCAAAAAAATCATGAGAATATCTGTTTCGCTTTCAGCAAATGCTACCAGATTCTATAATAATCTTTCTACGGAATTCCATTTTGAAGTATTTTCTCCTCATATAGATGATATGAATTCCTCAAATAATTGCTCCTTGGTTTGTAAAGTGACTGAAAATAGCACTCAAAAATCATATCTCATTTCTGGTGACACAGAGAATGACCGTTGGTCATCAATCCTTAAGTATTTCTCAATGAATATAGCCTCCGATGTTATTGCTGCTCCCCATCATGGTTCAAAGAATGGCACTTCTGAAAATCTCATGGCTAAAATAAACCCGAGAACTGTGTTAATTAGCGCGGGAGTAGATAATCAATATGGTCATCCTGACAAAGAAGCCATGAGTATTTATAATAGATTTGCTAAGGAAGTATTTAGGACAAATTATGATCAAGGTCAATCTCTAAATACAGTTATGACTAAAACAGAAATAAAAACCTATTTGTTTAAGATCGAGTAATCAAATTCATGCCCTAAGCGTTGGAAAAATTAAAAGTTTAATCCATCTCTACCATGGAAAAGTTAACCAGCAAGGTACCGACATTATTTTCTTATGCTGTTGAGCATGATAACGGAATTGCACCAAACCCATTTGATGGATATTGTACATTGGTTGTATGCAAATTTAGCCGGAATTGTCAACTATGCATTCTATTCTTTTAATTCAATCCAATGGATGATCTCATTCGTATCGCTTCATTTAACTGGTTAAAAGGTCAAGTGCAATTCCAGGGAGAAGTATTGCCGTGGACATTACTTGAGGAGGGTTTTATTTTTGAAGGCAAACAGATCCATCTGGTTGGACAATCCGGGATATGGAAGCCCAAGATCATGCAATACCCCCTCTCTATTACTACAAAATTTGAAGGACCTTATCCAGATAAATTGAACAAGGATGGTCTGATTGAATACAGGTATCGGGGAGATAATCCAAATTATTGGGATAACGTCGGACTTCGGGAAGTCATGAGATTGAAGAAACCATTAATCTACTTGTATGGAATTTCCAGAGGAAGATATTTTGTTTCCTTTCCGGTTTATATTGTTCATGATGACATTGCGAAACTGACATATACAGTTCAGGCAGATGAGATCGATGCACTCAATCCACGGTTGGGGGTTGAAGATACGACAGCCTTACATTACCGGAGGGCTTACACCACCACCAGCGTGAAGATTCGGTTACATCAACAATCCTTTCGAGAAAGAGTTTTACTTGCCTATAAGAATCAGTGTACGCTATGCCGTTTGAAACACCCCGAATTGTTGGATGCAGCACACATCATAGGAGATAACGAGGGGCTAGGAGATCCAATCGTTCAGAACGGACTTTCCCTTTGCAAGATTCATCATGCAGCTTTTGATAAAAATATTATCGGGATTAATCCTGACTACTTTGTTCATGTAAGAAACGATATCCTCGAGGAGACAGACGGGCCAATGCTCAAGTATGGACTCCAGTCTCTTGATAATGAAAAGATCATTCTTCCATATCACCGACGAGATTATCCGGACAAGGAGAGATTAGAGGCGAGATATCAGATATTTCGCAGAGCTTAGGATAATTTTTAATTCTTAAATTCCGGCAATCCTCCACCGACTTAACAGTTTTTCCTAGCCCTTTCTTTATTGTGTTAGTAATACTTGATGATGGTATTTTAAGTAAACCATGTTATGCAAATTGTTTGAAAAAAAAGAAGGGTCTCAGCTTTTAAGTTCTGAAACCCTTGTCATTCCCGTCTCCCCGGCAGGGCTCGAACCTGCGACCCATTGATTAAGAGTCAATTGCTCTACCAACTGAGCTACGGAGAGGATTGAGGGCTGCAAAGTTAGTAACTTTTGGAGGAATAAAAAGAGGGGGTAAGAAATTTTTTAACTTTGTATTTATTGTTAATAGGCAATAGGCAGCAGGCAATAGGCAATAGAAAGTAAAATGGGAGGATGACAATTATGATGGAGGGAGAGAAGAAAAAAATCGGGTCGTATCGGGATCTGGAGGTCTGGAAGAAAGGAGTTCGGTTCACGATTGAGATCTATGAGATTACTTCCAACTTCCCTGTCAGTGAACAATATGGACTGATAAACCAGTTAAGACGAGCCTCTGCCTCATTTCCGGCAAATATTGCAGAGGGTTATGGCCGGGAGAGCACAAAAAATTATATTCAGTTCCTTAGAACAGCAAGAGGGTCAATGAATGAGGTCGAAACTTTTCTTTATATTGCATATGGTCTAAAATACATAAATAAAGACTGTCTGGATACACTAACTCAAAAGTCAGCAGAACTCGGCAAAATGTTAACCGCTCTGATTAAAAAACTAAATCCCTAACTTTATCTTTTTTTTATGCTACTACCTATTCCCTATTGCCCACTTCCTATTGCCTATTGCCTATTGCCTATTGCCTATTGCCTATTGCCTAATCCACTATGAATAAAACCCCCAAAAAATCAGCCCTTCACGTCATGGAAGGGATCGAACAACCCCTGCAGATCAATACCGAACTGGTTGGGAAACTGCGATCGGGAAAAAAAAGAAACCTCCCGGTTCAGGATTATATTGATGGTATCCTATCGGGCAACAGAACGGTTTTAAGTAAAGCCATAACCCTGGTTGAAAGCGCCCTCCAGAAAGACCAGGAAAAAGCTCAGGAGATCATCGCAGCATGCCTGAAAAGCCTCCGGCCACTGCCCTGCTGTGACACCCTTGCCACAGAAAGTCTGGGAAAAGACCGGAATGCCCCCTCTGCATCCAGCATCCGGGTCGGTATTACCGGGGTTCCCGGCGTCGGAAAGAGCACGTTTATCGAAGCGCTGGGTACTTACCTTACCCAGCACGGGCATAAGATCGCCGTTCTTGCCATCGATCCCAGTAGCACCCGCACCAAAGGGAGCATTCTTGGAGACAAGACACGAATGGAAGAACTCTCGGTCGATCCGAATGCCTTCATCCGCCCCTCCCCTTCGGCCGGATCGCTCGGAGGTGTTGCCCGGAAAACCCGGGAAACCATCATCCTCTGCGAAGCTGCCGGATTTGATGTGATCTTTGTGGAGACCGTCGGGGTGGGACAATCCGAAACTGCCGTTCATTCCATGGTCGACTTCTTCCTTCTGCTCATGCTGGCCGGTGCCGGCGACGAACTCCAGGGAATCAAGCGCGGTATCATCGAACTGGCCGATGCCATCGTCATCAATAAAGCCGACGGCGACAACCTCGATAAGGCAAAGGTCGCCCGGGTTGAATATTCCAATGCCCTGCATCTCTTCCCTCCTTCCGGAAGCGGATGGACCCCCGTGACCGACATCTGTTCTTCCCGCACCAGGGATGGAATTGAAAGGATCTGGGAAACCATCATGACCCACCATGACCTGATACAGAAAAACGGATATATCCTGCAACGGAGGATGGAGCAAAATCTGCAGGTACTCGAAAACTGCATCGAGGAGGGATTAAGGAACCATTTCTTCGCCGAAAAAAATATCTCCCGGGCTATTTCAAGGTCACGGGCGGAGATCAGCAATGGATCTCTCAGTCCTTATACGGCAGCCCGGGAGCTGCTTGACCATTACTTCCGGAAGCTTCCGGATCATTGATCTTTAACCAGCGAATTCAATAAAGGCGCGATCTTTTCGAGGGAAAGGACATGATCGGCCGGCGTGGAGAGGAGCGCTGCCCGCGGCATGGATTTCACTTCGGCCGTCGCAGGATCCTCTACGATCGTCAACCCGCCAAGATCCCTGATCTTTTTTAATCCTTTGCTTCCGTCATTGTTAGCCCCGGTAAGGATGATGCCGATCAGGCCGTCGCGGTAAGCCTCTGCGGCCGTTTCAAAAAGCACATCGATGGAAGGCCGGGCATAGTTGATCCGTTCGTCGACCGTCAGCGTAAAGGTTTGATCCGGTTCAATAAGCAGGTGATAATTGGGCGGAGCAACATAAGCCATCCCTTTTACCGGCATCTCTTTTTCATCGGCTTCCTTGACGGGAATATTTTTAAGGTCGTTGAGGATATGAATGAGATAATTTTCGGCATCGGGGCTTAAATGCTGAACCATGATCACCGGAATTCCGAACTTCGGTTCAAGTCCGCTGAAAATCACCTTCAGGGCATTCAATCCTCCGGCAGATGATCCGATGACGACCGCTTTGTACCTCCTGGTTTTCGACATTTCCTGCCGGCTATTATGAATATTTTTTGATATAGATCTTCTCTTTCCCGGTCAGGGTGTCGAAATGACCATGATGTTCCGAAAATTGAATACTTTCCTTCGACCCCAAACATAAAATCCCTCCCGCCGGCAAGGTATCGATGAAAAGCCGGATCACCCTGTCCTGGAGACGACGGTTAAAATAGATCAGGACATTCCGGCATATGACCAGGTTGACTTCGGCGAAGACACTGTCGGTAACCAGATTATGAGTGGCAAAGACGATGTTTTTTTTGAGTGACTCCAACATTTTAACCGATCTGTCATGGATTGAATAGTAATCGGATAAAGCTCTTTTTCCTCCCGACTTCTGGTAGTTTGCTGCGAATTCCTTTACGCGATCAACCGGATAAAGCGCGTCCTTCGCCTGTTTTATGATGACCGGATTGAAGTCGGTCGCGTAAATCTGCGTCCGGTCATAAAGTCTCTCTTCTTTGAGAATAATGGCCATGGAGTACACCTCCTCCCCGCTCGAACATCCGGCATGCCAGATTTTAATATAGGGGAATGTTCGCAGAACGGGAATAACTTCGTCGCGGATCGCTTTGTAAAAGGATGGATCACGGTACATCTCCGTGACCGTGATGGAGAGATCCATGAGCACCTGGTCGGCAAATTTTGGATTATATAACACCTCGTGGATCATTTCAGCAATGCTTTTCAGACCGGATTGACTGAATCGGTTGAAAATTCTCCGTTTGATGTGGGCATGGGAATAGTCGCTGAAGTCGTACCCGTACTTTTCATAGATGGCTCTGACCACTAACCGTACCTCGAGATCTTCGTTCTCAAGCAGCTCTTCCTGTTTCTTTTTCATCGGTGTTCCTTTGATCCACTGACCTGACCATTAAAACCCGGCCTCAGACTTTTTCCTCTTCTCCTTTTTTCTGATCATGACGTTCCGGATGTTGGAAGCAATAATACTGACTGCCAGTATTGATGCAATGATATAAAGCGAGATCCTTGTGTCGATTTTCAGGACTTCCTGGCCCAGCATCTTTAAACCGATAAAAGTCAGTAAGACCGCCAGTCCCATCTTCAGGTAATAAAAGCGATCCATGACATTCATCACGAGGAAGAAGAGCGATCGCAGTCCAAGGATCGCAAAGATGTTGGAAAAGAATACGATGTAGGGATCCTGGGTTATTGAAAAGACGGCCGGAACCGAATCGATGGCAAACAATACATCCGTGAACTCGATGACCAAAAGTACAATGAACAGGGGGGTAATATATAGCTTGCGGTTTTGTCTGATCCAGAATTTTTCTCCATGGTCCTCATGCGTCACTTTGAAAAAACGGGAGATCAGCTTTACCACCGGATGGTTCTCGGTATCGATATGGTCTTCTTTCTCTGCATAAAAAAATTCATAGGCCATCTTTGCCCCGATAATGACCAGCATGCCCCCGAAGATATAAAGAAACCAGGCAAAACGGTGAATGAGAGCGCCGGCTCCGAATATGAATATGAAGCGCATGATGATAGCCCCGAGGATCCCCCAGAAAAGAACTCTCTTGAAATATTTCGGATTGATCTTGAAGGAATAGAAGATCAGGATCATAACAAAGATGTTATCGACAGAGAGCGAATATTCGATGAGATACCCGGTAAGGTATTCGAGCGAAAGGTTGTGATTATAAACCTTTAATGCCTCCTGAAGACCCATCCCTTCAATATTGACGGGATGACGATAAGAGATGATCCTGATCCTGAGCTCTTCCAGGGTATCGGTTCCGTGGATCCAGTTCCCGTGAAACCGGATCAGGTAATAGAATGCAATGGAAATTCCAACCCATATGAGGGTCCAGGTGAGCGCTTCCTTAAAAGAGAGCACATGGCTTTTTTTTTGAAACAGACCAAGGTCTGTCACCAGCAATATTATAATAAAGATCAGGAAAGAAGAAAAAAAGATGATTTCACTGGGATTTGTCATCATAATTCCACCATCAGGCAGGTTAAGCCATCAAAATTAATAAAATTTCTTACTTTTGCCAGTATTGATAATCTCACAAACACTACTGCTATGAATGAATTCCTATCTCTGAATCCAAATCCGCTGATCCGTTTTCTGGATAAACCTTCCGATGCTTTTACCAGGGCCGACCTGATCAGGTTCGTTGAAGCAAATAATATCCGGTTGGTGAATTTCAGGTATGCCGGAGCAGATGGTCGTCTCAAAACGTTGAATTTCATTATTAAAAACCGCAAACACCTGGAGAATATCCTTAGTGCAGGAGAACGGGTGGATGGGTCCAGTCTCTTCCCGCATTATGTTGAAGCCGGCTCTTCCGACCTTTATGTTATTCCCCGCTACCGGACTGCTTTTGTCAATCCATTCTCCGACATCCCGGCTCTTGATATCCTCTGCTCCTACTATGACAAGGACGGATTACCCTTTGCTAATTCGCCCGAGTATATCCTCAGAAAATCGCACGAGGTATTGCAATCAAGGACAGGCCATTCTTTTGAAGTGATGGGCGAACTCGAATATTACGTGATCAGTCCGAAAGATAATTTATTCGAAGCTGCCGACCAGCGCGGATATCATGAGTCATCGCCATTCTGCAAATGGGAAAAATTACGCACCGAAGCCATGCAGGCTATTGCGAATTGCGGAGGATTTATTAAATACGGACATTCCGAAGTAGGTAATTTCACCCAGGGTGAATACGCTTATGAACAGAATGAGATCGAATTTACCCCGGTCAACCTGGAAAGCGCAGCGGAACAACTTTTAATCGCCAAATGGATCCTGCGGTCACTTGCTCAGAAATATGGGGTGACGATCACCTTTGCTCCAAAGATCACAACCGGGAAAGCCGGAAGCGGGATGCATATCCATACCCGCCTGATGAAGAAGGGCGAGAGCATCATGATGAAGGATGGAAAGCTCTCGGATGCCGCCCGTAAAGCCATTGCAGGATACCTTGATCTGTCGCAGTCGCTGACTGCCTTCGGAAATATGATCCCCACCTCTTATTTTCGCCTTGTTCCTCATCAGGAAGCTCCGACGAATATCTGCTGGGGCGACCGGAACCGTTCCGTACTGGTACGGGTACCCCTTGGCTGGGGAAGCAAACATGCCATGATCACCGACGCCAATCCGGGAGAGAAAGAGACGGAAAAAGGGTTTGGCAGCCGTCAGACCGTTGAATTCCGTTGCCCCGACGGTTCCGCTGATGTTTATCTTTTACTTGCAGGACTTACGGTGGCAGCACGTCACGGGCTGGAGATGAAAAACGCATTGGCCTATGCGGAAAAAACTTATGTCGATGTCAATATTTTTGATGAAAAGTATAAAAACCGCTTAGCCCATCTGAGCCAGCTTCCATGCTCCTGCTGGGAATCGGCCGATTGTCTGGAGAAAAACCGCTCCGCATATGAGAAGTATAATGTCTTCCCAACTCAGATCATCGATGGAATTATTAAACATCTGAAGAGTTTTAATGATGCTGACCTTCGTGATTCGATCAAAAACAACAGGAAAGAGATCATGCGACTCGTGACGGCCTATATGCACTGCGGTTAGTTTATCACCCGATCATTGTCCTGAGAATTCTTTCTTATAAATTGATAGTTAAATAGCTAACCCTTTTTTAACAATCCAGAAAGGTCGTTTTGTCGGATTTTACAGCTTTCTTCTGTCAGTTTGTCTTATTTTTTCATTCACCTGCAACTGGTATAAATATTGACCGGTATTGATCAAAACATTAAGTCTAACAAAAAAGAAAGGAGTATTGACCTATGACACTTATCAGATGGCAACACAGAAATCCTATATCCGATATGATGACAAACTTTTTTGATCATGATCTGGGTGATTTTTTCGGAAAGCGTTTCACAGATCCGGCCGCAAATATTATCGAAAGCGTTGATTCATTCCAGCTTGAGATTGCTGCCCCGGGACTTGTAAAAGATGATTTCAAGATCAATCTGGAAAACAACATCCTTACTATCTCCGCTGAAATCGAAGACGAAAAACGCGAAGAAGGAAAGAATTACTCCAGAAAAGAATTTTACTATGGCTCATTCAGCCGGTCTTTTACACTTCCGAAGACCATCGATCTTGACAAGATCAAAGCCGACTATGATAACGGCATTTTAAAGGTGGCTCTTCCGAAAAAAGAAGAAGCAAAAGTCGAGATGAAGAAAGAGATCAAGATTACATAAATCATACCGAAACAGGAAATGTGAAGGGGGTGGCTCAAAAGGCCGCCCTTTTTTTATTTTGACACACCTGTTTTCAAATTAAAGTAATATAAAACCGGTTTGATCTTCAGATTATCTTTATTTTTGGATTTTCAAGATATTCTCCTGAATGCTTTTCAACACCCTTCTTTTCCTTTATCTATTTCTCCCGATATGTCTGTTTTTCGTTACGATTGCCAGGAAGGATATGAAGAACGCATTCCTGCTCTTTGCCAGTTTTATTTTCTACGCCTGGGGAGGGGTTTCCTATGTCGCCATTCTGGCGGGTTCCACCTTAGCCAATTACTTTATCGGGCTGGCTCTTGGTAACGCTTCGAAAAAGGGGGTCCGAAAGGCATGGTTCATAACCGGGATCCTGGTTAACGTGGTTCCCCTTCTGGTTTTCAAGTACACCGGCTTCTTCATCGAAAATCTCAACGTACTGACCTGCTTTTTCGGACTGAGTCCGCTGACGGTGCAGGAGATAGTACTTCCCCTTGGGATCTCTTTTTATTCCTTTAAAGCCGTGACTTACCTGGTAAGTCTCCGTCGCGGGGAGGTTCCCGTCCAGCGTAACTATATCGACCTGGCATTGTATATTGCCTTTTTCCCATCGGTGCTTTCCGGGCCTATCGACCCCTACCGGACATTCTTCCCGCAATTGAGGGAACGCCGGTTGACCGTTGAAGGTTTTACCTCCGGGATCCGCAGGTTTGCACTCGGGCTCGGGAAAAAAATGTTTATAGCCAATACCCTCGCGGTAGTGGCCGACCAGGTATTCGACAGTCCCCATGCCATCCTCTCCACCCCTCTTGCATGGCTCGGATTGATTTGTTTTGGATTGCAGATCTATTACGACTTCTCCGGTTACACCGACATGGCTATCGGGTTGGGGCAGATGTTCGGATTCCGTCTTTCGGAAAACTTTAACTTCCCCTACATCGCTCAATCTGTCAAGGATTTCTGGCGACGCTGGCACCTTACGCTTTCCGGTTGGCTTCGCGATTACATCTTCCTTCCGATTGCCTATTCCCTGTCGCGGAAGATGAAAAAGGAACGCTATCTTTCGGTGCGGAGCGATCAGCTGATCTACTTTATGGCTACCACGGTAACCTTCTTTGTGTGCGGTTTCTGGCACGGTGCCGCCTGGAATTTTATCGTATGGGGTCTCCTGCACGGACTGATGCTGATCATCGAACAATTCGGGCTACGAATGATCCTGAAAAAGCTTTTCCCCCCGCTTCGAACCCTCTATACCCTTTTCTTCGTAATGCTTGCCTGGGTCTTCTTCCGCACATCAACCCTGGCTGACGCCTTTTCCTTTATAGGTATTCTCTTCGGCGGCGGGGCAGAAGCTTCCTGGAACAAACTCTCCGTCCTCCTGAGTCCCGGTTTCATCACAGTACTGGTAATCGCCCTGTCTGGTTCCACCCGGATTTTTGCACGAATCATTGAATGGCTCCCGCAAGCGGCCGGACATTTACCCCGGCCTGCAAGGTTTGCCGCCATTAACCTCCGGGAGATCGTTTCCATACTTGCAGTAATATTCATCCTGTCGGCCGCCACCCTCTTTATCGTTGCAGGTACGAACTACAGCTTCATCTATTTTAAATTCTGATTATGGAACGGACCCGTCATATCTATGCGATAATCCAGACCGTACTGTTCCTGATGATCATCTCCGTGGTCATCGTCAACAACACCTTCCCCTTCTATATTCCACCGAAGATCCTGAAAATGGAAAAGCGGATGATTGCCCCAAAACCAGTACCCGATTTGAGTTTTCTGGATCCTTACCCGAAAAACTATACCCGCTTTTTCGAGGACCGTTTCCCCTTCCGTACCGACCTGATCAGATTCTACGCCGGGGAAATCGGGTTGGGGTTCTTCCGCCAGTCTCCCTACCCCAACCTCGTATCCATCGGAAAGAATGGCTATTTCTTCTTTATGAAAGAGAAACCATTTTACGATGGATCATTCCCGATGAAAGAAGAAAATATAAAACGGGCAGTCGCTGAAATCCACACCCGTGCTCTTTTCTTCCACAAGCTGGGGATTCCCTTTTATCTTGCCATCCCTCCGATGAAACAGGATATCTATTCGGAGTTTCTTCCGTACAATTATATTCGAGTCAAAGGTTCTACTCCTACGGAGAAGATCATCGCACAGGTAAGGAATGACTCCCTGATCCGCTTTATAGACCTTAAATCCGCGCTGCTGAAAGCAAAAGGGGCGGGCAAAATTTATTATAAAACCGACAACCACTGGAATTACCGTGGCGGTTACTACGGTTACCGTACCATCCTGGAACGGATGAAACAGGATTTTCCTGCGCTCCTAATCCTCGATACTGCCGACTTCACCCTGAAAGATACGGTTGTCGCGGGAAAAAACCTCGCTGAGATCATGAATATCAAGGACTATACACAGGAAGTTGACGCAATTCCACACCTAAAGCTCAAAAGATCGGTAAAAGGAAAGCTGCGAGGATATAAAGCCCGTCCGGGTTTTTCTTATCCCTCTGAGTTTGAGATCGTCCGAGAGGTACATGATCCGTCTTTACCAAAAATCGTGATAGTACGGGATTCCTATTTCTACGGTCTGATGCCCTATATTGTTGAGAATTTCAGAACCACCCTGGTCCTTTATGATACCCGCCGGTACGACACCTTTGAAGAAATCATGAAGAAGGAGAAACCCGATCTGGTCCTGTACGTGATCTATGAGCCGCAGCTTCAGTATCTGGCAGGATTCCATTAATAATATGGTTTAAGAAATTAAATTATTCACTCCCCGGTAAACCGGTTTTCCAAAAACCAGCAGAATATAAACCGATACACGGTGATCCAACCATCATGAATGGTTCTTTATTTGTCATTTTGCCTATTGCCTACTGCCCATTGCCTATTGCCCATTGCCTACTGCCTACTGCCTATTGCCTACCCCGCAAACCATGAAGAGAGGAGACTGGGTTCCAAGACCCCTTTCCCCGATCAGGAACCTCTGACCACTGAACATATCAGAACAGATGGCGAAAGGGAAGCAGAAACCATTCGAAAAATTTTTCGATCAATGGCCTGTTCTCCCAGCGACTATAATCAAATGGTTCTGAATTACGGATGGTTTCATTGATATGTTCCTTCAGTTGACGGAGGATCTCGGGTTCGCTGCCGATAAGCGCAACTTCATACTGATACCTGAAACTGCGATAATCAAAGTTTGCCGAGGATATAGAGAAAATACTTTCATCGATCAACAGGAGCTTGGCATGCAGGTTATACGGGCCGTAGAAGAGGAGCTTAAGGTTGTTTTTAAAAAGCATTCCCAGGTATTTATTCCGGAGCACATCGATCATCCTTACATCGGAATGGCGTGGCATGATGATCCTGACATCCACCCCGCGCCTGCCGGCGTCCATCAGGGCCTTTCGAAGCACAAATCCCGGCAGGAAATAGGGTGTCTCCACAACGACTGAACTCCTGGCATCACGAATCATTTTGGTGTACCGTTTTTTCAGACGCTGAAAAGACATAGACGGAACATCGCGCAATATTTCGAAATTCTCATATTTGATCGACCGGGTCAGGGTCGCTTTCTTTCCGATGATATAGGGATTGAATGCATCGAAATTTTCCAGGAAAACTTTTTTCAGGGAGAGCGCCAATTCACCTTCCGTGCGGAGGCAAAGTTCCCTCCAGTTAAGGTTGTACCCGGTGATATTGGCCGAACCGACATAACTGATCCGTTCATCGATTACCATGATCTTGCGGTGGTCTCTCCGGTGTCCCCGGGTGAAAATATCGGTATTGATCTTGATCTTTTCAAAGAATTTTACTTCTCCTCCCTGATTGATCAACTCGGTAAAAAAGGTTTCGGAAATCGGACCTTTCCCCCAGGAATCGATCAGGATCTTTACTTTCACTCCCTGCCGGGCTTTGCGCGTAAGGGCATCACGGAACCGGATCCCGATATGGTCGTTGGCGAACTTATAGGTTTCCAGAAAAATATAATTTCGTGCCTGGGTAATATCACCAAGCATGAGATTGTATAATTTCAGGGTGTCGTCAATGACAAGGAATTCCATAAAAATGTTATATCGGGTAAAAAGAATAATTAATCATAACAAAAATATAAAAGGTTTCAACCTCTTCTGCAAAATAACGAAGATTTAGGTAAAAATTGTGAAGATTAGGATCTGATCCGGTTCAACATACTTTATTACCTTTGTTTAAAAATATCAGATTATGATTAAATCCATGACCGGGTATGGAAAGACTTGCGTGGAGATCACCGGACGTAAGCTTACTATTGAGATCAAAACACTAAACAGTAAACAATTCGACCTGAATCTGAAAACCCCGGGCTATTTTCGCGATAAAGAGTTGGAGGTCAGAAACCTTCTGATGCAACGACTCGAACGCGGCAAGATTGATTTCTACATTACCACCGAAGTGACCGGCGAAATGATGAACTTCTCAATAAACCATGATCTTGTTAAAAAATATTATACAGAGATCAAAAGTATCGGGGAAGAGTTAAACGATTCAAGCCAGGATAGCCTGTTCCCCCTGATATTTCGAATGCCCGATGTGATGCAAAACAGTCGCGATGAAATAACAGACGCCGACTGGAACCTGCTTTCGGAGGGTATCTCCGCCACGATCTCAGTGGTTGATGATTTCCGTCTGCATGAAGGACAGGTTCTGGAATCCGATTTCCGGAACCGCGTCGAAATCATCCTGAACCTGCTGAAGAAGATTGAACCTTTTGAGAAAAAACGGTTGACGGATATCCGGGAGAGGATGTACCGCGATTTTGCTTCACTTGCAACAGCCGATCTGAATGGCTCTGCCCCCGACAAGAACCGTTTTGAACAGGAAGTGATCTATTACCTGGAAAAGCTTGATTTCACAGAAGAAAAAGTCAGACTGAAAAAGCATTGTGCGTACTTTCTTGATACCCTTGAAGATCCCAATTCCCAGGGGAAGAAGCTTGGATTCATCACCCAGGAGATGGGCCGGGAGATAAATACCCTCGGGTCGAAGGCAGCCCACGCCGGCATTCAGCATATCGTGGTCCAGATGAAAGACGAATTGGAAAAGATCAGGGAGCAACTCGGGAATATTCTGTAAGGTTAACAGAAAAAAATAATTTTCACGGGAGACAGAGAAAATACGAACCGGTAAAGTATTGATATGCAGGAAAAAGCCATCATCATCTCAGCCCCTTCGGGAGCAGGCAAGACCAGTATTGTGAAACGACTTCTTTTAAAGTTTTCCGTTCTTTCATTTTCCGTTTCGGCTTGCAGCCGTCTGCCCCGGGATGGGGAAACCGACGGAAAGGATTATTATTTTCTTACTCCCGATGAATTCCGAAAAAAGATCGAAGCCTGTGAATTCCTGGAATGGGAAGAGGTTTACCCTGGTAATTATTATGGCACCATGCGATCAGAGGTACGCAGGATCTGGTCATCGGGTAAAATTCCAATCTTTGATGTGGATGTTAAAGGCGGATTAACCCTGAAGAGATACTTTAAAAGCAGCGGACTTTCCATCTTTATTCAGCCCCCCTCCATCGAAAGTCTGGTAGAGCGGCTTGAGATCCGTGGGACTGAAGATCCTGAGAGCCTGAAAAAACGGATTGGAAAAGCCGGATATGAGATGACCTTTGCGAATAAATTCGACGCCATCATTGTAAACGAGGAACTGACAAAAGCAACCGATTCCGTAGCCTGCCTGTTAGAGAAATTCCTGAAATGACAAAAAAAGTCAAAACCGGTCTTTTCTTCGGATCCTTCAATCCCATCCACAACGGCCATCTTATGATTGCCGGTTATATGGCTGAATATACTGATCTCGACCAGGTATGGTTTGTCGTCTCTCCCCAAAACCCGCTGAAAGAAAAAAACACACTCCTTGCAGATCATCACCGGCTTGCCTTGGTAAACCTAGCCATTGAAGATGATCTGAGATTCAAATCATGCAATATCGAATTCAAGCTTCCAAAACCCTCCTTTACCATTGATACCATGACGTATCTTACCGAAAAGTATCCTTCAAAAGAATTCGTTTTGATTGCCGGTTCCGATATCTTCCCGACTTTTCATAAATGGAAAAACCATACGGAGCTGATAAAACAATATACTTTCCTGATTTATCCCCGACCCGGATCCCCCGAATCGGAGTTAAGCGCCGATTCCTCTTTTCATCTCGTTGATGCACCCCGGATCATGATCTCTTCTTCCTTTATCCGTGAAGGAATAAAACAAGGGAAAGACATGCGGTATTTCCTCCCCGGTAAGGTTTGGGAGTACATCCTGGAAATGCATTTTTACCGGTAAACACCGGGGGATTATAATGATTTATCGTAAGCTTACTCTCCTGCGGATCATTCTCTACAAGACCTTTTTGGCAAAGTCTCTGATGCTTCCGAGTGTCTCTTCCGGCGCTTCAATATATCCCATATGTGCGCAATCCCTCAGGATCAGAACTTCAGAATGAGAAGGCATGGTGATCATTTCCCAGAGTTTTGAAATGGGGGCTTTCGGATCTTTCAACCCGAGGATGAAGAGGACCGGCAGGGGTGTCGTCATAAGGAGTTCGACCTGGTCGTGACGAACTTTCATCCCTTCAAGGGCCGCAATGACTCCTTCTTTCGTCATTTTCGAAGCTTGTTTCACCAGTTTCTCGATTGGGCCGGCGAATTTTTCACGCGACTCCAAGGCAAAAAGCTGTGGTATGAACTGGGAAATAAAACTGAATTTATCCTCATGAACAATATGAATGGTTTTGTTCCTGTTTTCCTGTTCTTCAGAAGAATCGGCAAAACAATGGGAATGGAACAGGCAGAATCCCCTGAGCATTTCCGGGTATTTGCCGGCAAAGGCCAGGGTTACATATCCTCCCATGGAATGTCCGGTCATGAGACATTTCTTTACCGCCAGCTTTTTCAGCAGTGCGTGAACCACTTCAGCCTGAAGATCCATATCGTGACATCCATCTATATTTTCACTCTTGCCATGACCTGGCAGATCGATACAGATGACCCGGTATTTTTTGGAAAGCTTTTCCGAAAAATCTTTCCAGATCCTGGATGATTCTGTAAAACCGTGGAGGAAAACAATGCTCTTTCCCTTCCCTTTATCGGTAAAAAAAATGTTTTTTTTCTGAAATTTAAATGCTTTCATAAATGCTGTTTGTTAGAACCTTATAACGGTTGGATGGAATCTTTCATGATCTCTTCGATCTCCCGTATCGTCTTGGGAATCGGTTTCCCAAGCACCCGTGATCCGGTTTCAGTGACCAGGACGTTGTCTTCGATCCGGATTCCGCCAAAATCCCTGTAAGTCTCAACCACGTCGTAATTGATGAATTCAGCAAGTTTATTTTCCGATTTCCAAATATCAATTAATTCGGGGATGAAATAGATTCCGGGCTCAATCGTCATCACAAATCCCTGTTGCAGTTTCCGTCCAAACCGGAGAGAAGCCAGTCCGAATTCTTTGCTTCGTTGAACTTCTTCGTCGTAGCCGACAAGATTTTCTCCCATCCCTTCGAGATCATGAACGTCGAGACCCATAGGATGACCCAGGCCATGAGGGAAGAAAAGCGTATGAGCGCCTTGAGCTGCTGCTTTACCGGGATCTCCTTTCATGATCCCAAGGACGGTAAGCCCCCTGGCAATTTCAGTTGCTGCCAGCATATGAATATCCCTGAATGGCATACCGGGTCTGACCGCTTTAATAGCGGCAAGATTTGCATCGAGAACCACCTGGTAGATCCCTTTCTGACGCGAATTGAATTTGCCTCCTACCGGAACGGTTCGGGTGATATCGCTGGAATAGTGCAATCTGCCTTCACATCCTGCATCAACTACAAGCATCCGGCCTTCCGTGAGCGTATTCCCATGATAATGGTTATGCAATGTCTGACCATTGACGGACAGGATCACCGGAAAAGAGACCATCCCGTCTTTACTCAAGGCAATCCCTTCTATCCTGCCCGAGATCTCGTGCTCTATAACCCCGGGCCGGGCCATTCTCATGGCTGTAGTATGCATGAGGTACGCGACATCGATCATCTTTTCGATCTCCCCGACTTCCAGATCGCTTTTTACCATCCGTAATTTGATGACTCCTTTGATCAGATCGACCGAGGCCTTTGCCATGATCTCTGCATTTGGTATCCCGGTCAGCGTTGTCAGCTGTATGAAGGTCTCTCCACGGTAGGGAGGAACATAATGAATGGTTCTGCCCTTCTTTCCGGCAAGATGAAGCATCTCCGCCAGGTCTTTCATGGGAGCCGTTTCGGAGACTCCCACCATGGCTCCCTGTTCCCTGATGGTGGGCTGCTTCCCCATCCAGATGATGTCATTGATATCAATGTCATCTCCGAAGATATAGTCCTGACCTTCATCCAGGTCGATCACTCCTGCCAGGTTGGGATGGTCGAGCCCAAAGAAATAGGAAAAACAACTATCCTGGCGGAAAGAGTAAGTATTTGAAGGGTAATTGAATGAAACTTCCTGGTTGCCTAAGAAAAGTACAATTCCGGAAGAGATCTCATTGCGCAATTTTTTCCGGCGGGTTTTGTAAATATTCGTTGAGAACATAATTTAGATTGATTTTGAATTGTAAAAAAAAACGGTAATTTCTATGGACTTGAAAATTTTTCGTTCTAATTTTGAAAAACTGAACAAATATATTAAAAGCTTTTTATGAATCCCTCATTCTTACGTATTTCTTCCATTACGAAAAAAATCTGGATGGCTTATCTGGGTTTGTTCCTGATGGTCTTCCTGGTAGTTCACCTGGGCATCAATTTATGTCTTCTCCGTGATGACGGGGGAAAATGGTTCACCGATGCGGCCCATTTTATGGGGACGAATTATGTTGTAAAAGTCTTTGAGGTAGTGCTGTTTGCGGGCTTGATTATCCATATCCTGCTGGGAATTATCCTGCAGATAAAAAACTGGTTATCCCGGCCGGTTCGGTACAAGATGAAAAACAGATCAGATACTCCGTTCCTGTCAAAATACATGATCTATACCGGAGTCGTTGTTCTGATCTTTCTGATCATTCATTTCATGAACTTCTATTTTATCAAACTCGGATGGGTCCAGAACCCGTTACTCCCACAGGGAGCACCGGGCACCAATGCCGAACCGGATTTCTATCATATCGCCAGGGCTCTATTTGCAAATCCTTATTATTCCGTCCTGTATATTATCCTCCTGATCGTATTGGCCTTCCATTTGAATCATGCCTTTCAGTCGGCATTTCAAACACTGGGCCTGGATCATATGAAATATACTCCCGCGATCAGGATCTTCGGAATGTTATATTCCATCCTTATTCCATTAGGCTTTATCATCATTCCAATTTACTTTTTACTTATTATCGGTTAGGCATCATGGCTGAATTACAAGCAAAAATTCCCGCAGGTCCGCTTTCGCAAAAGTGGAGCAACTATAAAGACCATCAGAACCTTGTCAATCCAAACAACAAGCGAAAGCTTGATGTCATTGTCGTCGGTACCGGCCTGGCCGGAGCCTCAGCCGCGGCATCGCTGGGGGAGATGGGATTTAATGTTAAGATTTTCTGTTACCAGGACAGTCCCCGCAGGGCACACAGCATTGCAGCCCAGGGCGGGATCAATGCCGCCAAGAATTATCCCAACGACGGTGACAGTATTTACCGGTTATTTTACGATACCATTAAAGGCGGTGATTACAGGGCCAGGGAAGCTAATGTTTACCGCCTCGCCGAGGTCAGTAATGCCATCATCGACCAATGTGTAGCACAGGGGGTCCCTTTTGCAAGGGAATACGGAGGATCGCTTGAAAACCGCTCCTTTGGGGGAGCCCAGGTATCCAGAACATTTTTTGCACGGGGTCAGACCGGCCAACAGCTTCTTCTCGGAGCTTACGGGGCGCTCAGCCGTCAAATCAAACTCGGAACGGTTAAATTGTTCAACCGTCATGAAATGATGGATGTCGTTATCATCGATGGGAAAGCCCGGGGGATCATTGCCCGCGATCTGATAACCGGAAAGCTGGAACGTCATTTTGGTCATGCGGTTGTCATAGCCACCGGAGGTTACGGGAATGTATTCTATCTGTCGACCAACGCCATGGGTTCAAATGCCAGTGCGATTTGGCAGATATTCAAAAAGGGCGCTTATTTTGCCAATCCATGCTTTACCCAGATCCATCCGACTTGTATTCCGGTTCACGGCGACTATCAGTCGAAGCTTACGCTGATGAGTGAAAGTCTGCGTAATGATGGCCGTATCTGGGTCCCAAAGAAGAAAGAGGATGCCGAAGCACATCGACATGGGAAACTGAAGGCAAATGATATTCCTGAGGAGGATCGCGATTACTTCCTCGAACGCCGTTATCCGGCTTTCGGAAATCTGGTTCCCCGCGACGTAGCTTCGAGGGCGTCGAAGGAACGCTGTGATGCCGGTTATGGAGTAGGAGAAACCGGGTTGGCTGTTTTTCTTGATTTTAAAGAATCTATCGGGCGGCTGGGGAAACATGTCATCCAGGAACGCTATGGCAATCTCTTTCAGATGTACGAAAAGATCGTTGACGAAAATCCCTATGAAAACCCGATGATGATCTACCCGGCAGTCCATTATACCATGGGAGGAACATGGGTGGATTATGAATTGATGTCGACGGTTACGGGACTGTTCGTGGCCGGTGAAGCGAATTTTTCCGATCACGGCGCGAACCGTTTGGGAGCATCGGCGCTGATGCAGGGACTGGCAGATGGATATTTCGTCCTGCCATATACCTTGCAGAATTACCTTTCGGGAGAGATCAAAGTTGCCAGGATCTCTACCGACAAACCCGAATTCGTGGAAGCAGAAAAGAATATTCAGCTCCGACTGGAAAAACTGATGTCAGTTAAAGGACATTATTCCGTTGACCATTTTCATAAGGAGCTTGGAAAGATCATGTGGGAAAATGTCGGAATGGGCAGGAATGCAGAACGGTTACAAAAAGCTATCGGACTTATTCGCAAGCTGAGAGAAGAGTTCTGGAAAGAAGTGAAGATACCGGGTTCTTTGAACGGATTGAATATTGAACTGGAAAAAGCCAACCGGGTTGCCGACTTCCTGGAGCTTGGTGAATTGATAGCCGCAGATGCTCTTCACCGGAATGAAAGTTGCGGAGGTCATTTCCGTGAAGAATACCAGACAAACGAAGGGGAATGCCTGCGCAACGACCAGGAATACAGATATGTCGCAGCATGGGAATACAAAGGGGAAGGGAATTTTGAGCTGCATAAGGAACCCCTTATCTATGAAGGGATAGAACTAAAACAAAGAGTATATAAATAATTAAGGTTCAGGGATTAAGAATCGAGCCGGGGTGACTTTTTCCATCGGCTTCCTGACTTGGTGACACAAAATAACAGTTATGGATCTAACGCTGAAAATCTGGCGTCAGCAGAACGCAAAAACAAAGGGAAAATTCGTCGTTTACAGGGTCGAAAAGATATCGCCAAACTGCTCTTTTCTTGAGATGCTCGATATTCTCAATGAGCAGTTGATCGGGAAAAACGAAGAACCAGTTGTATTCGATCATGATTGCCGCGAAGGAATTTGCGGGATGTGCAGCCTTTACATCAACGGACGCCCTCATGGTCCGGATGATGCAGTGACCGTTTGCCAGCTTCACATGCGAAAATTCAAAGATGGCGACACGATCATTGTTGAACCTTGGCGCGCCAAGCCTTTTCCGGTCATCCGCGACCTTATGGTCGATCGTTCAGCATTCGACAAGATCATTCAGGAAGGGGGATATATCTCCGTAAACACCGGCGGAGCCGCAGAAGCGAATAGTATTCTCGTCCCCAGGGTCAATGCGGAATTGTCGATGGATGCTGCCGCATGTATTGGATGCGGAGCCTGCGTCGCTGCCTGTAAAAATGCTTCCGCCATGCTGTTTGTTTCCTCGAAGATCTCCCAGTTTGCCCTTCTTCCACAGGGAAAGACCGAAGCAAAACAACGGGTACTGAAGATGGTTAAAAAAATGGATGAACTTGGATTCGGGAACTGCACCAATACATACGCCTGTGAAGCAGAATGCCCGAAACTTATCTCCCGTTCAAATATTGCCCGGATGAACCGGGAGTTCTTTTGTGCAAAGATTTCCTGACCGGGAGGGAAATCCCTCTGATCTTCAGATCGTCAAATCGCAATTACTAAAAAATCACTCCGGATATTCTTATCAGATATAAAAGGATAATTTTGCATTGATTCTTTGAAATTGCTCAGGTTTTTAATGAAAGGTTTATGCGTTTTAGTGACATTCCGGGACAGGAGGCGATAAAACAGAAGCTGATCGGAACGGTAATTGATCAGCGTGTCAGTCATGCCCAGTTATTTTTCGGACCGGAGGATTCGGGAAAGCTGGCGCTGGCTATTGCCTATGCCCAGTTTATAAATTGCACTTCCCGTCTCCCACACCCTCTGTCCAGACCGGGGTTGGAGGTTCCTGATTCCTGCGGAACGTGTCCTTCCTGCATAAAATATCAGAAATTAATCCATCCCGATCTTCATTTCATCTATCCGGTTTCCACGACAAAGAAGATTTCGAAAAAACCAAAAAGCAGGGATTTCATTGAAGAGTGGCGCAAATTCCTGATTGAAAATAATTATTCCGTCACCCTGCAGGAATGGTATAAGGCGATTGAAATTGAAAATAAACAAGGGATCATCAATGTTGAGGATTGTAATGAAATAATTAACACGCTCGCGTACAAGAGTTATGAATCGGAGTACAAGGTCATGATCATCTGGATGGTGGAAAAGCTTTTTTATGCCGCTGCTCCAAAGATCCTGAAGATACTCGAAGAACCACCGGAAAAGACACTTTTTCTACTGATCTCCGACAACCCGGACCAGATCATCAAAACCATTCTTTCCAGAACATTAATGATAAAAATTCCCCGGGGTAAAAAACAGAACTTAGAAGAAAATGAAGACGATCAGAATTATTTCGAACTTTTCTGTGATTGGATGCGCAACTGTTACGCGGGTAAAATCAGTGAGCTGATCTCTTTTTCCTCTGAAATCAGCAGGAGTGGACGGGAGAAACAAAAAAGATTCCTGGTCTATGGGCTAAAGATCATCGCCATGTGTGCGGCATTGAATTATCGCAACGATGCCGGTTCAGGACAAAATGATGAAAAATCGGTTTTTATCAGGAAGTTCTCTCCCTTTATTAATTCCTCGAACCTGGCCGAATTCAATGATCTTTTTAATAATGCGATCTATCATACTGAACGTAACGCCCATTCTCCCACTTTGTTCCTCGACCTCTCACTTAAAATTGTTCCCCTGTTCAAACCTAATTTCTTACCTTTGTGAAGATTTTTGATGAATATGGAGAATTTAGAAGGGATTCCCGTTCCACCGGCTGAAAATAACCCACAGGAAACCAAACCTGAAAAACCGGAAAAAAATACGTTTCTCAGCCGGGGTTGTTGTGAATCGCCAAAAATGTATCAGAAAAATGATACCGTGTTTCAGCATCGCTGCAGCATGTTCGATTCTTATGACTGGCTGAAACCTATTCCTCTCCCTCAGGGATATCCGACATTCAATATTGTTGAGGTCCGTTTTAAAAGCAACCGGAGAGACTATTTCCGGACTCCTCCGGAATTAGAACTTGAAATTGGTGATATTGTCGCCGTTGAGGCTTCTCCGGGTCATGATATAGGGATTGTCAGTATGGTCGGGGAAATAGTTCGTTATCAACTTAATAAGAAGAACCTGGATTCCAAGCCGGAGGATTTGAAGAAAATTTACCGGAGGGCTCGCCTGACAGATATTGAAAAGTGGATCTCCGCGGTTGAGATTGAATCCTCAACCATGAGTAAGGCCCGGGTTATTGCCGAGAATCTTGGATTATTGATGAAGATCAACGATGTTGAATATCAGGGAGACAACACAAAAGCTATTTTTTATTATACGGCTGATGACCGGGTAGATTTCCGTGAATTGATCAAAATCCTGGCAGAAGAATTTAAGATACGCATTGAAATGCGTCAGATCGGAACACGTCAGGAGGCAAGCCGGTTGGGCGGAATAGGTTCCTGTGGCCGTGAATTATGTTGCGCAACCTGGATGAATGACTTTAAGTCGGTCACTACCCATGCCGCAAGAGTCCAGCAATTATCCCTGAACCCGCAAAAGCTGGCCGGCCAGTGCGGGAAACTGAAATGTTGCCTGAATTATGAATATGAGACTTATGTGGACGCCATCAGAAATTTTCCAAATACCGATATCCTTTTAAAGACCAGGCAGGGAGAGGCAGCTCACCAGAAAACAGATATATTCCGTAAACTCATGTGGTATTCCTATGTCGCCGATCCGGCAAATGTGATGGCCATACCGGTTGATAAGGTCAATATCATCATTGAAGAGAATCAAAAAGGGAATTTACCTGAACGGCTCGAGGATTTCTCACACATCACAGAAACAAAATCGGAGTTTGACACTAACCCCGGGCAGGATGATCTGACCCGTTTTGATCATCTATGATTTTTAAATCAATCGATTTTACATGCATTACCTCCTGAAGAAGAATCCCGTTTTAATCGTAATCCTGTTTCTGGCATTTACTTCCTGCGATTCGAAACGGGTATTTGAGGAGAATAAACCGGTTGAGAATAGAACCTGGAAAGCCGCAAATAAACTGCAATTTTCATTTTCAATCGATGATATCACCATTCCTTACAATATTTACCTGAACATCCGCAACGGGGTTGAATATCCTTACAGCAACCTGTATTTATTTCTCAAGACCACTTACCCTGACGGGAAGGTTTCGCGGGACACCCTTGAATGCATTTTAGCCGATTATGATGGCCAGTGGCTTGGATCCGGAGTCAGTAGTGTTAAATTCAACAAGTTTCTGTTTCAAAAAGGAGTTTATTTTCGTGAAAAGGGAGCCTATAATTTTGAATTTGAACAAGCAATGCGGGTTAACGAATTAAAAGGAATAACGGATGTGGGTTTACGGATTGAACGATAATCATTCCACATATTCCTATTGAACGAAATATGGAAAAAGGAGCCTCCAATAAGAATCATAAGAAGTATATTCTGGGATTTTGGATCTCATACGCAGTTTTGTTGGTGATGATTGGTTTGTTTTTTGCTGCCATGTCTTACGGTGTTTTTGGTCCGATGCCTACTTTCGAGGAACTTGAAAACCCAAAAAGCAACCTTGCCACAGAGGTCATTTCGGCGGACGGGAAGCTCCTCGGGAAATACTATATCGAAAACCGTTCAAATACCCAATACCAGGAACTTTCACCCAATGTGATCAATGCCTTGATCGCCACTGAAGATGCCCGTTTTGAAAAGCATTCCGGTATTGATGTAAAAGCAATTTTCAGGGTCGTTTGGGGTATGATGACAGGAACTTCAAAGGGAGGAGGCAGTACCATCACCCAGCAACTGGCAAAAAACCTGTTCCCCCGAAAGCAAAATCGTACCTTTCTCGAGACCGTAATGATCAAGTTCAAGGAGTGGATCACTGCCATCAAGTTAGAGAGGAACTATTCAAAGGATGAGATCCTTGCCATGTATCTGAACACGGTTGATTTCGGAAGCCAGTCGTACGGGATTAAATCGGCGGCAAAAACATATTTCAATAAAGAGACTGATCAGCTTAAAGTGGAAGAAGCGGCCATTCTGGTCGGAATCCTGAAAGCCCCTACCTGGTTCAGTCCCGTGCGGAATCCCGAACGGTCGCTGGAACGTCGGAACACGGTTCTGAATCAGATGCTGAAGTATGAGTATATAACACAATCCGAATATGATTCTGTAAAGAATCTTCCGGTCGACATGACGAATTACCGGATCCAGGATCATACTACGGGTATCGCAACTTATTTCCGGGAATATCTTCGTATGGTTCTGACGGAGTGGTGCAACAGCCATCCAAGGGAGGACGGTACTCCGTACAATCTTTATAAAGATGGTCTGAAGGTCTACACCACCATCAACTATAAAATGCAGGAGTATGCCGAACAGGCTGTCCGGACTTATCTTGGGAAAGAACTTCAACCTTCGTTTTTTGCACATTGGAAAGGGATCCCTAACGCCCCGTTTGTTTTCGAAAAGAATGTCGAGCGAAAAGAGATTCAGAACCTGCTTTTCCAGGCAATGAGAAGGAGCGACCGGTATTATCATCTTAAAACCCAGGGATTTTCCGATAAAGAGGTACTGGCCAACTTTAAAGTTCCGGTTAAAATGAAGGTCTTTTCCTGGAAGGGGGAAATAGATACGGTCATGACCCCTATGGATTCGATTCGTTACTATAAGTTCTTTTTACAGGCAGGCCTGATGTCGATGGATCCTCATAACGGTTACGTAAGGGCTTATGTTGGTGGGATCGATTATCGGTTTTTTCAATATGACCATGTAAAACTCAGTAAACGGCAAGTCGGATCTACATTCAAGCCTTTCCTGTACACACTTGCCATGCAGGAAGGAGAATCTCCCTGTTCGCGCTATCCGAACGTTCAACCGGTTATCGACCTTGGGAACGGGCAGGTATGGGCACCGGAAAGCAGCAGCGACGAACGCCGTGGGCAGCAAGTCACATTAAAATGGGCACTTGCCAACTCCAATAACTGGGTCTCTGGCCAGCTTATCAAGAAATACTCTCCGAAAGCGGTCGTAAACATTGCTCATAAAATGGGTGTCACAAGCGATATTCCATCAGTTTATTCCATTGCCCTGGGATCCTGCGATCTGAGTTTATATGAGATGACCGGCGCTATGAGTGTGTTCGCCAATAAAGGAGTCTATATCGAACCGATATTCGTTACTCACATCGAAGATAAAAACGGGAACCTTCTTCAATCCTTCAGTCCGAAATCACAAGAAGCCATAAGCGAAGAAACGGCATGGCTGATGATCCAGCTGATGCGCGGTGTCGTGGAATCGGGTACCAGTATCCGTTTGCGCTATAAATATGGATTCGATAATCCCATTGCCGGAAAAACCGGAACTACACAAAACCAATCGGATGGATGGTTTATGGGAATCACTCCCGATCTTGTAACAGGAGTGTGGGTAGGTTGTGAAGACCGTGCCGCTCATTTCCGGACCATCACGCTCGGACAGGGAGCCAATATGGCGCTGCCCATCTGGGCCCTGTATATGCAAAAAGTATATAGCGATGCAAGTCTGAAGATCGTAAAAAATGATTTCTACAAACTCGCAAAACCCCTTGATATCGACCTTGATTGCGGTAATGAAAATGCTCCGGGTCCGGGAGGAGTAAAGAAAAAGAGATCAAGAATTGACGTGGATGAATTCTGATTCCCGTTATTCGATCGTTAACTCATAGATCTCCCCCTGCAGATCGTTTCCCGGAAAAGGAATATTATCCTGAGAATACGGAGATCCGATCCACCATTTCGTGTTATGAAATTCCTGGGTAATGATCATCAGCATCTGGTTGTTGGGAATGGAAGTGACCTTGTAATCCATATATCCGACAACGCGGAGTTTTTCTTTTGAAGGTCCTATCCTCCAGATAATCTCCGTGGGACGCCAGTCAATCTGGAAATAATAGTATGGTGCGCCGAAAAGTTCATCATCCCTTTCCATGACTTTCTCTGTCAATGCCCGGTAATTTTTATCCCAGCGATGTGCCCAGAAAGTCTGACCCTGATAAGTGACAGGCCAGCATCCTTCATGAAAGTCGACAGGTTGCCAGCATGCCATATCCCAGTTTGTACAGGCAACGACAATTTTGTCATCATCCGATATGATCTCCTCCGGGAAAGGAACATTCCAGTTTTCCAGACGATCCTGGTCAATGATTCCATGATCATAAGCAGGCGGTAAAAGCCACGAAGGACAATATGGTACCGTTTTGAGGATCTCGAAATCTATCTCCGAATAACCGACATTTTTTACTCTATTGTCCGCTTCGCCACCCCAATAGGTAGCCATATAACCTTCTTTAGTGCAATCACGGCGATAATTCCATTCCGAGCCATCCTGTGTTATCAGCCAGATGGCATTTGTAAGGCCATTCCACATGTTGTTCCTGTTCAGTAATTCGGTGAGTTTACACTTGACCGTCCATTTGCCATAGGTCATTCCGTGTCGGGTAACGATACCAACGTTTTGCTTCTTCCATTTCCCGAATTCAGCTTTCGGATTACGAATCAATATTTTATGATTGACCGGATCGGAAATGACTGTTTCACAGGGTCTGGGTGCAGTAGTTGCAGTAACAGCGATCAGTTCATCTTCCCGGTAGAATTGCTTATTCCAGTTGTAATCCATCTTTGAATAGTTATCCTTTAACACATCTTCTATCACCGGAATATGATTCATCCTGGTAGAAGGATCAACATAATTGATGAACTGCTCAAAAGGTGCGGTACGATAGAGATTGGAATCATGACCACACAGATCGGAAGTGGTTTTATAAGGAGGCTTTTCCGCATACTGATTCGGATTGATGTAAATCCCTCCTCCGGGATCAGGCCGGGCAATAACTTTTAAAAAATACGGAAATTGCTGAATCAACGTATTCTTTGTTTCTTTTCCCGCACCATAGAGAAAATAAAAAAAGGGATTGACGAAAGTCAGATCCTTTCTTAATCCGATGTTCTGGAGATACTCCGGGATTGTATTTTGGCTGATATTTTCTGGGATAGTTACAACAAGAAGAAAACTGTAATTGCCCACCCTGGGGTTTCGTTTCCATCTTTCGTTGTGTTCCTTTGAATAATAACGGGATTCATTCCGGGGGTTTCCGACAATTCTGTAACGGTCGGTGACTTTATGAAAATCATTATCCGGCGGAATCATTTCTGTTTCAGCGAATGTTTTGGTCACCTCCTCCCAGCTTCCATAAAAGTTCTCCCAGCAATTTTCGTTTTGTTTCGCAGAGTCAATTTCATCACGTTCCGGAAATTTATAGGTCTCGTTTTGATAATAGATCTTATAGGCAAATTTCTTCGGCATTTTTCCCGTGTTTTTAATCTTGAATTCAAACAGGAAAAAGCCATCTTCGATCTGCTTGACGGTGGGGATGATAAATCCGCTTTCTTTGGCATCCGAATAATCCAGTTCAACCATTTTATCAATCGATGGATTACTATTCACCTTCCCGGACAGATCATACGGCCAGTTGGAAAGAGGATTGAAATCCTTGATCACAAACTGGTCCGAAACAACTTCATGCGAAGATGATGGCTGACTGCAACCACTCGCCATTAATAAAAAAAAGAGAACCGGAACCAGGTGATTGAACATATGCTGCTGGAGAAGTTTTTGCATGGGATTCGGGTTACTTGTTTACGTGGTGCTTCATCGAATAGATGGAAATTATATCAGGGAGAACGGATTTATTTTGATATTCCAGACATTCTTTCCCGCCGGAATCCTTCTTCCTGCAATTACGACCAATAATTAGAAAGGAGGAAACTGCAGGGTTGATGAATTTTCCCGGGATCAATGAAAGAATTTCATAATACTTCGGATTGTGGTCTGTTGGAAAGCCCGTAAAATCTATATCCTGAATAATCTGGAAGGTAGTATCATTGAAGCGTATCTGTTTCAGATCAAATCTCCAATCGCGGTTGTATCTGAAAATATCCGGTACCTTGTTTCCGGTAAAATTACCGGTAAAGAAGATATCCGGGGGCTGCAGGGTATCCAGGCCAACACTTTTTCCATAATGTTCCTGAGTTGCCGGAAACAAGGGATCAAACTGCGAACGGCCGGCATTGAACCTGGAAAGGTAAAATTTTTGTCCACCTCCTTTTTTACTCTTTAAAACCGTAAGCAGTAAATCTTGCCTGATTTCCGGGAGGAACCTTCCAACGGAGATTTTGAATTCATACTCATCCCTGTTAAAGTCTATAGTTTCACTGATATTTCCCTCAGCTAATGTTTTCCAGTTCCCGTCAGGTTTTGGAGAAAATTTCAGCAATTTCCAGGTGCCATTTCCGGGCATAAGCAATATTTCTGTCTGCTGATCTCCATTAAAATCACCGGAAAAGAAGAGTTGTTTTCCCGTGCCTTGACCATGGTCTGTTTCCCATGAACCGGATTTCCACAGAATTTTAAAACTGGTTTTCAAGGTATTGCCCGGAGAACAAACTTCCTTAACCGGTTCGAACTGACCCAGCATGAGTCCTTTATCCCCCGCGATCAAAACCTGTTCAAATCCGTTTTGTAAAAATTTTCCTTTATCGGCAACCCGGGCTGAAAAGTAGGGGTTCGCTTCCCCGGGTAATTCTATCTGAACTTTCATGAACCGGCCTTCTTCAGGGCAGAATGAAAATATTTCTGGTGTTCCGTTCTTTTTCATTACAAGAATTGCGTCCAGTCCCGAAGTACTGTTTAAAAAATTCCCCCCGATGATTATCTGGTCCGGGCTGATTTTCCCTTCTTTCACTCCATGATCATTGATCAGAAAAGCCGAATTCTGATTGTGGATATCTTCTTTTTCCAGGAAAGAGGTTCGGAAGGGAGGGTAATTAAACCTGGGGGTATATGGGATCCTGGTGGTCATATCGACCAACGTGGTGTCGCCGGCACGTTCCGAAGATCCGGAAAATACGACATGAAAGTCGTCGACAAGAATATTGGTGTTGCTTCTGTTCCAGAAATAAACCTTGATTTTATAATCCGGTTTGAATGACACTTCCGAAATATCAGCTGCCCCGCTAATTTTAAACCATTTTCCCTGTGGAATACCGGGTCCCGTCAAACCAATTCCTTTCCAAAGGACATTTACCTTGAGTTCATTAGATACAGTCAATACAAAGGCACCATCAATTTCTTTCTCCGTAGGGAAAATATAAACCCAGGTACTCCAACCCGCTTTTTTAAGATTCTGTATTCCGATACTTCCAGCCTCTCTTTCAAAAGAGGAGCTATAACTGTTTTTCCCAAAAACTTTTGCAGAAAAGGTTCCCGAATGTGCCAGTCCTTTATACAACCGGTCCGGAATATTCGTTCCGGGGGATGGTTCAAAATCTATATAAAAGGAATTTGGCGGCTGGCCTGAGGTCTTATCCTGGCTTACTGTAACTGCTTCCGGAGAGGAGTCTATGCTAATGATTTTATTGACCGGAATAAATTTCATCCCAAGCCCGATGGCAATGACCGAACCTGACAGAATCAATCCTAAAATGAGAATTTTTTTCTTCTTTTTCTGCATGATTACCAGTTTACCGGATAAGGAATTTTTTTCTGATATGTCACTCTGTCGTGTAACAGATGACAAAATCATCCATTTTGATTTTTTTTCTTTCAGGATTCCAAAGATAAATTTTTACTTTATCATTTTTATCAGTATTCCGGACAATTCCAGAAACAGACAGGATTGTCCAATTTTCAGATTCCGGAATATATGGTTGCGGTGAATTAATTGAATAATAATCATACGCAACTCCTTTTTGTTCCCTGCATATAACGAGTTTCAATGACTGTGGATTTACTTCTTCAACCGGACAAACTTTAACGGTGGCGGATAATAAAATGCTCTTTGTACTTGAAAGGTCAGTGTACATTTTTGTCATCCCTGGACTAAATTCCGAAGTTAAAATATAAAAAGAGTTCCCGGTACTGTCACGGCCATAATTCTCACTTTTCTTATTTAAAGGTTTGTCGAAAATATTGGAATAAATTGTTCTTTTATTTTTCGTATAGAAATCCTCTAACGCCAGAATCCGGTAAGCAGAGTTTTCAAGATTAAAATAGTGTTTGTCCATCTTTCCGATGTTTAAATTCATGGACCACGGAACGCAAATAAACAACATTGGGTTATTTAACTTCGGATCTGGCATGAAGTCATCCCCCTCATCAGGGACAAAAATAGACCGGGATGAGTCGGGACCATTTAATGAACTGAATAAAAGAGATTCGACAGCAAAAGCCCAGCGAACATTTACTTGGTTCATGTCAATATCTTTCTGTTTTATAATGAATTTTTTCTCCGGGAATTTTTTTGTCGAATTAATCAGACTTCGTACATAGGCTATCCGATTTGTGTAAAAACCGGAAGCGCTGACGATATGCACAACCGCTACCGCGAATAAAATTATCAGGAATACCTGTCTCAGAATAGTCAGCCGTCTGGATGAGAAAATGACCTCATTTAAAAAAGGAATTAAAAGAAATATGTTCAGTGGTATAATATTCTTCTCCTGGATAAAAGGATAAAACCATCTGGAAAATGTCATAAAAATGATAAATAAAAAGAGGATAACAGATACAAGGTAAAACGCGAGTTTCAGATATTGTTTTTTTAATATGTAAAACAAGGTGGTAACAATAAAAATGATCAGTGAAAAGAAATAAATGTTGAAAATTTTTCCGATAAAGAAAATAAGACTTTGCGATTTAAAAAGATTAGCCGGATTGCTTAAAATCGAGAAAAAATCATCATAAACCGCTGTATCATAAGAATTGGTCGGGATAAGGAAGACTTTTAGTATCGTCATCGCGAACAGGATCGCAGCCAGGATATACACAAAATAATTTTTCCATAACTTCTGATCAATCAGAAAATATCCAAGGATGAAAAGAACGGGAAAGAATGCAACTGGATGGGAAAAGAAACAAAGAAAAATGATGCCTGTCGCTATTATCAGTTTCAATATCAAATTTTTAATTCCCGGTTTCATTTTTTGAGAATAGTACAGAAAGCTGGTCAATAAAACGGTGTATACCAGTGCCTGATGGGTCTCAGTTACAGTCCAGAAAAAGCTGTACTTCACTCCAAGTAAAAGAACCAGGGGCACAGCAATCGCTAATTTGTCATTTTTCAACACATAGGCAATAATTAAAAAGACCAGATAATAGAGTAAAATAAAGGAAACAGAATAGATACCCAAAACAAGTTTTAACGGCAGGTGGAGTTTTATTGCCAATAATGGCAGAGCTTGAGGTATCTGAGCCGCATACCGCTGTCCGGCACAGAAAAAATCTTTGTAGTGAAGTAAATTAAAGGTCATATAACTGGTATCTACATAAAGAGTCCGCTCGAGGTAGAAGAAAACCGCTAAAAAGAATAGAACCAGAAAGGCACCATGTCCTAATAAAATATTATTTGAAATGTTGATTTTACCAGGATTCATAAATAAAGGATATCAGCAGATGAATATCTGATTGGATTCACTATCATTTTTTCAATTCAAAAAGTAAAATATAGCTATCGGAAGACTTATAAAGTAAGGTATAATTTTTATATAATACATCTTTTAATTCCTGCATGTTTGGTTCGTATAACAACCCGGTACTTCCAAAAAGCATTACATAATCAATTTTTCTTTTGACCGTGGATTTTGGATTGCTGTACCACCAAATATTTTTAATAGTTTGCCGGTCACCTATTAATAAATCCGGGATATTATCTTTATTCCAGCGTAAAGGAAACCATTTATAAAATGCCTCGTAACTATACAATACGACTGCTTTATCTGCCCCTATGTAATCAGCTGCATGACCCAACATCCAATTATCCGTCAGGTTGACCGAAACTACAATACTCTCATCTTCCACATATTCTGAAGTTTTATAAATCTCGTTGGCTATATTGCTTAAACCTTTATAGGAGGGATAATGGTTTATCAATAATAAAAAATGCAATACTAAAGTCGAAGCGATTATAATATAAGAAAACCATTTCCGGTAAGGTTGGATCGCCAGCCATATGATTAAAAAGATAAAGAAACCAACACACAATCTGTCGCTCATCATCCCGGCACTGGCACTGTTCGGAACAATAAAAAACAACGTCAACAGAAAAAATGAAAATAGCAGAATAGTATCTGTAACAGATATTCCACGCTTCGAAGAAGATAAAAAGCGGACGCCATCTGATCGTTTCGATGTCATTCCCTTAATTCTGACAATTACCGTATACAAAAGAGCTGATAAATAAATGAAAATAAAAAATATGGTAGTCAGCGATTCCTTTTCAAAATTGAATAAAATCAATGGCCTGACCTTGATAATCCATTGTAACAGAACATCAAAAGGGTATTTTTCATAAGTCGACTCAAATTTAATATTCAACATAAATTGAATCAATAAAATCAAACTTGGCAAAGCTGCCATAAATAAGATCAATGACTTTTCAAGGATATATTCTGCAAAATACCTCGGACCTTCAAAATTCTTTACACTGTTTCCGACCATTAACAATACCAATACAACGCCTAAAAAACCATAGATCAAGATATGAGAGAAAAAAGTAACCGTTAACAACAAGCATAAAATAATTATATGTTTTAATCTTGGTTTTTCGCCGTTTTTATACCAGTATCCAAGGGTGAAAAACATAAAAATAAATGCAATACAAAAATTGAAGAATCCACATTGAAAAAGGAAAGCATAAGTAAAAGGGAATATCAGATAACTCAAATTTCTGTTTGATGTTGATATTGAACTAATCATGTACCTGAATGAAACAGGCATAAATATCAGATATAACAGGATGAAAATTTTCTCAGTTAGAAAACCGTTAAACACCAGGCTTAGAACGGCCAGTATAAAATGACCTGACCAGTTTGGAGTGATGATGGAATTAAATTCAAATAATGAACTGATCAGCGGTGAATTTCCGACAATCAGGTTTTTGATAACATTTCCATTGTACAGATGGGCTGGTCCATCAAGTGTTAAAAAGAACTTTAATGAGAGTACCGGAATGGCGTTTAAAAGTATTATTAACCAGAAAAAGGCCTTTTCGTTTAATAATATTTTTTTTATATTCATGCGTAATCATTTATAAATTAATTGATTGTGATCCGTTAGATTGATTACGAGAAGAAGGTATCAATAGCTCATTTTCATTTCAGATATTTTCTGTCAAATATATTATAGTTGATCAGGCACCATACAGCTCTGAAAGCATCTTTCATTCTGATTTTTTTACCTTCATCGTAGGTTCTTCCGAAATAAGAGATTCCAACCTCATAAATCCTTATTCCCGGAAAACGTGCAATTTTGCTGGTAACTTCCGGTTCGAAGCCAAAGCGGTTTTCTTTAAAATAGATCTTTTTCAGGAATTCTGACCGGAACATCTTGTAACAGGTTTCCATATCGGTCAGGTTAAGGTTTGTAAATATATTTGCAATCAGGGTTAGTATCCGGTTACCGATAGAATGCCAGAAAAATAATATCCTGTGGGGATTTCCCCCCATAAAGCGTGATCCGTATACAACATCGGCTAAACCGTCCATTATGGGTTTTAAAAGAATATTGTACTCATTGGGATCATATTCCAGGTCGGCATCCTGAATGACAATAAAATTACCTGAAGCATTTTCTATGCCGAGCCGGAGAGCGGCTCCTTTCCCCATATTCTTTTTCTGACGAAAAAACCGGATATCGTTTTGCGAATGATCATTGATAAAGCGATTCACAGACTGTTCCATATTATCGGTACTGTAATCGTCGATGATGAGGATTTCTTTTTTGACACCATTCTCCAATTCGACAGCAAGTACCTTTTCAAGAATCCGGTGAATGGTTGCCGCTTCATTATAAGCAGGAATCAGGATACTGAGGGTCGGGGATTCCATAAAGTCCGGTTAAAAGGCAAAAATACGAGAAAATATGCAGGATTTATTTATTCGTGAAAATAGACCCTTTTGACCCGCCGCGATAAACTGGTTAAAACCTCATAGGGAATCGTTCCGATCCTGCCTGCTAATTCTTCTATCGGATGGTCGTCCCCAAAAATGATCACTTCGTCTCCTTCCCTGACGCCGGTCTTAATCCGGGATATTTCTCCTCCGGGATTAAGCCGGGGGGGTAATGCAATTCCCGTAATATCGATCATGATCAGGTCCATGCAAATGTTTCCAATGATGGGAGCGGGTTGTCCCTGAACATATACATTCCCTTTCCCGTTTCCGAGCCTGCGATCAAGTCCGTCGGCATAACCAATAGGCACTATAGCAATAAATCTCTCCTTATCCGACTTGCCCATCCGGTTATAACCGATGGTTTCACCTGCAGGTATCTTTTTAACCTGAGTAATGACCGACTTTAATGTGCTGACATTTCTCAACCGGATCTTATCTTCCCCCGAACTGCCTACTCCATATAATCCGATACCAAGCCGGACCATATCCATCTGAGCTTCCGGGAATCGGGTAATACCCGCTGAATTCAAGATATGCAGAAGTACGGGATAGCCCAGTTCCTGAGAAATCTTTCTGCTCGTTTTTCTGAATCTTTTGATCTGTTCCCTGGTAAATTCATCCTCCATGGAATCTTCACTGGCTGCCAGATGTGAAAAGATGGATTGAACATGAATATGAGGATTCCTGCTTAGGAATATTATAAGGTCATCCAATTCCGGTTCCATGAATCCCAACCGGTGCATTCCCGTATCGAGCTTGATATGGATACGTATATCCTCCTGGATAGAGGTATGGTTCCGTTCAATCGCACCCTCAAGAAGATGAAGAATTCGTAGGTTATATATTTCGGGCTCCAGGTTGAACTTCAGAAGAGTATCAAGGCTATGCTCTTCAGGGCTCATCACTATAATTGGCAAACGGATTCCTGCTTTTCGCAGTTCAACTCCTTCATCGGCATAAGCTACTGCAAGATAATCGACGTTATGAAATTGAAGGACATTGGCGATTTCAAAACTTCCGCTTCCATAAGAGAAGGCTTTGACCATCGCCATGATCTTAGTTCCTGATTTTAGTCTGGAACGATAGAAATTCAAGTTATGGATCAGGGCATCAATATTGATTTCCAGGACCGTTTCGTGTGCTTTTAGTTGCAGCAGGTCACTGATTTTTTCAAATTCAAAGAGCCGGGCGCCTTTTAAAAGAATGGTCTCATTCTGAAAGGAGGAGACCGGAAAATGATTCAGGAAATCCTCCGTGTTCTCATAGAAGAGCTTTGCCATTTGAAAATGACCGGAATATTTCCGGATGTCTTTCCCGATGCCGATCACCCGGTCAATATTTTTAAACGCAAGCTGTCCGGCGATCGATTTATACAGTTCTTCCTTGTCGCGTCCACTTTGCAGGATATCGGAAAGGATGATGGTTTTCTTTTGATGCTGATTCTGTTGTGAAAGAAAATCGAGCGCTATGCCAAGAGAATTTATATCCGAATTATAGGTGTCGTTAATAAGAGAGCAGTGGTTGATGGCCTCTCTGAGTTCCAGGCGCATGGCAATGGGTGTGAGGGCCAGCATCCGGTCAGAGATTTGGGACGGACTTAAATTTATGGGGGTTTGTAAATATTTTCTGTCGATCATCCCAAGTTTATCCAGGTTGAGAAGACAAGCCCAGCAATGGATGGCATTTTCCACAGAAGCCTCATCAATAAAGGGTATTTTAATTGAAATAGTCCCGGAATTCCATTCGCCCCAAATTTGTGTTTGTCCACTGGCTTTCTCTGTTCTGGTTATCCGTAAATCGGATTTTTTCTTCCGGCTCCATGTAAATGTCTTCAGGTTCCGGTAGTTATCCGATTCTTTCAGGAGATCATCGATCGGTGTATAATCCGAACAGTAGATCAGAAAGGAGCTATTCCGGAAGAGTTTTAGTTTTTCTTCGGCTTTCTGCTTTTGATCGATAAAATGTTCATCATGTGCCGATCCGATGTTGGTAAAGATCCCGATCGTGGGTTGTATCACCCTTTCCAACCGTTCCATTTCACCAGGTTCGGATATCCCGGCTTCAAAGATTCCCAGGTTGTTGTTCAATTCCATTTTCCAGACCGACAAGGGAACTCCGATCTGTGAATTATAACTTTTAGGACTTCGGGTAATTTTAAAGTCACTGTAAAGGAGCTGATACAACCATTCTTTTACAATTGTTTTCCCATTACTACCGGTTATTCCGATTACCGGGACCTGAAAGTGAAGACGATGCCATGCAGCAAGCTCTTGTAAAGCAGTCAGGGTATTTCCGGTCCTGATAAATGATGCTTCCGGGAAATTGCTGATATATTTATCTTCCGGGGTGTTCAGGGATTCGGAGATAAGAAAGCTCCTGACTCCCTTTTCGTATAGTTCCCCGATGTATTGATGACCGTTATTTCTATCAGAGACAAGGGCAATGAAAAGACAGTGTTCCGGGCTGATCAGCCGACGGGAATCAATGAGCAGATCGCTTATTCCCGGATCATCTTTCCCGGAGAGGAAAAGATCTTCTTTAACTGCTTGTGATATTTCTGACAGGGTGTACATTTACAAGCAAGTGTCAATGTTCCGTTGCCGGCGGGCGCAAAGCATCTGCCTGAAGAGCATCATATTCCTGCCGGTGAGTAAATATATCGCAAGCCATATAAAGCGCGTTCCGGAAGGCTTCGGCTGAGGCTTCATTTTTACCAGCCAGGTCGTAGGCCGTACCATGTGCGGGAGATGTCCTGACAAAAGGCAACCCGGCGGTAAAGTTTACTCCCTCATCAAACGACATGAGTTTAAAAGGGATCATGCCCTGATCGTGATACATTGACAGAATACCGTCGAAATTCCTGAAATTAGCCGAACCAAAAAACCCATCGGCGGGATAAGGTCCGAAAACTAAAATATTCTGATCATAGGCTTTTTCAATGGCCGGTCTGAGAATGGCCTTGTCTTCCGTGCCAATCAGGCCATCGTCACCTGCATGGGGATTTAACGATAACACTGCGATTCTGGGTTTTATTATACCAAAATCACGTCTGAGCGATTGGTCAAGGATTTTAAGTTTACGGATAATTAATTCCTCCGATAAAGATTCGCTGACCCGGGCAACAGGGATGTGACCGGTTACCATCCCGACCCTGAATTTATTATTTACCATCAACATCAGATAATCTTCTATGTTGGCTTTTTTGGCAAAATATTCTGTATGGCCTGGGAAAGAGAAATCCCTGGATTGGATATTTATTTTGTTGATCGGTGCTGTAACGACAACATCAATATTATTTTTTAACAAATCTTCCGTTGCGGCTTCCAGCGACAGATAGGCAAGTTCTCCGGCAATGGGAGTCGATTTCCCAAGGTCAATTTTAATTTCCTCATCATGAATATTAATAATATTTGGCCGTCTGGGATGCGCCATATCAGCTTTTTTGACCAGATTGAAATTGAAATCATTAATATTCAACGTCTTCCTATGATATGAAGCGACTTTTGAAGATCCATAGACAATGATGGTATAATTTTCCATCAACCGTTGATCCTGTAAAGTTTTTATGATAATTTCATAGCTGATCCCATTGACATCCCCGTGAGTTATTCCAACTCTTATCCGTTTTTCCTTTTCAACCGCTTGTTCCATTTAATTCAATTTTTTACAAAGTTATGAAATGCCATCTGTCAATGACAGGTAATTTTCGTAATAAAATTAAACAGCAACCTTACTCCGAATCCGGTTCCTCCTTGTCCACGGTATGAATCTCTTTTATCAGAAAATGCGGGTCCTGCAATATCGAGATGAATGTAAGGGAAATCGGTAAACTTCTCAAGGAACTTGGCAGCGGTGATAGATCCTGCTTCCGGAGGCCCAACGTTCTTGATATCGGCAACTTCTGATTTCAGTAAATCGGCATAATCATCCCACATAGGTAACTCAACCAACCGTTCATATACCTCAAACCCGCTATTCCTGAGCTCGATCAATTCCTTTTCCGCTTTGCTTTGCATCACGACTGCAGCCGTCTTTCCGACAGCGCGGACAGCTGAACCTGTCAGGGTAGCCAGATCAATTACAAGATCGGGCTTGAATTTCCTAGCATAGCTTAAGGCATCCGCCAGGATCAGACGACCTTCCGCATCGGTGTCAACAATTTCCACATTCATTCCGTTTTGCATTCTGATCACATCACCAGGGACGATGGCGTTTGGGCCAGGCCGGTTATCCGTGGCAGGCATTAATCCAATTATATACACCGGTAATCCTGCTTTGGCGATCGCATATATCGCAGCGGCAACAGCTGCTGCTCCCGACATGTCGTCTTTCATGTCCTGCATAGTGCTACCCGGTTTCAGGTTCATACCCCCCGAATCAAAGACTATTCCTTTCCCGACAAGGATAACAGGATTTTTATTCCGTGCAGCAGGCGGCTTCCATTCCATGATGGTAAAGGTCGGGGGTTCCCCGCTCCCTTTATTAACACCGAGAATACCCCCCATCTGTAATGCTTCAATCTTATTCCTGTTCATCACCTCTACCTTCGCATTGCACTCTTTTGCGATTTTCCCGACCTCTTTTGAAAAAGCCGAAGCAGTGAGGTAGGAATTGGGTTCGTTGATCAAAGTGCGGCAACGACAAACTGCATCTGTCAATATATTTACTCTTTCAATCCTGGATTCTTCAATAACGGAGGAACAAATCTGGATTTCCTTCAAGGAGTTCTCTTTTTTGTTCTCGCTTTTATATTTGAGGAACTGATAACTTCCGAGAGCCATTCCTTCTGCAAATGCAAGGATCTCTTCATGTTCCCCGCCGGTATCATAAATAACAACCTTGTTTTCACGTTGATCATTCAGGCAACAGGCAACTTTATCACCTGCTTTCCTGCATTCTTCTAATCGTTTATATTGATCCTGCCCCGGTTTAGGAAAATAGATAAATATTCTGAAATCCAACCGGTCAATAGTAACCAGATCTTTCTTATATACCGCTTTCTGTATCCGGATGTACTCTTTCTCCGCCTTGGTAAAGAGTCCCGGAGGATAGGTATCATTGCCCGAATTAATCAAAACAAGATTCTCGATCTGCTGGGACTTCCTGGTCAATGTTAATTTTGGATGCATGGTTTTTCGTAATTTTGGAGAGTCATTCAACCGCAAAAGTAGAAAAATTAAGGATCAGGTCATCATAAAAGCCATCAGGGGGGAGTTCCTTTCCCTAGAAGAAGGGAAGATGTTGTACGAGTCGCTTCCTCTTGCTGAATTAATGAACATCGGTCATGAATTACGCTCCCGTTATCATCCCGGAAACCAGGTAACATGGATCATTGACCGGAATATGAATATTACCAACGGTTGTATTTCCGGATGTCGCTTTTGTAATTTTTACCGTCCAGTCGGCGATCCTTCCTGTTATATCACACCCCCGGAAGAATATTTCAGGAAAATCTTGGAAATGAAGAAACTGGGAGGTAACCAGTTGCTCCTGCAGGGGGGCATGCATCCCCATCTGGGACTCGATTTTTATATCGACCTTTTCTTAAATCTGAAAAAGAGATTCCCCGATTTGCGTTTGCATGCACTTGGTCCTCCTGAAATTGTCCATCTTTCCAAAATGGAAAAAATGAATTATCTGGAGGTCCTTGAAAATCTGGTCAATGCTGGTTTGAGCAGTTTACCGGGTGCAGGAGCCGAGATTCTTGTCGATCGTGTCAGGAAAATCTTATCCCCGGTAAAATGTTCCGCTGGGGAATGGCTGGAGGTGATGAAGACAGCTCACCGGCTAAATCTGACTACTTCGGCTACTATGATGTTCGGTCACGTTGAAACCCTGGGAGAGAGATTCCGGCATCTTATTGCGATCCGGGAAGTTCAGGAACTAAAACCCGCAAAAGCCAACGGTTTTCTATCCTTTATTCCCTGGCCTTTCCAGGATAGCGGAACAGTGTTAAAAGAACAATACGGCGTATCAAACAACACAAGTCCTGAGGAATATATAAGGATGATCGCCATCAGCCGGATTATGTTACCCAATATTTCAAATATTCAGGCTTCATGGTTGACGGTCGGAAAAGAAACAGCACAACTCTGCCTCCATGCCGGGGCAAACGATTTTGGCAGTATTATGATTGAAGAAAATGTAGTATCCGCCGCAGGGGCTTCCAATAAATTTGATTCCAATGGTATTCAATCTGCCATTCGCGATGCGGGATTCGAACCGCAGTTAAGAAACCAGGATTTTCAATTACTTTTCGGCAAACTTTAACAGACCGTTTTTCTGCCAATCGGAATAAATATTCGAAGCAATATTCGAAGCGACTTCATCTATATAATTCGGGTCAGTGACAGTAATGGAGGCAGTCCATAAAAGATCGTTGTCATGGTTGTGATAGAGATTGGCCTGAAGGTTTACGGTCGATGTGGTCACCCAATATCCACCGGAAGTAACGACATTATAACCGGGCGAATACATGGGATATCCCCAGGAATAATAATTGTAATAATTATAATAATAACTGGGATAGGCCATTGTTGTCGGGGGCACATAACTTTCCGATTTATCGGTTCCCTTATAGGTAACGATCAGGATCCCATCGATTCCCAGGCTGTCAAATTTCGATTCCAGCTCCTTGAGTTCAAACTTATGACCGGGAGCGATGAACGAGAGGGATTGAATGGATTTTAATCCTTTACTGTTAAAATAGTTAGTGGCATATTGTTCAAAGGGTTTCTGGTACTCCAGTTTATCAAACATAGCCCAAACAACAACATTCCGTATTTGCTGGTTTTCCTTTGGATTTGTCCAGGAGGTAAGGGTAATCGGATTACAGGAGGTTAGCAGAAAAGCCATTAAAACAACGAATGAAGCGGTTCCGAGTGTGACTTTTTTCATGGTTTTCAAATTAGGTGGTTTAACATTTCTTTAATATCCAAAAATAGATAAATATTGTTTTCCTTTATCTTATCATCCGGAATTTTTAACACAAAATAATTCCCGTGAGTCCAATTCAAGAGCAAGAAGATAACCAAGCGACTTGTTATTCGTATAGATGCATCCTCCATCGAGATTTATTATTTTTGACTGACTGTTCTCAATGGTTTTTTGGATGACAGAATAAGGAGCCGGGGTATGACCATGGATCAGAACACGCCCATGTAAAAATGCATCATTATATGACTCTACCCTCCCCCATATCATGGAATCGATGTCATCCAGGGGATTATTTCTTCTCCCCTCAAAACACCCATGCGTCATGAAAAATCCTTCTGATTGTTCATAAAGCTTTAATGACCGGAAGAATTCATGATATTTTTCAGGTATTAACGACAAACTTTCAGGATTGTACAGAGGGTCTTCCGGGATCCCAAAATCGTGGAGCGTGGTAAATCCGGAGTTGATCATCCAAAGGTTAAAATAGTGGGCCGAATCTCGTGCGTGGGTCAGCATGAATTCATGGTTTCCCATCAGTGGGATGACCTGAAATGATTTTTGCTGCAGATCCAGAATAAAATCTATTACTGCTTTACTATCAGGTCCCCTGTCAATATAATCACCCAAAAGATAGATCAGGTCGGTCTTTGATGGTCGGATTTTATTTTCAATAAGAGTGCGGAATGTCCGGATACATCCATGAATATCACCAATAACAAATCGTTTCCGCATCATGATTCAGGTTTTCTGACAATTTGGAACCATTACAAGCTCATTTTCCGGGGTTTAGTGCGGGGTCAGCGGGCAAAGATATAAATTCCGAGGTGATTGAAAGATCATCGTGGTTTGTTGCAAAATCCTTCAATTACCTGATGATCCGCAACGCTATTTAGCCGCTAACAACCCAAAGTTAATGATTCCCCGGATGATTTTTTCGGTTGCACCTTTGTGTTGTTCAACATAGGTACTGCAAATCGCTGAAATTTTCGAACGATATTCCTGATCGGAAAGAAGGCGCGAAACCGGTTGAATTAATCCGGCTGTTGACCGTACACTGAATGCAGCTCCCAGGGAAACAAGATCAACCGCTTCTCTGAATCTTTCATAATTGGGGCCAAAAAGAACCGGGACTCCAAAAGTGATGGGTTCCTGAATATTATGTATGCCGACTCCAAACCCGCCTCCGATATAGGCAATGGTGGCATACCGATACAGCCGGGCAAGGATCCCGATGATATCCAGGATCAGGATATTGGCAGATTTTGAGTTTCCGGAAGTCAGTTCAGAATACTTGATGAATGGTTTCCCAAGACGGTCTCCTATTTCCCGGATCCTCCCGGGACTTATATCATGAGGAGCGATGATGAATTTCATCCCATAAGATTCACCTGAAATGAACGGTATCAGGATATTTTCATCCTCCCTCCATGTGCTTCCGGTGATCATGACTTTGGAATTTCCGCAGAAATCTTTGATCAGCGGGAATTCTACATTGCCGGAAGCAATGTCCGAAACCCGGTCAAACCGGGTGTCACCTGTTGTACTTACATTGTCCTTCCCGATCGATTTAAGCAGAGCCAGGGAATCTTCATTCTGGACAAAAAACCAGGTGATGGCATCCAGTTGTTTTCTGAACCAAACTCCATACCATTGAAAAAAATATTGGGAGGGTCTGAAAACAGCCGAGATCATAATTACCGGAATCTGTCTTTTTTTAAGTTCATTCAGAAAATTGAACCAATAATCGTATTTGACAAAAAATGCAACTACCGGGTTTACTGCCTGAATAAATTTTCTGACATTCCCGGGGGTGTCCAGGGGAAGATAAAAAACCCAGTCGGCCTGGTCATAGTTCTTCCGGATCTCATACCCGGAAGGTGAAAAGAAGGTCAATAAAATCCGGTACTGCGGGAATAAGGCTTTAATCTTTTCAATGACTGGTCTCCCCTGTTCAAATTCTCCCAGGGAAGAACAGTGAAACCATATTACAGGTCTTTTTGATCGGTTTTCATGCTCTATTTTTAAGGCTAACCGGTGCAGCAGACCTTTACGACCATGAAGCCACAATCTTGCCTTGCCGTCAAACAGGGCAACTACCCGGATGATCTCCCGGTAAATGAAAATAGCGAATGTATAGAGGATTCTCATACACTCTTTGATAATAAGACCGGGTAATTAATACAAGTAATATTCTCTCGGAGTTCTTTTATACAGTGGAATGAACCAGCAAACTTTTATCCCGTAAAACTGACTGTTGTATTTTTGACTGTCTTTTGCTTCATCTGAGAAATCGAATTCCCTGACCCCACGCGACCAGACCTGCATAAATTCAAAACCCAGGTAAAAATTGATGAGCCGGGTATTGCTGAGGAAAATATACCCCAGGGATCCCGTTACCGCCCATCCCCTGTTTAATTTATCGTATCCTTTTTTATAATCACCCTGAAGTTGCGGCGCCGTATTTCCCGGATTGCTGATCCTGATTTTATTCTGCAGATAACCTCCCCCGGCTGTGATCATGAAACCGCAATTAGGATTGGGAGAAAGAATAGGAATGATCTTTCCAACCTTTCCTAAGATACTATACCCGCGTTCGTAATAAATGATTTCGGCATAGTAACCGTTCTGGTCGATGATCATTCCTTCAGGGGTGGAGATGTTCAGCAACAGGGAATCAGAGTTCTTGATGCTTTGTCCGAATATAAAATTACCTTCCGCCCCAAAAATCCAGTTCGATTTGGTTTTGAACATCAAACCGCCTCCGATAGTCGAATTTCCACCAAAACGTTTTGCAAGGTCTCCCCCGGGAAATTGATAGGAATAGGTTGCATAAATCAACGGGGTAAAAATCGCAGAATCTCGGATGTTTACCTGGGAATGAACGATAGTCGGAAGGAAAAAAACAAGCAGTAACAGGAAATAAAGTTTTCGAGACATACAGTTCAAATAGATATGCGTTAAAATTTATAGATAATTCCGATCCCGATGTTTAACGTAGAAACTACTTTTTTAATTGTGGTTTCAGATCCATGAAATACTGAAACATAATATTCATTTCCATATTCATCAATCCTCTTCTCTATAGTTGAGTAATAAAATTCCTTTGTAACGGATGGATTCGCAGCCAGATAACTAGCATTAAGTTTTAGGGAAAAATGGGAAGAAACCTTGTATCCAATTCCTGCGGAAAACTGGTAGGCAAATCCTGTTGCGGAATGTCTTGCGGTTTGCTGAGTAGATGGATCTGTCATGCTGAAATTAGAACTGGAGGCAAAAAGCACTCCGGCAAGAATTTTGACATCCAGACTGATCCTGTTAAAATAATGAAGATATACCGGTCCCGCCATAAGATAATGATTTGACCAGGCATCGGGACCCAGTCGATAGTTTGTATCACCGATCCCTCCGGGATTGATATAAGAAGCCGTATCAAGCAACGGATTACGCTGATAGGCATACTGAAAAGCAAGACCAATATCCCTTTTCCCCAGCCAGTCGAACGTTAGTTGTGCCAGCCAGCCATTGGCAGCATATCCCGATTTGCTGTTTCTTGTATCGAATTTCCCATAATTTCCTAAAACAACAGCGTAACTCAGGGAAAATTCCAGATCCATATTTCTGCTCTTTCCAGATCTCTTCTTAGTAAGGGTATCCGACTGGGAAAATGCAGGTACGATCATGATACATAGCAGAACAATAAGAAGTGCTTTTTTCATCCAACCCTTTTAAGACTACAAATTTAATGTATTTTTGCAAATGTTTCCATCGCGCATAAAATCAATACGTTTGAAGAAACTGATTCTCTTACAACTTTTTATATTCGGTTCGGTTTTTCTTTATTCACAGGTTGTATACCAGGATCTTACAAACACGAATATCTATGAATTTATCGATGAGCTGGCAAACCTTAAGATCATCCGGATAAATTCAGCCGTTAAACCTTATTCCCGCGGATATATCGCAGAAAAACTCCGGGAAGCCTCCGGAAAAAAGGATCTTCTGAATAAAAGACAACTAAAGGAATTGAATTTCTATCTCCGTGATTTTAACCTGGAACTGCAGCCGGATCTGTCTTATATAACGAAAAATAGTTTTTTCAAGAAAAAGAAGAATTTCAGGCTTCCGTTCAATCCCTTGGGATTTATTTATAAAGACACTCTTTTTACTTTTTCCCTGCGTCCTGTCCTGGGTTATACTTATTATATCAATGAAAACGGATATACCTACCATCGATGGAACGGGGCAGAGATATTTGGTTACATAGGATCCCATTTCGGATTTTATGCCAGCCTTCGTGACAATCGTGAAAAACAGATCATGGTCACTCCGGGTTATTTTTCACAGGATGAAGGTGCGGCCTGGAAGAGAGACAAAGAGGGTGGCGACTACAGTGAGATGAGGGGAGGACTGACATGGCAATGGAAATGGGGAGATGTTTCTTTTGTTAAAGACCATTACCAGTGGGGAGACCATTACCATGGCTCAAATATTTTTTCCGGACGCACTCCTTCTTATCCGTACCTTCAGTTTCATATTAAACCGGCAAGATGGTTTGAATTTACTTATCTTCATGCCTGGCTGATCTCTTTAGAGACCGATACCGCCAAATCGTATCCTATTCCGGGAGGAGTTCGCGAATCCTATTTTAATAAGTTCCTAGCTTCGAGTATGTTCACTTTTACCCCTGTTGATGGTTTGAATCTTTCGATCGGGAATTCAGTGATCTATTGTTCCGCCAATATGAATCCGGCTTACCTGAGTCCGTTTCTTTTCTATTTTAATTATAACTATGCGGAAGGTTCCGGGGAATCACCGGGTTATGGCAAAGAGGTTCAGACCTTCATAAATATCAGTTCAAGAAATATTAAGTTCCTTCATCTGTATACTTCGCTCTTTATTAATCAGCTGAACTGGGAAGGACTAAGCTGTAAAGTCGGATTCCGGGTCAGTGATTTTCCAATTTCAAATCTTTCACTGACAGGAGAATACACTAGGAACAATAGTAAATCTTATATTTCTTCGATTCGCACTACTACCTATGAATCAAACTATTATCCGCTTGGAAATTACCTGCGTGAAAATTCTCAGGAATTTTACGTAGCTTTGTCGTTCAAACCCATCCGCGGATTACATGTTAATGCCAGCTATTTACTGGCAGAACATGGGCAGGGTGAGAATTTGAAATTGCTGGATTATCGGAACCAGATTATTTCAGCGAATATCAAGTATGAAGTAATCAATAACGCTTACGTTTTTATCGAATATCAAAGACGTCAGGTGGAAGGAGATGTAAAGTATACACCTCCGGTTTTTCTTGGAAACACAAATAACCTGATCGCCGGAATCAATATAGGATTTTAGAATACATCAGAAGATACCCCGGCGACAGCTAACTCATAAAATTAAAATTATCAACGATGAAAAAAAACCTTTTAATCACTGGATTGATGGTATTGCTGGTTTCAGGCTTAAACTGGAACGTCATAGCATGTACGAATTTTATAATTACGAAGGGAGCCTCGGCTGATGGTTCGGTAATGATAACCTATTCTGCTGATTCCCATCAGCTGTATGGTGAACTCTATTACCGTCCGGCTGCTGACTATCCCGCCGGAACCATGGCAGAAGTAATTGAATGGGATACCCAAAAACCTCTTGGAAAAATTCCTCAGGTAAGTCATACTTTCTCAGTAATCGGTAACATGAACGAACATCAGTTGGCCATTGGGGAAACTACTTTCGGAGGCCGGGAAGAGTTGTTAAGCCAACCTGGCGCAATCATTGATTACGGCACGCTCATTTACTTTTCATTACAGAGGGCTAAGAACGCCCGCGAAGCCATCAGGATCATGGGAGAACTTGTTGCCCGGTATGGTTACGCCAGCCAGGGAGAATCTTTTTCAGTCTCCGATGCCAATGAAGCCTGGATCCTGGAAATGATCGGAAAAGGAAAAGAAGAAAAAGGAGCTGTCTGGGTAGCCATGCGTATCCCCGACGGTTATATTTCGGGTCATGCCAATCATCCCCGGATCACCCAATTTCCCCTGAACGATCCCGAAAACTGCTTGTATTCCCCCGATGCAATTTCATTTGCCCGTAAAATGGGATGGTTCAGCGGTGAGGATAATGAATTCAGCTTCTCCGACACTTATGCCCCTCTCGACTTCAGTGCTGCCCGTGCTTGCGAATCAAGGGTCTGGGCTATGTTCAACCGGGTAAATTCCAATATGGGTCAGTACCAGGATTATGTGATGGGCCACTTTGTAAAGGACAAACATGGATATGCCACCAACCGGATGCCTTTATGGATCAAGCCGGATAAGAAAGTCTCCGTACATGATGTAATGGAACTGATGCGCGATCATTTTGAAGGTACCAAAATGGATATGAACAATGATATAGGCGGAGGTCCTTACCAGTCACCATATCGCTGGCGTCCGATGACCTGGAGTGTCGACAGTGTTGATTATGTGCATGAACGTGCTACCTCAACCCAGCAGACAGGTTTTGTTTTCGTGGCTCAATCCCGTTCCTGGCTCCCTGATCCGGTCGGGGGTATTTTCTGGTTCGGCGTTGACGATACCTATACCACCGTTTTTTCACCCATGTACTGCAGTATGACAAAAGTTCCTCACTCTTTTGCCGTTGGAAATGGCGACATGCTGACCTTTTCGCCCACCTCTGCATTCTGGACTTTTAACCTGGTTTCCAACTGGGCCTATACGCGTTATAACTGCATGATCAAAGATATCCAACCCGTTCAGCGAAGCCTTGAAACAAAATATATTGCAGAGATCGAAGGGATTGATAAAAAAGCTGTCGAATTGTACAAAAACGACAAGAAAGCTGCCGTAAAATTTCTTACCGACTACTCCGTGAAAACCGGCGACGCAACCACCAAAAGGTGGCAGGAGCTGTTTCAGTATCTTATCGTTAAATACATGGATGGGAACATCAAAAAGGAGAAAGACGGGAAATTTGAAACCAATGGCTATGGTATCTCGCTGATGCCATCACAGCCGGGATATCCGGAATGGTGGTTACGGGAGATCGTCCGGGAGCATGGTGATGTCATCAAACAGATCGGACCTTCAAGCCATTAATTCCAAGTACCGGTGGTGAACAAGTCGGAGATGACCATTCCTTTATCAGGAAACATTTTCTAAATATTATTTAAAACAGGGTAATGGCATTTCATTATCCTGTTTTTCCTTTATATTTGCAATAACAATCCTGCTAAAATTCAAAACCATGGAGGAGCAGAATACAACTTCCAGAAAATTTAAAATCTATTTGTCAGTTTTGACAATTATCGTTGTAATCCTGATTTTCTGGTTATTTATCCAGCGGTCCCAGCTCATGAACCTCGTAAAGGATAAAGAGATCGAGAAGACCGAACTTCAGCACGAACTGGATAGTTTGATTTCCGAGCACAATAAAATTAAATTATCATTTGGCGCTTTATCCGATTCCCTGTCCTCAAAAGACAGCATCATCCAGGCCAATGCGATCGAGATACGGAAACTTCTTGATACCCAGTGGGAATACAATAAGGTCAGAAAAAAACTGACCAGGCTTCAGGCTATTGCCCAGGGTTATGTAAGGCAGATGGATTCGCTCTATACCATAAACCGGGAGCTGCAGAATGAGAATGAACGTATCCGGCAGGAAGTGAAAACGGAACAATCACGGAACTATTCCCTTATGAAAGATAAGGAGGCGCTTTCCGAAAAAATGAATCAGGCTGCTTTTATAAAGGCGTATGATGTAACGGTTACCCCATACAAGTTAAAATCAGGTGGAAATAAAGAACAGGTTACCGATAAAGCTACCCGGACAGACCGTTTAAGGGTATGTTTCACCATTGGAGAGAATCCACTTGTCCAGTCTGGTAAAAAGATAATCTACATCCGTATACAACGGCCTGACCAGGTTGTCGTGACAAAAAGCAAATATGACACTTTTGTATTCGATGGTCAAACGCTTTCTTATTCAATCCGTGAAGATATTTCATATCAGGGAAAGGCAATTAACCTGTGTGTCGACTGGACTAAGAAGGACAACGATAAGCCCGCAATGAAAGGACGTTATGTCGTGTATGTTTATGCAGATAATACCGAGATCGGCAGCGGAACCTTTGAGCTAAAATGATTACATAAATTTCCTTTTTAATCCTTAATAAATTTATATGCGTATAGGCATTCTGACTGCCGGTGGTGATTGTCCGGGCATCAATGCGGCAATCCGGGGAGTCGGTAAGACAGCCATTATTGAACATGGGATGGAAGTCGTTGGTATTTCTTCCGGGTTCCTGGGGCTGATCAATCATGAATTTGTCGAACTTGACGAAAATCAACTTTCGGGAATACTCACATTAGGCGGAACTATTCTGGGGACTTCCCGCGAAAACCCTTTTAAAAAAAGCGGTATTTTCAATGCCATCGACAAGCCTAAACTCATCCGGAAGCATTACCAGGAAATGGGGCTGGATGCACTGGTCTGCATCGGAGGTAATGGAACAATGCGTACGGCTTCCATGCTTTCCGAAGAGGGTTTGAATATCGTTGGGATTCCAAAAACCATCGACAATGACGTTTGGGGAACCGATATCACTTTTGGATTTGACTCTGCGTTGATCATTACCACCGATGCTATTGACCGCCTTCATACAACGGCCAATAGCCATAAGCGCATCATGGTGATTGAAGTAATGGGTCATCATGCCGGTTGGCTTGCTTTATATTCAGGAGTGGCCGGAGGCGGCGATGTGATTCTTATCCCGGAGATAGAATTTGACCTGAATAATGTCGCCCGGTGCCTGAAAAAAAGAGCTGTCAACAAAAAACCCTATTCCATCGTTGTAGTCGCAGAAGGCATTCCGGCTCCAAAAGGTGAAACAGCTGCTGGTTTTGTCAGTAAGACGATCAATAACCTTACCGGTTTGGAAACCCGGGAAACGATTCTGGGGTATATCCAGCGTGGTGGAAGTCCCTCCCCGATGGACCGGATTCTTGCAACCCGTTTTGGCGCCCATGCCGTTGAACTGATCTCGAAAAAGAAGTTTGGAGAGATGGTAAGTTTGAAAGGTAATACAGTTACCTCGGTTTCCCTGAAAGAGATGGGCGATAAATTAAGATTGGTTCCTGAAGACCATTCTATCGTCGAAAAAGCAAGAAGGATGGATGTATGTTTTGGTGATGAAACCCGTTAATCTGAAAACTTTATATTTTTAATATTCAACTGCAGGTTCACCACCCCGTTCCAATCGTTTTCTTCCACATGATAACAGATATCAAAAGGGATACCCTTATCGATACCGGTAAGCATTTCTCCCTGCTGAAAAGCAATGGCTGAGAAAGGTCCTCCGGTAATCTCCGGATGAACGACACATAATTTCAGATGGTTTTTGCCAACAACACGGGAACCACCGGCATCTACAACACCCCGGGTCATGAAGAGGGGAGCTATATTCCCGGGTCCGAAGGGAGCAAACTGCTTTAGTACTGAATAAAACCGCGAATTGATTGCATTCAGTGGAAGTTTCACATCAATTTCAATTACCGGAATTAAATCGACACCCTCCAATTTTTCTATTACCAGTTTTTCGAAACGGTCGCGGAATAATGAATAATTTTCCGGTTTCAGCGACAGGCCTGCAGCAAATTTATGGCCTCCGAAATGTTCCAATAGATCAGAACAAGCGTCTATGATTTCATAAATATCGAAATCCTTGACCGAGCGCGCAGAACCTGTCATCAATCCATTGGAATGAGTAAAAACGACCGTCGGACGGTAATATACTTCTGTCAGTCTCGAGGCAACTATTCCGATAACCCCTTTGTGCCACTCGGGATGGTCGATAACAGTGGTTTTTGAATTCAGCAGTCTTTCATCATTTTCGATCATTTCCAAAGCCTGCTGGGTAGCCAGAGCATCGAGATTTTTCCGTTCAATATTATAGTTGTTGATCTTTTCCGCAAGCCGGAGCGCTTCAGGTAAGTTTTGAGAAATAAGCAATTTCACGGAATTTCTACCGCTTTCAATCCGTCCGGCGGCATTGATCCTTGGACCAATCAGGAAAACCAGATCGTTGATGGTCAGTTCCCTGTTAAAAGCATTGGATCCGTTTCCTTCAACCTTCATGATGCTGGAATAACGAAGCAATGCTTCGACCCCCGGACGGGGATTGCAATTAACAAGCTTAAGGCCGAAATAGGCAAGAATCCGGTTTTCGCCCGTAATATCCACGATATCAGAAGCAATACTTATTACTACCAGATCAAGAAACGGGATAAGTTCTTCGAATGAAATACTCTTTTTCTTTGCATACGCCTGAATGAGTTTAAATCCGATCCCGCAACCGGAGAGTTCCTTATAGGGGTAATTGCAATCGGATCGTTTGGGATCAAGCACCGCATAAGCCCGGGGTAGGTCAGTTCCCGGATGATGATGGTCACAAATGATAAAATCGATTCCCTGCTCTCTGGCATAATCGATTTTTTCCACTGCCTTGATCCCACAATCAAGTGCAATAATGAGGGAAACTTGTTGTTCCTTGGCATAATCGATCCCCTTATTCGATATGCCATACCCTTCGGTATAACGATCCGGAATATAAAAATCCAGCCGGGAGGTGAACTTCAGAAGAAAGGTGTAAACAAGCGCCACAGCAGAGGTTCCATCTACATCATAATCACCATAGATCAGAACTTTCTGATCATCATATAAAGCTGTTTCAATGCGTTCAACGGCTTTATCCATGTCGCGCATAAGAAAAGGATCGTGAAGGTATTCAAGGGAAGGACGAAAAAACCTCCGGGTTTCATCAAATGTCATTAGCCCCCGTTGAACCAACAGGTTTGAAAGATGGGGATCTATTCCCAGCTCATTGGCTAAATTCCTAACTACTTCAGGGTCTCCCTGAGGTTTTATTACCCAGGCTTTTTCCATAGATATTTCCTATTGTAAAAATAGGAAATTTCTTTGTGCGGGGAACCATGTCGGGATAATAAATATCAGCATTCCATTCCTTTCAGCAGGACAAAATGAAGTGAAGGTGAAAATTACCGGTACTGCAAATCGGATGTTCAGAATTCTGCATTTTTTGGAGTACGGGGGAAGGGAATGACATCGCGAATGTTTGACATCCCGGTAACAAAAAGAATGAGCCGTTCAAATCCAAGGCCAAATCCTGCATGTGGAGCTGTTCCGAACTTACGGGTATCGAGATACCACCATACATCTTTTTCAGGAATTTTCATTTCGTGAACCCTGCGGATCAGCGCATCAAGGTTTTCCTCACGCTGCGATCCTCCGATGATCTCTCCTATCTTTGGGAAAAGGACATCCATACCCCGTACGGTTTTGCCATCGGTATTCTGTTTCATATAAAAAGCCTTGATATCCTTGGGGTAATCGGTAAGAATGACCGGTTTACCAAAATGTTTTTCAACCAGATACCGTTCGTGTTCTGCCTGCAGATCGGATCCCCAGTCAATAGGGAATTCCCATTTTTGACCGGAGGCTTTGATAATATCAACCGCCTGGGAATAAGTTAACCGTTCAAACCGGCACTGGAGGATATGTTTCAGCCTTTCGATAAGCTCATTATCATACATTTTATTGAGGAATTCGAGGTCATCGAGACAATGGACAAGCGCATATTTGATGATATACTTCAGGAAATCTTCAGCCAGATCCATATTATCATTGATATCGTAAAAAGCCATTTCCGGTTCAACCATCCAGAACTCTGCCAGATGACGGGGAGTATTGGAATTCTCTGCTCGGAAAGTAGGGCTAAAGGTATAAACCAGCGAAAGCGCCATAGCGCCAAGTTCAGCTTCAAGCTGACCTGAAACGGTCAGTTTCGTTTCCTTCCCGAAAAAGTCTTTGGCGAAATCAACAGATCCATCTTCTTTCAATGGTGGATTTTTCGCATCCAGGGCACTGACCCTGAACATGTCTCCGGCTCCTTCGGCATCGGATCCGGTAATGATTGGAGTATGAATATAATAAAATCCGTTATCGTTAAAATATTTATGGATGGCGAAAGCCATGGCATGACGAATTCTTAGGACCGCGCCAAAAGTATTGGTCCGTGGCCGAAGGTGGGCAATTTCACGGAGGAACTCAAGGGAATGTCCTTTTTTTTGCAGAGGATAGGTCTCAGGATCCGCGGAACCATATAGTTCAATGTTTTTAGCCTGGATCTCAACTGATTGTCCCTGACCGGAAGATTCAACGAGTATTCCGTTCACCGCGATACAGGAGCCGGTAGTGATCTGCTTTAAAAGCTCTTCATTAAAGTTTATGACCTCTGCGACAATCTGGATATGATGGATGACCGATCCGTCATTAAGGGCAATGAAATTTATATTTTTATTTCCTCTTTTGGTTCTTACCCAACCCTTTACAAGCACTTCTCTCCCAAATTCCTTCGACTTTAACAAATCGCAAATCTTTGATCTTCGCAGATGTTCCATAAATTGAAAACTATATTGGCTGCAAAATTAAGGGATTTGCTTCTTTCCAGCAAACCGGATTTTTATTTACTTTTACATGTAACAATAAAGCATTTTTATGAATCAGAATAATGATAATTCCATGCCACCGTGGGCAAAAAAAGTTGATGATTTTGGCCAACGCCATTGCCATAAGGAAAAATCCTTTCGTAAATACAGGGCCGAAGCTATCTGGGCTATTTTACTGAATCTGGTCTTTCTCTATATTGTAAATAAAATTCCCGACTGGAACTGGAAATTTATTCCAGAGAGTTACGGAGCTGTCCTCTGGATCCTGAACATGAATATTTTTTTCCAGATTGGGGGGAATTTGTTGATTGTTCTCTTTGATTTTCATTGGATCCGCTACCTTTCCAAAATTATAATGGAAGCCGTTGGATTTGTAACTACGCTGGTTTTATATTATATTTATCCGTTTGATTTCTCGGGTTGTCACGGATTTTCCTGGATCGATCTGATTCTTCCTGTTCTCTTTATCATAAGTATGATCGTATCGGCAATCAAAGTCGTCGCCAATATCTGGAAGTTGTTGTTCTGGCGGCATTAACTTTCCGAATCATGACAAATCCGCTGAATATTATAAACCTCCGGGAGTGGCTGCCTTCTGTCAAACCGCCACTCATCATTGCCGGTCCGTGCAGTGCCGAATCTGAATCGCAGGTCATGACCGCGGCCATCGCCCTTGCAAAGATCCCTCAGGTCAGAGTTTTCCGGTCCGGCATATGGAAACCACGTACCCGTCCCGGAGCATTTGAGGGGGTAGGGAGCATCGGGCTGAAATGGCTGCAAAGAGTCCGGAAAGAGACCGGGCTCCTGGTAACCGTTGAGGTTGCGAGTCCCAGACACGTCGAGGAAGCACTCGATCATAATATTGACATTCTGTGGATTGGGGCAAGAACTGCGGTAAACCCTTTTTCAATTCAGGAAATCAGTGAAGCGTTGAAGGGAGTTGATATCCCGGTCATGGTTAAAAATCCGCTTAATCCCGACATAAAAACCTGGCTGGGAGCTATCGAAAGGATGAACCAGACGGGGATTACAAAATTAATTGCCGTGCACCGGGGATTTTCTTTTTTCAACCGTACCCCTTTTCGCAATGCCCCGATGTGGGAAATTCCGATCGAATTGAAACGGCTTTATCCGGACCTGCCCGTTATCACTGATCCCAGTCATATATGTGGAAACCGGGAACTGATCCTTTCTACTGCCCAAAAAGCATTAGACCTTGAGATGAACGGTTTAATGATTGAGGTCCATCCGGATCCAGTAAACGCCCTGACCGATAAAAACCAACAGATCACTCCGGAACAATTGAAGAATATTATATTAAAACTTATTGTCCGGAAGGAATCAGGTAGTATTGACTTTGCAAACAAACTGGAAGAGTTACGTTCGGAGATAGATAAACTCGATGAGGAATTGATCGATATTCTGGCACGACGAATGATGATCGTCGAAGAGATCGGTCATTATAAAAAAGAGAACAAGATCACCATCCTTCAGTTGAAACGGTGGAGACAGTTAATTCACGACCGGATTGAGGCTGGGGTCAAGCTTGGCCTGAGTAAAGAATTTATCCTGAAATTATTAGAATCCCTTCACGAAGAAACGATTCAGCGTCAGATTGATGTCATGAACCGCAACCGTTGATCACATCCATTTTCGCTTTTTGAAATAGAGAAACATCCCGATCGCGATTATGACCATAACTCCGGCAACAAGGATAAAAGAATATGGATGGCTCTGGATGGGAAGCGGGATATTCATTCCATAAAGACTGGCAATAAAAGTCAGAGGAAGTAAGATGGAGGATACCAGGGTGAGAATTTTCATCACTTCATTGGTTTTGTTCACCTGAAGTGAATCAAAGGTGGTTGAATACCCTTTAATGAGTTCTCCGTCATCCTCCACCATATCCCAGATCTTTTGGTAATAGTCCATAATGTTTCCCCAGTAATCTTCCATATTTTCGGCAAACCCTTTGATAACCCCACTTTGTAATTTGTTGAAAAGTTGTATCTGGGGTTTGAACATGGTATTAAGAAGGATAACATTTTTTCTCGTAACCGAAATTTTTTCGATGGTTCGTTCCGCATTCCGGTTGAATAAAGCTTTGCCGCAACTATCTACATTTTTATCGATCTGATCGATCACTTTATGAACTTCTTTCATCACACTATCGAGGATGGAATACAATAATTCATCACTATTCCGGATATCCATCTGCTGCCCGCTGGAAACTTTCTGCTTTTCCTGATTGAATATCTCTTTTACCAGCCAATGCGTTTTCCCAATCGTGACAAGATAATTGGCGCCCCAGAAAATTTTTATTTCACGGGTGCTGATAAAAGTCTCGGTAGTATCAAAGACAGGAAAGTGAAGAATCAGAAAATAATAATTATCATAAACGTCGATCTTTGGCCGTGTGTTGATTTTTGTACGGCAATCCTCAATATCCAGGGGATGAAAATGATAGTGCTCTTGTAACACCCGGAGATCATCATCCGTTGGGAGGACGATGTGTGACCAAATCAGGGTTCCGAATCTGATCGTTTCAATCATCAGGAGTGAATTAATAATTATTTTAAAACAACCATTTTACGCGTCTGCGAAACGCCCATCGAATTTTCAAGAATACAGAAATAAATCCCTGACGAACATCTGTTCAAATCGATCATCAGGGATCCTTCCTTTTGAGTGGCCTGGATTTTTTCAATTATTACTCCCCGCGAATCAGCGATAACCAGAAATGTATTGACCGCCTCGCCGGGAACAGAATAATGGAAACTGACAATGTCCATCACCGGATTGGGTATGGGTTCTGAAAGAAAATTACCATTCTCGGCCTGGTCTTCGTTCATCCCGGTGGTCATATCAATCTTTGTTATGGTTACATCATCGAAATAATATCCGTCATAGTTAGCCCACATATCACTGTTCATGGTAAACCGTAACTTGATCTGTTTCCCGAGATAATCATTCAACACGACCTGCTCTTTAACCCAGGGGAACATTTTTCCATCATATAAAGGTTGACCGATCACCTGGTTCACCGTACCGGGATGAGTGTAATCTCCTGCAAGCGGAGTCCATGATAATCCATTGTCGTCGGAGATCTTTACCTGCGCATAATCGTATCCTTTTTCGATATTCCACCTTGCCCAAAATTCCAGTACTGCCACAGGCGTGTCATTCAGGTCGAAGGTACGGGTAGTGGTTATGGAGGAATTTGTATTAACCAAATAATTCCCGGAAGGAGAATCCGTGATAGAAGTATTCGGCGAATGGTATTGAAATTGCGTAATATCCCATTTATCGGAAGTCCATTGCGATTTATCATTGCAGCTATCGGAGAATATGGTTAAAGGTTTTCCATAATAATGGGTGATCGTGTCCCGAAAGGTGAATAATCCATTATTGAGACAGAGGATGTATTTAAATTCCGTACCATTAGGAATATCCGGTGACAAAACGTAGGAAATAGAATCGCTGTAGGATTGAAACTGGACCGGATCTGTTATGATCTCCGGTGGACCGATTGAAATAAATAAGGTTGAATCAAGTGGTTCAATTGTAATGGTATAATCTGCCGGGTTGTCAATTCCGTAACGTATGAATGAAAATGAAAAATAACCCTCTTTTTCGGGAATAATGACCGGGCTTGTCTTTTTTACCTCTGCATATCGTAAAGCCAGATGCGCTGTCATCAGATTACAGTACATATTTTCTATGGCCAATGGAATGATGCGGTCGGGAAATGGCCAGAAACCGTCCGTCTCACCTCCGATCTCAGGTGAAAATGCAAAAGTTTTGGATTTCAATGTTTGTTCCCCGTACAACCAGTCTGAAGCGTCCCCGTTGGTATTATAAAGGATCTGCCCCGCGACACCGCTGAAATATCCGTTTTGCCTGGTAAAGAACCCGGCATAAGTTAATTCCAGCGTACTGTCGGGAGTCAGTGCTGTTTCATAGCACCATGGATAGAGGAGTTTATTGCCGAAAGTATGGTAATTAAATGCGATGCGGAAATTCTTCTCAATACAGAAGTCACGGATTATCTGTGTTTCCGGTTCTGAAAATTCGGAGGATCCCCGGTAGGTTTCCTCACAGGGATACGGAGAGGATCCAAAATTATCGTACCCCCATTGATATCCGTAATTGCGGTTCAGATCAATTCCAAAACATCCACTGCCACTGTCTCTTCTGTTTTTACGCCACATCCCTCCTCCCCCTGGTTCGATACTATCGTTGTAATGATATCCGTCGGGATTAACGACAGGCATGAAATAGATTTCAAGGTTATCGACCAGGTACCGGACCTCATCGCTGATGGAATAATTTTCCAGAAGATACCACATAAAAAACATAAGCTGTTGCATACCCATCGGTTCACGGGCATGGTGAAGGGCATTGAAAAATATTTTTGGTTTATCCTGATTGACATCCGGATTGTTGGAAATCCTTACAAAGTACAGTGGATTACCATTGATGGAAGTGTTTGTACCCGCTTGTGTTTTTACGCTGATAAGGTTGGAGTAAAAGAACCGCATACTGTCAAGTTCGTTCTGAACCTCCTGCAGGGTATAAAATCCTCCCATCGAACCTTGTTCAAAATGAACCGGAACAGCATAGGTATAGGTGGCAGAAGTTGATTTTTGGTTGTATTCCTTGTTCCGTTGACGTATCCAGGAAGAATAATCTTCGTGGATGATCTCAACATGAAATCCGGCTTTTTTGATCCGGTCAACTTCAGCGTATGACAGGACCGTCGTCCAGGATCCATCCTTTGCATGAAATCCTTCTTCGACGGGCAGACCAAGTCCAGCCAATTGTTTTATTCCGGTACGGGCTGAAATTACCTTAACTTCTGAATATTTGATTTCCTGAGAACAGACTATTCCGTATAAGAAGATCAATCCGGTGATGAATAATAATTTCTTCATCCTGATAAGCTGAGGAGATAAAAGTTAAGATCTGCCATCTCACTCTCTCTATGAAAGAGCCTGACAGGATTATCCTACAAAATTCTGAATTAATTCCTTAGAAAAAAAATTGCTCTTTATTTTTTCCACCGGAAGGAGGTGATCATATGCTCCAGGTCGACTTTCAGGAAATCAATTACCGGGGAAAGGGAATCGTTGTTTGGTTTCAGGTTGAAGTACAGGGCGCCGCGTACGAACTTCGAAAGACTATCGGTAAGGTAAAACTGGTAAGAAGAAGCAGCATCAGAACCTTTGATATCATAGATAAGTCCATATACCTCATGATGAGGATCAAGATACTCGCGTTGCATGATCGCATTTGCTTTAGGTATATGTTTGTTGACGAGTTTCCTGGAATCTTCCAGGTAATTTGAAAGATTGTTTTTTACGATCTTAAAACTGATATGGGTCTGGGCATGGAACTGGGGATAGAATATGTTAATCCAGTATGGTTCTGAAAGACTTGAACTATCGGGAAGGATCTTGGCATATACCGGGTATTCAAAGGTATAGGGGAATGATGAATCAAATGGCCGGTACTCATGCTTTGGAAAATCAATCCGGAAGTAACCCCGCGGTTTGGGAGTATAATCGCCACTGCAAGAGCAAATAAAAAGGCTACTGATAAATACAAATCGGTAAAAGAAATTCATCAATCCACAGATAAAGAGCAAACGTGTTGCCGGTTCACCTCTTAACTAGAAGGGAAGATCATCTTCAGGAGTGGGAGTCTCCACGACTTCTTCTCTGGTTTCGGAGGCAACGGGGGTACTGTTTCCTTCGTCACGCCGTGAGCCACCGAGCATCTGCATTGCATCTCCCATTATCTCAAAGGCATATCTTTTCTGCTTGTTTTCATCTTCCCATTCACGTTTACGAATCCTGCCTTCGATATATACTGTCTGTCCCTTCTTCAGATACTTCTCTGCAACTTCAGCTAATCCCCGCCATAATATTATATTATGCCATTCGGTATGTGTGGTCTTTTCCCCCTCCTTGTTTTTATATGCCTCTGTTGTTGCAAGGGAAAAGCTTGCTTTCTTTACTCCATTCTCAAAATGCTGTATCTCCGGATCCCTCCCAAGATTACCGATCAAAATCACTTTATTGACACCCGTTGCCATTTGCTTCAATTTAAAAGTTAAACATTACATGGAACAAAAATACTATTTTTTATGCTTAATCCGGAATGAAATGGAAAGGTGATATGACATCCTGTTTTTTCCCCGGGACTATTTTGTTTTCCTTCTGCTTAATAAGTCCTCCACAATGTCTTCAACCACGACGACACCTTCCATTTTCTGATCTTTATTGATGACCGGGACGGCCAGCAGGTCATATTTCGAGACCAGTTCTGCCAGTGAATCAACTTTATCATCATCATAGACACTGACCGGATTTTTTCTCATTATCTCTTTCAGCGTTTTTTCGGGTGATGCAATAACCAGTTCCCCAAGAGTAACGGCTGAAAGAAACCGGTCGTTTTTATCGGTCACGAATATGGAATAAATATGGGAAGGCTCTGGTTGTTGCTTTCTTAATTCCTCAATGGTACCGGCTACGGTCTGATTCTCCTTGAATACTATAAAATCGGTTGTCATGAGGGATCCGACATGCTTATCAGGATATTCCAGCAACTCACGGACTTCTTCCGATGATTCATGTTCCATCTCATTAAGCAGCTTTTCGGCTTTATCTTCCTTCAGTGCATCCAACAGGTCGGCAACCTCGTCAGCAGGCATTTTCTCAAGAACATCTGCAACTTTTTCAAGCGGGAGACTTTCAATAATTTGTATCTGGGCGTGAGGCTCAAGTTCTTCCAGTACGTCGGCAGCTTTTTCTTCATCCAGCGAAGAGAAGACAAAAGTACGGGAGGCACGGTCCAGCTCCTCAATGATATCGGCAAGATCGGATGGGTGGAGTGCTCCGAGTTTTGAGGAAGCTTTGGAAAGTTTAATACTTGATTTATCAAAATCAACGGTTTCGATATCATCCCATAGTATGAATTTCCCGGGAATATCAATCTTGAATGACTTCAGGATGGCTTGCAATGGTTCCTCGATACCGATTCTTCTCAGCCGACCCTCAATTCCCACATCAACAGCAATGGCATAAGCGCCCGAAGGGATCATAACCAGGCGGATGTCGTTTACACGAACCAGTTTCCGGCCATTGATATCGACGATCTGTTTATTTTGGATATTCTCTCTGAGCCAAAGACAATTAGGGAAATTCTCCGGTGATATTTCATGTAATTCATGGCATGTTAACCGGAGGTTCCTTTTAAATTTCTTGATTTCAAAAGTGGTAAAATCAAGAACTTTTATTTTCTTGCCCAATTGTACTTTTACTGCAATGACTCTCGGGCGTATCTGTTCACCTTCTTCTCCGGCAATTGGAGTCTGGTCAATCAGAATATCTTTAATTTTCCCAAGAAAAACAGAATCTTCGGATTGAACTTTTTGACCGATGATCTGGCTTAAATAGAAGGTTATTTGTGATGTCATGTCAGCCTCCCTCCTAATTTTTTACTAAACAGAAGGATGCTGGTCCATGAATAAGATCAGGCCAACTCCTTTCAGTTCAGGGGTGGATAGTTTAATATACGTCTCGCTGGCCCGTCGTCCATTTCAGATTTTGTAATTTGAAGGCAAAGATAAAAAAAATTACAGAGCCCACTATTTTCACGCTTAATTCCTTTCCGGTGGCAAAGAAATCAGAAATCTCTCAATAAGGCGCGGATAGGGATAATTTTTCAGGTCCCCGAACTTTATCAGAATAAAACTGGATGCCAGGGGTTTGGAAACCTCAATTTCATAAAATCTTGCGATTAGCGTCTGGTGGGTGAGCAAGTGCCTAAATTGATCACTGGTGCTGCATTTTATTACAAAATTATTATCAAAAATCTCCTTCCATTCTTTTCTGCGGATCAAATCTTTCCACAAAATATCTCCCGGCGTTTCGATCATGGGGAAATCAAACAGGTTTTTCCAGATATCTGCATTTTCCCGTTTCCTCAGATATATCGAATTTTTTCCTTTTAACCTGATTAAAAAATAATGGAAATACCTTTCTCTTCTGATGATTGGTTTCGGCCTGACAGGAATGTGTTCCGTAAGTCCATTAATCAGAGCGAAACATTGTTTCTTGAAAATACAATGCATACATCCCGGGTCGGCCGGTTTACAGCATAGCGCTCCAAACTCCATCATTGCCTGATTGAATGTTCCCGGATCCCCTGCATCGATGTGTTGTTTCGCAAGCAAATAAATTTGTTTTCTTGCAGAAGTTGAATTTATGGGTTCCAGGATGCCAAAATACCTTGAAAAAAAACGCAGAACATTTCCGTCGGTAACCGGATAGGGTAATCCGAAAGAGATTGAGGCAATAGCAGACGCCGTATATTCGCCAACCCCTTTTAATTTCAATATTGATTCGTAAGTGCTGGGAAAAACCGAATTCATCCGCGTAGTTATTTCTTTTGCAGCGGTATATAAATTCCTTGCCCTGGAATAGTAACCGAGTCCTTGCCAAAGCTTGAGGATACTCTTTTCATCCGCCATTGCCAGATCCTTTATGGTGGGATAAGAAGCAATGAATTTTTGATAATACGGCAGCCCCTGCTCAACTCTTGTCTGTTGAAGAATAATCTCCGATAGCCAGATCAAATATGGATCTTTTGTCCTGCGCCATGGCAGGTCTCTTCTATTGCTGTAATACCATGCTATCAGTTTCCCGGTAAAAGTCATTTGAATAATTTCAGGATAGCCGCAAAGTTAACGGTTTTTCGTCCCTTCCGGCATCTTACGGAATGGATGAATTCTTTGGTTTGATAATGGAGTATATAAACAGCCCACGGAAATATAAAATACAGATGGAATCTTCGAACATGATATCTCCGATTACAAAAAAATTCGTTTTTTTTCATTGTCAAAAAAAAATCATATATTTGCAGCCCTGTTTTTACTAAATAAAGACATTCATTATTAATAATTTAACAATTTGAAATAACAAATTACTATGACAAAAGCAGAAATTGTAGCAGATATTGCTAATAAAACTGGAATTGAAAAAGTCGCCGTACAGGCCACCGTCGAAGCTTTTATGGACACCATTAAGAATTCCATGGTCTCTGGGCAGAACGTATACCTCAGAGGGTTTGGAAGTTTCATCATCAAGAAAAGAGCAGAAAAAACCGGAAGAAACATTTCAAAGAATACAACACTTATCATTCCCGCCCATAATATTCCTGCTTTCAAGCCGGCTAAGACTTTTGTCAATAAAATCAAGTCACACGTTAAGACAAAATAATTCTTAAATCTTAACTATCATGCCGAGCGGAAAGAAAAGAAAGAGACATAAGATGGCTACCCACAAGCGAAAAAAACGCTTGCGGAAGAATAGACATAAAAAGAAATAACTCATGGTTGACCCGAGATAGATCCAGGTCAAAATCATGATATTACCCCGGATTGAAATCCGGGTATTTCCCTGCTACAATTCCTTATGTCAGTAACCCCTTGAAAATATTTTCAAGGGTCAGTCATTAACAGAAATATTCTTGTGAATAAGGAATTAATTATTAATTCAACCTCATCCGAAGTTGAAATTGCCTTACTTGAAGATAAGCTTCTTGTAGAGTTAAACAAAGAAAAATCCAACAACCAATATTCCGTTGGTGATATTCATCTTGGCAAGATTAAAAAGATCATGCCCGGATTAAATGCTGCGTTTGTTGATGTTGGTTATGAAAAAGACGCTTTTCTCCATTATTTGGATCTGGGGCCACAGATACAGACCCTGCTCAAATACATCAAGGCGGGACAATCAGGCGGCAACAATGGTTTATCCATTTCCGATTTCAAAATGGAAGAGGATATTCAGAAAACCGGACGAATCAACAATGTGCTGAAACCAAACCAGACCATTCTGGTCCAGATAGCAAAAGAGCCAATCTCCACCAAGGGTCCCAGGGTGACTTCAGAATTAGCTTTTGCCGGTAGATTTCTTGTCCTGATTCCTTTTTCCGATAAAATCTCTGTTTCACAAAAGATCAAAAGCGCAGAGGAACGTAACCGTTTAAAGCGTCTGATCACCAGTATCAAACCAAAAAACTGCGGCATCATTATCCGGACGGTTGCTGAAAATAAATTGGTTGCCGACCTCGATACCGATTTACGCAATTTATATAAGCGCTGGGAAGTGATAACCCAAAAACTTTCCACTGCCCGGCCTCCCCAGAAGATCATCGGAGAGATAGACCGGACTTCAGCCATTCTGCGAGATGTGCTCAATGAATCGTTCAACAACATTGTGGTCAATGATCCTCTGCTGTACGAGGAGATCCGGACCTATATCCAGCGTATTGTTCCGGATAAGGTAGGTATCGTTAAGCTGCATACAGGAAAAATACCCGTTTTTGAGCAATTTGGCATCGACAAGCAGATTAAGGGTTCTTTTGGAAAAATTGTGACGATTAAAAGCGGGACCTACCTCATCATCGAGCACACTGAAGCACTTCATGTCATCGACATCAACAGCGGCCATCGGGTCAACCAGGATCAAAATCAGGAGACGAATGCCCTTGAAGTAAACATGGAAGCAGCCGGAGAGGTAGCCCGGCAATTACGTTTGCGGGATATGGGGGGTATTATTGTCATTGATTTCATAGATATGATCCAGGGGCAAAACCGAAGGAAACTGTATGAAAAGTTGCGTGAGGAGATGAAAAAGGACCGGGCTAAGCACTCTATCTTACCTCCCAGCAAATTCGGACTTGTCCAGATCACGCGTCAGCGTGTTCGCCCTGAGATGAATGTACAGATCCTTGAAAAGTGTCCTTCCTGTGAAGGGACCGGAGAGATTCGTCCGTCAGTCTTGCTTATTGATGATATTGAAAACAATATCAGTTATCTTATCCGGGAACAGAATGAAAAAGACCTGACGCTGGTTGTTCATCCATTTATATATGCTTTTCTACGACAGGGTATGTTTGGATATTCCTGGAAATGGCGGCGTAAATTCGGCCGGAAAATAAATATTGAAAAGAATAATGCCTATCACTTTCTTGAATACCATTTTCTAAATAAAAACAACGACGAAATCAAGATGTAATTATGGATATAGTTGTCAGTGGTATCAGGCCAACAGGGAATCTTCATCTGGGAAACTATTTCGGGGCACTTAACAGTTTTGTTAAAATGCAGGAAGAGAACCATTGTTATTTCTTTATTGCCGACTATCATTCCCTGACCACCCATCCTAACCCGAAAGATCTCAGGGGCAATGTCCGGACAGTACTCGTTGAATTTCTTGCCTGTGGAGTGGACCCGGAGAAAGCCACTCTTTACATTCAAAGTGATCTTCCCGAGGTTTCCGAACTATATTTATTACTTAACATGAATGCATATGTAGGTGAACTGGAGCGATGTACCTCATTTAAAGAAAAGGTCAGAGCCCACCCTCAGAATGTAAATGCCGGATTGCTTACCTATCCGACCCTGATGGCCGCCGACATCATCATCCATAAGGCTCATAAAGTTCCTGTCGGGAAAGACCAGGAGCAACATCTGGAGATGACCAGAACCTTTGCGAACCGTTTTAACCGGATCTATAATGTTTCCTTATTCCCTGAACCGGTCGCCTATAATTTCGGGGAAAACCTTATAAAAATTCCGGGTCTGGATGGTAATATTAAAATGTCAAAATCAGATAACGAAAGTGCTGCCATCTTTCTTGCCGATTCGCCTGAAACCATTCGGAAAAAGGTGATGCGTGCCGTTACTGATTCTGGTCCTGTAAAACCGGATCAACCAAAATCGCAGGGAATAGTAAATCTATTCCTTCTGATGAAACACTTTTCATCGGCCGACACCTCTGCCCATTTTGAAGAAGCTTATCAGTCGGGTAAGATCCGGTACGGCGACCTGAAGAAGCAACTGGCAGAGGATATCATACGCTTTACCACTCCATTCCGTGAACGAATGACCGAACTTGCAGCAAATGATGACTATTTAATAAAAGTTGCCCGGATGGGCGCTGAAAAAGCAAGGGTCTCTGCTTCCAAAACAATCCGGGAAGTAAGAGAAATCATCGGTTTCCGTCCTGTGATATGATAGATACAACCCCGGTAAAAGAGACCGCTGTCCTGGTAGGTCTTTCCACCCAACGTCAAAACCTGGAAAAAACACGGGAATACCTGGCAGAATTGGCTTTTCTTATCGATACTGCAGGGGGTGTTCCCATCAAAGAGTTCATTCAAAAACTTGATTATCCGGATCCCAAATCCTATGTCGGTAGCGGAAAATTACTGGAGATCCGAAGGTGGATCACAGAACATCCGGCAGATATGATCGTTTTTGATGACGAGTTGTCTCCAGGCCAGATCCGGAATATTGAAAATGTTCTCGATTGCCGGATTCTGGACCGGAACAATCTCATCCTTGATATTTTTGCCCGCCGTGCAAAGACCTCATACGCCAGGACTCAGGTTGAATTAGCCCAGAATGAATATTTGCTTCCGCGGTTGACCAGGAGATGGACTCATCTTGAGAAGCAACGGGGAGGGATCGGATTGCGCGGACCCGGCGAACAGGAGATTGAGACCGACCGAAGGATTCTCCGGTATAGGATATCCCTGCTAAAAAAGAAACTTGTGGAGATCGACAAACAAAAAGCCATCCAAAGGAAAAACCGTAAAGATATGATCCGGGTGGCCCTAGTGGGTTATACCAATGTCGGAAAATCCACTCTCATGAATATTCTGAGTAAATCAGATCTCTTTGCTGAAAACAAACTGTTTGCCACCCTCGATACGACGGTGAGAAAAGTTGTAATCAAGTCACAACCATTTTTATTGTCGGATACCGTGGGGTTTATACGCAAGCTGCCTCATACGCTGATTGAATCTTTTAAATCGACACTTGATGAAGTGCGTGAAGCTGATATTATCGTACATGTCGCAGATATCAGTCATCCTGATTTCGAAGAACAGATTGAAATTGTTCGGCAAACACTGACCGATATTCATGCATCCGATAAACCCACCATTATGCTGTTCAACAAGATTGATGCCTACAAATCCAGGTTAGATGATTCACACGAACACAATAATCCTGATAAAGGATATCCGGCGCTGGAAGATCTTGAGAAAATCTGGATCGCCAGGGAAAATATGCCGTCGCTGTTTATTTCCGCCGTCTTAAAGACCAATATCGGTAAGCTCCGTGAAACACTCTACCGGGAAGTCAGGAAAATTGTGATAACCCGCTATCCGGAAAATCAGACTGTAACCGATCTTCAAAACCATCAATATTAATTATTTTTTACGATTTTTGTATCAGAATGATATATCCATACGACCATTGTTGGAGCAAAACACGGTTGATAATAATGGATATTCCATGTGGCCATTAAAATTATCATACCAATGAAATATCCATCCGAACATCGTTCATGCAAACCGCGGATGATAATAATGGATATTCCATTTGACCGTTGAAATCAAAAATTATTAACAAATGAAATCCATTAATATCCGAAAGATCCACCTGATTCTTCTCAGTGTCTTTAGCGGAATAATTCTTTCTGTAGCCTGGCCGGAGAGAGGATTCCCCGGATTGCTTTTCCTGGGTTTTGTTCCACTGCTTTTTCTTGAAGATCATATCAGTAAAAATCCCGGCCGTTATATCAAGTTCAGCGTATTGCTTTTTTCTTACCCGGGATTCCTTATTTGGAATATTCTTACAACATGGTGGATTGTCAATTCCACGGTGACCGGGGCGATCCTGGCCAATGTGCTGAATGCCCTGTTCATGTCTATAATCTTTCAGGCTTTTCACTGGTCGAAAAAGAAGATGTCTTCGCTTCTTCCATCCTATGCTGCATTGATCTGTTACTGGGTTGCTTTAGAGTATCTCCATCTTAACTGGGACCTGAACTGGCCATGGCTTAATCTGGGTAACGGATTTTCATCATATTATCGATGGGTTCAGTGGTATGAATATACCGGAACATTTGGCGGTACAGTTTGGGTACTGGTAGCCAACATCATGATCTATGAGCTGCTGAAAAAGGTTAAAATTCGTCGTTCAATATTCATCATCCGATATTCCATATTCATTTTCCTCTGGATTGCCGTCCCGGTTATCGTTTCCTATATTATCTATTCTAATTATCGGGAAGAGAAGAATCCCGTAAACTTTGTAGTGGTTCAGCCCAACCTGGATCCTTATACCGAACAGTACACCATACCACCCCCGGAAGTCGTCGGACGGATCATGAAAATTGCCGGTCCACAGATAGATGATCGTACAAATTTTCTGATTGCTCCCGAATCGGCCATCCAGGAAAATATGTGGGAAAATGATCTCAGTACCTTTGCCAGTATCCAACTGTTAAAACAGATTCTCCAGGACCATCCCCGGCTTAATATTTTGATCGGTGGATCGACCTTTTATGCTTTTCAGCCGGGAGAAGCAATTCCGAGGACTGCCCGGAAATTTACCGATGTCGATCGATATTATAATGCATATAATACTGCAATTATGATCAATGCGATCGACACGCTCCAGCTATATCACAAGTCTAAACTCACCCCGGGGGTCGAGATATTACCTTCGTTCAATGGACTCAAATGGCTTGAAAAATATGCCATCGACCTTGGCGGAACCGTCGGAAGCCTTGGGATGGACCCGGTCAGAAAAGTCTATTCAACTGTTAACACCGTTCCGGTCAGTCCTGCTATCTGCTACGAATCTATCTTCGGAGAGTTTTTTGCGAAGTTTGTTAAAAATGGAGCGCAGATTATGATCATCATAACCAACGACGGCTGGTGGGGAAATACGGCTGGTCACCGCCAACATTTCAGTTTTACCCATCTTCGCGCAATTGAGACCCGCAGAAGTATTGCCCGTTCAGCAAATACCGGTATATCTGCCTTGATCGACCAGCGGGGTGATGTTCATCAGGTTACCGGATATTGGAAACCCGCAGTTATTAAAGGTACCATGAATGCCAACGCAAAAATTACCTTCTATGTCAAATACGGAGATTATATTGCCCGTTATCTTACCGTCATAGGAGGGATCATTTTCCTTGGCACCCTGTTCTTATCCATAAAAAAACTGATACATAAGCTTTTTATCAAATGAAGATTCTTCTTTCAAATTTCATTATCCTCGCACTATTCTTTCTGGTAGTAAGTTGTTCTTCCCCGACAGGGCAGAAGTCGGAATCACAGGAAAAGTCAGCAAAAATGACCACCATTCCGGTCCCCGATTTTAATGCTGATTCAGCTTATGAGTTTATTATAAAACAACTTTCTTTCGGTCCCCGGGTAATGAATACATCAGCCCATGAGAAATGTGGCGAATATCTGACCCATAAACTTCAGGGCTATTGCCAGAATGTCATATTGCAGAAAGGTACAGTAAAAGCATTTGATGGAACCCCGCTGCAGTTTCAAAATATTATTGCCAGCTGGATGCCCGATTCCAATAACCGTATTTTACTATGTGCCCATTGGGATTCGCGTCCTTTCGCAGATCACGACCCCGATCCCGGAAATCGCCGGAAACCAATCGACGGTGCCAATGATGGGGCCAGCGGAGTTGGTATTCTCCTGGAGATCGCACGTCAGATCAACCTGGAACAACCTGCCATCGGAATTGATATAATTCTATTTGATGCGGAGGATTACGGACCTCCCCAGGACCAAAAGCAGGATATGGCTTCTAATAATTCCTGGGGACTGGGATCGCAGTACTGGTCGGCAAATCCTCATAAAACCAAATATTTTGCCAGATATGGTATCCTGCTTGATATGGTAGGCGCATCCGGTGCTACTTTTCTCATTGAGGATATTTCCAGCAGATATGCCAATGATATTATCCAGCTGGTTTGGAAAACTGCTGACCGGCTTGGTTATTCCAGATATTTTATTTTAGAGAATGGTGCACAAATTAACGATGACCATGTCCCTATCAATGAGATCACGAATATTCCCACCATTGATATTATTCACCTTGATAAAAGCAGTAAGACGGGATTTTTCCCATACTGGCATACTACCATGGATAATCTTACAGTCATAGACAAATCAACGGTTAAGGCAGTCGGCCAGACTCTGACTACGGTCATTTACGAAGAAAAATAACCCGGAAGCTCATAACAGTTCATTGGCTAAGTTTGCCAACTCCGACCTTTCTCCTTTTTCCAGGCGGATATGTGCATATATATCATGATGCTTGATCTTATCGATCAGTGTGGATAAACCATTACTCTGCGCATCAAGGTAAGGAGTATCAATCTGATAAATATCACCGGTGAAGATGATCTTTGTGTTCTCTCCGGCCCGGGTTATGATCGTTTTTATTTCATGCGGGGTAAGATTCTGTGCTTCATCAACAATAAAACAAACATTGGAAATGCTGCGCCCGCGTATATATGCAAGTGGTGTGATTACCAGTTTTTCATGGTCAACCACGTCGGTTATTACCTTATATTCCTTATCCTTCTCCCCATACTGATTCTGGATGAACTTCAGATTATCCCACAGGGGCTCCATATAGGGATTCAATTTTGATTTAATATCACCGGGAAGATACCCGATGTCTTTATTACTTAGCGGAACAATGGGACGGGCAAGGTAAATTTGTTTGAAATTACGTTTCTGCTCGAGAGCCCCGGCCAATGCCAATAACGTCTTCCCCGTTCCGGCAATACCCTGGAGGGTAACCAGCTTAACATCGGGATTGAGAATGGCATGTAAGGCGAATACCTGTTCTGCATTTCTTGGAACAATCCGGTAGCAAGGGCGTTTTTCAATTTTTTCGATCCGTTCTGTCAGCGGATTAAAGAATGCTAATACGGAACTCTTTCCGTTTTTCAATATGAAATAATGGTTTGGCAATGGATTTTTTATGCCAATATCTTCAGGCAAACACCATCCGGCTTCATAAATGATATCGATGATTGTTCGGTCAAGATTTTCGATCATGGATTTCCCTGAATACAGCGTATCAAGGTCCTTGATTTTTCCCGTTTCAAAATCCTCAGCATTGATGTCGAGTGATTTTGCTTTTAACCGGAGATTCACATCCTTTGTGACCAGGATTACCTTTTTACCCGGATTTTCGGCAATCATGATCAATGCAGCATTCAGGATGCGGTGATCCGCTTTGTTTTCACCAAAAACTTTCACAGCGTCAAGTTCGCTATGCTCGTTCATCACGACTTTAAATTTGCCCCCCTTAGGAATTCCCAGTGATATCCATTTCGTCAGAACTCCTTTATTCGAAAGTTTATCTATGATCCGGATGAACTCGCGGGCTTCGAAATTGATGGTATCGTTGCCTTTTTTAAAATTGTCAAGCTCTTCGAATACCGTAATAGGAATGGCAACATCATTGTCTTCAAAACTATGGATCGCGTTGTGGTTATAAAGGATAACAGAGGTATCCAACACGAAGATCTTCTTTTCCTTATGATTCTTTTTTATCATAGAAGATGGTTTGAGTTTGATCAAATGTACACTAAGAAAACTTTAGTTTCAAAATCACGGATGATAAGATATAAACAAGGGTATGTTATTATAAATTTTACCTTTGCAATATGCCCGAAAAAAAGCTTTTTCTTCTTGATGCGATGGCTCTTATTTACAGGGCATTTTTTGCATTCAACAAGAATCCCAGGCTCACTTCAAAAGGGCTGAATACTTCCGCAGTTTTTGGTTTTGCAAACACTCTTTTTGATCTACTGAAAAAGGAAAAGCCGACCCATATCGGAGTGGCTTTTGATACGATGGCTCCAACGGTCAGGCACGAAGGATTTGAATTTTATAAGGCAAACCGTCAGGAAACTCCGGAAGACCTGGTCAGATCGCTTCCATATATCCATGAGCTGATCGAAGCATTAAATATCCCGACTTTATTTGTAGATGGTTATGAAGCTGACGACGTTGTCGGGACACTTTCAAAAAGAGCCGAGAAAAAAGGATTTACCACCTATATGATGACCTCCGATAAAGACTTCGGCCAACTGGTGAGCGAAAACATCTATATCTATAAACCTGCAAAATTCGGTGGAGAGGTTGAAATTCTTGGGGTCAAAGAGGTTTGTGAAAAATTTTCGATCAAACGTCCCGAACAAATTATTGACCTCCTCGGTTTGTGGGGCGATGCATCCGATAATATTCCCGGCGTCCCCGGTATTGGAGAAGTCACAGCCAAGAAACTGATCGCTGAATATGACAGCATAGAGAATCTTATTCGTAATGTTTCAAAGGTCAGTAATGAGAAATTGCGTCAAAAAATCATCGATAACCGGGAGATGGCTTTAATGTCGAAGAAGCTGGCGACCATTATTCTTGATGTTCCCATCGATTTCGATGAAACCCGATTGGTTATGGAATCGCCGGATATTCCGCGACTTAGGCGTCTTTTTGAGGAACTTGAATTCCGGGCCTTCGGACAAAGGATCTTCACCTGGCTTTCAACCGATCCGTTTTCCGGAAAAGAAAATGATACCGGAGCCGCCACTGTTCATCCAGTCGAGGAGCCTCCTGTATCGGGTATCCAGTATCCTGCCTCAGCTGATCTTTTCACGCAACCAGTTGAACGAACTATTTCAGACATCACAACTACACCTCACACCTATCATCTTATCGATACTCCGGAAAAACGTTCAGGGTTAATCGTACAACTACGGCAGCAATCCTCTTTTTGTTTCGATACGGAGACGACGGGTCTTGACCCGAACAATGCAGAACTTGTCGGAATGTCTTTCTGCTGGAAACCGGGTGAAGCGTATTACATCCCATTCCCCGGGCAATATCATGAAGCCCATTCCATTGCTGCGGAGTTTAAGGAAATTCTTGAAGATACCCGTACCCAGAAAATCGGACAAAATCTCAAATATGATATCTCGATCCTGAAATGGTACGATATCAATGTCGGGGGGGGCCTTTTCGATACCATGCTGGCTCATTATCTGATCCAACCGGATATGCGTCACGGCATGGATTTTCTCGCAGAGACCTATCTGAATTATAAGCCTGTACCCATTGAATCGCTGATCGGGAAGAAGGGGCAGCATCAACTCAGCATGAGGACGGTTGATCCCGAAACCATTAAAGAATATGCCGCGGAAGATGCAGATATTACGCTCCGGTTAAAATCGGTCTTCGATCCCATGCTGGCAAAGACAGATACCCGGGGTCTTTTCGATACGATTGAGACTCCTCTTATTCCTGTTCTCGCCTCAATGGAAGCGGAGGGAGTCAAAATTGATTCCGGAGTGTTGAATGAATATTCTTCGATGCTGGAAAAAGAGATAAAGCAACTGGAAGAATCTATTTTCCAGGATGCCGGTATGAAATTCAATGTTGCTTCCCCAAAACAACTTGGTGAAATTCTTTACACCCGTCTCCGCATTGTTGATAATCCAAAACAAACCAGGACGAAACAAAACTCAACGAGTGAAGATGTCCTGGTAAAGATGGAGAACAAGCATCCCATAATCAATAAGATCCTTGATTTCCGTGAGTTGACCAAACTCAAATCTACTTATGTGGATGTTTTGCCAACCCTGGTAAACCCGCGCGACGGAAGAGTTCACACATCTTATAATCAAGCGGTCGCAGCCACAGGACGACTGAGTTCGAATAATCCAAATCTTCAGAATATTCCAATCCGGACAGAAAAAGGGCGGGAGATTCGAAAAGCTTTTGTGGCACGCAATGAAAACTACACCCTTCTCTCTGCCGATTATTCCCAGATAGAACTGCGGATCATTGCACATCTCAGCGGCGATAAAGGAATGATTGAGGACTTCAATAATAACCTTGACATCCATCTTGCGACAGCATCAAAGGTATATGGAGTTGGTTTGAATGAAATCACCAGGGATATGCGCAGGAACGCAAAGATGGTCAACTTTGGGATCATTTATGGTATTTCTGCTTTCGGTCTTGCCGAACGACTGAACATTCCGCGAAAAGAAGCAGCAGAAATCATCCGTCAATATTTTTCGAAATACCCGGGAATTAAACAATATATGGATCAGACCATCATCGGTGCCAAACGGAACGGTTACGTGGAAACAATGATGAAACGCCGGCGCTATCTCAGGGATATCAACTCGGGAAATGCCACGGTTCGCGGATTTGCTGAACGAAATGCCATCAATGCACCAATCCAGGGAACGGCTGCCGACATGATCAAAATTGCCATGATCAATATTTTCCGGGAATTTGAAAAAAGAAAACTAAAGTCAAAAATGATTCTTCAGGTTCATGACGAATTGGTTTTCGACGTCGAAAAAACCGAACTGGAGAAGGTGCGATCCATTGTTCTGGACGGAATGCAAAATGCCATCCGGCTTGATGTTCCTGTTATTGTAGATATGAATACCGGGATAAACTGGCTTGAGGCTCATTAAAAAGTGAATTATGGCGTACAATAATGATCCGAGGATCGTCATGACCCTTGATGCAGGGGGGACTAATTTTGTTTTTTCTGCCGTTCAGGCTGAAAAAGAGATCGTTGAACCTATAATTTTATCAGCAAAGGGGGAAACACTTGAGATGGTTCTGCAAACCATCATTGACGGTTTTCGTCAGGTACAGTCAAAGGTTCCAGGGAAACCCGTTGCGATCAGTTTTGCTTTCCCCGGTCCTGCCGATTACAATACCGGAATCATTGGCGATCTCCAGAACCTGCCGCTGTTCCGAGGAGGAGTGGCACTGGGGCCGATGCTGACAGAAAAATTCAGGATACCCGCTTTTATCAACAATGATGGTGATCTGTTCGCCCTTGGAGAAGCTATTTCCGGACTTCTTCCGGAGATCAATGACAAACTCAGGGAATCCGGTAATCCGAAAGAATATCGCAATCTTTTGGGTGTAACTTTTGGAACCGGCTTCGGGGGAGGAATTGTTACAAGAAACGGTTTGCTGTTTGGCGATAATTCGTCAGGGGGAGAGATCAACCGGATGCGAAATAAGACATTTAAATATTTTGATGCAGAAGAGAGCGTTAGTATCCGGGGATTAGAGCGGGAATTTGCCAACTACAGCGGATTAAATACCGGAAGTTGCCCGGAACCTAAAGAAATTTATGAAATCGGAACCGGAAAGAGTAAAGGGAATAAAGAAGCAGCCATCCGTGCTTTTGAATCTTTTGCTGCCGATGCTGCCGATGCCCTGGCCAACGCGGTTACCCTTATCGACGGGTTAATTGTGATCGGGGGAGGTCTCTCCGGTGCCTATTCTCTTTTTCTCCCAAAACTTGTTCGGGAAATGAATTCACCTTATAATACTTCCACCGGTCATCCGCTCCCCCGGCTTGAAGTATCGGTATTCAATCTTGAAGATCCTGCTGATCTGGAAAGGTTCTTAAGACCGGCTACCAAGGAGATCCGGATTCCATTCAGCGACCGGAAAATAGATTTCGACCCTAACAAAAAAATCGGCGTTGGGATCACAAGGCTTGGAACTTCAAAAGCTGTCTCAATCGGCGCTTACGCATTCGCTCTTCATAAGATTGATGGATAACAGGAGATTAGAAATTCAGATAGCAGAAAAAAATTGTATTTTCTTCGAATATAATTTTCATTTTATCTCTTTTTATCAAGAATTATATTATTTTTGTACCTAACTTATAAAAATTTTCCACCACCTTAAACAAAAACCTATGAAAAAAATTTTCTTTTTATTGATCACCGTTTTTGCCTTTATCAGTTTTACCAAAGCCCAAACAGTTCAACGCCAGTTTGTTGTTATGGAGATCACAACAAGTACGGGTTGTCCTTATTGTCCTGCAGCAGCAACGGGTGCTGAAGATTTACTGGGAACCAATGCCAAAGTTGCTGTCATTGAACACCACAACACATGGCAAGGATCTGATCCCTTTGTAACAACTGCTTCACAAGCACGTTGTGTAGCTTTAGGCGCATCAGGGAATCCGTATGCTTACTTTGATGTAAAGCTTGTACAGGCTGGTGCCAGCGGTTCAATGTTAAATAAATATCTGACAAAATACAACAACCGCATGAATGTACCATCAAATATTTTAATGTCGATGGATATTGTTCATGGAAAAGACAGCCTCGATTATACGGCTACCATAACCCTGACAAAAGTCGGTACCCTTACTGCCACCAATATGAAACTTTTATTCACAGTTACTCAATCACATATCCATTATCATTGGCAAGGTCAGGATACGCTTAACTATGTAAACCGTTTAATGATTCCCAATCAGAATGGTACGACGGTCGACTTTTCCACGGGCGATACTCAGGTAATCGAATTGGAGTATACATTAGATCCTGCCTGGGTTCTGAAAGATGTAGAATTTATTGCATTTGTTGAAGACATGACTGCAAAAGAAGTACTGGAAACTTATAAAGTAGCCGCTATTGATCTCCATCCTGAATTCACAGCCAGCGATACGGTCGTCGAGATTAATACTCCGGTTACATTTACAAATAGCACTACCGGTGGTTTTGTTGATTCCCCCGAATCTTATAAATGGCTTTTCCCCGGCGCAACACCTGATACGTCAAATGAAATAAATCCAACCATCATTTACACCGAAGCCGGTGACTATGACGTATCCCTGATTGTAAACAGAGGAGGTCAAATAGATACGCTCACAAAAACTGCTTATATTGAGGCACATTGGCCAACCGGCATCAACGGAACAACAAATCTTGTCAATACCCGGATCTATCCGAATCCAAACAACGGGGTCTTTACCCTTGAATTATATCCGGTTAAATCCGTTGTCGCCGACCTATCAATCAACGACATGTACGGTAATACTCTGTATAGGGAAAATGGATTAAATATTAACGGAAAAATGGTAAAACAACTGAATTGTGAAACTCTTTCCCCAGGAGTTTATTTTCTTACCATTCAGAATGCTGAGTCAAAAACCGTTAAGAAGTTGATTGTTAAATAAGACTTCCCGGATTTTTTATCAAAAAGGCAGCCTTTCGGCTGCCTTTTTTTGTAGTGACCCTAACAAGCAACTTTATTTTTCTTATCTTTGTCTGCTATTAAGAACTTGGACGAATATCCAAACAAACACCGTATACACCATGAATAATAATGGTTATTCCATGTGACCGTTAAAATAATTATTATCAAATGAAAAACTGTACCCTGATCCTCGTATTTCTTCTTTTCATCCTGACATCCTTTGCCGGAACTATTGAAAAGACCTTCCACTTCAACAATTATAAAGTTAATTCCATTGGCACTTATCAAACCGTAACTTTTAATGATACACGTCTCATTGGCATTCCAGGAGAACCTTCACTGCCCTACCGGGAAGTTGTTTTATTACTTCCCCCAGGCGAGAGTGCTTCCTCCATTGAGATCATTCGCGAGAATGAGATCATCATTCCCGGATCTTTTGAATTATTCCCACAGCAAAATTCTGTTCCCATTTCTTTGGGAAATCATGGGAAATTCCTCAAAAAAGAGAGCATTTATTCTTTACAGAGACCCTATCCGTCGAATCCGGGAGGCCGCCTCGAGACTCAATATCTGAATGGTTTCGCAATTGCACTTTCCACCTTTACACCCATGGTGTATAATCCCGGCCTGAAAACCCTCTCCTATTTCGAAAAAGTAACGATCCGTGTTTCAACAAAATCTGACCTTAAATCACAAAACGCTTTAAGTTTAATTACCGCTTCTGAATCAGCTGTAAAACGGGTCAGGGCTGTTGTTCAGAACCCGGAAATGATCGATGTATATCCGAAGAAATCAGCCGGAAAGGCTGATTACAATCTGCTGGTCATCACTCCGGAACAATTTCAAAATGACTATACCGACCTGTTGACTTTTTACGCTTCAATTAAAAATATCACCAGCCAGGTTCAGACAACGGAATATATCAGTGCCAATATCAGCGGAAATGACCTCCAGCAGAAAATCAGGAATTATATAAAGCAGGAATATATTAATAATAATATAGAATATGTTTTGTTGGGAGGGGGTGTACAATATATTCCTTACCGTGGTTTGTATTGTCTTGTCATCTCAGGGCTTGACCTGGTGGAAGACAACGATATCCCTGCTGATATTTATTATTCTGCCCTGGATGGCGAATGGAACGACCCGGCGCTTGCCGGAGGAGATATCTATAAATGGGGTGAACCCGGCGAGGAGGATCTGTATCCGGATGTGGCTGTCGGACGCTGGACGTTCGCTAATACGAATGAGTTACAGAATATGGTTCATAAATCATGGTATTATCAGCAATACCCGGTGCCTGGGGAATCAAACCGGCCATATCTTCTGGGCGAATTTATGTATCCTGATCCCATTACCTGGGGAGGGGATTATATGGAACTGCTGATCGAAGACCATAATGAGTGGGGTTATTTTACCCATGGCATTCCAAGCGCTGATAATGACATAACCAAGCTTTATGACAACCCTTCCTATTCCTGGACCAGTTACGAACTTATTGCAGGGATCAACCAGGGGAAATCATTCATTCATCATCTCGGGCACTCCAATGTCGACTATATGATGAGAATGTCCACGTCAGACATTACAAATCAAAACTTTTCCCAAATCGACGGCATCACGCACAACTATGCCCTTATCTACACCCAGGGATGCATCTGCGGCGCTTTCGAACAGCCAAATTGTATTGCCTCAAAAGCGATCTCTATCGAAAAATTTGCTGTTGCAGGCGTTTTCAACTCGCGAGAGGGTTGGTTTAATCAGGGAACAAACGATGGACCCTCCCAGCATCTGCAACGTGAATTTGTCAGCGCCCTGTATAATGATACCGTTGCGAATCAGATCAAAGAGATCGGAGCCACCCACATGATGTCAAAGATCAAGACCGCCCCGTGGATTGGTCTTTCAAGCGAATTTGAACCAGGAGCCCAACGATGGGTACATTATGATTGCAATGTGTTGGGTGATCCTGCCCTGACAATCTGGACGAAAGAACCCAATGTGGGAATTCCCGGAAATCCGGAGTCGGTAAATTTCAATGTTTTCCCGAATCCGTGCGACGGCCATTTTGAACTTACCTGTGATCTTCCCAGCTCCAACTATATCAGAATTACCCTGACCAATGCGGTCGGGAAAATTGTTTTTTCTTCCGGCTATTCATCACAAAACACGGGAAAACAAACAATTATGGTATCATTGCCTGAATTAGAACAGGGAATTTACTTTTGCCGCCTGGAAAATGGCTCCGCTAACGGTATAAAAAAAGTCATTATCATCCGTTGATCATCGTCTTAATTAAATATGTTTATATCCTTTCATCTTTAAAAGAAAAAGAAGCCCTATGAAAAAAGTCACTCTCTTGATTACCTTTCTTGTTTTTGCTGCATATGGAATTTATGCACAAAAATTTTCTTACACCGGAAATTGGGGAAAACAAGGTTTTAACCTGGTTGAATCCAAAACAGGTGCAGTTGAAGTTATTTTTTCCGTCTGCAATTTTGAATTTCAACCAGTTCAGGTCGAAGGTCAGACAATGAAGAACATTAACCTTCCGGGAACCTTTTTCTTTACTGATGAAGGGATGCCTAACTTACCCGGTAAAGGGAAATATATTGCAATTCCACAGGGGGCAAAGCCCATCTTAAAAGTCATTTCTGACCGCAGGGTTGTACTCCATAACATTGACATTGCTCCTTCTCCAAGGATCCCGGCAGACAATGAGCCTGATTTCCCTTTAATAAAAGACCAAACGGCATATTCGACGAATGCATGGTATCCTGAAACACCGGCAATGATCTCCGATGTTCAGAGTATCCGCGGTGTAGACGCTGTTATCCTTAACATCACTCCATTTCAATATAACCCGGTTACCAAGGATCTGATCATATACACTGACCTGAAAGTTGAGATGACATTTGAAGGTGGTAACGGTCAGTTTGGCGATATTGCTTACCGCAGTTACTGGTGGGATCCCATCATGCAGGATGCCTTCCTGAATTACTCTTCACTTCCGGTAGTTGATTATAATAAGCGGCTACAGTCTTATTCTCCCGAAGCCAGAGCAAAGGAATGCGAATATATCATTCTCACTCCGACAGGACCGGATTTTCTTTCCTGGGCAGATTCTGTTAAAAAATTCCGTTCCCAACAGGGTATCCTGACAAAAATCTTTACCATTGATGAAGCTGGAGGAAATACAGCTACTGCCATTGAAACTTTCATCGATAATGCCTATAACACCTGGACCATCAAACCGGTTGCATGCCTGATTCTTGCAGACCATGGTTCCGATCCTACAAAAAATATTGTTTCCTATTTGTACAATAACCACCCCAGCGGATATGATCCCTTTCCATCGGATAATAAGTATGCCGATGTAACCGGCGATAATATGCCGGACGTAATTTTTTCCCGTATAACCGCTAATAATGCAGACCAGCTTGAAATCATGGTTACCAAGTTTCTGGAGTACGAACGCAACCCTCCTGTTGATTTATTATTTTATCAAAAACCGATAACTGCATTAGGATGGCAAACAGAGCGCTGGTTTCAGCTGTGTTCCGAGATCGTTGGCGGTTTTTTCAAGAATGCCAAAGGAAAGTTACCCCGTCGAATAAATAAAGTCTACGAAGGAACACCCGGAAGTGTTTGGTCAACTGCTTCAAATACCAGCACCATTGTAAATTATTTTGGTCCAAGCGGTCTTTCCTATATTCCAACCTTACCTTCCACCCTGGGTGGCTGGACTGGCGGTAATGCAACTATGATCAATAATGCCATCGATTCCGGTGCTTTTGTTTTAATGCACCGCGATCATGGTTACGATCAGGGCTGGGGTGAACCTGCCTACTCAAATTCCAATATCAGTGGACTGAACAACACTTTACTTCCCTTTGTCTTTTCAATTAATTGCCAGACCGGATCCTATCATAAGTCGAGTGAATGTTTTGGCGAAAAATTCCATCGTCATACTAAAAACGGACATAATGCCGGGGCCTTGGGAATGGTATGTCCAAGCGAAGTTTCATATTCTTTTGTAAATGATGTTTTTACATGGGGTATGATGGATAATATGTGGCCTGATTTTATGCCTGCAGAAGGCACAACGCCGGATTCCAGGGGGGTTCTCCCAGCTTTTGGAAATGCAGCCGGGAAATACTTCTTAAAGCAGTCCAACTGGGCCAGCGGAGGTGATGTCAAAAATGTTACCTACCGGTTATTCCACATGTTCGGGGATGCTTTTCAGGTCATCTATTCTGAAGTACCGCAACAACTGACCGTTGTTCATGATTCAGTTATTACATACGGAGTTACTACTTTCCTGGTCCAGGCAAATGACAGTGCATTGATTGCTTTGACAGTCAATGATTCTATCATTGCTACCGGCTTGGGTACTGGCACCACTCCGGTATCTTTCACAATTCCTGTTCTGCCTGTAGGAACTGAAGTCTTAGTGACAATCACAAAACAAAATTATTTCAGATATGGAAAGCTTGTCCCGGTAACTTCGACAAACCTGATTGCCAACTTTACCTCAAGTGCTTCCAATCTCTGCATAGAATCAACCGTTAATTTTACTGACCTTTCATCCGGTTCACCCGAATCCTGGGAATGGGAATTTCCCGGTGGAACTCCCTCTACCTCCACGGATCAGAACCCGGTTGGAATTACCTATGCAGCAACAGGTAGTTTTGATGTGACCCTGACAGTGTATAAATCCGGCTTTGATCCTTCAACAACGACCAAACCGGCATATATCAACGTTTATAATATGCCTGTTTCCGACTTTGATTATGTTGCAGGTTGTCCCGGTCAGACTACTGACTTTACAGATCAGTCTGATCCCAGCGGAGGTACCATCACCAACTGGAAATGGTATTTTGGCGATCCCGGTTCCGGAAGTAATGACAGTTCCATCCTTCAGAACCCGGCTCATATCTATACCAATCCCGGAACATATACTGTAACCCTGATGGTAACGTCTAACGGAACATGCGTTGACACTTATACACAACCCATTTCTATCGTACCATTGCCGGGAATAGATGCAAAACCTGAAGGAAGTGTCACTTTGTGTGAGAATGATGCTTCTGTCCGATATTCTACGGCCGGCACTGAGAATGCTACTTCTCATATCTGGAAACTAACCCCGGCTGAAGCAGGAACGATCGTTGCCGACACAGGAAAGACCGCCCTGCTGACTCTTTCCACCGGATACCTGGAATCATTTACTATTCAAGTACAAGGTGTCAATTCTTGTGGTGAAGGTGGTTACTCGGAAGAACTCTCAGTTGGTATTAATCCAATTCCGGTTGCTCCCGGGAAACCAGCAGGACCGGACAGCGTAAACCTGAACAAGGTTGCAACTTCTGAATTTACCATTACCGCCGTTCCCGGTGCTACCTCTTATCTGTGGTCTATTACTCCGGAAGGAGCCGGAACTATTTCCGGATCCGGATTGGAGGGAACTGTTGAGTGGATACCTTCTTACCGCGGTGCCGCAAGCATAACTGCCCAGGCATTAATCGGGGAATGTGAAGGAACTGCTTCTGAGATTAAAACTGTTGAACTTTATGGCGGCGTCGGTATGGAAGAAAACAATGGTCTTGGAATCGGTATCTTCCCAAATCCGACAAACGGGAAGTTAAACCTTGACCTATCAGTCAGCGGAACTATTTCAGCCAATATTAAAATCTATAATGTGATCGGAAATATCGTTTACCAGGAAGAAAATGTGATCATTCCCGGTCAGCTCCACAAAAACATAGACCTGTCATCTCTTTCAAAAGGTCTGTATCACTTAAAGGTGCAGGGAGATAAGATTTCTGTTGTGAAATCATTTGTCATACAGAAATAAAAGCTACCCGGTACAAAAAAAAGAGGCGATCATTTAATCGCCTCTTTTTTTTATGATCAACTTATCGATCCGGTTTCCATCCAGATCGATAACTTCAAATTCGTAGTTCTTCCAGACAAATTTCTCACCCGGGCGGGGAATATGTTTTAATATGCTCATTGCCAATCCGGCCAGGGTATTGAACTTAATCTTGTTTTTATCGAACCCCTGAATATTGAACTCGTAAGCAAACTCATAAAATGGCATTTGTCCATCAGCCAGCCAGCTCCCATCCTCCCTTTTGGTGATTTGAGGTTCATCGGGGTTGGGCTCATTAAAATCTCCCACAAGCGCTTCCAGAATGTCGTTCAGGGTAACCATTCCAACAGTGGAACCGTATTCATCGATAACAAGTCCGTAATGTATCTTATTTTGTTTAAATAATTCAAGAGTTTCGTATGCGGTCAGCGTTTCAAGCATGAACTGTGCGGGTTTGATGTGATCATAGATGTTGAGATCATCCCGGTTCATACCCTCAAGAAAAAGATCCTTGATAAATAAAACACCCAGTACGTTATCCAGGTCATCCTGACAAACCGGATAAACCGAATGTAGATCATTTTGCATTTTAAGTTTTTGAATCTGCACCGGATCATTGATATTCAGCCAGATGAGATCGGAATGATGGGTCATAAGATCACTGATCTTTCTATCACCCAGGTGAAAGACACGCCCTACGATATCCTGTTCAATCTCCTGTACCTCCCCATCCTCTGTTCCTTCCTGAATCATCGCCTTGATCTCTTCTTCGGTCACTTTTGATTCACTGGACTGCTTGATATTCATAAGGCGAAAAATTAATTCGCTCGTCCGAGACAATAACCAGGTAAATGGGTGTGTAATGTAGGAAAGGAAAATAAGTGGTCTGACCATGAATTTAATAATTCCTTCAGGATTTGCCAGACCAACCTGTTTGGGAACAAGTTCACCGATAACCATCATCACAAAAGTCACTAATATGACGACCAAAGTGATTCCCAGGGATTGACTTATGGAAGCACTGAGTCCCAATTTCAATAAGAGTAATTCCATTCCCTGGGCAATAGCGGCTCCACTGAATACACCGATCAGGATTCCGATTAACGTTATCCCGATCTGGATGACCGATAATATCTTCGAAGGAGCATTGGCATGCTGAAGGGCCAGTTTTGCTTTAGGATCTCCCTTATGGGCATCGACATCCAGTCTTGTTTTCCGCGACGAAACCAATGCGATCTCCGTCATGGATAGCACCCCATTCAGAAAGATTAAAAAGAAAATAATAATAAGTTCTGTGATCATACGGTTCTGGTTAGCTTTTCCTACTGCAAAGATAATTAAATCATTATGATCAATTTATTGCATTGAAATTACACTTGGATCACTCCTTTATATTACCTTTGTCTGAACAGTTGACCGCTTTATGATCCAGCGAATTTTAATTATCAGCATCATCATTTGTTATTCATTTTTCCCGGCTTTTTCACAACATTATGGGATGCTTCCGGAGGTTACTGCTGCTGGTAAGAATATAGTAGATACCCGGATCGATAATATGGGCTACTGGAAAAAGATGGTTCGCCTGGGATATGTCAAACCAACTCCATATATCCAGGTATCCAGATCAGCATTTACCGGAAGTATATTACAGGTTCCCGAAATAACTCCTCAGAATTCTCCCGACATACCCGTTACCGACAGTCTGAACGTCACCCAAAGTGAAAATTCAATTTTTATTGATCCCGATAATGAAGAGACCGTGATCAATTCGAATAATTCGAGTGATTGGGATAATAACTATGTGGAAGATGTTTATGGGGCAGACGCTCTTTATTCCCCCGACGCTGGTCAAAGCTGGGGGGGTACCCTCTTTGGAGCCGGTCGGAAAAACTCGGGAGATCCTTCCACCGCCATCGGACTTAACGGATGGTGGTACATCGGAAAAATAAGTAATAGCCATGGGCAGTCTATCGCTTATAGTAAAGATAAAGGAAAAAGCTGGACCCATGTAACAATTGCTTCAATACCCGCAAATTCGCGTGGTGTTTTGGACAAGAGTCATCTATGGATCGACAATTCCGTATCCAGTCCTTTCAAAGGTTACCTCTATAATGGCTGGACAAATTTTGTTTCAGACTCACCCGATTCTACTCAGATACAAATTTCCCGTTCAACCGATGCCGGATTAACCTGGAGTTCTCCACTGGCGATAAGTAATGCCGTTTTAGCCGGGAACTTTAATCATGGCGTCAATATCCAAACCGGCGACAATGGAGAAGTTTATGCTGCATGGAGCATTTATGATGACTGGCCTTCTGATGAAAATGCAATTGGTTTTGCCAAGTCGGTTGATGGCGGAGGGATTTTTATGCCGGCAACAAGGATCATCGACAATATCAAGGGAATCCGTTTTTCAGAAACCGGAAAAAACATGAGGGTCAATTCCTTTCCATCTATGGCAGTCGATCTAAGTATGGGACCAAGCCGGGGAACTATTTACCTTGTATGGACCAACATCGGGTTTCCCGGAATAAATACCGGAAATGATATTGATATATATCTGATCAAATCTCAGGACCAGGGGGAGACCTGGTCATCTCCTGTACGGGTTAATCAGGATCCCGCCGGACTTGGGAAACAGCACTATTTTCCATGGATAACCTGCGATCCTCTCACCGGAGGAATCTGTGTCGTTTACTATGACGACCGGGATGTCTTACCCACTCAATGCGAAACTTTTGTCTCCTATTCCTATGATGGTGCGATGACATGGACCGACTTTAAAGTCAGTGATGTTTCTTTTACCCCTGTCCCTATTCCGGGCCTGACCTTTGATTACTTTGGCGATTATATCGGAATCCAATCGAAAAATATGAAGGTCTATCCAATATGGACCGATAACCGGAACGGCTATGCCATGACGTATATTTCCCCCTTTGACCTGGGTCCAAATACGGGTCAGCCCTGGGTAATGTATTACAATTATGAATTGTCACCAATTCTAAAGAATACCCGACAGAATCTTAATTACGGAGATTCACTCTTTGTTTCATCAGGGTTAAAGAATATTGGGGATCAACCGGCAATAAATGTAACAGCATATCTCTCAACCCAATCCCCATATATTGAAATCACAGATAGCGTTGCTTTTTATGGAGAGATGGATTCTGCTGAAATCAAAATTATCCAGAATGGATATTCATTGAAAGTCTCTGATACGATTCCCGACGACCTCAAGGTTCGATTTGATCTTCGTGTTACAGGTTCGGATACTTGCTGGTACAGTCATTTTTCTGTTGAAGCTCATGCCCCGGAATTATCAATCGAAAATCTCAGGATCATTGATTCCGTCAGCGGAAATGGAAACGGACGCATTGATCCCGGAGAGACCGTAAATGTTTTTGTGACCGTTTCCAACGCAGGAGATTTCTTCCTTGATTCCGTTTCAATAAAATTTCTCCCGGATACTGCATTTCTTACCGTGCAGGAGGATAGTGTTTACCTTGGGGAAATGGACCTGGGACAAATCAAACAGGTTTCATTTACTATTACTGCCGATATTGATGTGCCTGTTTCAACCAATATTGGAATGCTGTTTAAGGCTCAATCCGGTAACTATTTGAGTACAAAATTATTTCCGCAAATTATTGGAATGATAGTCGAAGACTGGGAAACACATAATTTTAATAAGTTCCCATGGCAACCCGGTGGAAGCCGGAGCTGGGTCATTACCGATCAGGATCCATGGGAAGGTATTTATTGTGCGAATTCGGGAGCAATCACCTACCTCCAGCGTTCAGATCTCTCCGTCGTTTATCCAACAGCGGGTTCCGATAGTATTTCTTTTTATCTGAAAACTTCCACTGAAGCCGATTATGACCAGTTATTTTTTTATATCGATTCTACCTATCAGGGAAGCTGGTCGGGAGAGACACCCTGGACCCGGGTAGCATATCCCGTTCCTGCCGGAGAACACATTTTTAAATGGTCATACAAAAAAGATATAGGGGAAGATATTGGTGAAGACAGGGTATGGATCGATTACATTATTTTCCCAGTCCCGCTTTTACCCATTGTTGATCCTGGTCAGGATGATACCATTTGCAAAGGAGAACAATATCATCTTCAAGCAGAGGTCACCAACTACGACTCTTTGGCCTGGCTGACAAAAGGCGATGGATATTTCAGTAATATTAATATTGTTGATCCCATATACACTCCTGGTCCTGCCGACGTTCTTAACGGAAAAGTCACCCTGTCAATAACGGCATTCGGGAAACATGGAAGCACTGAAAAGAACCTTCAGCTGAGTATCGGAGAATACCCTGATGTTCATATCAACATATTCCCGAATGATACTATCTGCACTGGTCAGACTGTCTACTTGTCTGTCGACACTGCCGGAAATTCAGGTTACTACTGGACACCGGGAGGATTTATAACTCCTGAAATTTCTGTAGACACAGCTGTTACGCATGGTTCAGGTGAATTTCTATTTACAGTTCTGGTCCGGAATTTCTGGAATTGTTCGCAGAATGATTCGGTCAGGATCATTTTTAAAGATTGTACAGGATTCGAAGAATCTCATGAGCGTTTTTTATCAGAGATCTATCCAAATCCCTCTGACGGGATATTTAAGTTAAGAATTTATTCTCTGACCCCAGAGGCAGTATCCATAAAGATCATGGACGACAAAAACATTGTCCTTTACGAGATAACCGGGACGCCTGTCAACAGAAACTGGGAGAAGACTCTTGATCTGACTTCTTTATCGGCCGGGTTGTACATTATTTCCATCGTCCGGGATACCGGAGTGATCATAAAAAAACTGATCATTCTGAAATAATTGAAGAGCCTCATAGTTCGTCAGGAGGATTTTTCGCTCCCTATTGCTTTCTTCATCGATCTTCAACGAAATTTGATTTTGCTGAGTAGATAAATAATCCCCTTAGCTTATCCCAGAATTCTCCCCCCAGAACAAACAGGCTGCTTAAAAAGATTATATCCGCAGTTATGATAATGAAATAGTGGATCGATTCAGAATCTGGGATCATGTGAGGTGTGAATGAGATGATATAGTTTGGGATGAATGGAAGAACAAACATGATCAGGCCGATATTGTACCTTGACCGGCTTACCGGACCTGGTTTTGTTATCCGGCGATAAATAAGGTGCATCTGATACCTGATCCACATATATGAAGCTTTACCCAGGATGGCAATACTTGTAAATTTCATCAGAGGAGCGGATATCCAAAAACAGGTGACGATAAATCCTTTCCAAAAATGAGATGAAACAAATCCTTTCAGAACAAGACCTGTTGGTAACATGAAAAATGATAAGATGAAGATGGTCAACCCCAGATAAAACCTGAGTCCGGGATTTTCCGGCGGCAGCGCCGGTAACTTTTGATCAGTATTCATTTTTTCAGTTTTAAAACTTAAATATTATAAGAAAAGCAAGCCCACTCCTGAAACAGCCAGAACTGCGCCACTGATCTCTTTAAAGGTTATTCTATCCTTATAAAGTATCATCGACGGAGGAATTATAAGGATCGGCACAATAGCCATAATGGTCGCGGCAATACCTGTATCGGCATTTTTTACGGCTATCAGAGAAAATGATACACCAAGAAAGGGACCAAAAAAAGCGCCTAATGAAAGCTGAAGCAGCGGTTTCCGGAAAGTGAGAGCTCCTAAAGCCTCTTTCCATAATCCAAGAAAAGTGAACAAAATGGAAAAGCCTGTAATACCTGCGATCACACGTATCTGAGTGGCAGGGAAGGGATCATAACCAACGCTGCCGGGTTCCAGTCCCCCCATTCCGATCTTGCTGAGAACCAATCCTCCTGCCTGTCCTAGGGCACCACCAAGGGCAAGAAGAATTCCCCAGACAGGATAATTGAATCTCACCTTTCTGAGGAGACCTGTATCTTTATCCGACGGATGTCTCCTTAATACAACCAGGGCAATTCCTGCTATCGTTAACGTCATACCAATCCAGCTTTTCGGCGACAGGGTCTCTCCCAAAACCATCCAACCGATCAAGGCAGTTATCGGTGGAGCCAAAGCCATGATAAGCATGGAAATTCGCGCTCCGATCACGACAAAAGCCTGGAAAAGACACAGATCTCCGAAAACAAAACCAACCAGGCCCGATAAAGAGAGATAAAACCATTCCCGCGCAGATGCATCCACCGGGAAGAGAATTCCCCGGTAAAAAAATACAAAAACAGAAAGAAAGATAAACCCCATTATCAGCCTGAGTAAATTAACGATCACCGAACCTATCTTCTTGCTTGCGGCTTCAAAAGCAAGGGCTGTGACCGTCCAGAACATAGCAGTTAAAAGAGCGGCAAAATGGCCGGAATGAGTTTGAAAGAAAAGTTCCATAAATGTTGTTAATACCTGCCGGAAAGCCAGTCTTCGGGATTTTGTTTAACCTTGCCCTGCCAGATCTCAAAATGCAGCTCTGATTTCAAATCCTCCGGATTAATATAGACACGTCCAATGGTTTGTTTGGTCGTCACTGCCTGTCCATCTTTTACATTAACTTCCGACAGGTTGGAATATACGGTGAGATAATCGCCATGCCTTAAGATCACAATTTTATTCAGGTTTGGGAATGATAATACGCGACTAACTTTCCCATTAAACACTGATTTTACGAGGGATCCTTTCTCTGTCATGATGTCTATCCCATTATTTTTAACCTTGACATGTTCAAGAACAGGATGGTTGTGCTCCCCGAAAGTACTTGATATAAAACCCCGGTCACAGGGCCAGGGAAGTTTTCCCCTGTTGGCCGAAAACGAATTTGACAGTTCTTTTTCCTTTGGGGTCATTTCAAGGGTGCTATGCGTATTCGATTTACCGGCGGTTCCGGGTTTGATATCTCTGGTGCCGGATTTACCCATCCGTGTTTCAGAAGCACGGATCTCTTCAGCAATCAGCTTTTCAATTTCATTATTAAGTTTTTGAGCCGATTGTTGCTTGGTTCTTATTGTCGAGAGTAGCTTTTTTTCCTTTGAACTCAACTCTTTTATTGTCCGGTTCTTATCAAGCTTTTCCCGTCCAAGTTTTTTCTTTTCCTGTTCCTGGCTCTGGATTAGCGTCAGTTTTTGATTTTTTACGGTTTCCAATTCCTTTCGCTTTTTGTCGATGGTCGATTGGGTAGCCATAATTCGTTCTGCCTGACGACGACGATAGGAAGTATATTGCTGGTAGTATTTCAGCCGTTGATATCCCTGGTTAAAATCCCTGGCTGAAAAAATGAACATTAATTTGCTCTGGCCGTTCATCATTCTGTAGGCATGATATATCATCCGGGCATACTCCGATTTCAGCGCGGATAATTCCTTTGTCATTTGACTGATCTGTTGGTTTTCGACAGCAATGTCTGTTTGCACCTGATCAAGTTCCCGGTTGATTGCACCAATCAACGCTTCGCGGCTACGGATCTGTTTGTTAAGGATTTGTAAACGATTCAGGGAACTTTGTTTGCTTTTCTGCGTTTGCTCTAAAATTTCTGTGGTATAACGGATTTCTTTTTCAAGTTGCTCTTTTGTCTTCATGAGCTTCTCTCTGTCGGATGAACTCTGGGAAAAGCTATCAGCGTGAATAAAAGTGATCAGGGCTAGGAGAAAGCAGACGCTGTGAAACATCAGGCCTATTCTGTTTCTAATTCGTTCCGAAAAAGGTCTGTTCACAGTTATCTGATTTGTTTATAATTGGCAGGAACCTTAAATGGAAATTGCAGGGGCGAATTAACGGTTATCTTGCTGAAGTCTGTTTTCACTCTAATATTATTTTCAGCCCTGATAAAAAACTCCATTACCCTGGGGAATAACTGACCATCAATATCTTTAAACTCAAGATACGAAGCTTCTAGTTTAATATTCTCTCTGCGAATCTCCTTTACATCGGCAAAAGTGATTTTGAATGTCTGAGCATCAAGCCATATATTCTGGATATAGACTTTTGAATGTTCATTGCTGTTCCTCACATATTTTTTTAACTTCTGTCTTTCTGAAGTTGAAAGCTTGTACTCTCCCTTGTCAATGAGTGCACGAAATTTGGAATTTTCATAATATTGAAGATCATTGCCGATCAGGAAGGCCTGTAAAATATCATAATCAATATTTGTATTCAGAAACCGGTTGACATATTCATAATCGCCAATAAAATAATTATCGTTGAGCCGGTTAATTAACTTCACAGAGTCCTGGGATATGAGGATCCTGATGGCTTCAATACCAAGCATGGGTGTCAGGCTGATCCATATCAGGCTGTCTTTCCGTATCCTGAGCTGGCCTCCAAAAGATACCGTATTTCCCTTGTTTTCATAATCGGCGGAGAATTTTGCCGAAAGCCAATCGAATTTCAACTCATGTTCCTTTAACTTCGTCAAAAGATATTCGGCTCCCTCTTCTTTCAATGGAGTCTTTATCGCTTTTCTTGCAGGATTACATGATATGGAAAATAGGAAAATGAGGAGGACTAAGGCAATTCCCGATCTGTTTTTCATAGTTTTAATCATGCATATTTTCCCTCTATTCAAATAGACTTCTTTCCGAGATTTTTTTATCAAGCAGATTTGATCCTTCTCCTTTCTTTTTCGCTTTAATCCAGTATTCCATTGCCTGATCGTGATCTCCTAATTTAAATAAAACATCACCATAATGTTCCAAGACTTCCCCGTTTACGCTTTCTTTATCTTCAAGCGCTTTCCCAATCCATTCGCGTGCTTCCTTGTATTTCCCAAGTTTGAACATTATCCATCCGTAGGTATCCTGAAAAGAAGCATTGTCAGGTTCCAGGTTAACCGCTTTTCTTGCCATTTGTTCCGCTTTATCAAGGGCCTCTCCCTCCAGGGACAAATAGTAGGCGTAATTGTTTAAAACATAAGGATTGGTTTCTTTCAGTTGAAGTGATCTGTCATATGCTTTGTATGCTTCCTTATCATATTTCAGTGCATGATAAGTATCTCCCAGATACATGTAAAACTGAGCAAGAAGTTCATCATTTCCCACAACGAGTTTAATACCTGAGTTTAATATATTTACACCATCCTCGAATTTTTTTAACTGATAGTTTCCGATACCAGAGAAAAGGTACGGGAGCGGTTGTTCGGGAAATAATTCGATGGCATGTTGACTGAATTCAATAAGATGCTGATATTCTTCCAGTAGAACATCCAGGCGCAGGATCTCTTCCCAAATAACATACTTACTGCTGTCGAGTGACAACACTTTCAGAAAGGATTCTCTTGCTTCCGGATATTTTTTATCCTGCAACAACAGGTCTCCATAAATTGAATGTGATTTGGGATTCAGCGGATGGGTTTCGACAAGGATTTTTGACAGTTCGAATGCCTCTCCTCTCAGATCATTATAGAGCTGATTGATCGAATAGAAGGTCAGCAGGATACTGACTTTTGCATCAATGTCAAGGTCCGGATTTGAAAAACCCAGCTTCAATTCTTCGAATGCTTTTTCCTTATTGCCGGTTTTACGGTAATAATCGGCAAGAGAGATGTGGATATATGCATTTTCAGGATCGATCTCGGTAATTTTTTTATAAACTTCGATTGCCTTATCGGGCATGTTATTGGACATATAAAATTCCGCCAGAATGGAATAATACCGGCTTTCACCCGGAAAAGAAGTAATAAGCTTTTGTAGTTCTGCCTCCGCCTTTGGAATATTATTAAGATGGAGATAAATTTTATTTTTCTGGATACTTATTTCTTCCGACACTCCGGCTTTTTCTTCGATGAGATTATAGACTTTTATTGCTTCCTGATACTTGTTCAAGGCAAGATCCATTGAAGCAATCTGATAATAATAATCCAGGTTATCCGGATCTTTTTGGATTATCTTATCCATGAGCTTTATTGCTTCCTCATATTGGGAAGATGATTGATACAACTCGGATAATAACAACATATACCAGATATTGCCGGGATCAAGGTCTGATGCTTGTTTTACATGGTTTAGTGCATCCATGAAATTTTTACGGCTGACCTCAAGCTGGGCAAGTTCATAAAAACCGACAGGATCTCTGGGATAACGTTCTACATATCGTTTGAACATTGCAACCGCCCCTTCGGTATTTCCGATCAACGCTTCTTTTTTGGCTTCAATAAGCATCCCTTCATTCGAAGTGACCTGTTCATCAGCCCGGCTTTTCTTTTTCTTTTTACTCTCCCGGATCTCCTGGGGATAATTTTGGGTCAGACATGGATCTCCTGTCCTGGTCACGGCCGCCTCTTTTGCTGGTCTGAAACCGGACAGGATTATTACCGATAACAATATGGATATGATTTGAATTACTCTCATTTTCTGTCATTAAAAATTCATTGGTGATCTAAGTGGTACCGGTATGTCCGAAACCACCCGATCCTCTTTGGGTTGAGATAAGTTCTTCAACCTGGATCCAATCTGCTTTCTCATGGGAAGAGATGATCATTTGCGCAATCCGTTCACCGTCTCTGACCACGACCTCTTCATCAGACAGGTTGATCAGGATAACTTTAATTTCTCCCCGATAGTCGGCGTCAATTGTTCCGGGGGTATTCAGAACGGTTATTCCTTTTTTAACGGCAAGCCCGCTTCGTGGTCTGACCTGAGCTTCATACCCCACAGGCAATTCAATGAACAAACCTGTCGGGATCAATGCTCTTCCCAGCGGTTTTAAACATATTTCAGATTCCAGATCAGCCCGCAGGTCCATTCCCGCAGATGCAGGTGTTTCATATCCGGGAAGGGGATGTTTTGATTGATTTACAATACGGATTTTCATCATTTAGAAATGGTTGGCAAAGGTAATAAAAATCTTGATTTACACAGTCTTGTGCTGTGCGGGTCTTTCGATAAGAAAGACTACGGTCAGGTATATCAGGAGTAAGAAAATATTAAAGAGAATATTCAGGATCTCCGATTCGATCCGGAACATTCGATTAATAAAAAATATAACCATTGCGAATCCGATATACCCGAAAAATTTTTTCAGATTATATTTGATCGGATAATATTTCTGGCCGATCAGATATCCCAGAATCATCATTACCGAATAACAGGCAAAGGTCGCCCAGGCAGAGCCAAGGTATCCGTAAATAAGATGATCAGGGGAGCGGGGAATCCAGAAGATATTCAATCCGAGTGTGACAGCAGCGCCGATGATTGTTATAAGGGCACCCCACATTGTCCGTCCGGTAAGTTTATACCAGATAGAGAGGTTATAATAAATTCCAAGAAAAAGTTTAGCCAGCATCAGGATAGGGATGACATGGCGTGCGCTTCGAAATTCCGGACCGGTAAAATGGATGAAAACCGTATCAAGAAAAAGCATCGTGACAAGGAAAATCACGGAAACGGCAATGATAAAGTAATCCATGACCCGTGCATAAACTACCTTAGCATCCTGATTCTTCATCTGGGCAAAGAAAAATGGTTCGGCTGCAAAACGGTAAGCCTGAATGAACAGCACCATCAATATGGCGATTTTATAACAAGCGCTGTATATGCCCACCTGTGCCTCAGCCATGTCGGGTGATAAAGGCAATAAATACCTGAGCAGGAGGCGATCAAATGTTTCATTCACGATCCCCGCCATCCCTGCGATCATTAATGGAAGTGCGTAGATGAGCATTTTTTTCCACAGTTTCAGATCAAGTATCCACTTCAGGTTGAACATCTGAGGTAAAAGAAGGATGATGGTTAAAACGCTTGCAAGCAGGTTGGAAATAAAAATATATTCGATGGTCCAGTCGGGACGATAAAAAAGGCGAACCAGTTTTCCTGCCGCTGAGTCTCCGAAATGGCTCAGAATGTATGGGCATAGTAAAAGGAAAAACAGGTTCAGCAGGATATTGGTAAAAATATTGATGGTTTTTATCGTGGCAAACAGTACGGGTCGGTTCTGTGCGCGTAACCGGGCAAGAGGAATGGCCGAGAGGGTATCCATGGCAAGGATCCATGCAAACCAGATAACAAAATTGACCTGTTGCGGATAAGCAATCCATCGGGCAATGGTCCCCGGGAACAGATGTACGACAAGGAGGAACAGACCGGTAGTGATAAAAATGGAAAGAAGGCCCGTACTGTAAACCCGGTTCTTATCTTTCTCCGTTTCGCAGAACCGGAAAAAAGCTGTTTCCATTCCATAAGTCAGGATCACCATCAATAAGGCTGTGTACGAGTAAAATACATTGACGATCCCGTACTCCTGCTGCGTCAAAAGCCCGTAAGTATATAACGGTACCAACAGGTAATTCAGGAACCTTCCCAGGATACTGGGAATACCATAGATAGCAGTCTGCCCGGCTAGTTTTCTGAATGGATTCATTAAAACAAAGGTATTTATTTTCTTCATTCCGGAATTCCCCTGTCCGGTCATTCTGAGATTTCTGTAAAACATGTATTTTTGCCGACATGTCGAGAAACAAATATTATACGGTCTGGCAAGGGAAAAAACCAGGTGTTTACGAAGGATGGGAGCAATGCAGGAAGCAGGTCGAGGGATGCGCGGGAGCAAAATATAAAGGATTTACCACGCTGGAACTGGCACAAAATGCGCTCAATGACGATCCCGTGAAATATTTGGTTAAAGGGTTGAATACTCCCGGAATAATCAACTGCTCCAATCTACTTATCGGCAATCCGGTCCTCGACAGTATCTCCGTGGATGCTGCCTGCGCAGGAAATCCCGGGAGACTCGAGTACCGTGGAGTTGACACAAAATCCGGTGCGGAATTATTCCGGAAGGGTCCTTTCCCGGAGGGAACGGTGAACCTTGGCGAATTTCTCGGAATTGTTCATGCGCTTGCCTATCTGAAGCAGCGTAATTCAGACTGGCCCGTATATTCCGACTCCAGGACCGCCATCGCCTGGATACGGAAAAAAAACGTCAAGACCAATCTTCAATCCTCGGAAAAAAACCGCCAACTTTTTGAGCTTGTTGAACGGGCGTTAAAGTGGTTGCACGAAAATAGCTGGGAAAACAAAATTCTTAAATGGGAAACCGCCTACTGGGGTGAAATCCCTGCTGATTTCGGCAGAAAATAAGGTCAGCGGAGAGTGGGATAAAATGCATCGATTATGTGATTTATCTGCGGTTCGTCCTTTCCGATCAGAATAGCCATCACATCAAACCTGACTTCACTGTCTATTTGCCTGGACCGTACATAGGCGTTGGCCGCTCTTACAAGAATCCGCTGTTTTTCGGAAGTGACATTCGTTTCGGGTTCTGCAAAAAAATTTGAATGCCTGGTCTTGACTTCGACCACAACGATAAACTTCCTGTCCCGGGCTATGATATCAATTTCATTCTTTCCAAACTTCCAGTTCTGTTCAATGATCTTATAACCCTTTTTGACGAGGTAATCGACTGCAGCCTGTTCGCCCTGTTTCCCAAGATCTATATGCTCTGCCATTAAAAGGTAACTGATATTTGTTTACCGACGGACAATTTTATTTTCCGGCCTAAAATTAGTGCCTGGTTCCGGTTAACATGTCCGGCACTGAAATCAAAACAAACCGGGTATTTGAATTCTGCAACAGCTCCGGCAATGATTTCATTCGGGGTTTTCCCGAAAGGAATTTCATTATCGTTCATCTTCGTCATTCCGCCAACGATCAACCCCGCTAAACACGACAGTTTCCCTGCCCTTTTCAGGTTCATCATCATCCGGTCGATGTGGTACAAATACTCATCGATATCTTCAAGAAACAGAATTTTTCCTTTTGTATTCAATTCTGAAACGGATCCCATCAGGTTGTAAATTATCGATAAATTTCCTCCCGTAAGATTCCCTTCGGCATAACCATCGCGCGATAACGGGCTTTTGTTTTGAGTATAAGCCAATGGCTTGCCAAAAAGAGCATTTATCATCGTTCTGACAGATTCGTCGGGGAGGTCCGATTGAATATTTTTTGGCATGGTTGCATGAAGGGTTTCTATCCCGAAACATTCATGGATATGCGAATGAAATACGGTAATATCGCTGTATCCGACAATCCATTTCGGATGCAGGAGGAATCTGCTGAAATCCAACTTGTCGACAATCCGGATTGATCCATAACCTCCTCTGGAACAAAGGATTGCCCTGATGGAATCATCATCGAGCATTTGCTGGAAATCTTTAACCCGGTGATCATCCGATCCCGCAAACTGGTTTTGCCTGCTGAAAACATGACTTCCCAGCACAACCTCCAGTCCGAATTTCTGAAGAACCCGGATGGAAGGATGCATCTCCTCGAAAGTAATACTACGGGATGGCGAAACGATCCCTACCTTATCTCCTTTTTTCAGATATGGCGGCTGGATCATCGTGCGGAAGTTTATTAACAGAAAGTATCAATCCGATGATAACGGTAAAAATCTCCGGCATCGGATTTTTGAAGTAAAAGTAATATTTTAGGAAACAATGCCCAAACAGTTGATCAAATAGTTGCCTCTATAATTTCTTATCTTTGCGCATTCTATACATTTTCAGTTATCCGGAATGAACCGATTTAAACGCTATACTGTTACCTCTGCATTGCCCTATGCAAACGGGCCCATTCATATAGGCCATCTGGCAGGGGTGTATGTTCCTGCCGATATTTACGTTCGTTTTCTTCGCATGAATGAAAAAGATGTGATATTTATCGGGGGTTCTGACGAACATGGGGTTCCCATAACCATAAAAGCCTTGCAGCAGGGAGTCTCACCGCAACAGATCGTTGATAAGTACCATGAAATAATTAAAAAATCATTTGAGGAATTCGGAATTTCGTTCGACATTTATTCCCGGACTTCGAATAAGATCCATCATGAAACAGCTTCGGATTTCTTTCGAAAAATGTATGATGCCGGACAGTTCATTGAAAAAGTTTCGCAGCAATATTACGACGAGAAAACCGGTCATTTCCTGGCCGATCGGTATATTACCGGTACTTGTCCTCACTGTAATTACGACAAAGCTTACGGCGACCAGTGTGAAAAATGCGGAACCTCGCTCAACGCAACCGACCTGATCAATCCGAAATCGGTCCTGAGCGGCCAGATGCCTGTAATGCGTGAAACAAAGCATTGGTTTCTCCCCCTCGATCAATATGAACCCTGGTTGCGTGAATGGATCCTTGAAGGGCATAAGGAGGACTGGAAAACCAACGTTTATGGCCAATGCAAATCCTGGATCGAACAGGGTTTACAACCCCGTGCCGTAACCCGCGACCTCGACTGGGGGGTAAAAGTTCCGGTTGATGGAGCAGAAGGTAAAGTTCTCTATGTATGGTTTGATGCACCGATCGGGTACATTTCAGCTACCAAAGAACTTACTCCGGACTGGGAGAAATACTGGAAAGATAAGGAGACAAAACTGGTTCATTTCATCGGGAAAGACAATATCGTATTTCATTGCATCATTTTCCCAGTAATGCTGAAGTCTGAAGGGACCTTTATTCTTCCCGACAATGTTCCTGCCAATGAATTTCTGAACCTTGAAAACGATAAAATCTCCACATCGCGTAACTGGGCCGTCTGGTTGCATGAATATCTGCAGGATTTTCCGGGGAAACAGGATGTACTTCGCTATGTGCTGACTTCCAACGCTCCGGAGACAAAGGACAACGACTTTACCTGGAAGGATTTCCAGGCCAAGAACAACAATGAGCTGGTCGCCGTTCTTGGGAATTTCATCAACCGTACCGTCGTCCTGACCCATAAGTATTTTGCCGGAAAGGTTCCGCCGCCGGGAGCGTTGAATGAATCCGATAAGGCTGCGCTGGATGAAATGGCATTATTCCCCGGACGGATCGCTAAAAGCATCTGCGATTACCGATTCCGGGAAGGGCTGATGGAGATGATGAACCTGGCCCGGCTGGGAAACAAGTATCTGACCGACAATGAACCATGGAAGCAATTCCCCTTCGATCCGGCCAGGGTCGGCACCATACTGAATATCTCCCTGCAGATCTGTACCGAACTTTCCATCCTTGCGGAACCCTTCCTGCCATTCTCAGCTGCAAAGATCCGGGAAACCCTGAACCTTCCTTCCTTTAAATGGAAAGATGCTTCACAACTGAACTGGTTGAAAGCCGGACATCCTTTGGCTCAGCCCGAACTGCTTTTTGAAAAAATTGATGATCAAGCAATTGAATTCCAGGTTCAAAAACTCATAAATACAAAACAAATCAATGAAACATCCCCGGAAATGGATCATCCGGACCCTGAAAAATCCATCATTCAGATTGATGATTTCTCAAAAATGGATATCCGGATCGGAACGGTGCTGGAAGCGGAGAAAGTCCCGAAAACCACCAAGCTTCTGAAACTAAAAGTTGATACCGGTTTAGATGTGCGCGTCATTGTTTCCGGGATTGCCGAATATTTCAAACCCGAAGAGATCATCGGGAAACAGGTTTGCGTTCTTATCAATCTCGCTCCGCGCAGGTTAAAAGGGATCGATTCTCATGGGATGATCCTCACTGCCCAGAATCCCGATGGAAGTCTGTACCTGCTCTCTCCCGGATCGCAGGCGATCAACGGGGCGGCGGTCAATTAGCTGAGAAATTAAGCTTGCCTGATTTTACGAGCCACCGGGGTGTACTCTTTATCTGAGAATTTCCTATCTTTGCCTTCCTTTTTCAATATATCCAAAACAAGTTATACCGGCCTCATAGTTCAATGGATAGAACGGAAGTTTCCTAAACTTTAAATCCAGGTTCGATTCCTGGTGGGGCTACACAGTATGATCAATATCAATTCATTACTTACACGATTTTAAATCCATCTTGATCCCGCCATTTTGGTGGTTATTTTTTCTAAGGACATACCCGGATAGAACTCCAACCCTTCCCGGGGGCGGGGAAGTAAGGGGCGGATGGGGCAGATACACAAGTTTCTTCTTCAATTGCGTCTTGAATTGCGGGTATCTTAATGCCTGGTCTCAATAATCGTGAAAGGTGTCTATATTTTGGAAATTATATTTTCACCATTTTTAGTTTTCAAAAACCTGGACTATATTTGAAGCAATATACTTTTTTCGCCCGATCTTTTTTTGATTTAGTACAGTAGGTATTAACAAGGCAGTTTTTTCAGGATAAAGTTTATACTGCTTGGTTTTGAAAGGATGGTGTTGATACTATGTTCCGTTGGAAGGAAACTTTTGACCCTGTGGGCACAGGTAACAGCCATTTTCTTTGTCATAATGGAATTTATCCTGGTTATAAGCAAGATCGAGCACCTAGCTGGAAACGGGTTTCTTTGGAATGGCTATCTACAAATGTTTTATCTCATTAAACTATTTATTTCTTTGATGTACCTCGGGCAAATTGTCCAACCTTCCGAAGTAATTTTTTCCCAGAACGCATCTTTAATATCTTGATGTTTTTTGATTAACAATTTTGCAGTTTCTAACCCATCTGAATTTTTATTTCGAATTTGAGCATGAACTCTAGAAAAATTCGCGGGAATATTATTGGTTGTCGCTACAGAATAATCATTCGAGAAAAGTTGATTTGCGCAACTTTCAAGGAAAGAATCAAACTCATTAAATAAGTCCTCGACAGCATAGTTTTCAGGGAAAACAATCAATGAAACTTTACCATTAAAGGTGTATTTCTTAAATCCGGATACTGTTGTTCTATCAAAATTTTCATTTTCTATCACGTTGTTGAACTCTCTTACACCATCATCATTATCAATAAAAAAATAACTATTGTTAGATTGAACAAAATCGATTGATCGTAAAACGTCAAAATACCTTCTCAATTCTGAAGCTCCGTTTAAGGCCTTTGTGACATTGATTCCGCTTTCAATAAATTTGTCTTTTGTTTGAGGACGCTTATCTTCAATAAATATAATATCTGATTTCAGTGATGCCTCAAAGTAAATTTTAAAGTTTGGGTCACCCATGATTACCCCAACTTCATCTATTTCTTCATTTGTCCATTCATTAACTGGTGCCGACTTTTTTATTTCATAGTTTTTTAAAAGATTCCAGATTACCATGCTTGCACTTTGCTTACTAGTCGCTAATAGGATTGGAGAGTGTGATGATATTATCATCTGAATATTTCCAAGCCAAAGTTTTGAATTCAATAGATTACCCAATTTGCTTATTATTTCTGCATGAAGGAAAGATTCAGGTTCTTCAAGAAGCCAAATTGGATGATAGAATCCACGATGGAGCGATTTATCACTATCTAATAGGTAATGCGTTTGATACAATATTGTAGACTGAGCACCTGTTCCTTGTGACGTAAGGTTTACATCAGGCATGCTATTATTTCCTTTAAATAGTATCTCAGAAATACCAACAACATCTTCGATTTTAGCTGGTAAATCAACTGTTGTAATACATCCTGGCCAAATATCTTGAAGACTATGTGTCAAACCTCCCGATAAATAGGTATTAGCTTTGCTTCTTAAATCATCCCATGAAGTTTGAAGTGTTTTTAAAGTCTCAGCTATTGCTGCATTCCGACCCCAATTTGAAAGCAGTCGATTTTTTAGTTTTAATTGTGCTTGGACTAATAATTCCTTTGACTCTTGAGGATGAATATATGATACTGCTATTTTTTCTAGAAAATTCCTAAGACTAATTGGTAGATTATCAAAATCCACTATGTTGCCTGCAATTTCAAAATCGTTTACTACCTGCCCTGAAACTTCCTTAAAAGTAAATGAATGCTTTAAATTGAGAGTATTACCGTACAACTCAATTAATTGACTCTTGAGGGTTTTTGTTGAAATTTTGGTAAGGTCGAATTCAATCTCTATATCAGATTTATTGAAACCGACGCCTTTTGCACGAAATTCATTCTTATTTATATACTCTTTGTCATATTTGTGACTGTTAAAGAAACAATCTATTGCTATTAGCACAGCAGATTTACCAGAATTATTTGCTCCAATGAAATATGTACATTGTTCGAAGTCGAATTTCTGCCATGTCCTGAAACATTTAAAGTTCCTAATTCTTACACTCTTTATTAATGTCATAGTTCAAAATATTTGATAACGTTACGTCTTTATACGCAAAAAAGGCAGAGTCTTTAATGAGCAACTTTGCGTTGGATTGTTGCGATTGCAAACTTGTTAAGTTACGTACTTTACTTTTTTGGTCTAGGAGGTGACGAAGGCGGTTGATTTGGTGTCGGCCTTGGCGAGGGGATCGGTCTTGGATCTGGTGCTGATCGTCTCTCAGGGTTTGGTCGAGGATTAGGTGGACTAGTTTTAGGATGAATTTCTCTTTCGCTCATGGTTTTTACTTTTGAATGATATTGGCAATTTTTTTATTTAATTCATTTTGTGCTTTTACTTGAATCCTCTTGGTTTTCAAAATATCATTGCGAAGATTAGCATATTGTTCTGCATATTTTTTCATAGATGATTCAAAAATAGATTCGAAATCATTCTCATTAAAATCATAATTGATTTCCATTTTTGCTCGTTGTATTTCCAAATCGATTCTTAACAAAGCAAACTGCCTCTTTATTTCAGTCCAATCTTTAATTCTATTAGCTACACCAAGAGAAGCATGAAATATTGAAAGTACCGCAGCAACCCCGGCTAATACAATCCAAAAATATTTGAATGTTGGATTTTCCCAAAGAGCCCACCCTGAAACAACGGAACCTGAGGCAGTAACAGCAACGAGAACCTTATTGGTATCATCAACCTTTTGCCATATATTTATCAATTTCTCACTTAAAATTTCAACCCAGTATGAATCATAATAAACGTCAAAAATCTTTTCCCAAATAATATCCCTTTTTGTTTTTTCCATTGTCGGTTTTATAGAATGTGGTATAACATTTTTGTAACGGCAATATGGCGTTTAGTATTCATTTAGTTACTATTTCGTATTTTTTACCAAACATTTTGACTATCAATAAAATATCATAACAAAGATAATATTTCTATTTATATAAAGACAGGAATAAAAAAATTTAAAATTAGGTAATAGCTATGGGGACTTTGAATAGTTCAGTATGCTCAATAGAATCAGCTGTTTTTAACAATCTTCTTAGATTTTTGTTTTCATATCATTCAATGACTATGATGTTTTCAATAAAGAAATAACCAAAGTTTGTCCGGGGAGTTCCATTTTAATTATGGTATATTGGTAGAAAAAAATGATCTTATGAAAGTCGAAGCCAAATTCAGTTCGAACCAAATTTATTGTTTTAAGGACGTACAAATACCTTCAATCATCGGGGTAATCATTCAGGCTAGAAAAATCACTGTATTGACCAGGACTCATATTGGATTTGTCTAATCTCATGAGCACTTGTCCAACAACGGAAGTTACTACAATCTGCACATTACTTGTCTCTTTAATCTTACAAGTTCTCACTATTTCATTAAATCATTAATCGTAAAATTTGGATTTGCAACATATGCAATATCATAATCTTTTGAAGAAGGTAATTCTTCCACTTTTTTGGCACCATTTACATAGGTGGTTCTTGTTACTGTCCCTCCCCAATCAGCGCTTGCGATACTAATTTGCATGCTTTTGTTATATTGATATTCTTTTGAAAATTCAATCTTTGTCCATGTTTTTGCAGATTCCTCAAAACATTCTTTGACTGTTTTACCCGAAAAAAATTCAGTTAAAAATAAAAGACAACCATCCTCTAAGTTATTTGCATAATAACAAGATGCTCCAATCTTAAAGAAAGGTTGAGAATAATCGGTCACTCGCCTGACAGCCTCATTTATACCTATATCTCCATCATCCGATGCAGATGATCCGGCTCCTCTGCAAACTGATTTGAAAACAATCATTGCATTTTTTTTCAATTGAAGTCCTTCAATAATTTCTTTACCCGAAACCATTGATTTAAGATACAAACCACCAGTTTTTTCTCCTTCTCCCATTGTACCACCATGTCCGGAATAAATAAAAAAGCTTGCATCTTTCGAGGCTATTTTAATTTTATCCCAATCTGCTTCTTTGTCATAAAAGCTTTGCACTTTAACTCCTTTGCTTTTCAATAATTCTGCTATTTTATTCATCGATTCAATGGCAGAATTTGTTCCATCTTCTTGCGGCCCAACGATCAATACAGCTTTAAGTGAATAAAATAATGTTTCATTAATTGTAGTGTTATTTGAACTTGATTTTGAATTGCTTTCATATTTAGTAAATCCCAGCAACTCGACCATTGTGATGATAATAGAAGTGATGATTATATTTTTCATTTGCTAATAATTTTTAAATTGAAGAACCTCGCGTTAAAACGCGAGGATTCTCCGATCCAAGCGGAATTTTTATTTTTTGCTCACTAACAAATTATCTCCAATCCAAGTTGTTTACCGATAGTTTCGTATTCTGCTTTTGCACGATCGACTGTTTCGAATTTTTTAATCGGCATGATTTCTTTATTATCGTCGTCAATCAGGACAATCCGGAAATCTCTCTTTTCAATATCAAGAGTTCTGTTTCCCCGACTATAGGTTCGATAGGTTTGATCTGATTTTTTAATGGCAATTTTCATTGTCGGTAAAATCTGAATCCATTTTCCAATAGGAATAATTCCAAACAGGTTATTTGAAAATTTTATCCTCTTTTTATCACAATCGATTATAGCACTTGTAGAAGAAAATCCAACAAAACCTCCGAGTAAAATTAAGAATGCGGCAGAGAAATAGAAACAGGTTAAAATTATACCTGCAATAAATATAATCATACCAGCAAAAGCTCCCGCAGGGCCGAATGACTTATCAAGTTTGTTCTTAATCATCAACTCTTTATTATTAATGGTGGCAATTATTCTATTCCGGTTGCAGCAATTTGCTTATATCTATACAAGGGGTTCCTTTCTATCCGCTACCTGCAAATATAACCGATATATTAATATATCATTGAAGAACCTGTTGGCAAACCACAAGGTCATTTAATTAACAATTAATTAATATAAACGTAATGGCTTCTTAACATGACAAGCAGAACATGCTTCTACTTTTGCACAAACGACAAAAACTATGATTATGATGAAATCTACCTTTTTAACCTTGATCGTCGGAATGGGAATTTTGATGATGATTCCCGTCAGATCATTGACAGCGCAGGAAAATAAAAAAGACACCATAGCTTCCGAAGTGATCACGCTGAAAGACAGGATCTCGGGGATTGAGGAAAGAATTGCGACCGCAGAAAGCGATCTTTACAAGTTGACGAAAATCAAACTATCCGGTTATATTCAGGCACAATATCTTCACCTGGAAGCAGCCAATGCCTATCCGTCTGATCTTTTCCAGCTTCGCAGGGCCAGGATCAAAGTCACCTATGAACCGGTACAGGGAATCGTTTTTGTTCTGCAACCCGATTTTCAACCCGGAAATATCACCATAAAGGATGCTTATGTGGTGGCCAATGAGAAATGGCTGAAGACCTTTTCCTTATGGGCCGGGAAATTCAACAGACCCAATTATGAAGTTGAATACTCCTCCAGCAGCCGGGAAGTTCCGGAACGATCCAGATTGATCAGGGCTATCTATCCCGACGAACGGGCATTAGGGATCAAACTTGAGGCCAATCCCAGCCAATTTCCCCTTAAGGTACAGTTAGCGGTCTTTAACGGGAACGACGGAATCGCAATAAACAATCCGGTATACAACTATGGGACAGAGAAATGGGAAAATGTTACCTCCGTGACACAGAATAGCGATTATGATAATTATAAAGATTTTATGGGCCGTATTACCTATGGATTCAAACTGGGAAAACTGGGTGGTCTTACGATCGGTGCCCACGGTTATGTCGGACAGATCAAGGCCAACAGTACCGATGTCCTTAAATCTGATTATACGTATGATAGGTCGCTTGATAATATCGGTAAGGGTGTGAAAAAGCAATGGGTTGGGTTTGAAGCCCAGTTGTATCTCGATGTTCTTGGGGGTCTTGCCCTGAAAGGTGAATATATTTTTGGAGTCAATTCAACACCGGGTTATCATTCCAGTGTGAAAGGAGTCGGCTTGCCATCGAATTCCATTATTAACAATGATACCCTGACTATCACCACAACCACGTTGACATCTAATTACTTTGCACCTGCCATCACCCGGAATTTCATGGGCTACTACGTTACCCTGATTAAAAATATCGGAAAAAAGAACCAGGTTGCAGTCCGGTACGATTATTATAACCCCAATACAAAATTAGCCGCCAGCGATGTCGGGGTAGCAAAATATGATGCGAAGGTTGCAGATGTCGTCACCAATAGTTTTGCCTATGCAGGAACAGACCCCGTCGTTTCCACCAATGCCATAAATAAGACCACGACCGTGAACAAGCTGACCAGTGGAACAGCCGATATTCCTTACGGAACCTGGACTTTTGCCTATACCTATTTCTTTGACGATAATATTAAATTCATGATCGCCTATGAAATCCCGATCAACAGGAAAGTCGGCTCGATGATCAATGGCGTGAACAGCGTCAAGACCGATTATACCGTCAATGGTGAACCTGGAACCTATTATTACAATGATGTGATTAACCAGAATACCTTGACCATAAGGATGCAGGTAAAGTTTTAAGTCGGATAAAAAACAAAAACAAGGAATTAATAAAGTTGACTATAACGAAAGGGAGTGATTTAAAAATAAGTATTGAGTATCAAATAATAAACAAGAGTAACTAATAACCAAATATTACAATCATGAAAAAATCAAGTAAACAAATAATGCTGGCTGGGATCCTGATAATAGCGATGGCCGGTCTGGCATTCATGCCTGCCCCTAAGAAAATAACTGTCAAAGGTTCAGATACCATGGTAATCCTTGCACAGAAATGGGCTGAAGTATATATGAAGAGTAATTCCGCTATAACCATCCAGGTAACGGGAGGAGGTTCAGGAACCGGTATATCGGCCCTGATAAACGGCTCCACCGATATCTGCAATTCGAGCCGTCCGTTAAAAAAATCAGAAATGGATAAATTGAAAGACCGCTATGGTTCCTTTGGTATTGAAATCCCTTGTGCGAAAGATGGTATTACCATCTTCCTTCATGAATCCAATCCGGTCAAAGAACTCTCCGTTAAGCAATTAAGTGGTATGTTCGCCGGAAAGATAACGAACTGGAAAGAGGTTGGAGGTCCTGATGCAAACATTAAATTGTACGGACGTGAGAATAGTTCAGGTACCTATGTATTTTTTAAGGATAATGTTGTAAAAACCGATTATGCTGCCAGTTGCCAGACCTTACCGGGTACTGCGGCCGTTGTCAATGCCGTGAAAAAGGACAAATACGGGATCGGATATGGCGGAGCTGCTTATGCCATAGGCGTCAAACATTGCAATGTTAAGAAAGATGATAAAAGCATTGCCTATCCTCCTACCCCTGAAACTATCAAAAAAGGGACCTATCCCATTACGCGTTATTTATATATGTACATGACAAACAGACCAACGGGCGAGGTAAAAAAATACATTGATTGGATCCTGAGTCCTGATGGACAAAAACTCGTGATTGAACTTGGTTATTTTCCTGTCAGATAAAATGTGTTAGTGATCAGTTGATTCCTGAGGCGGCATTGTACATGCTGCCTTTTGGATTTAAAAAAAAGGTATAATGAGTTCAGATGACAAACCATTAGAAGTAAATGAAAACGGAGCGGGGGAACAAGCGCCTCCGCAAGAGACAGCATCGCCCCGGTTTGTGTTTACGGAAGAAAGCCTGAAGAAAAAAATCCGGTTCAGCGAGTTTCTGTCTGAAAAGATCATCACCGGCGTTGCTTATTTATCCATAGCTATAATCATCCTGATCTTTGTTTTCGTTTTCAAAGAGGCCTTGCCCATTTTTAAGGGGAGGGCGGAAGTGAAAACGGAAATTTCGGCGGCTACCGCTCCGGAAAGATATGGAGAACCCACCGGTGAGCAGGCAGTTCAGCAACCGGAAAGATATACCGGCGATGAAGAACAAAAGCCGGAAAGATATGGTGTTACGGAAGACACGTCCGGAACCGCCATTTCTGAGGAACAAGAGGCTGTTCTGTCGGGAAGAGGGGAAGAGGTCGTAATTGGTGAAGACCGGGCGACGCTGAAAAGCCTTACCGGAAAATATTGGTTGCCGGTTTCTGATAATCCACGCTACGGATTGGTTCCTTTGATTGTCGGAACCCTCAAGATCACCCTCATTGCCATGTTGTTTGCAGCTCCTTTGGGTATCCTTGCAGCATTATTTTCGGCTGCCTTCGCCCCCAGATGGTTGCGGGAGATTGTTAAACCGCTGATTGAGCTGCTGGCAGGATTTCCGTCGGTTGTGATCGGATTTTTTGCATTGATGGTCATGGCAACGGTTTTCCAGGATTTTTTTGGTTATGATACACGGTTGAATGCCTTTGTGGGTGGGGTGGCTATGGCTTTGGCTGCGATCCCCATAATCTTTACCGTAACGGAGGATGTGATGACTGCAGTTCCATCCACCTATAAGGAAGCAAGCCTGGCTTTGGGGGCCTCAAAGTGGCAAACAGCTTTTTTTGTCACTTTACCTGCCGCCACACCGGGTATCTTTGCTGCGGTATTGCTCGGGATCGGGAGGGTTTTCGGTGAAACCATGATCGCCCTGATGGCTACCGGGAATGCCGCAATGATGGGCATGAATCCTTTTGAATCGGTGAGAACACTTGCCGCAACAATTGGAGCGGAAATGGCAGAGGTTGTTTTTGGCGATACCCATTATAATGTTTTATTCCTGATCGGTGCATTATTGTTTGTTTTTACATTCATCCTCAATGCCGTGGCGGAATTTTACGTGAAAGGAAAACTAATGACCCGGTTCCAGGGCAAGACATCATAAAACCGATAAATTTAATAAATGAAATATCCATTCAAACATCGTTTATGCAAACCACGGATGATAATAATGGATATTCCATGTGACCAATGAAATATAAAATTATTAACACATGAAAAAGATTCAGAAAATTACCGGTGGTTTGATGATGGGGACAACCGTTTTTTCCGTTGTCCTGATCATTTCTATCATATTTATTATTCTCACCGTTATCATCCTGGGTGGCAAGGATCAGATGTCGTGGAAATTCCTGACCTCCTTCCCGGAAGAAGGAATGACCAAAGGAGGAATATTTCCCGCTATTTTCGGTACTGCATTAATGGTCATTATCATGTCGGTAGCGGCGGTCCCGTTTGGTGCTATCACAGCTATTTACCTTACCGAGTACGCCAGAGAAAACTCAATCCTGTCAAAGACCGTCCGGTTTGCCGTCAAGACCCTTGCTATGGTACCATCGATCATTTTCGGTCTTTTCGGACTGGGTTTCTTCATCCGGTTTGTCGGCGGTGGAATTGATGATTTTTTTCTCGGGGGAGAACTGCGATGGGCACAACCAAACATTTTATGGGCAAGTCTCACCATGGCCTTACTGACTTTGCCGGTCATCATTGTTTCCGTCGAGGAATCGATACGAACCGTGCCAAGGGAACTCCGTGAGGCCAGTCTTGCATTGGGAGCAACAAAATGGCAGACCATCCTGAGAGTTGTTCTTCCCGGCTCCAGGGCGGGAATACTGACGGGAACGATACTTGCCATTTCCAGGGGGGCCGGAGAGGTAGCTCCGATTTTGTTTACCGGCGCCGCTTATTATCTTTCCACATTACCAAATTCATTAAGCGATCAGTTCATGTCGCTGGGCTATCATATTTATATTATGTCAACCCAGTCTGCAAACGTCGATCAGTCCCTTCCGATCCAGTTTGCGACCACCCTGGTTTTATTAATGCTTACCTTCACCCTTAACCTGGTGGTGGTAATTATCAGATCACGATTAAGAAGATCACATTAAACCTCTTTAACAATAAGATGAAAGAAGTAAAAATAAAAGTCAGTGACCTGACATTGCACTACGGATCAAAAATGGCGTTGAATGCCATCAATGTCGATATCCCTTCAAAACATATAACTGCATTTATCGGACCTTCCGGATGCGGGAAGTCAACTTTCCTGAGAACATTGAACCGGATGAACGACCTGATCCCGGGGGTGAAGATCAATGGAGAGGTACTTATCGACGATTTCAATATTTACGGTAAAAATGTAGATCCGGTCAGTTTGAGAAAGAAAGTCGGGATGATCTTTCAGAAATCGAATCCTTTTGCCAAATCCATATTTGAAAATATTGCCTATGGACCCAGGATCAACGGAATAAGAGATAAAAAAATATTGACCGAAATTGTCGAACGTTCTCTTCAACGGGCAGCCATCTGGGACGAAGTAAAGGATCGGCTTCATGATTCAGCCCTTGGTTTGTCGGGGGGTCAGCAGCAACGCCTGTGCATTGCAAGAACACTGGCAGTCGATCCTGAGATCGTATTGATGGATGAACCGGCCAGTGCTCTTGATCCGATCTCAACCGGTAAAATAGAGGAACTGATCTTTACATTGAAAGAAAATTATACGATCGTCATTGTTACCCATAACATGCAACAGGCGGCAAGGGTCAGTGATTATACTGCATTCTTTTATCTCGGTCATATGGTCGAATTCGGAAAAACGAAAAAAATATTCACAAAACCTGATATTAAACAAACGGAGGAGTATATTACCGGAAGGTTTGGATAATATTATTTAACACGCTCCCCTCTTTCAGGCAGGATCGGTAAAATGTGGTAATGAAACAAATAACAGAAAAATAAATAATCAGAGATCATGGAACGTCATTTCGAAGTTGAACTTGAAAAATTGAACAAGCGGATTATTAAGATGAGTAATCTCGTCTATGAACAGACCCATATGGCCATGACTGCATTGATCGAATGCAACAGTGCGCTGGCTGATGAGATCATTGACCATGATGATCGGGTGGATGAATTAGATGTCAAAATCGATAAACTTTGCCAGCGTATTTTTGCACTGACCCAGCCGGTTGCTACCGATCTCCGCCTGATCATGGCATCATTGAAAATGAACAATGACCTTGAAAGGTTGGGTGATCATGCAGTCGGTATAGCAAAAAGAGTCGATAACCTGGTTGACTACCGGGATATTGTCGTCGGTTTGAAAATCGATGAAATTGCTTCCATGACCGATCTGCTGGTAAAGGATATTGTCAATATCGTCCAGTCGAGGAATATGGTTTTTGTCAAAGACATATTCACGTCGGCATTTAAAATTAAAGAAACCGCACAATTGATTTCTTCAAAAATCATTGACGAGATGATCAATAAGTCGGATGTTGTGATTGTTGCTACCAATCTGATGCTGATCCTGACCCAGATTGAGCGGATTGCCGGTTATGCAATGAATGTGGCAGAATCGATGGTATTTTTAACAGAGGGCAGGATAATAAAACACTCCAAAATCTTCAAAGGGGAATCAGAATCTAATGAGTAGCTGTCCGGGATTTTCTCAGGGTAAAAGCAAAAGTAGTTCCGACGCCTGCGGTACTTCTTACATTTATTGCCTGGTCATGGGCTTCAATGATATGTTTCACAATGGCAAGCCCGAGTCCTGATCCACCTTGTTCCCTTGACCTACTCTTATCAACCCTGAAAAATCGTTCAAACAGGCGGGGAAGGTTTTTAGCTTCAATACCAATACCGTCATCCGTTACCTCAATAAGTAAATTTTCATCCATATCGAAAAAACTGATTTTCGTATTCCCGTCGTCAGAACCGTATTTTATCGAATTATCTATAAGATTGATCAGCACCTGCCGGATACGTTCCTTATCGGCATATACAAAATCTGAACTATCAAATTCTGCGGGAATGTAGATCCGGATGTTTTTTTTCTTCGCCACGGCTTCGAGAAGATCAATAACATCGTGGGTAAGAGCAACGATATCAAAATTCACCTGGTCAAGCTCGAACCGGCCGGTTTCCAGCCGCGAAATGATTTCAAGGTCTTCAATTACAGCGATCATCCGCTCAATATTCTTGCTGCTCCTTATAAGGTATTCTTTGTTGATTTCCGGGTCATCCAATCCTCCTTCCAATAGTGTAAGGATGTAACCCTGGATGTTGAAAAGCGGCGTTTTAAGTTCATGTGAAACATCGCCCAGGAATTCTCTGCGGTAAGCCTCCTGTTTCTTTAATTCTTCAATTTCTGTCCTTCTTTCCTGTGCCCATGTCTCAACCTGAAGATTCATCTGGCTTATAATATCCTGATTCATATCTATATCGACATTCTTTTTTCCTTTCGGAACTTTCAGTGTATGAATGGTTTTATAGATGAGCTTTATTTTATTATAGATGAATTTTTCCAGGATATATCTGTAAATAATATAAGAGAGAATAAAAATTCCAGCATCCATAATCAGTAAGGGAAGGATAAGGATATGATCGTAAAACAGGAAACAGGAGAAAATATACAGAACCGTGAGAATTAATACCATGGATAAAGAGTTAATCAATATCCAGGTGTTCGGGGCAAGATTTTTTTTAAATTTCATATTTGTACCCTACCCCTTTAATGGTTTTAATATTTTCATTATCCAGCTTCTCCCGGATCCGGCGTATATGAACATCGATCGTACGGTCGCCGACGATCACATCGTTTCCCCAGATCTTTTCAAATATCTCCTCACGGGTGAAAACCTTATTGGGTTTTGATGTCAGTAGCTCCAGGAACTCAAATTCCTTACGGGGAAGCTTGATTTCTTTGCCATTTTTTACGATGATATATTTTTCTCTGTCGATGATAAGGTCTCCGACGCTTGTCAGGGGTTCCATTTCCTGAAGGCTCAGGTTTCGTCTCAAAAGGGCATTGATCCGGCTGATAAGGACACGGGGTTTGATTGGTTTGGTAATGTAATCATCTCCGCCGGCATCGAGTCCTGTGATCTGGGAATAATCATCCGATCGTGCAGTCAGAAAGGCGATAAGGGTATTTTTTAATCCCTGTATTTTCCTTAATTCCCTACAAGTCTCAATACCATCCATTTCAGGCATCATGATATCTAGGATTATCAGATGAGGAGATTCCTTTTTAGCAATCCTGATGGCTTCTTTACCATTGCCTGAAGTAAACAGTGTATAACCTTCCTTTTTTATATTGTATCCGACAAATTCAAGGATGTCGGGTTCATCATCTACCAGAAGAATTTTCAATTCTGCTTTTTCCATCACATTGTTCTATATGCCAGCAAGGTAAAAAAAATCCTATCAGGAAATTAATGTTGCAAGGAAATTTAATGTAAAGTTAATATTAAAGCTTTTTAAGATATTTTTTCTTTATTTTTACATATCAATGTATTACAAATTCGTGATCAGGAAACTATTATTTATTCCTCTTGTATTGCTTTTCCCATTGATCCTGAATGGTCAGGTTGCCGATTCAGGGCATAAGGCTGTCCTTGACTTCAGGCCGGCGATCGGAATGATGGGAGTATTTGGAGGAAAATACAATTACTTAATAGTTGATTTGCAGATCACTTCTTCTCAAAAATTCTGGATTTTAAAACCGGTGGGAGGAATCATCGCCGATGCGTATGGGGATATCTATTTTTATGGCGGTATCAATATTCCGTTTAGCCTTGCAAAATTCCTGGAACTCGGTGTTTGTTTTGCCCCGGGTTTTTATTATAAGGGACAGGGAGCCGATTTGGGATTTCCGATTGAATTCCGTTCTTCTGTTAATCTGAGCTATGTCTTTCCGGGAAAATCAGCTATCGGAATAGAATTTTCCCATATCTCGAATGCAGGACTGGGGTATCAAAATCCCGGGATCGAGACCCTGACACTTTCCTACAGGTTTACGACCATCTATTCTTCGAAGGGTGGGAAAAAACCCTGATCATTCATATCTTAATGCATCGATCGGGTTCAGGTGGGCGGCTTTCCGCGCCGGATACCAGCCAAAGAAAATACCGATGACCGTGGTGAAGGCAAAAGCCATCAGGATAGATTCAATGGTAATGGTGATTGGCCAGTTCATGATGTTTGCGACGATCTCGGAAGCTAAAATTCCGATCCCGATCCCAATCAGTCCGCCTATCAGGCTGATCAGCAGTGCCTCGATCAGGAACTGCAGCAGGACATCTTTCCCCCGGGCCCCGACTCCCATACGAATGCCAATTTCTCTTGTTCTTTCCGTCACTGAAACCAGCATGATATTCATAATCCCAATGCCTCCGACTAATAGGGATATACTAGCAATAGTCGCCAGAAGGATGGTCATGATCCGTGAGGTAGCGGTAGCTGTATTGGCAATATCGGATTGCGTGCGGATCGTAAAGTCCGGTTCTTCAGAAGGTCCCAGCCGGTGCCTGGCTTTCAGAACTTCGGTAATTTCTTCGGTTGCTTTGGGAATTGCACTTTCACTCGTGGCGGAAGCCAGCATGCTCTGAATATAGGTTATCGTAAGCATCCTTTTCTGTACCGTCGAAAAGGGGGCAATGACGATATCATCCTGGTCTTGTCCGAAGGTATTCTGTCCTCTCTTCTCCACGATCCCGATTATTTTAAACGGGATTTTATTGATCCGGATATAACGTCCGATCGCTTCAGCATTTTCACCGAATAAATTATCTATGATCGTCTGGCCAACGACACATACTTTAGCGGAGATCCGGTCGTCGTTCATTGTAAAACAATTACCACTTTCAATCTTCAGGTTACGTATTTCAAAATAATCAGGATAGACCCCATAAACAGCGGTCCTCCAGTTGGAGGATCCGGCTACAAGTTGCCCCATGGTCCTGGCCTGGGGCGTGAAATACTTGACTGAAGGACAATTTTCAGCGACCGCTTTAGCATCATCCATGGTCATTCTCTGGGAGGTGCCGGATTCCATTCTTACCCCGCCCGTACTGCTGGGCATGGGCCATATCATCATTACGTTAGTTCCAAGTGTCGATATCTGGGCACGGATACTTTCCCTGGATCCCTGTCCGATAGCAAGCATAGTGATGACTGACGCCACTCCTATGATAATACCAAGCATGGTAAGAAAAGTCCGCATCTTGTTTTTTGTCAATGACTTGATGGCTGCCTTTAATAGGTTTTTTACTCTCATAACTCGTCCTCCATTGTTTGAACCGGTAATAAAGCCAACTCATCCTTTGCATTCCGGGGCACTTTTATTTCTACCGAACGGATTATTCTTCCGTCACGAAAAGTCACATTCCGTTTTGTAAAAGAGGCTATATCTGCTTCATGGGTTACAATGACCAGGGTAATTCCTTTTCTGTTCAAATCCTGAAAGATCGCCATTACCTCCAGGCTCGTCCTGGTATCCAGGTTCCCGGTCGGTTCATCGGCTAAGATCACTACCGGACCATTGACCAGTGATCTTGCAATTGCCACCCTTTGCTGTTCCCCGCCGGAAAGTTGATTAGGCATATGTTTTGAACGATCCGATAAACCGACCGCTGTCAGCGCATTTACCGACCGTTCCAGGATCTCTCTGGAAGAGATTTTTTGATTGTACAATAAGGGAAGCTCAACATTTTCCAGGGCCGAAGTACGGGGAAGCAGGTTGAATGACTGGAAAACGAAACCGATCTTCTTATTCCGTAAATTGGCTAACTGGTCTTTCGTCAGACTGTTGACATCAATACCATCCAACAGGTACTTTCCGCGGGTGGGAACATCAAGACAACCCAGGATATTCATAAAAGTAGATTTCCCGGAGCCGCTTTTTCCCATGATTGCCACAAAATCTCCCTGGCGGATGTCAAGGTCCACCCCTCTCAGGGCATGAACTTCAACCTCTCCCATCTTATATATCTTACCCAGGTTTTTGACCGAAATGATTGTTTCGTTCATCTTAACGTCCTCCTCTTGGCCCGCCCGGACCTTGCGGGGCAAATGGGCTTTGTTGTTTTGCCGTGCTACTGCTTTGAGCCAAGGAGCTTCCGGTAACGACCTCCTCGCCTTCTTTGATATTTCCTTTAACCTCCGTGTAAGAGCCATCAGAGAGGCCAGGAATGACCCGTGCGGGTCGGATTGTCTCTCCCTCCTTGATCCAGATTCGGGCTATATTCGGTCTTTCTTCTCCTCTTTGTCGTATCCCGGGAGTCAATCCCTGCATCGGCCCGTCGGGTTTAGCTCCCTGACGGAGCCGTAAGGAATCGTTTATTCCTTTTTTCAATTTCTCAAGATATTCCTGAGGGGGATTAAATTTCAATGCACTGGCCGGAACTTTCAGAATATCATTTACCTCTTTGATCATTACGGTAATATTGGCTGTCATTCCCGGCAGAAGCTTCAGGTCGGGATTCGGGACATCTATGATTACCGTATAATTGACGACATTCTGGGTTACGACCGGCTGGAGTCTTACCTGCCTGACGATCCCTGTGAAATTCTGTTCATCATAAGCATCTACGGTAAAGGATACGGACTGACCTACCAGTATCTTTCCTATATCTGCTTCATCGATGCTGGCCTGTACCTGCATTTTTGTAAGGTCGTTCGCAATGGTGAACAGCGTAGGTGTGTTAAAGCTTGACGCGACAGTCTGCCCTACATCCACGGCCCGGGAAACGACGACGCCGGATATGGGAGCAATGATCGTTGCATAATGAAGATTTATTTTAGCACGGTTTAAGGCTGCGAGGGCTGAACTTTCATTGGTCATTGCAGTCTCATAGGTTGTCAGGGCGAGATCATAATCAGCCTGAGCCATTACTTTTTCGTCAAACAACTTTTTGGTCCGGTCATATTCTCTTTTCGCCTGATTCACCTGGATCTGAGCACGTTTAAGAGAAGCATTGGCATCCTGGACTGCCTGCGCGAGATAGGTCGTATCCAAAACAGCAATCACCTGTCCTTCCCTGACAACTGAATTAAAGTCGACGAAAATTTTATTTATAATTCCTGAAACCTGAGTTCCAACCTGAACTGTTGTCACTGCTCCTAGTGTTCCGCTGGCCCTGACCGTCACCTGGATATTTCCTTTTTCGATTTTAGCGGTTCTCCAGATAACAGTTTCTGTTTTGGTTTTGCGAAAAATAAACCATGCAGCAACTGCAATGATCACTATGGTAACAACTAGAATAATCCAATATGTTTTTTTCATCTGTCATTGATTTTTATGTACTGTATCCTGATTAAAACTGAATGTCTTTCCCTTGATAAAAATCCAGGATCTTTGATTTGAAGATATAGTCATACTTTGCCTGGATCAGGTTCGACATGGCCTGTGTCAAATTATTTTTTTGAATTAAAAAATCGGTAGCGGTCATTACTCCGACATTATATTTTTTCTCGGAACTGGTAAAGACGGAATTAACGGCGGTGAGCTGTTCTTTTGTTGCTTCATATTTCTTTGCGGCTCCTTTCAAATCGAAATAGGTCTGTTCAATTACAGTTCGAAGTTGTTTTTGGGTAAGCTGTTCATTTAACATAGCATTTTTGGCCGAGATCTCAGCCCGGTCAATCCTGCTTTTAACAGACCGGTTTGAATAGATAGGGATGGAAAGACCCAGCGTGAATGATTGTCCGAGGTTATCCCAAATCTGTTCGAAAAACGGATAATCTTCTGGGTTTACGCTACTTCCCTTGGTCCTGCTCGAGGCAAAATTGGTACCCGTATTGACATTCAGGTTCAAACTCGGCCAGCGGGCTCCATTGGAAATCTTTATTTCCATTTGGGCACTGTTACTCTGGATGGCTGCACTTGCGATTTCAGGTCTGACCTGTAAGGCCTTTTTGTAAACCTCCTCATTGCTCAGCACAAGTGTCACGGCAGGTTCGGTCATTTCCGGGACAACAATGTCGAAGTCGTCGCTAATTGGGATATACATAAGCTGCATGAGGGTCACTTTAGCCATGTTGAGCTGGTTTTCAGCCGTGATGATAGCAAGGCGATCCGTTGCCAACTGTGACTGTATCTGAAGCAGATCGCTTTCAGGTGATTTTCCCGCATCGAACATTTTCCTTGTCCGGTCAACCTGGGCAGCGGTTGCAGAAGCTTGACTTTTTGCAGTCGCCAATACTTCTCTGGCAAACATTACTTGCAGATATCCGGAGGTTATGCTAAGAATGACATCATTTTTAGCTTTTTCAATATCCAGCTGACCCGATTTTACATTTAACATATTCTGACGAATTGTATTAGCATTCTGTAATCCATTGAACAGATTCCAGGAACCATTGATGCCAAACCTTGTAGAATGATACGCCTGGGTAACATACTGATTCGTTGTTGGATTGATGGTCGTTCCGAGACTGATTCCTTCGCTGGCACTGGCATTAAAACTTGGAATCCTGTTTGCTTTTACCTGCTCCAGGTTGATCTTATTTGTTTCGTTGACCAGTTGAACCTGAATGATATTGATGTTCCTTTGTAAAGCAGTATCGATGCATTGCTGAAATGTCCATGGGTTCGATTGTGCCATTGAAATTCCATGACACACTATTACAGGGATTATAAAAAATAACTTTTTTTTCATTTTCATTTCATCTGTATATTTTTGATTTTAATGGTCAAATGGAATATCCATTATTATCATCCGCGGTTTGCATGAACGTTGTTTGGATGGATATTTCACTCAATGGTTTTATCATAATTGATGATCTTGAATAACCGTTCGTGGTAGTGTTCACTGATCGGGATTGATTTTCCTTTAATACTCAGTATATTTTTCCGGATGAAATCGATTTTCTTTACAGAGACTATATAGCTCCGATGAATCCGCACAAAATCAGAAGATGGCAGTTTTTCCTCCATTGATTTCATACTCATCTGTGTCAGAACCGGACTACCGCCGGAATATATCTTTACATAGTCTCCTAATCCTTCAATATATTCAAGTTCTGAAAGGTCAATACTGACAAGTTTATATTCTGATCGGACAAAAAGGTAGTTTGACAAAGCGGGTGGTGTTTTCTGATTTTCTATTGATAAAGATTTTTCTTTAAAATCAATATATTCACGCGCTTTGTTAACTGCTTTAAGAAAGCGATCAAAGGTATATGGCTTCAATAAGTAATCCAGTACATCCAGGTCATATCCTTCGATTGCATAATTAGAATACGCCGTGGTAAAAATGACAACGGGCTTCCGGGGCAGGCTTTTCAGAAGCTGAATTCCACTGATATCGGGCATTTGAATATCCAGGAAAAGGAGATCTATCTTTTCTTGCCGTAAAATATCCATTGCCTCCACCGGGTTCTGACATTTCTTCACCAGATCTAGAAACGGGATTTTCCGGACATTATCCTCGATCAGGTCAAGGGCAAGAATTTCATCATCAATTGCCAGACAACGTATCATGATGTCATTTGAATTATCAGTTCAACGATATACTGTTCTCCATGGTCTGTTATCGATAGCCTGTGTTTCTCAGGGTAAAGCAACTCCAACCTCCGGATCACGTTTTTCAAACCAATTCCTGATTCCAAGGGAATTGTTTCTTTGCCGGATCTTAAAATTTTATTTTCGATTCTGAAGAAAAGGTTGTTTACGTCGGCTTTAAGACAGATTTTTATTTCTGAATTCTCAAGATAACTCACCCCATGCTTGAAGGCATTTTCGACAAACGGGATCAGTAATAATGGTTCCAGCATTATCGTATTGGTCTTTCCTTCAATGGCAAAGTCGATTTTAACCTGATCCGAGATCCTAAGCCGTTGAAGCTCAATATAACTTTGCAGATATTCTATTTCCATTTCAAGTTCAACCTTTTCGTTTTTCGAATCCTGAAGCATATACCGCATAATCCGGGAGAGTTTAATAATTGCATTTTCAGTTTCATCCGACTTCTTTCTGGCCAGCGAACATATATTATTTAAAATATTAAAAAGAAAATGTGGGTTGATCTGCGACTTCAGAAAAGCCAGCTCAGAGGATAACTTTTCCGCTTCCATTTCTTGTTTTTGCCTTTGATTAATGAACCATTCACCGGTTATCTTGATACTTGAACTGACCGCAAATGCAACCAGCGACGGAGTAAGCGGCATAAAGAAAGAACGACCGAAAAAACGATGATGGAAAGTCCGGTGCTTAATGACGATTTCCAGGAAATAAAAATAGGTTTGTGATAACAGGAGGATGACCGTTAAACCGGCCAGCAGGAAAAGTATATATAACAGGATTTTTTTTTGAAAAAGAAGTTTTGGGATTAAAAGAAAGTAGTTAAGATAAAAATAACCTGCAATTAACAGGATCCGGAACCAACCCATCTGAATGAACCTCATTTTTCCTTCTGCCGATTCGATAAAAACAAGCGGTAAAAGCATAAATGCAAGCCATATTAAAATATGGATCCCTATGGTGAAGGATTTGGAATTAGCATTGAAAAGTCTTTGCATTCAGCGGTGATTTTCAGACAAAAATATTCAAAAGTTGACTCTCTGGATGATAAAATAGACAGGAGAAGCTTTTTTGTCGCTTAATTCTATTTATTCACCGATTTGAATCCCGCGAGCGCATTCCCTGCGACTTGTCGAGGGGTTAGTGAGCAAAATAATTTCATTCTTACAGGGTGGAAAAATATACGGTCCGAAAGCTTCGGGTCGGATAGAATGGGAAAAGGTTAAATTCTTCATAAACCTGTTTAATAGCAGTCCATGATCGGCGATAAATTGTTATATTTGTTTGCTATGCTGCACCAGAAACAACAACAACGATTAATTCAAAAGCTATCACCGCAACAGGTTTTGGTCATGCGCCTCTTGCAGGAACCGGTTCTATCTCTCGAACAGCGCATTAAACAGGAAATCGAAGAAAATCCGGCCCTTGAGGAAACAGATCAGGAAAATCCGGACCAGGAGAACCTCGTGGAAGAATCTACGCTGGATTCCATTGATTCTGATGAAGACGAATTCCAGGAAGAACTGGAAACCCCGGAAACGTCAGAAGATGAGTTTTCTTTTGAAGATTATGTCGACGAAGATGAGATACCCGGTTATAAACTCACAATAGAAAATAAAAGGCCTAATGAGGATAACAGGGAAATTCCTGTTGTTTCAGGCGTTAGTTTTCAGGATTTTCTCCTGGCTCAGATCGGAATGCACAAATTCTCCGATAAGCAGTACATTATTGCCGTTACCATTATCGGTAATCTAGATGATGCCGGTTATCTTCGACGCGAGATTCCATCCCTTGCTGACGATCTTGCTTTTAACCAGAATATTGAGGTTACGCAGAATGAGATCCTTGAGGTATTAAAAATCATCCAGGAGTTTGATCCCCCCGGGATCGCTGCCCGGGATCTTCAGGAATGTCTGCTGATCCAGTTTCATCATAAAACCGAAAGGTCTTATACAACCGACCTTGCTGAAATTATCATAAAGTACTACTTTGAAGAGTTCAGTAAAAAGCATTACGAAAAAATTCTTCAGAAAGGGACCATTTCCGAAGAGGAACTTAAAGAAGCAATTGAGGAGATCCAGAAATTAAATCCCAAACCCGGTACCACCATCTCTGAGGTTACCCGGGATAATCAATATATTATCCCCGATTTCATGATAACTAATACTGATGGCACCCTCGAACTCTCTCTGAATTCCAGAAACACACCTGAATTAAACCTTAACCGCGACTATATCAATATGCTCAGGGAATATAGTGGTGCTAAGAGAAAAGTTAAACCCTCAGAAAAAGCGGCTCTTACTTTTATCAAGCAAAAGCTGGATGCAGCTAAAGGTTTTATCGAAGGAATTAAGCAACGGCAGGAAACTTTATATACCACAATGAATGCAATAATGAACTATCAGGAAGAGTATTTCCTGACAGGAGATGATACAAAACTCCGTCCCATGATCCTGAAAGATATTGCAAACATTGTGGAAATGGATATTTCCACTATATCCCGGGTTGCTAATAGCAAATATGTTCAGACTCCTTTCGGAACTTTCCTCCTGAAAAGTTTTTTCTCAGAGTCTATCCAGAATACAAAAGGAGAAGAGATCTCAACAAGAGAAATAAAAAAGATCCTGTCAGATACGATCAACGTGGAAGATAAAAACAATCCCCTGACCGATGATGAGTTAATGGATGTTTTGAAAATAAAAGGATATAACATTGCCCGCCGTACCATCGCCAAATACCGGAAACAATTAAATATACCCGTAGCCCGGCTCCGAAAGGAGCTATAGCTCCTCCATCTATTCGTATCATGCAGGATAAAACAAGTCAGATAGTTTCTTATATATTTCATCCTTTATTATTTCCCTTCTATACGATAATCACACTTATAACACAAAAGCCGTATCTGTATATTGATGTTCCTCTTTCTTATACCATTTTTCTGCTGGGAACCGTCTTACTGACAACGATCATATTTCCATTATTCATCAATTATTTTCTATTCCGGAAGCAGGTTATCACTTCTTTTTTCTTAAAAACAAAAGAAGAACGCGTTTATCCTATACTCTGTATCGCTATATTTTACTATCTGACCTATTATCTCCTGAAAGGGGTGCTTGTTTCCGGCTTCTTTAGTTATTACATGCTGGGAGCAACTCTGCTGGCTATCTTTGCCTTACTCATCAACTTTTATCATAAGGTAAGTCTGCATCTGATAAGTATCGGAGCTTTTACCGGATTCTATCTGGGAATGGCAATTACCTCGGGATATAATTTTTTACATTATATACTCCTTGGGATTTTTCTGTCCGGATTGATCGGGTATGCACGGCTGAAATCACAATCCCATATCCCGTCTGAGATTTATTCCGGTTTCCTGGTAGGGTTTTTTACAATGATTGCTTTAGTTTTCCTGATCTGATCAGAATGGCATCAGGACAAATCCAACAGAAAGGGGAGTCATTTCAGGTCCCTTATTCTTCGTGAAGATCTTTGAAAGTGAATAATATGCGGTTAGATGGAACCACTTATATCCTATCCGAAGCGTCGGTCCATAGCTGAATTTCTCAAGGTACTGAATGTTGCGAAAATTAACCCTGAGTTTGTCGTCGGTATTAAAAAGATAATCATCACCAACCCACTTTGTATGTGCCGGAAACATATAACCCACCTTAAATCCTATGGCGACAGCAAATTTATATTTAGTCTTGAAACGGAATTCTATTGGAAGTTCAATGTAAGGGAAAACAATTTTACTTCTTTGGTAACCAATTGAATCCGGTATTTTCTCTAATTGAATAGAATCATTGTACCCTTTAACCTGGAAGTTGCCGTAAAGGTTATGTACCCGGAATCCCAATCCGACAGAGAAGCCAAAATTACTTTTTCCAAACGGTAAATTGTAGGTAGCGAACACATTAAATCCTTGATTGATGGTTCTAACCTTAATTGTCGAAGGAACGTTTAGCCAGATGTCTGTAAACATACCGACACCAATGCTGATACGTTTTTTATTTGCCTCGTTTATTACCTGGGCATCTGCCCTGGCAGGAATAAGGAAGATTAAACCTAAAAAAAATAAAATTGGCGTGTAAAAAATCGAATTCCTATGGTTCATAATAAAAGTTTTATGCCTTACAAATATAACGGTTTTTTGGCCCTGGGATTGTCTATCCCCATAAATTTCCCGGGTAAACTCCTTCTTTGATTAATTTTCTAATGGATTGCATAACCGTTTTTTGGTCTTCTTTATAGGTCATCCCAAACCACTTCTCGTGACAATTTAATACTTTAACGGCGACTTGGTCTTTTTTTATCAATTCATTGACAATGCTGGGGATAAAGAATTCAGCTTTGCCGTTTCCGATGTTTTTTCGCAGGAAAATATCAAAACCAGATTTCAGATACTCAAAGATGGAGGGAGTAAAGCCCCAGAAGTTCATGGAAACGATAGTATCGCCGGGAATTGGTATAAAACGGTTTTCCTCATCCCGATAAACAATTCCCGATTCCTGCCGTTCAATATGGGTTCTTTCAACGATATCTACCAAAAATGAATCGGCGTTGGTTTGGCAGATACCCCGGGAAACATACCCATGCTCAGAAATTGTGTTTCCCAATCTATACCCGATCATACAGAAATCACCTGACCTTGTATTTGTCCATTTCTGATAATATTCTACCAGCGCCTGGTATGCCCCCCGGCCATAAAAATCATCCGAATTTACAACAGCAAACGGACCGTTGATCTTTCCGGCAGCCATCAGAAGGGCATGGCCGGTACCCCAAGGTTTTTGACGGTCATCGGGTACACGTATACCCTCAGGAACCATCCATAGTTCCTGAAGAACATAATCGATTTCAACCTTATCCTGCAGCTTGTTTATAAAGATCTCCTTGAAATCCTGCTCAATACTTTCCCTGATTATGAAAATCACCTTTCCGAACCCAGCCTTGACCGCATCATAAATTGAATAATCCACGATAGTTTCACCCCGGGGACCAATTTTATCAAGCTGTTTAACGCCTCCATACCGGCTGCCTATTCCAGCAGCAAGAATCACCAGTGCAGGTTTCATGTGTTAATAATTTTATATTTCATTGGTCACATGGAATATCCATTATTATCATCTGTGGTTTGCATAAACGATGTTTGGATGGAAATTTCATGTGTTAATAATTTTATATTTCATTGGTCACATGGAATATCCATTATTATCATCTGTGGTTTGCATAAACGATGTTTGGATGGAAATTTCATGTGTTAATAATTTTATATTTCATTGGTCACATGGAATATCCATTATTATCCGCGGTTTACATGAGCGATGTTCGGATGGATATTTCATCTGTTCTTTTTATTTAAATTATTTCCAGGACCGGATCTTATGACCATGATAGGCGTAATAAAAAATACACAGATAACAGGGAATGGCAATAAGATAGGCCTGTTGCATAGACCAAATATCGGAAATATAACCCCAAAGCAACGGGAGGATTGCCCCCCCTGCAATTGCCATAATTAATAAAGCGGAACCGGTTTTTATGAATTTCCCGAGATCATGAATAGCCAATGGCCAGATTGCAGGCCAAACCAGGGCATTGGCAAGTCCAAGCAACCCGACAAACAAGATGGTATACGGAAGGATAATGTTTGCTTTTTTTAATGTCATTAAATCAATAAATGTAAAACTAAATTGGGCGTCGGTTGGCACGAGTGTTATTAAGATCGTAAGCACAAGACCCAGAATTCCGGACCAGGCAAGCGCTGTTTTTTGTGAGATAACTTTGGGGATAAACAAAATTCCGATGAAATATCCCAATATCATTGCAATCAACACAAGCGAAGTAAAATTTTTGGCCGATTCCAGGGGTACTCCTATCGAAAGACCATAACGGATAATCGTGTCTCCGGCAATTACTTCAACTCCAACATAGAAAAAAAGGGTTATAACACCAAGTATTAACTGAGGGAACTGAAAGATGGAAGACCTGGAAGCAATGTTACCGGTTTCATTTCCCTTGTCCGGTTCTGTTTCTACTTCAGGTAGTGGTGCTTTCCTGATGAATAAGCCCAGAATAAACAAGACGCCCGTCATGACAGCATATGGACCGATAACACGCCTGGCAAGTCCGTCAAGAGCTGCTACTCTGTCCTCCCGGGTTAGTGTTTCCAGACTTTTAAGAAATGTATCTCCATCCTGTAAAATGAAATAAGCCAGAATGAGGGGAGCTATTGCTCCTGCCAGTTTATTGCAAATGCCCATAATGCTGATCCGGCGGGCAGCGCTCTCCCTGGGGCCAATGATCGTAATGTACGGATTGGATGCTGTCTGAAGGATGGCAAGTCCTGTTCCTAAGACAAAAAGACCCAGCAGGAAAATACCATAGGTACGAAGAAGAGCAGCGGGAATGAACAGAAGTGTACCCAAAGCCATTACCCAAAGCCCCACCATCATCCCGGTTTTAAAGCCGGTCTTTTTCAATATCCATGCAGAAGGCAGGGCCATAATTGTATAAGAGATATAAAAAGCAAAAGCCACAAACAGGGCTTGGAAATTCGATAACTCACAGGCTATTTTCAGGTAAGGGATCAGAATACCATTTAACCATGTGACAAAACCGAAAATGAAAAAAAAGACACCTATTATGGTAATAGACAAAAAATTATTTGTCTTTTGGGAATTAGCAATGAGAGAATCGGAATGGGTCATAAAAAAATAAACAATTTTTATTCTTGGCAAAAATAAAGGAATTTTGCAATTTTCTATTCCCTCATCCATTATTTATAATACATTTGTATTGAATACATTCAGCCAGATAAGTTGTATTTTCAAACGAGAGAGAATCTCATGGTATTACCTTAATATTGAAATAATCAATTACATCCCGGAGAAAATAGTTTATGGAAAAGGAAGTCGAAAAGTTTAACATTCTGATTGTCGATGACCGGATAGAAAATTTAATTGCGCTGGAAAGTTTAATTCTTCACCCGGAGTTGAATATTATTAAAGCACTCTCTGGAAATGAAGCGCTCAGCTTGATGCTGGAACATGAAATTTCCCTGGTCCTTTTGGATGTTAATATGCCCGGCATGGATGGTTTTGAAACTGCCGAATTGATGAGGGGAAGCGAACGTACAAAAAGTATTCCGATAATATTTATTACTGCCACATTTCGGGCACCCAAACAAATATTCAGGGGCTATGAAACAGGAGCTGTCGACTACTTGTACAAGCCCTTAGACCGCAAGATTCTACAAAACAAAATAAATGCATATATCGATTTTTTCAAACAAAAACATGCTTTACAGGTAACCACCAAACAACTTCAGAGAACCATTGAGGAACTTAACCATGCAAAACATATCGCGGAAGAAGCAACCCTTGCAAAAAGTTCATTCCTGGCAAATATGAGTCATGAGATCAGGACACCACTGAATGGAATTATTGGCATGACCGATCTGATTCTCATGAATACAGACCTTCCGGAAAGTTATTACGAGAATTTATCCGACATCAAACAGAGCAGTGAATCGTTGCTGGAGATTATAAATGAGATTCTTGATATTTCAAAGATCGAAGCGGATAAGCTTGAACTTGAAAATATTGAATTCAGCCTTCGGGATACCCTGGAAAAAATAGTCCGCCTGCTCTGCGTTAAGACGTTTCAGAAAAATCTGGAATTCCTGCTTTTACACCCCGCTAATATTCCTGATCATGTAATCGGAGATCCTACCCGGATTCGTCAGGTCCTGGTCAATTTGATCGGTAACGCCATTAAATTCACGGATAAAGGGACGGTGACTCTTTCTGTTTCAGTCAAATCGCTGGATAAGACAGATATAACCATCGAATTTATGGTCGAAGATACCGGTATCGGTATTCCGAAAGACAAGATGGATCTCCTGTTTGAATCGTATCGTCAGATCGACTCCTCTACTGCCCGTACCCATGGAGGTACCGGACTTGGGCTGACAATCTCAAAAAAGCTGGTTGAGCTTATGAATGGAAAAATCGGCGTTGATAGTCAGGTTGGGAAGGGAAGTCGGTTTTACTTTTCTGTTCCCATGAAAATCGGTATACCCTCTCAGGAATCCTGGCAACTTAAATTGCCTGAAAAACCAAATATGGTATCTGTTCTTATTATTGATCCGAATCATAAACACAATAGCCAGATGCTGGACTTTTTTAATACATGGAAGATCCCGGCAGATGTAGTTGTTTCCAGTGACGAGGCAATACGGATGGGGGACAGACCCGACACCAAAAAATATGATATTATCTTTATTGATCAACAGATTCAAAATGTTGGAACAGAACACACTGATATTATTATCGGTAAACTATCAGCATCCAACAGACACGCTGAATTGGTGATAATGACCAATAACCGGTCTATTCATACAATTAAAAAAATTCATTCCTCCGGCATCCGCTGGTACCTTCATAAGCCAGTCATTCAAAAAGAGTTGCGAAATCTTATTCAAAGAATGTTCATTTCCGATAGCGGGATATCTTCTGCCATTCAGCAGAATAGCAAAATACTATCTGGTGAAAAAACATCCTGTAAACTGAACGTTCTGCTGGCAGAGGATCAGGTAATCAACCAAAAGATTATTATTCAGTTACTCGGGAAGAAGGGATGGAATGTAATAACAGCAAAGAACGGGCTGGAGGCTGTGCAAAAAGCCCGTGATACCCGATTCGATCTTATCCTGATGGACGTAATGATGCCTGAAATGAATGGATTTGACGCAACCAGGGAAATCAGGAAGGATACCCGGGGGAAAAATCTCAGTACACCTATAATTGCACTGACTGCCAATGCCATGAAAGGTGACAGAGAAAAATGTCTCGAACTGGGGATGAATGATTATATTTCTAAGCCTATTCATCTTGAAGACTTTTACCAAACCATTGAGAAACACTGTTCAAAGTAATCTTAGATACGATTATGATCAAACAAATATGGACCAGGATTATAAGATCAATTACTGAGTTTGATTACCGGACTTTAAGAAATATGGGTATCGGTAAAACACTATTTCTCTGGTTTTTATTGATCTCACTGGCCCCGCTTACGATACTCAGTTATGTTAATTTCTTTTATTATTATGGGGGATTAAACATACTGACAAAAAAATCACTTTTCACCACTTCCCAATTACGGGTAAACAATTTGAACTCCTATTTCCAGGATCTGACCGGGTATCTGGATAAGGTAGCAGGGAATAAATTGATCTTAAACACATTCGAAAAAATCTCCTCTGGATTTACCGGGAGCGACAAACAGGATTTTTTTTCATCAAAAATATATGAGACCCTGAATAAAGAACTGAAAACGCCCATCGGCCAAACCTGGATCCCTGAAGGAGTCATCAATATATATTTCGTGCATCCATCGGGTGAAATTTTATTTCAGTTAAATGACGGAACACATCTTGGTTCAAATCTTTTTCAGCCACCTTTTTCTACGACAAAATTCAGTAAAACCTGTACTAAGATCTTACATTCCGGAAAATCTGTATTTTCCGACCTCGAGTGTTTTCCTTTACCGATTGATGAACCGACCGGTTTCCTTGGCCGGCTCTTATTCGATTCCAAAGGAGAAAAAATTGGGATTTTAGTTCTGCAGGTTTCTACGGAAAAAATAGATAAGATAGTGCAAAATGGATTTTTCGGAACTACCGGTAAAGCATATATCGTTGGCCTGGATTTGAAACTTCGCTCTTCAAGTGAGATGAAAGACCATTCTGTAGTATTGAAAGGATCGGAAGAAAATGAAAAGACAAAAACCTGGCAAAGGATTATCGCAAATGATATCACTTTATCCTCCAATGGCACCCCTATCGTTGAAGAAGCAAGCAGTTACAATAATTCAAAAGATATTCATGTGGTAGGATTGTACCGGAACATTTCTTCCCTTGAAAATTTAGGTGTATCCTGGGCGTTGGTTGAAGAAATTGACCAGAAGGAGGTGCATTCGGTAGCATGGGAGCTGACAAACTTTGCAAAAACTTCCCTTATCCTTACTGCTATAATTGTTCTGCTGGTTGCTACTCTTGTCACACGAAAATTTGTTCGACCCATTAAAAAGATCTCTGAATGGACAAAACAAGTTGCCAACGGAGAACTAATCATCAGAGATATTCATGTTGATGATAATGAAGTGGGAGAGATGAAAAATACTTTTAACAGGCTCGTTAAATCATTACAATCATTCGCTGAAGTCAGCCAATCAGTCGCACTCGGCGATTATAGCAAATCTGTCACTGTTCGCAGTGAGAAAGACACCCTGTCAATTTCTATGAACCTGATGGTTGATAGTTTTAAAAATGTCGTGAAGCAGGCAAAATCAATAGCAAGTGGCGATTATTCAACGAATATCGTTCCAAGAAGTGATAAAGATACACTGGGAGTAGCCTTATATGAGATGACATTGCGATTACGCGAAGCATCCATTGAAATTAAAAATCAGGATTGGTTAAAGACCGGGATCAATGAACTGTCTGCAAAATTAAACGGAGAGAAAAGCATTAAGGATCTGACAGAAGAAGTAATAACTTTCCTTGCCCATTATTTGGATTCACAAATTGGAATCATCTATATGACCGCGGATAGTGAGAAATTGAATCTGACAGCTTCTTACGCATACCGCAGCAATGAAGAAATGCCCGATTACATTTCCATTGGCGAAGGTCTGATCGGGCAAGTTGCCAAAGAACGGAAAAAACTGACCTTCCTTTCCTCCGACCAATCTCTTCCCAGCGTCAATATCGGTCCCGTCAAGATCACCCCCAATCACTTTATTGTCTCACCTATCATTTATGAGGGACAATTATTGGGAGTTCTTGAACTTGGGTCATTTGAGCCTTTTGATGATCTCAAACAATATTTCCTTGATTTATCATTGGAAAATATTTCACTCGCAATGACAACAGCCCGTTCCCGGGAAAAAGTGCAGGAACTGCTCAAGAAAACCCAGGATCAGGCCAGGGAACTTGCTATGCAAAAAGAAGAACTCGGACAGATAAACCAGGAACTTGAAGAACAGACCAAGGCATTAATTCTTTCCGAAGAGAACCTTCAACACCAACAGGAAGAACTTAGGGTTATAAATGAAGAGTTGGAAGAACGCACGAAAGCTCTTGAACTCCAGCGTGATGATATCCGCAAGAAAAATGAAGCATTGGAAAAAGCTCAAATAGAGATACGTCAGAAAGCCGAAGCGCTGGAGATGGCCAGCCATTACAAGTCCGAATTTCTTGCAACCATGTCGCACGAACTTCGAACACCATTGAATAGTATTCTGGTTCTTTCTGAATTGCTCGCTACCAATAAAACAAAAAATCTGACATCCGAAGAGATTGAATTCGCGAATGTCATAAATGGTTCCGGAAAGGATCTTCTTGATCTAATAGACGATATTCTTGATTTATCGAAAGTGGAAGCAGGGAAACTGTCAATTGATGTTGAAGAGGTGAACCCGAAGGAGATTGAAAATTTTGTCATCCGGACTTTCACTCCTTTGACAAATAAAAAAGGTATCGCACTCGCCACAAAACTGGAAAAAGGTCTTCCTGATTCAATTTTGACAGATCCCAGGAGACTCTTTCAGATTGTTAAAAACCTGATGTCGAATGCTATTAAATTTACCGGAAAGGGAGGAGTTACTTTAAAGATCTTCCACCCGGCAAAGACAGTCCTATTCGATCAACCCGGACTAACCATTGATAATACCATCGGAATAGAAGTATCCGATACTGGAATTGGCATTCCCGAAGATAAGTTAAAACTTATTTTTGAAGCCTTTCAGCAGGCTGATGGGACTGTCAGCCGGAAATTCGGCGGGACCGGTCTTGGATTGGCAATATCACGTAGCTTTTCCCGGATGCTGGGAGGTGAAATCCATGTCGAAAGCCAGGTCAATAAAGGATCAATATTTATTCTATACCTTCCGGTCAAATTTCAAAAACATATTGAAAATGAAGAAAAAAAGACAGCCATAAAGACTCCGGTAAGGAATGAAGGTGATGAACCCCGGAAAATTACAAAACAAGATGATGACACGTTGAATACTTTAAGGAAGCAAGGGGAAAGTGAAGGATCCGGATCCATTCCAAGTTTTGTGAAAGAGGCAATCTTCGAAAATAAAAAAATTCTTATCGTTGATGATGATATGCGTAATGTTTATGTCCTTTCAAAAATCCTTGAGGAAAGGAAAGTAAATATTTTAATCGGCAGAAACGGAAAAGAGGGCGTTGAAATAGTCAAGAACAATCCGGATATCAATCTGGTACTAATGGATATCATGATGCCGGAGATGGATGGATACACCGCAATCCGCGAGATCAGGGCAGATAAACGCTTTTTCCAGTTGCCAATAATTGCTTTAACAGCCAAGGCAATGAAAGGTGACCGGGACAAGTGTATTGAAGCCGGGGCCAATGAATATCTTTCCAAGCCTGTTAATACTGAGAAATTACTTAATCTCCTAAGAGTCTGGTTACAAAAATAAATGCCGGATGTGAAATCCCCGGAGCAAGGGAAACAGATAACGACCTGATCATTGAAGCAATGAGAAAGAGATAGTGAAAACCGCGTGGGGTCTGTCAATAAGTACCATCTCTCCTTCAATTTGTTTGACAAGGATTTGCACGACCTGAAGCCCCATTGTCTTACATTTTTCAAGTTTGAAATCATTGGGGAATCCAATTCCGTCATCGCGTATCGTCAGGCACATTCCGGCAGAATCAGGTTGTTCTTTTAAGCCAATCCAGATCGTGCCAGGGTGGTTTTCCGGAAAAGCGTGCTTGTATGCATTGCTGAGGATTTCATTAATGATCAAACCCAATGGTATTGCAGTTTCAATATCCAGGGTAACATTTTGCACCTCGAAATTCAACTGGATATCGCGACGATTGAAGGTCCCGGTTATTACGGAAGAGAGCGACTGGATATAATCGGCAAATGATATATTTTCCAAATCACTTGAACGGTAAAGCATCTCATGAACCAACGCCATGGTACGAATTCGTAGTTGAAGATCGGTCAGGGATTGCAAAAGTTCGGGTGTACTGGTCTGTTCTTTCTGCATATTGATTAAGCTAACCAGGATAGCAAAGTTATTTTTTACCCGGTGATGGATTTCTTTCAACAGATTTTCTTTTTGTTTTGTTCCCTCCATGATTTCTATTTCTTTTATTTTTCGTTCCTGAATATCCCGTGTAATCCCAACCACCTCTTCCAATTCTCCCGTGTTTTTATTGAATACCGGATTTAACATACTTTCAACCCAGAATGTTTTACCGTTTTTCTTTTTTGCCATATAATTAAACTGTTTGGAAGTCTTTTCCGACAACATCTTATCAACCCGTTGTGAAACGTAATCATAAAAGTCGGGATGAGTAAGATCATATATTGATTTGTCCAGGATTTCTTCCTGACTATAGCCATAGACACGAAATGAAGCGGGGGAAGCATAGATGCGCTTCATGTTTTTATCAAACCGGGTAATAAAATCCACCGCTTTTTCCGCAAAAAAACGATATTGCTTTTCCTGTTCAGCAATTTGCTTATTTGTAGCTTCCAAATCGCGTACCTCTTTTATCATCTGTTCAAAGATCCTTCCTATTTCTCTTTTTGATCTGACAGTCCTGACATAATGATAAAACGAAAACAGGATCATAATTGCTGCAAGACCTAAGATGATCTGAAGAAAAAGGACCTGAAAATGCTGATTCCTTAAGTTGAGTGACTGAATAATATTTTCCTTGATCAGAATAGCATTCCCTTCTTCAATGCTTTGAATGCGCTGATTCCCTTCCAAGATAGCAAGATCTCCTTTATTCTTATCGATGATGATACTATCTCCTGTTTCCTCATATAGCTGAAAGTAATACAATGCGTTCTTATAATCATTCTGGGAAGAATAATAGCTATAGAGCATCCGGTAAACGTTTTCAATGAGGTATGTCCGCTTGTTGGCTTCAGCCATTTTCAGCCCCTCGTTCATGAACATCCATGCGGAATCAACTTTATTAAGAAGTAAATAATTACCTGCAATATTGATCAGAGAGCTGTTGTAGTCTGCCATCTGCCCCATTTGTTTTCGAATAGCCAATGCTTTATAATTATTTGATAGGGCCTTACGGTAATTTTTTTTATTCTCCCAGGCATGGGCTATCCGGGTGTATATGGTACCCAGATGAGGCCGAACCGACGGTTCATTAAGATTAATGAATTTCATATAGAACTGAATGGCATCATCGTACATGCCCTCGTCCAGATATACACTTCCGATAGAATTATAAACATTCAACATTGCGGGACGATCACCTGCCTGCTGTAAAGCCAGTAATGCTTTTTTATATTGCACTAAAGCTTTGTCGAAATTGCCGGTTTGTTGTTCAATAACCCCAAGTTCCTGAAGAAATAATCCCACCCAGGTCAATTTATGTAAAGTACTGGCGAGCGAAAGTCCCTTTTGAAAATAGATATTTGCAGTATTGTAATCTCTTAAAAAATCCAAAAGTGATCCAATTGCATGGTAAACTGTTAGAATTCCTTCCTGATCATTAGATTTGGCATACAGTTGTTTCGATCCCAAATAAAATTCCAGAGCCGGCAGATATTTTTTTTGCCGCGTGAAATAATCTCCAATTGACATCCGGGCATCAGCTTTACCCTTTGAATAATCGATTTGCGTTGAAATTTTTAATGCTTCATATGCAAAAAGAAAACTTGAAGATGGGGCCGTATCGCATACCATTTTTGACAACCGGATTAAAATTTCAACCCTTGGTTTTGCATCGGTTTTCGATAAAACAAGCTTTAAATAGTTATAATCCGCAATGGTTTCCGAATATCCCCGGAAAGATTGTATGATTAGAAAAAACAGAAAAAACTGAAAGAGAACTTTTTGTTTCATCGAAGCGTCTCACGGATAGTCAAAAGTAAATAAAAAATTGAATCCCGTGAGTGTTCTCCGCGGTTTGCGGGGTTAGCGAGCAAAAAAAATAAAAATTTTCAATAGTTATGAAAGAACTGTGTCTGGGGAATCTAAAATCGTGACCAGAAGCATTCCCAATTCAGGAATAATTCTCTCCTGTACGTTTTGGTTCTCTTTAAAAAGCTGGATTCTTACCTTTTTCATATAAGGAAATTTTGCTTTTCTTGTTTTCGACATTTTCCTTAAAAAAATCTGTATTGATTGAATGAAAATCAGATTATCATGCCATTCTCCAATATGAATTTCCACCTTTAATAAATCATTTAAAATATCCTTGAGTTTTTCATCCTTTTTAATACTGTTTGATAATGTAGCAATTGCCCCTATTGACTTAAGATTCTGACGAATTTTATGAAGGTATTCCGGGGATTTTTTTTCAATTAACAATTTTCTTGTTTTTCTTGCTTTTTTACTGATAAATTTATAGGTAATGGCCTCAAATTTTCTTTTATTTATTTTTTTGACTATTCTTCTTATTTCAACTTCTGATTGTTTTAGTTTTCGATCTTCAATATTCTGTATGGTCGATAGAAATTGTTTTGTCAGCCTGAGTTCTTCTGATTTTAAAAATTCCTTATATAAGTGTACTTCGGGATTATCTTGACAGTACTTATTAACTAGTATTTCATTTACCTGAGCTTCCCTTATCTTCCCGGTGATGTCAAATAGTCTTTGAAAAAGGCAGTAATGATCATCCTTTTGAAAAAGATCAGGTAAAAACACTTCAATAAGTCGAAAAAGAGCAAGGATTTTTTTTACGTCAACTCTTGCCTGATGAATATCTTCCCGATCACCGGTAATGCTTGCTTTATAGAGATTCGCCAAAAAAGAGGTTGTTCGTTTCCGGTAAAATCGATAAATAAACTCACCTCCTTCTTTCTTATTCATTGGCTAGATCGTTGTTGGAGGTTATCGCCTGAGGTAATTCCTGATTATTTTTTATATGGTCAGATTTAAAATTTTTCAGGGCTCTGTTCCATTCTTTTAATAACCGGATCCCATCCATGGCCAGTTTTTCTTTTCTCGCCTTTGAAACATGAACGTCCAGCATGTCCTTGACAACGGTATTCCGCTGATTTTTCCATGTTCGGGTCTTATCTATGAGTTCTACTTCAAAATGATCTTTGAACTGCTGGTTTTTACCCGTGACATGAACGTGTTTGATTCTTTTTATACATTGCTCCAATGTAAACCCAGCTCCCGGTCTCTGATCACTTACTTTTTCCAGCAAAGATTTCAACCGTTTTTCAAGGATCTCTGAAATAAGCCATGCAGCATCCAGATAAAACTGATTTTTTAAAGCAAGTCCGGCTCTTGTAGTCAGGTATTTTATTTTTCTTGTTTTGTTCTTTTGTCTTTGTTTTTTTGTTTTCATTGAATACAAAAATTGAATAAGTGATAACTCATTCTCTTACTTTGGAGAACATTATGGTTGCGGGGTAAAGATAACCCAAAATCAGGTTAAATACAAATGAATAAACCGGAAAAAAATCAATTTGGTGATTAGGCCATTTTAATAAGAATCGTTTTTATGATATCTGATACATCTTCCGCGGTATCGACGGTTTTTTCGAGCGTGGCAATAATTTCCTTGTTTTTGATCAGTTCTATGGTATCTTTTTCTTCCTCAAAAAGCTTTGATATACAACTATGGTAAAGATCATCCGCTTTATTTTCGAGTGTATTCAGGTTAATAGTTGCCTGAAGAATTTTTTCCTTATTTTTTCCAGCATCTTTCAGGTTTAATAATGAAAATTCTATCTCCTTTGCCGCCTGGAAAATTATTTCAGCAAATTCGACGAATTCCGGAAGGATTTTTTTTGGTTTATATAGTTCGATACGCTGACTGGTACCGTTGATATAATCTGTCACATCATCCATTGATGAAGCTATAGACTGAATATCTTCCCGGTCGAACGGTGTAATAAATGACTTATTGAGCTGCTTGTAAATATGATGTGTTATTTCATCCCCTTCATGTTCAACTTCTTTTATTTGCTTCATTATGGGTTCGCGCTGTTCAATGGTGTTGGTAGCCATGAGTTGTTTTAGAAGTTCTGCCGCTTTGATAAGGATCTTACCATCTTGCTCGAATAAAGGGAAAAAATCAGTGTCTTTGGGGACAAAAAGTTTCAAAAATGAATCCACTTTTATAAGATTTTTCTTTTTCATCTGGTAATAATTTTAAATTTTACTGGTCGAATGGAATATCCGTTATTGTTATCCGCGTTTTTTATAAACGGTGTTTGGATGGATGTTTTATTTAATTTAAATGATCAGATTCAGTAAAAGATAAACGATTGCGCTGATCAGCGCTGATACCGGTATGGTGAGTATCCATGCCCAGAAAATCTTTGTCGTAACTCCCCATTTCACAGCAGAAAGTCCTTTACGGGCGCCGACGCCAATGATAGCTCCGGTAATCGTATGAGTGGTACTGACCGGTATGCCCAGTTCGGTTGCGCCGAAAAGAGTCAGAGAACCGGCAGTTTCTGCACACACGCCTTCAAAGGGTCTTAATTTGGTGATTTTTTGACCCATGGTTTTTACAATTCTCCAGCCTCCTAATAAAGTTCCAAATGCAATTGAAGAATAACATGCAAGTACAATCCACCCAGCGATAGGATCGTTTTTGGTCGTATAACCCGTAACGATAAGCGCTACCCAAATAATACCCATCGACTTCTGGGCGTCATTTCCTCCGTGACCCAGACTAAAGGCAGAGGCAGAGACCAATTGGATTTTTCGAAAATATTTATCGACTTTCGAAGGCGTCATTTTTCGGCAAAGATTAATTACAATAGTAGAAATCAGATACGAAATAGCCATACCCAAAAATGGTGCAATAAAGATAAACGCACTAATTTTAAGAACACCCGTAATAACAACGGCTCCGACACCGGCTTTCGCTATTGCCGCTCCAACCAAACCTCCAACCAGCGTATGCGAAGAACTTGAAGGAAACCCCCACCACCATGTCAGAAGGTTCCAGATTATTGCAGCAATAAGGGCCGCGGCAATGACATTCAGGTTAATTACATCCGGATTTACTACTCCTTTTCCGATGGTCGCTGCAACTTTCGTATGAAATATAAAATAAGCAAGGAAATTGAAAAATGCCGCAAATATCACCGCGGTCAGAGGAGCAAGAACTTTTGTTGAGACAATGGTGGCGATTGAGTTGGCCGAATCATGAAATCCGTTTATGAAATCAAAAACTAAAACCAATCCAATGACAATATATAAAAATACCATAAAAAGAGTATGAAAATCAGTGGTGCAAAGCTACAATATTTTCACAATCAGCAAGAGAAAGACTAAAAATATGTTCCTCCCTTTTCTGACCGAAAATCTTCGAAAAGAATTATTCAATTCCAGCAGTGTTTAAAAGATAACTTGGAAGAAATAATTTCTTCCTTTTTCGAATTGGAACAGATAAAAGATTTCATCATATTCATTGGAATTAATCCGATTTTTAAACTCGTTTGAAAATCCTTGTGGCAGGCAATGAGGATTCTCAGATGACAATGGAATTTATTTTTGGCTTACTAATCACTCAGAAAGCTGATAGGAAACGCTGCAGTGATTAACCTGATATTAAAGTTTTATGGTATTTTTGTTAAATAATACTAACTGATATGGAAGTCACCCGCACTTTTGATATACTTGACAGGTACGAAGAATTCTTTAAAAGTAAAGAAGATGTTTTTGTTTGTAAGAGAGAAGGGGTCTGGAAAAAATTCAGCACCAACGATTATATAAATTACTCTCATTGGTTCAGCATTGGTCTGATGCAACTCGGACTGAAAAAAGGCGATAAGATTGCCTCGATCAGTAATAATATGCCGGAATGGAATTTTATTGATATCGGCATGGCCCTTCTTGGAATAATACACGTCCCCATTTTCCCTACCATTCATAAAAAAGAGTTTGAGCATATCATCAGCCATTCTGAAGCCAGATATCTGTTTGTTTCTGATAAATTCTTATTTCAGAAATTCGAACCTCTGACAAGGGATATTCCAACCCTGAAAGGTATTTATACTTTCAATGAAATTGAAGGAGCTTCAAATTGGATGGAGATCGTTGAATTGGGTAAAAAAAATTCAGATTCCGGGGAACCGCTTTTACAAAAAATTAAAAGTGAGATCGTTCCAGACGATATTGCCGTCCTGATATATACAAGCGGAACTACCGGTGAATCGAAAGGTGTTTTACTTTCGCATCAGAACCTGGTTTCTAATTTTATTGCCGCTTCCGGTATTTTCAATCTTGATCCCGGATTTCGCTACCTGAGTATTTTACCCCTCTGCCATGTGGGAGGAAGACTTGGAAATTACCAGACCCAGTATTGCGGTACCAGCATTTACTATGCAGAAAATATGAATGCGATCGCCTCAAATATGCAGGAGGTCCGGCCTGAAGGATTTGACGCTGTACCGCGGATACTTGAGAAAATTCTTTCCAGCATTATTGCGCGTGGACAAAAATTGAAAGGATACAAGAAAAAAATCTTTTTCTGGGCAATTGATCTTGCCTTGAAATTTAACGAAAACACCCGAAATACTATTTGGTACAATTTTAAGCTTTCCATTGCCGATAAGATGGTCTTCTCAAAGTGGAGAAAGGCAATCGGTGGCAAGATCAGGATTGTTGGTTGCGGAGGTGCTATGCTTCAACCCCAGATCGAAAAAATTTTCTGGGCTGCCGGAGTGAAAATAATAAATATGTACGGCCTTACCGAAACGTCACCCATTATCACCATCAACAGGCAATATCCGCCTGATGTAATGCTGGGTTCGGTGGGATGCCGGATAAGGGATGTTGAAGTAAAAATTGCCGGTGATGGAGAAATTCTTTGCAAGGGTCCGAATGTCATGGTTGAATATTATAAAAATAAGGATGCCACCATCGCTGCTTTTGATAAGGATGGATGGTTTATGACAGGAGATATAGGTTTTATTAAAAATGACAGGTTCTTAAAAGTGACCGACAGGAAAAAAGAGATGTTCAAATTGGCAAACGGAAAATTTATCGCCCCCCAATTTATGGAAATAAAACTAAAAGAGTCTCCATTCATTGATCAGGCATTTATTATTGGTAATGGCCAGAAATTTGTCGGGGCGATCATATCTCCGAATTTTGACAATCTCCGGGAATGGTGTGAAGAAAAGAATATCAAAGAACTGATTCCGGAATCCCTGGTTAAACTCCCAGAAGTAATAACCCATTACATGGAAATCGTTGACAAATTAAACAAGGAATTATTGGATTATCAACGAATTAAAAAAATTCTTTTGGTTTGTGATGAGTGGACGACCACAACCGGAGAATTATCACATACGCTAAAACTCAAGCGAAAACATCTTTACCAGAAATACCAACATCTTGTTTCACAGATCTATAACCAAATAGTTTAATCTTCCATGTCCGGGCGATTCGATGTTATAATTATCGGTGGTGGTCTTGCAGGTCTTGTCTGCGGGGCAAAATTATCGCACGAAGGGATGAAAGTTCTGCTCCTGGAACAACACAACATGCCGGGGGGGTGCGCAACAACATACCGACATAAGGATTTTAATATTGAAGTCGGATTACATGAAATGGATGGTTTTGGGGGCGGAAATTTAAAAAATAAAATATTCCGGGAACTGAATGTTTTTGAAAATATAGAATTCGTTCCGACTGAGATCTTCTATCGGTTTGTACACGGCAATTCCGATTTTATTGTACCCCATGACCATAAAAAAGCAATTGAGCTCTTTACGTCGAAATTTCCAGATCAGGTAAAAAGCATTGATCAGTATTTCGACCGTTTGATCAATCATCGGAAATTCCGGTCAGGGAAACCCAATTCGAATACGAGTCTCGGCGATTATCTTGATTCCCTTACCCCGGACAATGAACTGAAATTAGCGCTGACCGGAAATCTCATGGCTTTTTCAGATGATCCCTATAACCTGACCCTGGAGTATTTTGCACAAGCCCAGGGCACTTTTTATCTTTCTTCAGGAGTGTTCATTAAGGGAGGGTCTCAACAGCTTTCAAATTATCTGATGAATTATATTATTACCCACGGAGGGGAAGTTAAATTGAAGTGTCGTGCCGATAAGATCATCACGCACGATCAACGAGTCGCTGGAGTAGAATATCATCCGGTATCCGATCCCGATCAGAAAAATATTGCCGGATCCGATTATGTTGTTGCAAATACATCCGTCTTGAATGTTGTGGGAGAATTAATTTCCCATCCTGAGATGAAAAAACACTATGAAGCCTGTGAAATCGGACCATCAATGTTTACACTTTATCTTTGTTTTGACACCCCTTTAAAAGATCTTGGTAATCCCGCTTATTGTACCTGTTTCATGCCCGATGATATAAAGAATCTTCGCGATATCGCCACAACGAACCATCAGGGTTTTGAAAATAAATACTTTATTCTAACGGATTACAGTCATATCGATTCCGGTCTTTGTCAGGATGGGAAAAGTTTTGCGGCAATTGTTTGCTCAGATTATATGGAATATTGGAAAAATCTGACCAAAAAAGATTACCTGACAGAGAAGAAACGTGTATCAAACATTTTAATCAACAGACTAGAGCAATATTTACCTAATGTGAAAAAAAATATCGCATATTTTGACGCTGCCACTCCAATGACCATTGAGCGATATACTTCCAACCCTGCCGGAGCCATTTATGGTTTTGCACAAAGTCCGCAAAATCCATCTTATATCAATATTTCCAAATTTGTCGACAATCTCTTTTTGGCATCTGCATGGGATAAATTCGGTGGAGGGTACTCTGCGGTGATCTATTCCGGCTATTTTACGGCCATAGATGTCATGAGGCGCAACAGGGAAGGGAAAAAATAAAGTAAAACATGTCCAAACGGATTGAGTTCATTATCGTTTTTTCTTTAGTGCAATTTTTCAGATTTGTACCTTTTCCTGTCCTTTATCTGATTTCCCGGATAGCTTATATTATTGCTTATTATTTGTGGAGATATCGTAAAAAAACCGTTTTCAGGAATCTTCAGAATTCCTTTCCCGAAAAGTCTGCCGGGGAAATCGAATCCCTTGCCAGGCAGTTTTACCGGAATTTTTGTGATGTCCTGGCCGAGACGGTCAAGGGATTGACCATGAGCGAGTCCGCATTGACCAAACGGTTTCATGTAATGAATCCCACCCTTTTAAATGATTTATATCTTCAACATAAAAGTGTTATCTCCGTTGGTGCTCATTATGGCAATTCGGAATGGGGAAAAATTCTTGGCAAACAGTTAATGCACCCTATGGTAATTATTTACAGTCCGTTCACCAATAAGTATCTTAACGATTATAACAACCATAAACGAATTAAATTCGGAATGAATTTAATTCCAGTCGCAAGGACATTAAGGGCCTTTAATGAATTTAAAAACGATCCGTATTGTTTTATCATGGGAGTTGATCAGCGTCCGTTTGATTCAAAAACTGCACTTTGGCTTCCCTTCCTGAATCAGGATACTGCTTGTCATAAAGGTTATGAGCAGATTGCCCGGAAGTTTAATATACCCGTTGTATTTTCGAAAATTCAAAGAGTTAAAAGAGGCTTCTATACACTTGAATATATCATGTTATGTGAAGAACCTTCAAAAACCGAAGAGGGCTTCATCGTTCATCAGTTTATGAGGACATTGGAGGAGATAATCCGGAAAAAACCTGAAAATTGGTTATGGAGTCATGAACGATGGAAATACAAACGAACAGAAAAAAATTAACTATCAATCAAAATCTTTAAACCGTTTATTAAATCACTTCAAAAACAGTAAATATGAAATCAATTATTCTTCCGGTATTAGTTTTGACCTCGACACTGTTGACCTGGACTTTTTCCTTATTGGGCCAGACCTATGATCTGAATGTAATTCCACCCCTTGATCCTAAAATAAGAGCAGGTGTTCTGGAAAATGGGATGCACTATTTCATCCAATCAAATCAATTACCTGAACAAAGGGCGGAGTTTTATATCGTCAACAATGTCGGCGCCATTGAAGAAAATGATGATCAGAATGGTTTGGCTCATTTCACCGAGCACATGGCTTTTAACGGAACAAAGAATTTTCCCAAAAAAGGGATCCTTGATTACCTGGCTACCATTGGAGTAAAATTCGGAACAAATGTTAATGCAGGAACCGGAGTCGGTCAGACTATTTATAATCTGTCGAATGTTCCGTTATTGCGTGAAGGCATCATCGACACTTCATTATTGATCCTTCATGATTGGGCCCACTATGTTTCTTTTTTACCGGAAGAGATCGATCTTGAGCGTGGAGTAATACGGGAAGAATGGCGTATGTACGGATCCGCGAACGAGCGAATGAATAATGAACTGGCACCGGTCATTTATCGCGGATCAAAATATGCCAAACGAAATGTCATCGGTGATACCGCGGTGATAAACCATTTCTCCTATCAGACGCTTATCAGTTTTTATAACACCTGGTACAGACCCGACCTGCAGGCAATCATTGTTGTCGGCGACTTCGATGAGACAGTCATAGAAGCCAAGATTCAAAAGCTTTTCAGTTCAATTCCTAAGGTACAAAATCCCACACCAAAAGAAATCTATCCATTACCGGATAACATTGAACCTCTGATCGGTACTGCCACCGATAAAGAAGCTACTTCAACAATAGTAGATGTCAATTTTAAGCATGATGCTGTCAAAGACAGCGATAAAAATTTGAACTATATGCGGTTACAGATTATCCGGAGCATTATTAATAACATGTTCGGGCAACGGATGAACGAACTGTCCCGTTCCGAGAATCCACCCTTTATTTCCGCCTATAGCTATTATGGAAATTTCACAAAAACAAAAGATGTTTTTTCAGGAACAGCAATAGCCGCCAACAATGAAGCAATCAAAGCGCTGACAGCCCTGCTTACAGAGATGGAACGAATGAAACTTTATGGATTTACAAACGGTGAGTTTGAACGTGCCAGGGCAAATATCATGCGTAATTATGAATCGCGCTATATGGATCGTAATAAAAGAAAAAACCGGGAGCTTGTCTATCCTAATTTCTCGTACTTTCTCTTCCATAATCCAAATCCCGGAATTGAGTTTGAATATCAATTTGTAAAGTCTGAAATGTCCGGGATAACCCTGGAGGAAACTAATGCAGAAGCAAAAAAGTATATCCGGGATGATAATCAGATCATCACGGTAACCGGACCCGAGAAAGAAGGAATAACCATCCCTTCGGTCAGGGAGATCAAACAAGTTCTTTCAACCTATAAGTCAGCTAAAATTGATCCATATACCGATAATCTGGCCGGGAAAAAACTCATTGATAAAGATCCTGTTCCGGGAAAAATTGTAAAAACATCGGTCAACCCTGTCTTAGGAACTACCGAGTGGGAACTCTCCAATGGGATGAAGCTCGTTTTTAAACCCACCGATATTAAAGAGGATGAATTATTAATCAAAGGATATAACTCCGGCGGGCAATCCACCCTCAAAGATGATGAAGTCATAATTGCCGGATTGATCGGTTCAGCGGTAGATCAGATGGGAGTAAGCATTTACTCCCGGACAGATCTGAATAAACTTCTTGCCGGGAAGCGGGTGAATATGAACATGAACATCATGCGCGATCAGGATGTTGTGAATATCAGAACATCGCCCGTGGATCTGGAAACTACGCTCCAGTTAATTTATCTTTATTTTACGGTTCCCCGGTGGAATGAAACAGATTTCAAGACCTGGCTGGATAAGATGAAAGCATATTATGTTAATGCGGAATCTGAGCCCCGGAAAGCATTCAGTGATTCCATTAATGTTATGATGACGGACCACAATCCCAGAACCACTCCCCTGACTTATAAAATCCTTGAAACTATCACTTTCGAAAAAATCAAATCCGTTTATACCCGGCAATTTTCTAATCCGGGAAGTTTTACTTTTCAGTTTATCGGGAAAATAAATCCTGATGATGTCAAACCAATCATTGAAAAGTATCTGGCTTCCCTCTCTTCGCAGAACCAGAATGATCCATATAAAGATGATGGAATCCGTATACCCAAAGGGCATTTGATCAATGATTTTAAACGCGAAAATAAGACTCCTCGTACTTCGGTCTTTGTCGACTATAACGGGAGTAGTGATTATACCCCCGATGAAAGGTTACTTGGTTCCGCCCTACGTCATATTCTTGAATTGCGATATACAGAATCCATTCGGGAAGACGAGGGCGGTACCTATAGCGTCAGGATTTCGTTCAGTGTCGAAAAAAACCCTTTTCCCCGTTATATGATGAACGTCATTTTTGACACCGATCCGGTAAAAGCAGATAAACTGATTGCTATTGTTCACCGTGAGATCAAAAAAATTGTCGAATCCGGACCTTTAGAAACAGATCTTCAGAAAGCAAAGGAATATTTTGTCAAACAACGTCAGGAAGACATGAAAGAAAATAATTGGTGGAATAATATCCTTTCCGATTATTATTTTTACAATATGGATTACCTGACGGACTATGAGAATAATGTCAATGCCTTAACTGTTGAATCCGTTCATTCCTATGCAAAGAAAATTCTGACCCAGGGAAACATCATTGAAGTGATTATGCGGCCTTGACACTAAAGAACTTTATGGCTGATTAAAAGGATTCTTCGATCAGATTGAATTTTTTGCCTACTGACCTTCGGAAAGCACCGTGGAATGCGTTTACAGGAATTAAATAATTGAAGAACCTCGCGTTAAAACGCGAGGATTCTCCGATCCAAGCGGAATTTTTATTTTTTTGCTCGCTAACCCCGCGGTAAACCACGGGGAATGCGCTCGCGGGATTCAGGAAATATAGCTGGATTACTTTGTTTCGACACGATTCTTGATTCCCCTGAAAATTTTTAATGGAGTATCAACGATTACCATATTATAAATCCATGCCGGGACACTTCCCCCGGGGTCGACAAATCCTTCGAGGATAACATGAATAGTACCACTATCCAGTGGTTGGATAATCCATCTTTGCCAATAATTCTTAATCCTTACCAAATCCGGTTTTTCCGGGATAACATTCGGGAGAGGTACGGAATAGATAACCCGCTTGCCGGTAACCGGATCGGTAGTAATTTTTGCTTCAACACATAAATCCCTGTCGGTCAAGGGCCATGGAACTCCGTAGACAAGATAATACTTGATGTTTTTATTCTCTTCATACGACAGGACATTTATTTCGCGCAAATTTTTATCCCACCAATCTACATTTCTGACATTCCCGATCAGGTTGCAGACTTTTTCCATCTGAGTATGCAGAATTGCTTCTCCCCTGAATGATTTTAAATTTGTATTGGCTTCTTTCCTGGTATAAATTTTTATACCGTCTTTCTCTTTGATATATTCCCATTTTTGCCCGGCAAGGTCTTCAAGCAATAAAAACTGAAATACAAATAAAAAAATGATTAATGAGTTTTTCTGGTTCATCGGGATCAATTTCTTCTGCAAAGTAACATAAAACTTATTATATCTCCCTAAAAACTCCTTTCATCATTGATAATCAATATATACAAACTTCTTGTTCATCCTTCCTACTTGAAAAATTGATCAAAAAATTAAAATTCACGTGGCAAGCTATGTGGAATGTGCTCGCGGGATTGAAAAAATGTATATTTGTATTAACATCTTAATCGGTGATCACATCATGGAAGATGAAGCGCTCATTAGGATTTATTGATATTTACTACGTAGGATCGTTGTAAAACAAATCTATGTCCCTCACCGAAAAAATCAAAAACAATTCCAGGTTAAAGAATCTGGCATCCCGGGTATTGATGCCACGTAACCAGGCACGTCCCCGGAAGTGGGTCAGCTGGTTTTTAAATCCGATGATCCACCACAAAGGGAAACGTACCGTGATCCGTAGAATGACACGGATGGATATTCTGCCTTTTAACAAATTTTATATCGGTGATGATTCCACGGTCGAAGACTTTACTACGATCAATAACGGGGTGGGTGATGTATACATCGGCGACAGGACTCGTATCGGGCTGGGATGTACCCTGATTGGCCCCGTGAAGGTCGGAAATGATGTCCGGATCGCACAAAATGTGGTGTTATCGGGCCTGAACCACAAGTACGAAGATGATTCTGTTCCGATTTCAGAGCAGGGAGTAACGACCAACAATATTATCGTCGAGGATGAGACCTGGATTGCTGCCAATTGCGTGGTACTTCCCGGTGTGACTATCGGAAAGCATGCGGTTGTCTCAGCGGGAAGCATCGTCAGGCGAAACGTTCCAGCCTATTCAGTAGTCTCCGGGAATCCGGCCAAGGTGATCAAAAAGCGTAATCCGGAAACGAAAATCTGGGAATGGAAGATCTGAAGATACCTACTATATCAGGACATTAGTAATTCATTTCCAATCTTTCGGGCTCGTTCCGGCTTATCAAGGTTGATCCCTGTTGCGATACCGATCTCAACCAACAAATTCCATCCGGCACATAAGAAAAGATAGGGATTCATTTCACCGGCTGAAGGAACGCGGATAGTCGTAAAGGGGGTATCCCGATCAGCAATGGCAATCACTTTCAGTCCGACTCCTTGTTGCAGCACTTCCTGAAATTTCTTGATTTCCGCCTCGATTGGATCTATTACAAAAACGACATCATTGGTGTCCATTACCTCCTCTATCCCATGAACAGCATAGGTGCCTTCAAGATAATCAGACTTTTTCCGCGTAATTTCATTTGTTTTAAGTGTCAATTCCTCAGCAACACCATCATTATAACCTGCAAAATAAATCGTCGGTGCTTTGGCTGCAATATCAACAATCTCCTTACTGATCGACATGGTCATGACTTTCTCCAAAAGGGATGCTAATTGTAAACAATCCCTGGTCTTATCAATTCCCCTGATATTCCAAAGCATAGATTCATAAAACAGTGCCTGTTCGATAACGCTCTTGGTGGCGGCAACAGCCTGCTCCCATCCACATTTGAGAACAAATGTCTGGGTACATTCTTTTTCCAGCAACGTATCATGATTTGCAGATAATCCATATCTTTTTTTATTGCCGATCGCGGCGAGATTTTTAGCAAGCTGTACAACTTCCTTTGTTCGTCCTGAATTCGAAGCACAGAAAACGGCGAATTTCGAAAGATCATATTGGGCTGATTGACGTGACCCGTCAGTAAAAATGGAGAAGCCTAATCCCCAGTTCATGGCTTTACGGATGGCATGTTTGGCCGGAAAGATCCTGCTGGATCCTTCTCCTGAAAGAAATAGTTTCCCGGTGGTCCGGATTTCCTCAGCGATGGCTCTCGTTTGGTTCTGATCAAATTTTTTTACTACCTCAACCGTTTGCATCATCTCCTGAACCAATGCGAAATTTGAATATTTTGGATCCTTTAAATTCATCTTGCTTTTTTGAGATTGTGAATAGAGATTTTTGAGTAAATTTTAGATGTTATCCTCTTTTTTTGATTTTTTCCGCCTGCTTTATGAAATCGTCGGTTTCTTTCCTCACCTGAATAATAAAACTATTCTCATCTATTGTCCCGATCGCGGCTTTCATTTCATCCATATTCCGATAAGTCGCTTGCCTGAAAGGATTGTCATAATCCTTTTTACGAGTAATATAAACCTGATCACACACATATTTTTGAATGCTTACCGCTTTATCCAGGGCCGATTCCCAGTCAGCTTTTGTAAGATGTTCTTTCCCGGATAATTCACAAAGAATTGCGAATGCATGTTTCTGCTTATCCTTAGTATATTTACTCCAGAGTTTATCATACCTGTCGTGTATGTCCTTCCAGGTTTTTAATCTTCCTGAGCCAATATCCGCCCTTAATTTATCTGCATCATCTTTTGGAATAATCTGTCCGCCAAGATTGACCCATTCATGTTGTCTTTTATTGTTCAGGTCTTTACACATCGACAGGAAGGTGGCCTTGGGATTTGAACTTATATAAGTCATCAGGTTTTTTACCGCATAAAAGTGCAATATCTCACCATATGCATGATAGGCTTTGTATGGTTTTAATATCAGGACTTTTCGTTTTGTATTCTCCATATTTTCACCCAGGACTTCCAATCCATTAATACCTTCTTCCTTTCCTGATAACAGTTCCCGTCCCAGATCCGACAGATGCTGATCATCCCTTACCGGGATTGATTTATTCTTATTTCGGAGATTTGCTTTGGCAGTCCATATTTCCAGCAATCTCCGTGCATTTAATATTTCTTCGATTGTATCAGGGGCAAATGGTTCAAATTCAATTTTTTGAACTTTATTGATCCGTTTATCCCGGCTCTGAAATTTCCATGAATTGCGGGCTAATGCATACATATTGAACATCCACCAGAATGCAGGCATTACCTCCAGGCGGTCTTTCGACGGATTGTTATTAAGAAGGGAAAATGGGAGGGGAATATCAAGTTCAGCCGGATAATCGGCTTTCGAAAGCAGTACAAAGGAAGCAAAGCGGCTTGAATGCTTTACACTGGTGCACAATCCCGGCCAAAATCCCCGTCCAGCCTGAATTTCATTATCATTGGCCCTGCTATTGTGATTGGAACCAATCGTGGCACCGGCCGCTACGTTGCTTTGTCCCATGAGCAATGATGCAACAAGAAAAGAATTATTGTGATGCTGTTCGTGTGCCGGGAAAATCAAATTATTTAAAACTTCACAACAAGAGATTGTCGAATTATCACCTAAAAATGAATGGATTAACCTTGCCCCGTATTTCAGGTTTGAATTATTGCCTAATATGAACTTTACTGCCTTACAACCATAAAATATATGGCATCCATAACCTATGATCCCGTTGACCAGTTCGACTCCTTCCCCGATTTGGGTAGGTTCTTCCTTTGAAGAATTAATAGTCAGGTTTTTTAATTTATTTGCCCCCTTGATATAACAATGTGAACCAATTTTTACATCCTTTAAAATGAGGGAATTCTTAATTACACATTTATTTCCGGTCGTGCCATAATAGCCGCGTCGCCGATCCAGACTATTCTGGGTAATCTTTTTCAGATTTTCCTGTAAACGTTTGTCATCGACATATTTTGCCCAGAGGTAGGCATCAGCCGTGATCATGCCATCAAACGGGAGAATCTTACGGCACCCCGTTTCGTTCATGAGTTCCAGCCAGGTTCGGACATTTTCCGGTTCGCCTTCTTTGACGATTCCGTTGCCGAATTTGGCGTGATCCGTTACATGCATCTCCTGAATATTGAACAGGATTGAATTATCCCCGATGATGTAATGCGCCAGATAATGAACGTTATGAATGGCTACATCCTCCCCGATATCACAGGAGATAATAAGACTGTTGGTGATTCCCGCAGGGATTCTCAAGTCATGGTGCTGAAGGATGACATTACGTAAACGGCCAATCCTCACAAGACCGAAAAACCTTGTATTTTTAATTTGATTCGGATCAAACTGGTCTGTGACAAAAAACTCATCCCAGTTATCAGCGGTATTATCATTTTTAACAAGGCTTTCTATTTCATCCGACTTCAGATGTCTCCATCCAGATTTTGGAACAACGGTCTGTTTGTTCCTGTGATAGTATTCATCTTTGTTTTTGGGAAGATATTCTGGCGGAATAAAATTTCCGTGCATGTTTTCCTGGGGTAATATTAATAGTTCATCCATTTACACTACAGGATTTTATATATCGGCCGGCAAAAGTAAATATTTTTATTAATCGTTCGACAAGTGCAAAATTAGACATTTTTGCCTATTTTTAACCAGTAGGATTTTTAGGGTTATCTACACCATCTTGAGATGTTAAAAGCTATGAATCCCTCAACTAAACATACACCCATTCGTTGGCACTAATAGTAATAACACAGCGGCGATGGCAAAGACTAAAATATTAAATGGATTATCATATAGCTTAGCTCATTTATATTTCAGTACAATTAATTATTATTCAAAAGGATATATGAGTGATTGGATTGTTAATTCTGCATTTGATATTGGGATTGACAATGTGCAGATTGATATTTTAAATAAAGAGATTTTTCCAAAGGAATTAATGATTCGTCCATTATTGATAAACCTTGACGATTTGAAACACATTATTGACAAGACTGTAAAAAGTAATGATTTGCCTGCGGATTTTATAAAAGAAGCTAAATTTGATATTAAAGTTACAAAAGACAGACAGATTATTTGCTCCAATTTTACCATTGGCGAAAATGGTAGAATTTATAAGTCAAAGGATTATATAGAACAATCGTATGAAAGATTTCCTGCGATTAATCCTTCAACAAGACAAATAATTCAAGAAAAAGCGAATTCGGTAATTAGTAGATTTCGATTTTTTCTTTGGCGTAGATTTAAAATTGGACAACTTAGATATAGTAAACGGATTGAAAATAGAATGAATTAAAAACTACCGGTGCCAATAAATAAGTCTTCATGCGGAAAAGCCAAGCATGAAGGCGTGTTGCACGAAATCCTTGGTAGAAGCTGATAAAAGTGTTATGGGGATTAAATCGAAACGAAAAAACTCAATAATAAAAAACTGTTCGTTTTTTGAAATTCTGAAATAGAAGCAAGCATTTTTTAGCATGTTTACCATAGCATGTTATGAAGAATCGTCCAAAAAGGTCAGAAGATGACAATAAGCAATCGGTCCCGACTCGAGGGATAGTTATACATGCCGCCCTATCGACTGCCGGCGCACCGCTGTGTACCATATTTGATCGTAATTAATCTAAAAACGGATATGAAAACATTTAATAATTCCCGATAAACCAACGACAAAATGAAAAAATTACACCATTCCCTTCTTTGTAAGCGATTAATAATGATATCCATTGCATTTAATATCGCGTACGTTTGTTCATCTCAAGTGCAATATTTAGGCACTATAAATTCAGGTGATGTAGCCAGTGCAATAAATTTTGAAACACAAGCGACAGGTCCCTACTCGTTTGCAGCAGGATATCTATCCGTTGCTTCTGGCCATACTTCTTTTTCCCTTGGATCCTATTCAACTGCAAACGGACCTCATTCCTTTTGCATTGGTGATTATTGTTATTCAGCTGGGCAAGGTTATTCTATTGGCCAGGGAGCTAAAGCTATGGCGGATCAATCCTATGCGTTTGGCAAGTATGTCGAAACTTATGCATCAGGAGCGATAACAATTGGGACTTCCTTATCAGGACACTCACTTATGAATAATATCTGTAATAGTCTCATGATTGGATTTAATAGTACAGTCCCTACTCTTTTTATAAGTGAATCAGAACCCTCTATAGGCTTTAATGGTCATGGGAGAGTTGGTATTGGAACTACTGAACCAGTAGCTCGTTTTCAGGTGTCTGATGGGGATATTTTCATTGAAGATATTTACAGGGGAATCGTAATGAAATCTCCTGATGGAAATTGCTGGAGAGGAACTTTAAATAATGTTGGCCAACTTGTATTTGTGAAACTGGCGGATTGTATTTCACTAAATGTAACAGAAAATAATGTTCAACCAAGCACATCACCTTTTAAAATTTTTCCAAATCCTGCTTCAAGTCTGATAAAAATTCAATGCACAGAAACGGAAATTGATAAAAACTATACGATTGGTCTTTTTGATACAGCGGGAAAAAAAATGATAAGTATTACACTTACTGCGCCTTTAACCAATTTGAATGTTAATGGTATAAGTTCTGGTCAATATATTTTGACGATAGCAAATAAGAAAGATAGCTACTCGGAGATTGTTATCATAAATTAACCTGGCTAATAACAAAATACGTTTCAAATTGACCCCCTCGTTTCGGTTCAAATTGACCCCTTAGAATCACGGTCAAGGGTTCTGAGGTAGTGGGCCCACCAGGACTTGAACCTGGGACCAATAGATTATGAGTCTACTGCTCTGACCAACTGAGCTATGGGCCCTGATCATAAGAAATTCCCTGTGATCAGCAGTCGTTCTTGCGAAAGAGGATGCAAAATTAGAGAAGTTTTTGCATTTTTGCAAGATCAACAACGATCCTAAACATCTCCAGAATGCCTGAATTAATTTCTTTAATACCTCATCATCTATCAATTAAAAATATAATTTTCGATTTTGGCGGAGTAATATGTGACCTGGATATCAGCAGAACTGAGAAAAAATTTGCTGAGATGGGCGTGAAGAAATTTGATCGTGATCACCCTATTACCGAGATGAATGACCTGATACGACGGTTTGAAGGTGGGAGAGTATCCATTCAGGAATTTCGTGACGGGTTAAAGAAATTTTTTACTTGTCCTGTTCAGGATAATGAAATTGATGAGGCCTGGAATGCCTTGTTATTAGAAATCCCTGAAGCCCGGATACGGCTCCTCGAAAAGATCCGGAAAGATTATCGGATCTTTCTGCTCAGTAACTCAAACGCAATACATTATAACAAATATCTTTCCGGTTTTACAGATAAATTCGGATATAAGAATTTCGATGAACTTTTTGAAAAAGCTTTTTTTTCATTTCAGCTTCAGTTACAAAAACCTGACCGGGCAGTATTCGAATATGTATTAAAAGCAGGCGGGATGAACCCGTCCGAAACTTTATTCATCGATGATACCCTTCGGCATGTGGAAGGAGCAAATAAATCTGGCATTAACGGATATCATCTGAAAATAAAAGAAGGTCAGAAAATAACTGATCTTTTCATTTGATTCGAAAAATCAGTTGACTTTCTGCTGAAAAAGCATTACCTTTGCGGCCCTTTTTAACCGCAAGGACCCATGAAGTTATCTCAATTCCGGTTTCATCTACCCCCAGAACTTATCGCCGAACATCCCCCAAAGCACAGGGATGATGTTCCTATGATGGTACTTGACAGAAAGACCCAAACCATCAAACATGCCCGTTTTAAAGATATACTGAGTTACTTTAGAGACGGAGATGTTTTTATCATCAACAACACAAAAGTCTTTCCCGCCCGTTTGTATGGTGAAAAGGAGAAAACCGGAGCTAAAATTGAGGTTTTTCTTCTCCGGGAATTGAACCGGGAATCCCGCCTCTGGGATGTCCTTGTCGATCCGGCCCGGAAGATAAGGATTGGGAATAAACTGTACTTTGGTGATGATGATTCATTGGTTGCAGAAGTAATTGATAATACAACTTCCCGAGGAAGGACAATCCGTTTCTTGTTTGACGGCCCCTATGAAGAATTCAAAAAAACCATTCAGCGCTTAGGCCAAACTCCTCTGCCAAAAATTCATAATCGTGCCGTTACTCCGGAGGATGATGAACGGTATCAGACCATTTTTGCAAAACATGAAGGAGCAGTTGCTGCTCCTACTGCCGGATTACATTTCACAAGGGAGATCATGAAGCGCCTTGAACTCCAGGGAGTAAATTTTGCTGAAATAACCTTACACCTCGGGCTTGGAAATTTCAGGACCATCGATGTTGAGGATCTTACCAAGCATAAGATGGACTCCGAGGAGGTGATCATAGAGCCTGAAACTGCTGAAATCGTTAACCGGGCAAAAACAGAGCGAAAAAAAGTAGTGGCTATCGGAACCACTACAATGAAAGCAATTGAATCATCCGTGACCATTTCGGGGATGCTGAAACCTTATAAAGGGTGGACAAACCGTTTTATCTTTCCCCCATATGAATTCAGCATCGCTAATGCCATGCTCACCAATTTTCATCTGCCACAATCCCCGATGATGATGCTCGCTGCTGCTTTTACAGGATATGATTTTCTTATGAAATCATACGAGGTCGCCGTAGAGAAAAAATATAAGTTTTTCACTTATGGTGACTCTATGCTTATCCTTTAACGGGTGCCTACCTCTTTAAAAAAAACTGCAATAATCGTTGCCGGTGGCACAGGCACCCGGATGAATGCCAGTATTCCCAAACAATTTTTATTGCTTTCCGGTCGACCTTTGTTAATGCATTGTCTTGAGGCTTTTTTTCTCGCTGATTCCAAAACAGAATTGTTTGTCGTTCTCCCGGAACCATTTTTTGACGAATGGGAAAAACTATGTAAACGCTATTGTATAAATATCAGGTTCACTGTTGTTCCAGGCGGGGAAACCCGTTTCCATTCCGTTAAAAATACCATCCCTTTGATAGCCGACGAAGGGTTTGTGGCCATTCATGATGGGGTCAGACCACTGGTCACCCCTGAATTGATTAACAGGTGCTTTGATTCCGCCATCCAGATGGGAAATGCCGTACCGGTCGTCGCGGTAAATGATACCGTGCGCTCGGTTGAAGGTACTGAAAGCCGGCCTGAAGACCGGAGTCGGATCCGGTTTGTACAGACACCCCAGGTTTTTAAAGCGATTACATTTAAAACAGCTTACGAACAGGATTATGATTTTGTCTTTACCGATGATGCCACGGTAATAGAAAGAATGGGTGAAAAGATCCATCTTGTCCAGGGAAATCCGGGAAATTTAAAAATAACCTATCCCGAAGACCTTCAGCTTGCGGAAAATCTTTTTTCAGCCAATAGATGATCCTCTATTTATGTATACTGCGTCCTTTCCACTGATAAGGAAGGAAATTTCCCAATATTCCGAGTACCGGAACATATATCCACTGAAACAGTTGGGCTAAGAAATAGTAATTCAGTAACTTGGTTTTATTTGAGAATTTGGACATCCTGAAAACCGGGAGAAATTCTGAGAGAATTTTCGCAAGCCATAAAACTATTGAAACTCCTAAAAATTGGGGAGCAAAAAATCCATAGACAACCCCGGTCAAAAGGGTGAAATTCACCAGCCAGGTGTATATTGCTACAAAAACCACCCAGGGATCAGCGTATCCGCGACCTTTGGAGATCCACCTGATCCTCTGATTCAGGAATCCACTCCATGTTTTTTCCGCCCCAGTATAAGTAATCGCCTTTGGATTCCCCAGAAACATGACGGCCTTCTTCCCATAAGCCTTAATGAATTGTAGCATCAGAAACATGTCATCACCTGAAGCGAACCGGTAATTATCCTGATATCCCCCTGTCTCGTGAAATGCTTCTTTTCTGAAAGAGAGGTTTGCACCATTGCACATCAGGGGTAGTTTTAGCCATACGGAGCCTGCCGTCATTGCCATCAATCCAAGGAATTCAAGTGACTGAATTTTCTGAAGAATATTTTTTTCATTCTGGTAACAAACAGGTCCCAGGATCATCTGGGGTTTATAAGCGAAATAACAACTCACGATCGAAGAAATCCAGGATCTTTCATGCGTCGTATCAGCGTCGGTGGTTATGATTAATTCGCCGGATGCCGAAATGATTGCTCTCGTCAACGCCTGTTTTTTTCCTGTTTCAACAGAAGATTCTCTTTCTGGACTGATAACTGATAATGGGAATTCCGGATGTTGATGGATAAATGATCGTACAAATTCACAGGTACGATCTTCCGAAAAATCATCTGTTACAATTACTTCGAAAAGATCGCGGGGATAATCCTGATTAAGCAGGTCGGCAAGACAGGGAAAAATATTCAACTCTTCATTTCTTGCGGAGATAATGACCGAAACCCTGGTAGTCTGATCCTGACCGGGGATAACCTTTTGTTTGAGTACCTGATTAAGTCCGAAAGTAAATGCAAAAATCAGCATGATATATCCGATCGTCACGGAAAGCGTCAATATGATGTACCCTTCTATAAACTCCATTAATTGGTTTCTTTGGGTGAGGATTTTCTGAAGAACTGGAGGCGAAAAACAAAGAAAGTTCCAATCAGTGCAGGAATTCCAAGGTTAACCATCCATAAGAGTGTAGAAGCGGAAAAAATGCCAAGGCTGAACTCTGCCGCTGAGGGATATATCCCTGAAAAATAGATTCCAAAGATATAAATGGCAATGGAACCCCGGATACCCAACTCGGTCAGGGCCACGGTCGGGATCACCGCCATAATGAAATAGATGATTGAAATCAGAATTAAAGCGTCAAAGAATAGTATGGGAATACCAAAAAGCTTGAGAAGTAGGTAAAACTGCGATGAAAAAATAATATACCGTATGGCGCTCAGTAAGATGATAACGGCAATTTGCCGGTTTGTAAAATATGCAAAGACCTGGAAATGCGACCTGAATTTTTTCAGACCATTTTTAAATATTTTTTCTTTCACCGTATTCAGGAATGAAATATTGAACAAAAGTCCGATCAATAAAAGATCAAGCAGTATCGTAATAAAAACCACCCCATAAAAAAGGTATCCTTCTGAATAAGCAAAACCGGGAAAATATTTTGGCAAAAAAAATAAAAAGGACATTGATCCCGCCACAATTGTCACCATTAACTGACACATGCTACCCAAAATCGTTATTAAGATCCCATCGATATGGCTCGCATTCTTCAGGATGAACGCACGTCCGAGATATTCACCTATCCTGTTGGGAGTAAAAGAGCTTACACTAATACCGGTCAGTACAGCCTGAAGCGATTTGAAAAAGCTTACCCGTTCAATTTTTCCTATCATTAATTTCCATTTGAATGTTTCCAGCGACCAGTTGACCATCATCATTAAAAAAATAATCAGAATCTGGAAGAGAAAACCAGGTTTTAAGAAATCATCTTCCAGACTTTTAATGATCCCGGGAAGATCGGTTTTGTAAAATATCTGTTTAATAATGAAAAAGTACGTTACGACCAGGATAAGGAGTTGAATAACCCGATTAAGAATTTTCCCTATTTTTGATGTGTATTTCATTTAATTATGGCCAAGGAACGCATTATTTTAGGAATTGATCCGGGAACAACAATCATGGGATATGGTATTATTTCCGTTACAGGATCCCCGCTGGAATTGTTGGCCCTTGGCGTGTTAAAATTAAACAAATACGATGATCATTATTTACGTTTAAAAATAATTTTTGAACGGACCATATCTTTGATCGACCAGTATAATCCAGATGAGCTCGCTATAGAGGCTCCCTTTTTTGGGAAAAATGTACAATCCATGCTTAAACTTGGCCGTGCACAAGGAGTTGCCATGGCGGCAGCACTGTCACGATCAATCCCGATTTTTGAATATTCTCCTCGTAAAATCAAGCAATCCATTACCGGAAAAGGCAGCGCCTCCAAAGAGCAGGTTGCATTGATGCTTGGACGGATTTTAGTTTTACAGGAGACACCTGAATCGCTAGACGCCACGGATGGCCTTGCCGCTGCTGTTTGTCACTATTTTCAAAGGGGAAAGCAGATAACAAGTCAAAAATTTACTGGTTGGAAAAGTTTTATTTCAGCCAATCCTGAGAGGCTTGGCTGATTGCTATTATCCCGGTCAGGTCACATCAGTTTCTGATAAACCATCCACCAGCGATCCGGAATATCGTTGTTGCATGCCGATTGATAGTCGGAGTATGAACAGGGAACAAGGTAGTGTCTCTCATATTTTATCTTTTGTTCCATAGGAAGAGGAATTTCCATCCACCAACGATCACTTTTTTTACTCTTGAAGAATATGATCTCTTCTTTATGATCGCTGATACTGACCCGGTACTTTAAATAATCCTCCTCATTTCGGAAAGGAAAGTCATGTGCCCGGTTATAAAATCCGTCAATAAAATACCAGATCATCTGCGCTACCAACTGTGCTGTCTGTCCGGTTTTGTCAAACCTGGGATTTACTTCGTAAAAACCTATGGATGTCAATTTATCGCTTAATCCTGCATAGCGGACGATCTGACAGGCTTCTTCTCCATAGAATCCATTCGGTGTCGCATTTCCGTTTCCGGGTGCATCCGAATTCCTGACAGAAGAGATATCAAAACTTAAAAGATCGGCATTGCGTACAATGGGTTCAACCTCTTCGAGATTCTGACGAACGATGCCAATCCGATAGGTATCAAAAAAAAGATTCTTCATCAGCTTTAATGCATCCTGATCGACGAAATAGGTCTGATATCCGATATTTGCATAATTAAAAAGGTAGTTGGGCTGATGAAGAATGATATTGCTTAGGTAAGACTGAGAGGTTAATTCCTGTTCAGATTTACCAAGATCAAACGTCGGATCAATGGCAACAATATTGATTATTTGTCCAAGGCTTTGGTACGCCTGGTAATTGGCATAGGTAAGATCCTGGCTTCCTCCGACTATGATCGGAAGGATATTATTACTGATCATCTCGGCGATGACTGAACTTAAGGCAAAATAAGTATCGGAAACCGTAAATCCTTTTTTAAGATTACCCAGATCGACCATTTTTAGCGGAACAGGTCCCGGGAAAAGCTGATAAAGATATTTCCTGATCAAATCCGGTGCCATCGCACATCCCTCATTATCAATTGCATTGCGGTCATCCTTTACACCGATAAAAGCAAGCTCGGCAGTTTGATATTCCGGGAAATCATTGATATCCGAAAAGATCCTGATCAGGTTACCCAGACGGGATTGACCGGATGATTCAACGGCATAGGGAAATTCATGCACGTCGACTGGTTCAAAAAAATTAGCAATATCCATAGAACATTACTTTTTCTTTTTCGATTTTGAGGGTTGTGTATTTGCGATGATTGTCCTGCATTCTTCCAGGGTTAACAACGGAGCATCTGTTTCTTTCGGGATCCGGTAATTCTGCTTTTTATAACTGATATAACTACCATAACGGCCATTCAAAACTTGTATTAATTCATCATTATCCTGAAATTCTTTAAGGACTTTCTGGTTGTCCCGGTCCTGTTTTTTTAAGATGACTTCAATAGCCTGTTCGAGTGAAACAGAAAGAGGATCATATTCTTTCGGCAGGGAGTAAAATTTGGATTTATACCGCAGGTAAGGTCCAAATCTTCCGGTCGATACGATGACTTCAGATTCATCATATTCACCTACTTTCCGGGGGAGCTTAAAAAGATCCATTGCTTCTTCAAGCGTTATGGTATCAATACTTTGTCCCTTCTTCAAGGCGGCAAATTTTGGTTTTTGAACTGAATCGGTATTACCCAACTGAACCATTGGACCATATCGTCCAATTTTTACAAAGACGTTTGCGCCGGTCACAGGATCAATCCCCAACAATTTCTCTCCGCTGACTTTTTTTGTATTTTCCAGGGTTCCTGCGATTTGATCATGGAATGGAAAATAAAAATCACTGATCATCTGGTTCCAGACAAGTTTTCCTTCGGCAATTTCATCAAATTCCTCCTCGACCGATGCGGTAAAATTATAATCGAGGATGTTTGTAAAATGTTGCACAAGAAAACTATTCACGAGATTCCCAATATCCGTTGGAAAAAGCTTTGCTTTTTCAAAACCGACATTTTCCGATTGCTGATCTTCCGTTATTTGTTGATTCCGGAGAGTGATGAGTGTATAGTTTCGGGAAGAACCAGGACGGTCCTCTTTGATAACATATCCTCTTTTTTGAATGGTAGAAATAATGGGAGCATAGGTTGAGGGGCGTCCGATTCCAAGTTCCTCAAGTTTTTTCACCAGCATGGCTTCCGTAAACCGTATGGGTTGCTGACTGAATTTCTCCTGGGCAACTATCTTTTCAACGTCAAGGATATTGCCGGGAGACATGGAAGGTAAAATCCCTTCTTTTCCTTCTGAATCATCTTCATCGATTGATTCCATATAAACCTTTAGAAAACCATCAAATTTGATTACCTCCCCCTTCGCCAGAAATTCCTCTTTTTTATTATCCGATATTCTAATTGTTATGATAGTTTTTTCCAGTTCGGAATCTGCCATCTGAGAAGCAATTGTTCTTTTCCAGATCAATTCATAAAGGCGTTTTGCAGATCTGTCGCCTTCTATCATTTTATTGTTCAGATAGGTTGGACGTATCGCTTCATGTGCCTCCTGAGCTCCTTTAGTTTTTGTCTGATATTTCCGGGTTTTGACATACTCTTTACCATACGTGTCTATAATCTCTTTTCTTGCAGCCGCTAATGCCATTTCCGAAAGGCTCACTGAATCAGTTCGCATGTATGTGATCTTCCCCGATTCATATAGTCCCTGGGCAATCCGCATGGTATTGGAGACAGAAAATCCCAGTTTCCGTGAAGCTTCCTGTTGAAGCGTGGAAGTAGTAAAGGGTGGAGAGGGTGATTTTTTTGAAGGTTTTGTTTCTACTTCTTTTACCGAATAAGTAGCGTTTTTGCATTTTTCAAGAAATGCGATTGCTTCTTCTTTTTTACTGAATCTTTTATTCAGTTCTGCTTTGACAAGGGTGTCCTTCCCTCCATTATTTATAATAAAATCAGCGACGATCCTGTAAGCGGATACACTCCTGAAGTTTTTAATTTCTTCTTCGCGTTCTGCAATTAATCTGACTGCAACGGACTGCACCCGGCCGGCAGAAAGGGAAGGTTTGATCTTTCTCCATAAAAGGGGTGACAATTCAAATCCAACGAGCCGGTCAAGCACCCTCCTTGCCTGTTGTGCATCAACCAGATGTTTGTCTATTTCCCTGGGCTTCTGAATAGCTTCAAGAATTGCCGGTTTTGTTATCTCATGAAAAACGATGCGCTGTGTTCTTTCCGGATTCAGTTCCAGGACCTCATTCAGGTGCCATGCGATTGCTTCTCCTTCGCGGTCCTCATCAGAAGCAAGCCATATCAATTCTGACTCTTTGGCCAGCTTTTTTAGTTCGGAAACAACTTTTTTCTTTTCCGGGGTGATGATATATTTTGGAATAAATCCATTATCAATATCAACGCCTAAATCTTTTTTAGAAAGGTCCACCACATGTCCCATACACGATTTCACCAGAAAATCCTTCCCAAGAAACCCCTCGATGGTTTTAGCTTTGGCAGGAGACTCAACAATTACTAGATTCTTTCTCATTTATTATTCAGTTTGGGGTTTTTCAATCCGGATGCAAAAGTAGCACAATAAACATTATCCTTACCTTTGTGCCCGTTTTTTCTCCTTAATATGGGTATTAGGAGAAAGGTAATCATTTCTTGATTTGAAAAACGGAAAAACAGTATTTATAGAGACCTATGGCTGCCAGATGAATGTTTCGGACAGCGAGATTGTGGCTTCAATTTTGACCGGAGCCGGGTATACATACACCAGCGATCTCATGAAAGCCGATATTATCTTGATCAATACTTGTTCGATTCGTGAAAATGCAGAGGTAAAGGTGAGACACAGGTTACAATATTTGGGCTCACTTAAGAAGAAAAACCACGAGCTGGTGATCGGGTTGCTAGGATGTATGGCCGAACGTATTAAAACCGCTCTGATCGAAGAGGAAAACTTACTGGATTTGATTGCCGGTCCGGATTCTTACCGTGACCTGCCAAAATTACTAACAGAAGTCGGATCGGGACATCCCCTGGTGAATACCATCTTGTCCCAGGAAGAAACCTATGCGGATATTATACCTGTTCGTCTCGACAAAAATGGGGTTTCCGGTTTTATCTCCATTATGCGGGGTTGTGAAAATTTTTGTTCCTATTGTGTTGTTCCTTCAACCCGCGGAAAAGAGAGAAGCCGTGATATAAACTCAATACTTCACGAAACACAGGATCTTTTCGATAAAGGATACCGGGAGGTCACATTTCTTGGACAAAATGTGAATTCATACCGGTGGTCGGAAAATGGCACATCAATAACATTTGCTGAATTACTGGCCCGTGCAGCTTCCTTAGATCCTTCTCTTCGGATCCGTTTTGCCACTTCTCATCCAAAAGATTTACCCGATGAATTATTGATGACAATTGCGCATTATCCAAATATCTGCAAGGCCATTCACCTTCCTTTACAATCAGGCAGTAACAATGTTCTTGATCGCATGAACCGGAAATATACCCGGGAACAATACCTGCAACGGATAAATGCTATCCGGCAACATATTCCCGGATGTGCTGTTTCCACAGATATCATCGTTGGCTTCTGCGGCGAAACCGAAGAAGATCACCGGCAAACTCTTTCATTAATGGAAGATGCCGGTTTTGATTTTGCTTACATGTTCAAATACTCTGAACGTAAGCTGACCCTGGCAGCCGAGACACTCAAGGATGATATTCCAGATCCGGTAAAGGAACGGCGCCTGCATGAGGTGATCCGGCTCCAGCAGGAATTGTCCCTGAGAAGCAATAAACTGGATATGGGAAAGAATTTTGAAGTATTGATTGAGGGTGATTCAAAACGGTCAAAAAATCATTTTTCAGGAAGAACCAGCCAGAATAAAGTGGTTGTTTTCCCAAAAACAATAACGGAAGTCAGCCATTATGTAAATGTTAAGATTCTACGGTGCACTTCGGCGACCCTGATGGGAGAGGTTATACCGCAATCTTCTACCGGGTAAGTTTTACTATTCCTAAAAAAAAGTGTATTTTTGTTGCCATAATTTTAGGCGTTTATGAAAAAGACCTTTATCGCTATATTTAGACTTACTTTTTTACTTCTTCTGACTTCCTTAATTTTATCTTCTTGCGTCTCCCAGAAAAAAATCAAATACCTTCAAAAACAACAAGCTGAGGATACAACTTCCCTCTATCTGAATAAACGAACCGTCGATTATAAGATTCAACCCAAAGATAATGTCTATATCCGGATTTATAGCCTTGATGAAAAGACCTTTATGTTTTTTAATCAGCAGATCGGTAACGGATATAATCAATATAATAACGACGCATCCATCTATCTGAATAGTTACAGCGTGAACACCGAAGGATATATTGATTTCCCGATTGTCGGAAAAGTATTTGTCAAGGATCTTACTCTGGAGCAAGTAAAAAATGTACTGCAACAGCTCATTAATGAATATTTGAATGAAACCACGGTGGTCGTCAAGATGGTTAACTTCAACATAACCATTGTGGGGGAGGTGTCCCGACCGGGACAATATAAGGTTTACCAGGATGAGATCACTATTTTTGAAGCTCTTTCCATGGCGGGCGACCTGACCGATTTTTCAAACCGCAATAAGGTTGCCCTTATCCGCAACACCAAAGGAGGATCGAAAGTTCATTATCTGGATCTTACCAGTGATAAGATTTTAAATTCGGAATTCTATTATCTGATGCCTGGCGATATCATCTATATTTCTCCCCTTAAAATCAAGCAATGGGGTTTTGCCGCGTTTCCTTATGCAATTGTCTTCACTGCTATTTCCACCGCCCTGCTGTTGATCAATTACTTTAAATAAACTTTTATTAATACGTTGATCCGTGAACGAGAACATTCAAGATCTTAACCAGCAACAACAATCGGTAGACTACAAACTTATTCTCTTTAAATTCTACCGGTATTGGTATATCTTCGCTGTCACAATTTTTATTTCATTTATCATTGCTTTTATCTTTAACAAATACACCAGGCCTGTTTATGAAGTAAAGACCTCCCTGCTTATTAAAGATAAATCGGAAAATAAAATGAATCCCCAGGATATTATCGGACTGGGATTGTTCAACAACATGCAAAATCTCCAAAATGAGATCGGTGTCCTCTCCTCCTATTCTCTCACATACAGGACCCTGACAAAACTCGGTTTTGAAGTCAGTTATTTCAGTGAAGATAATTTTATAACACACGAATTATATAAGGATTGTCCTTTTACGGTTGTTTTCGACACCACCTTTCCCCAACCTATCGGCTTTAGATTTAACTTGACTTTTGTCTCAAAAGATAAATTCCGGCTGGAAGGAAAGGAAGAAGAGATCAAATTTTATAATTATTCGAAAAGAGAGCCGGTTGAGGATAGAATGGAAAAAATATCTCTTGATGAAACTTTTTCTTTTGGACAGGAAATTCAATCGAAGGATTATAAATTCCGGATTCTTTTAAATGAGAATTTTAATCCCGTTAAGGACTTGAACAAATCCTATCATTTCTATTTTACCGACTACGAAGGACTCGTAAAGAATTTTAAATCCTTTGGTATTGAACCTATCAATAAGGAAGCTTCCATTGTGGAAATAAAACTTAAAGGGGGAAATATTGATAAACTGGTAGACTTTCTGAACAAACTTACCAAAGAGTATCTTGCAAAGGGGCTGGAAAGAAAAAACATTATTGCAAGCCGTACCATTGCTTTTATTGACAATGAATTACAAGGCATTTCCGATTCTCTTGTTTCCTCAGAAAAAGCCCTTATGATCTTCCGCACCAATAAAGAGATCATGAATCTGGATGATGAAGCCAGGGCTGTGTTTGAAAAAATGATGCAACTCCAGGATGAAAAAGCAGTCCTGATCATAAAAGCCAAATACCTTCAGAATATGAAGGAGTATATTGAGAAGAACCAGAACCTGGATGAGCTGATCGTCCCTGCCTCCATGGGTATTGATAATCCGGTACTGAACGATCTGACAATGCAGCTTACGACCTTATACATGAAACGTACCGAAAGCGCACAATATTCAAAAGAGAAGAATCCGAGTTTGAAATCCATCGACCTTCAAATTGCCACCACAAAAAATGCACTATATGAAAATACCAAAAGTGCGATCAATTCCAATGAGATAGCCCTGAAAGAGGTCAATGAACGGGTTGCCGGGATCACCTCCAGAATTAATCAGCTTCCTGAAACACAACGTGTTCTTTTTGGTATCGAGCGAAAATTCAAACTGACCGATGCAATTTATACCTACCTCCTGCAAAAACGGTCGGAAGCACAGATTACCCAGGCCGCTAATTTATCTGATAATGAAGTGCTTGACGAAGCCCGGGGACAAGGTCTTACTCCTGTTTTTCCGAAAAAAAGCCTGAATTATATTATTGCATTGATCATTGGGATCGTCCTCCCTATAGTTTATATTCTCGGAAAAGATTATTTCAACGATAAGGTCCTGGAGCGTGAGGATGTTGAAAAAATAACCAAAATACCGATAATCGGTCACGTCATACACAACGACAAGCCTGGTAAAGTTGTGGTTATTGACTCGCCCAAATCGACCATCGCGGAATCTTTCCGGTCGATTCGCACGAATTTACAATATCTGCTTCAGGGGAAAGAAAAGCAGACCATTCTTATCACTTCCGACATGGTGAGCGCCGGAAAAACATTCATTTCAATTAACCTTGCTTCAATTTTTGCCCTGTACGGGAAGAAAACATTACTAATGGGATTCGATCTCCGTAAACCAAAAATCTACCAGGATTTTGGACTGACAAACACGGAGGGGATCAGTTCATTTCTAATTAATAAAAGCAAGCTGGAGGATATTATACAGTCATCCGGAATTGATAACCTTGATATCATCATGGCTGGTCCCGTACCTCCCAATCCTTCCGAACTTATTGCTTCCGAAAAATGTACATCTCTTTTCGACAGATTAAAAGAGATATACGATTACATTATCATCGACACTCCGCCGGTCGGATTAGTCACCGACGCCTTCTTACTCATGAAACACACTGATGCCAATATTTATCTTGTCCGGCAGAATTACACGAATAAAAAGATATTCGCATCGATTATCCGTGATATGGAACAACGTAAAATTCCAAACCTTGCCATTTTAATTAATGATGTTAAGCTTAATCGTAATTCTTATGGGTATGGATATGGGTACGGTTATGGATATGGCTATGGTTCCGGTTACGGTTATGGATATGGCTATGGGTATGGTTATGGATATGGATATTATTCTGACGACAGGGATACCCAGAAGAAATCGATACTGCAAAGGATTTTCGGTAAATCCTGAGAATAGTGGCGAAAGATCAGCATGAGCGAATATCAATTGACGCATCTTAAAGACCTTGAATCCGAAGCGATTTATGTACTGCGTGAAGTTGCCGCCCAATTTGAACGGCCGGTTATTCTGTTTTCAGGTGGAAAAGATTCAATAGTCCTTGTGCATCTTTCCAGAAAGGCTTTTTTCCCTGCTAGGTTCCCATTCCCTTTATTGCATATCGACACGGGACACAACTTTATTGAAACGCTTGAGTTCCGGGATGAGCTTGTCAGGAAACTTGACGCCCGATTGATCGTTGGCTCTGTTCAATTATCTATTGATGAAGGAAAGGTCGTAGAAGAAAAAGGGGTAAATGCAAGCCGTAATGTGTTGCAAACAGTGACCTTATTGGATACTATCGAAAAATTTAAATTCGATGCTGCTATTGGTGGGGCACGTCGTGACGAGGAAAAAGCCAGGGCAAAAGAGCGATTCTTTTCGCACAGGGATGAATTTGGTCAATGGGATCCAAAAAACCAGCGTCCGGAACTTTGGCATTTATATAATGGGAAAAAGAGGATGGGAGAACACTTCCGTGTATTTCCGATCAGCAATTGGACTGAAATGGATATATGGCAATATATCCTGATGGAAGATATTGAATTGCCTTCTATTTATTTCACTCACGAACGGGATATATTTTACCGGGATGGTGTCTGGCTGGCAACTGCTCCATTTATGACAATGAAACCGGAAGAAAAAATCGAACGTCGCCGGGTACGGTGCCGGACAGTCGGAGATATCAGTTGTACCGGTTTGTCTCTTTCCACCGCCGACAACATTGAAGATATCATCCAGGAAATTGCTGCCACACGAATTACCGAAAGAGGTGGCCGGTATGATGACAGACGCTCGGATGCGGCTATGGAAGACCGTAAAAAAGAAGGTTATTTCTGAACTAACGATCAAATGTTTTTATGGTAAACTCTTCTGGTTACGGAAATTTTTCAAGCAAAGCCTATCTGGAAATGGAATTGTTGCGCTTTACTACGGCCGGAAGTGTCGATGACGGGAAAAGCACCTTGATCGGCCGGTTATTATATGACAGTAAATCAATATTTGAAGATCAACTGGATGCTGTGAAAAGGGCCAGTATTCAAAAAGGCACTGAATACCTGAATCTTGCTCTTTTTACTGATGGATTGCGTGCAGAACGTGAGCAGGGAATTACCATTGATGTTGCATACCGATATTTTGCCACTCCACTGAGAAAATTTATTATTGCCGACACACCGGGTCATATTCAGTACACACGTAATATGGTTACCGGAGCATCGACTGCAAATGCCGCCATTATCCTGATTGATGCCCGGAACGGGGTCATAGAACAAACCCATCGTCATGCTTTTTTAGCTTCGTTGCTGGGAATTCCTCACATCATTGTTTGTATAAATAAAATGGATCTGGTGGATTTCAGACAGGATGTATTCGAGACCATTAAAGATAATTTTAATGCCTTTGCCACCAAAATCTTTCCTGACTTAGATATACGTTTTATACCCATCAGTGCTTTACTCGGTGACAATGTTGTTGCTGTTTCAGGTAATATGGATTGGTATCATGGCGATACCCTATTGCACACTCTTGAAACCATCCCCATTAATCAGGATCATGATTTGGTTTATCAAAGATTCCCGGTTCAGTATGTCATCCGACCAGAGTCAAATAAATACCACGATTACCGGGGATATGCCGGGAGGGTTGCAGGAGGAGTATTTCATCCCGGAGATAAGGTTATGGTTTTTCCCTCCGGTATGAAAACTAAGATTACTTCTATTGATATCTTCCAGCAATCGCTTGGCGAAGCATATCCTCCGATGTCTGTTACGCTGACTTTATCCGACGACATTGATATCTCCAGGGGCGATTTGATCACAGGTACCGATCAATTACCTTCAACCAGTAATGAAATAACTGCGATGATCTGCTGGATGAATCCAAAGCCAATTCAAATCAATGGGAAATATGCGGTTAAACATGCTACAAAGGATGTGCGCTGTATTGTCAGAGACATTGATTATCTATTAAATGTTAATACCCTGAAGGAAGATCGACAAGCAACAAATATTGGAATGAACGATATCGCGCGTGTCCGGTTTCAGACCAGCAAACCATTGTTTTACGATCCTTACCTGCGGAACCGGATTACCGGAAGCCTGATCCTGATTGATGAATCGACAAATGAAACAGTGGCTGCAGGTATGATCATTTGATTGTTCGCTTTTCACAATAAATAAAGATAAAATCAGTTCTTTATGTAGTTATAATACTCCAATTTGAACTCATCCTCTATGAAACTGATTCCATATTATTTTCTTCTTTTGTTTTCTTCTTTTTTCATCCGTCTTAATGCCCAGCAAATAGCTATCGGACAATGGCGTGATGAACTTCCTTATGCATTGTGTAATTCCGTGACCGATGCCGGTGACAGGGTTTATGGTTCAACTCCTTATGCTGTACTATCTGTCATTAAAGAAGATCATAGTGTCACCCGCATCACAAAAATAAACGGTCTTTCTGATGTTGGAATCAGTTGTATAAACTTCAATAAAACCAATCAGACCCTGGTCATTGCATACACAAATGCCAATATTGATCTGATTAAAAATAATGTGATCATTAACATCTCCGATATCAAAAGAAAAACAATTCTTGGGAATAAGACGATCAATTCAATTTACTTTATTGGGACTAACGCTTATTTATCCTGTGGGTTCGGTATTGTTGTCCTTGATCTTGAAAAAGAAGAGATTAAAGACACCTATTATATTGGGAAGGACGGAGCACAGGTCAATGTCATGGGGATTACCATGGACCAAAACGATTCACTATTTGCCGCCACTGAAAAAGGTATCTACAAAGCATATTATAAAGATCCTAACCTGGCAAATTATAGTAATTGGAGAAAAGATATCCGGATTGATACCAGTGCGACATATAATACGATTACTTATTTCAGTGAACAAGTAATCGTTAATAAAAGAACAAGTTCTTCATCAGATACCATGTATACCTGGCACAACGGAACTTGGGAAAAATTCGATCAGGGTATATATACCCCTGTTCTGAACATTAAATCAAATTCCTCCTATCTCGTTATTACTCATAAGAATTTACTCCGGATCTATGATCCTGCATTCCTTCTTTTATATCAAATTAACAATTATTTTCCAGGGGGTACTACCCCCCTTGATGCTGTCCCGGATGAGAATAACTTTATCTGGATCGGGGATACATATTATGGAATGATTGCCTTTGACATGAAACAAAATATTTTTAATCATTATAATTTAAGCGGACCATTAACGATAAAGGCTTTCTCCCTGGCGATAAAAGACAATGACCTTTACATCGCTCGAGGTGGTCGGAACAGCTCTTATGACCGGCTTTGGAATCCCGCTCAGATTTACCATTTTAATAATTCAGACTGGTACAACATCTCCGGCGCCAATAATTCCCAACTCTATAATTATAGTGATGTTGTTGTCATTACGGTCGATCCTTTCGACAGTAAAAGGGTTTATGCCGGAACCTGGGGTAGAGGATTACTGGAATTTTATGATAATACTTTAGTGAACCGGTATACCGAAAGTAATAGTACGCTTCGTCATCATGCGCTTTCCTCCGACACTGCCGACATCAGGGTTGGCGGACTTGCCTTTGATCCAAGTGGGAATTTATGGGTTGTCAATACAGCGAATAATCATTGCCTCTCCATGAAAAAGGGAGACAACTGGACGGGATTTAACATTCCTAAAGTAAATGAGAGCGACCTCGGACAGCTCATGATTGATTCGTACGGACAAAAATGGATTCAGATGCGTTATACGAATCTTAATCCCTATTCGGTTCTGGTTTTTTCCGATAACGGAACCTACGATAACACCGGGGACGATAAGTCAATAAAACTTAATTCTACAGTTGGTAATGGAAATATCCCCGGAAATCTTGTTTATTCGATGGCAACCGATAAAAATGGTGAGGTCTGGGTAGGAACAGAAGATGGAGTTGCAGTTTTTTATTCCCCGGAAAAAATTTTTACAGGTCAGGATTTTGATGCACAGCGTATCTTAGTCGAACAAGATGGATACGTTCAGTATCTTCTGGAAAATGAAATTGTAAATGCCATTGCAATAGATGGGGCAAACCGTAAATGGATGGGAACCGATCGGGGTGGCGTCTATTTGTTTTCTGAGGATGGCACTAAACAAATCTATCATTTTACTGCAGAAAACAGTCCGCTTTTATCAAACCGGGTAACCTCCATTGTCATTAATAATATTACCGGAGAAGTGTTTTTCGCAACCGATAATGGGGTTATCTCATTTAAAGCTACTGCAACAGAGGGTGCAGAGTCTTTTGAGAATGTTTATGCCTATCCTAATCCGGTCCGCGATGGGTATGATGGTTATATTGCTATTAAAGGATTGGTGACCAATGCGCAGGTAAAAATTACCGACATTAACGGGAATCTGGTAAATACAGCGAAGGCCGAAGGCGGACAAGCGATTTGGGACGGTACAAACCTTAATGGTAAGCGTGCACGCTCCGGGGTTTATCTTGTCTTTGCCGCCACCGAAGACGGTTCAGAGAAGATAGTTACAAAAATTCTCATTGTAAATTAATGCTTCATAAGGCAAAAGGAATTGTTCTTCATTCCATTAACTACTCTGAAACCAGCCTGATCGTAAAAATATATACGGATCTGTTCGGACTTAAATCTTTTTTAGTCAGGGGAATCCGATCGAAAAAATCAAAAATCAAACCAGGGTTATTTCAACCGCTCACTCTGCTTGACCTGGTCATAAATCACAAAGAAAAGGTTTCACTTCAATCCATTAAAGAGATCCATATTGCATATCCTTTTCAGTCTTTGCCCTTTGACATTCAAAAAAGTTCAATCGCCCTTTTCATCAACGAACTCTTGTACAAATCAATCCGTGAAGAGGAGAAAAACCTGGAACTTTTTCACTTTTTATGGAATACCTGCATTCAGCTTGACATTTATGATGGAAACATTAATTGTTTTCATCTTGTTTTTTCCATTCAATTGACCCGTTACCTGGGAATCATGCCGCAAAAAAACTATTCTGTTCACCGGCAAATTTTCAATGTTAAAGAAGGACATTTCCAATCAACCATTCCTGAACATTCACTATTTCTTGATACGGAAATCAGTTCGGCATTAAATACGATTATTTCAACTCCTTTAGAATTATCATCGACACTAAAAATCAAACCTTCTACGCGGGCTGGATTATTATCAGCTATTATTGCCTATTTTCAATACCATCTGCCAGGATTTCGAGAGATCCATTCACACCAAGTGCTCCATAGCGTTTTATCGTAATTCTGTATCTTTACAGAAATTTTGTTTTTATGACGATAGGACTAAGCGAACAGGAATTAATTCGTAGAAATTCTTTATCCGAATTGATTAAACTTGGTATCAATCCTTTTCCTCCTGAGCAATTCCTGGTTAACACGACAACTGCGGAGATAAAAAAGTTCACCGAAGATACCCGGTCGGATTACCAGGACGTGGTTATTGCTGGACGAATCATGACAAGACGCATCATGGGTGCAGCTTCGTTTGTCGAAATCCAGGATATGACTGGCAGGATTCAGCTTTATATTAAAAGAGATGACATTTGCCCGGGGGATGACAAAACGTTGTACAATACGGTTTTTAAAAAGTTACTCGATATTGGGGATATTATCGGGGTAAGTGGCTTTGTTTTCATAACCCAGATGGGAGAGATCACGATTCATGTGAAATCTTATAAACTACTTTGTAAATCCTTACGGCCGTTACCTATTGTAAAGGAAACCGATAAAGCGGTCTATGACGCTTTCAGGGATCCGGAACTTCGTTACCGCCAACGGTATGTAGATCTGATTGTCAACCCTCATATCAAAGACGTGTTCGCTAAAAGAACAATACTGATGAACTCCATGCGTGAATACCTGAATGCAAGAGGTTATCTTGAAGTTGAAACGCCCGTTCTTCAGCCACTATACGGGGGGGCGGCAGCACGTCCGTTCAAGACATATCATAATACATTGGATACGACATTATACCTCAGGATTGCGAATGAACTTTATCTGAAAAGACTTATCGTTGGGGGTTATGACGGCGTTTATGAATTTTCGAAGGACTTCAGGAATGAGGGAATGGACCGTTTTCACAATCCTGAATTTACACAGATGGAACTATATGTCGCATTTAAAGATTATAAATGGATGATGGAATTGGTGGAGGAAATGGTTGAAAGGATCACTATTGACCTCCATGGAACGACCCATATTCAGGTAGGAGATAATATGATTGATTTCAAACGTCCCTGGAAAAGGTTCACCATGTACGAAGCTATATATCATTTTACCGGAGTGGACATCAAAGACAAATCGGAAGAAGAACTGGTAGCTCTGGCAAAACAATTAGAAGTTCCTATTGATAAAACGATGGCGAAGGGGAAAATTATTGATCAGATTTTCGGTGAAAAATGTGAACCCGGTTTAATTCAACCTACTTTTATTACCGATTATCCCATCGAAATGTCACCATTGGCTAAAAAACACCGGAGTAAAGAAGGATTGGTCGAACGGTTTGAGGCAATCTGTAATGGGAAAGAGCTTTGTAATGCCTTTTCAGAATTAAATGATCCGGTCGATCAAAGGGAGCGGTTTGAATCCCAACTCGAACTGGGGAAGCGGGGAGATGATGAGTCGATGATTTATGACGAAGACTTCCTCAGGGCATTGGAATATGGAATGCCTCCTACTGCAGGTTTAGGAATTGGCATTGATCGCCTTACCATGATCATGACTAATTCTCCCTCTATTCAGGATGTTATATTTTTTCCCCAAATGCGACCCGAAAAGCGAATCAGCGAATAAGGATCATTTTTTTAGTCTGGACCTTTTCATCCGTAGTCAGCCGGTAAAAATAAACACCGGACATTTTTCTGTTTCCTTTATCATCCGTTCCATTCCAACTGAAGGAGTAAGTTCCGGGCTGGTAAACCCGTGAAGCAAGTGTATGTACTTTTAATCCATGAATATCAAAGACTTCAAGCAAAATTTCATCCTGTCTTGTAACAGAAACCGGTATTGTCGTTTGAGCCGTAAAAGGATTTGGATAATTCATTCCAAGAAATGCGGTCGTGATCTGTTCAGGGACAGAGGTCATGAGATCCGGATTGATCATAATGATAACCTGTTGCGGTCCTATAGCGGTGAGAATATCCAGCGTATCGACAATCATTTGTTCTGCTTCACCGTCCGGACTGACAGGCAATGAGAGTTTAACCCGTATTCCGACCGAGTCACCTGGATTTACTAAATACGGCAGCGAACTCACCGACATTGAATCTACAAACCAGGGCCAATATTCTCCGTTTTGCTGGATGTAGTCAAGGCTGATTCCGGCAGAGGTATAATTATGCAAGGTCGTGCACTTTCCTGATACAGCATCATCGGCTGTCAGGAACCATAGCGTATCGGGAACGGGATTCAGATTTGTATAGATCGTTGTGAACAAGAAAGGATCTGCGGGGCCGATAAAAGGTGCGCAGGTTCTTCTGTTCGACTCATCGGCTGCAAAAAGATAGTAATGAATTGTACTCCCTGTAGGTTGTTTTGGTATTGATCCTGAATAATGGTTTGAAGAAGTGTTCGACATTAAAATGGCTGAATAGGGGCCATTGTTCACACTGTAAAAGATCAGGACAGAATCATTTTTTATTGGTTGTTGGCTGCAGGCAATGATATCGGCATTGATTGTATAGTCGGTTTCACATGGCTGGTCTCCCGAGATGGGAACATGCCGGATATATAATAAACCAATATCGGCAATCCCCATAACCCGGCAGTGGAGGGCATCTGTCGAAACCCAGGGTGCAGAAGGCAAGGCGGTGAATCCGTGAATTTCATAACCCGGCATTGCATTTTGATAGACCGCCATGGCGCTGTCGTCCCAGGCGGAGTTCATGAACGGGACCAGGACTTTATTGTTCAGAATCACTGAATTTGTATAGGGCTGATCATTGGGAGTCCTAACCCTGAAAACTTTGTATGGGTAACCATAGGAACAGATCTGGCCAGCCCAGAAACTTGCTTCATTTTCAATCAACGTATAATTTTGGTGCGATGGATTGACTTTTTTCAATAATATTTTATCCGGAGCCAAAAATTTACCCCAGCAGTCAATATGTTCAATATATTCCGGAGGGTTCAGATCTTCTCTTAAATAATAGGTATCTACTCCCAGGTAATCATGAACCTTCTGTGCAATTTGTTCCGGGCTTAGCGAAGGGTTTTCATCATCTATGAGGGTTGTGGATGCTGATATTCCCATCCCGTCGGTCATATAATTACCTCCGGTAGCAACCAGATTCATCCCGAACCATGGAATACCCAGCATATCTGCTACTTTTTTGGGGATTTCATCATCCTGCGGCCTTGGCCTGTTATATGGAAAATCTACAATACCGATCTGATTATTGGTATCTGTTTCGAACCATGGCCCGTAATCCCTGGTCCAAATGGAATTGGTAGGTGCAATAAGAAAATCACAATGACTGGTATCGACGCTATTTGCAATATATTGCTGGATTACGGTATTTTGTTGTGAAGCCCCTGAGACGATGGTGGTCACCGTTATATCTTTTGCCATTTCCTTTATTGTGGTGACAGGAATGCCGAATGGGTATCTTACCAAAGCTCCCTGTACCCTGTCAAATTCTGCAACATTCCTAACAGGAGAAACTGGCGGCGGAGTCTCAACAAAACCACGTCCAATTTCATTCAATCGTAACATTTCACCAGGTGTCAACCAGTGTGTCAATTTCTCCGGTTCAGCTTCCTCCCGATTCTGAGCAAAGGAAAATGAAGCTATCAAGGCAAGAAATACAATAGAAAAAAACCTGTTCTTCATATTGGATACGATTACTTTTGACAAAAGTAGTAAATCAGAAGCACAATGATCCTAATATTACCAAACCGGAAGAATTTTTTTCGACTTTATTCGTTAATTAGTAACCTAACATTTTGTTTTATTAACATCCTTTTGTTAATCAATTAGAATGTCATGGAAAAAAACTTCAGGAATAACTTATATTTTTGTCACACATGCCAAAGAAATAATCTTAAGATCAGGTTCATGAGATTAAAAAAAACCGTTATTTATTTGTTTCTTTTAATAATTTTTCCCGCCTTTCTGAATGCCCAGGACACCATTCGTCAGGACACATTGAAGAAAAATGGATTTGTTGAAGATGACCCGGTGGTTGCCATGTTAGACAGCCTGGCAACGGTTAAAATATTTCACGACAGTGAATTTCTTATGGCCAATCAATACCCGAGTTGGACCAACTATTCCGATACTGAAATCCCCTATTTTTCTGATTCCATTTACCGTGAGCGTATTGCCCAGATGAATGACCAGTCTCCTTTTGAATACCTATATAATATTGAGGTGCGAAAATTCATCGAGTTATATGCATTTAAAAAAAGAAGTCTGACGGCCAGGATGTTAGGTTTGTCCCAAATGTATTTTCCATTGTTTGAAGAGTTGCTAGATAAATACAATATGCCTTTGGAATTAAAATATCTGGCAGTCATTGAATCTGCTTTGAATCCGACAGCGAATTCCAGGGCAGGAGCAAAAGGACTGTGGCAATTCATGTATGGTACCGGAAAAGTATATGGTCTTAAGGTTAGTTCTTATGTCGACGACAGGTACGATCCATATAAAGCTACACAGGCAGCATGTGAACATTTAAGCGACCTGTACGACATTTATGGGAATTGGTCACTGGCACTCGCTGCATACAACTCGGGTGCAGGGAATGTTAATAAAGCAATCCGTCGTTCCGGGGGAGTCAAGAATTTCTGGATGATCCATAACTTCCTGCCACGGGAGACGCGTTCTTATGTACCTGCTTTCATTGCTGCAAGTTATGTGATGACTTTTGCTTCAGAGCATAAAATAAATCCGGTCGATCCGGGTATTCTTTTTTATGAAGTCGATACCGTCACGGTTACCAAACCCCTGACATTCGATCAAATTTCGGAGATGTTAAATATTCCGCTGGAAGAAATTGAATTTTTAAATCCGTCGTTTAAACAGGGGGTAATTCCTGCCACATCCGAATGTACTTATAAATTGCGTTTGCGGAAAAAAAATATCGGGGATTTCATTAATAATGAATCTTCGTTATATACCTATAGAACAAAGAAGGGATTGGAACAGGATTCATTGCTGGCATTGGTCTTCAACAGTTATAGAGAGACACAGTCTTATACTGTGAAAAGCGGAGAGAGTATTTCTTCTATTTCAAGAAAATTCGGAATGACCGTCTCTGAGTTGAAATCATTAAATAATTTAAAAAAGAATTACGTCAGGCCAAAACAAAGATTATTGGTATACGCCAAGCCAAAGAATAAATCTTCAGAGGTTTTAACAGCTTCATCCGTAAGTAAATCCGTGAACAATAAAAACGATAAATCTGATATAAACAACGCAGGAGAAAATGCCCCTTCCGGGACCTCTCAGAATTCCTATACTTATCATACGGTTAAAAGCGGGGAGAACCTTGGTAAAATCGCCTCAAAATATAATTGCAGCATAGATCAGTTGAAAAACTGGAATGACCTGAAGAGTGATAAAATAATGATCGGACAAAAAATTAAAATCAACGGTTCGGACAACCAAGAAATTGCAGCCAGGAAACCTGATAATACCCCGGATAAAACTTCCCGGCCATCAAATTCCAAAACAAATAAAACCACCATTTATACGATTCAACCCGGCGATAACTTATGGGATATTGCAGATAAATTCGATGTGACCGTTTCTCAAATCAAGGTCCTGAACAATATTAAGAACGCCAACCGGTTAAAACCAGGGGAAAAAATTAAGATCCCGAAATAATCCCCGAGAAAAAGTCTCTCATTTTTTCAACCGTTATGTGAAGAACCACGCGGTAAACCGCAGGAGATGTGCTTGCGGGATTGAAGAACCTCACGTTAAAACGCGAGGATTCTCCGATCCAAGCGAATATTTTTTGCTCACAAACCCTGCTGTTAGCCGCGGTGAATGCGCTCGTGTATTTCAAACATGAAAAATTTTTTATTTTTTGTTTGATGAATAGAAATATTGTATACTTTTAACCCCTTGGTTAAACTAAATGATTAATCCTATAGATTAAACCAAATGGATAAAGTTGAAAATACTGAAGTAAAGATACTTCGTGCAGCCAGTCAGATATTCCATCAGAAAGGTTTTAACGGATCAAGGATGCAGGAAATTGCCGACCTTGCCGGCATAAATAAAGCATTATTACATTATTATTTCCGTAATAAAGAAACACTTTTCGAAGAAGTTTTTGCTAAAACTTTCTCTCAGATCATTTCAAAAATGAAAGAGATATTTCTCTCTGACCTGCCCCTTCAATCAAAGGTTAAGGTATTTGTCGATTTTTACCTCAATTTCATTTTGGAGCATTCCTACATCATCCAATTCCTTATCAATGCCATACGCGAGAAACCCGAATCGTTAAAAGAAATAATCCAGCAACATAATTTAACGCCGGAATTATTTCTTGAAAAGATTGGACAACAACTGAAAGAAGAGATGAATCTTGATATTGATCCGCTTCATATTTACGTGAATATCATCGCCCTGACAATTTTTCCGGTCGCCGCGAAACCTCTTCTGCAGGCAATCCTTTCTTATTCCGATGAAAAAATGAGGTTGTTTTTCGAGGAGAGAAAAAATATAGTCCCAACATTCATTGAAAATGCACTGAAAGGATATGAAAAAAAACAAATTCTGTTTTAGAATAAGATATTTATTGTCAATCCTCCTCTGTTCCGGTATAGATATTCCCCTGATTTCGGCACAGGATTCCCTGATCACCCTTGATTTCTGTTATCAACAGGTTCAGAAGACCTATCCTCTGGCAAGGCAGGGAAACCTATTAGAAAAATCAAGTGAGCTCAGGACAAAAAACCTAAATAAAAATTATCTCCCCCAGTTTAACGTTAATGGCAGTGCTACCTGGCAGAACGAGGTGACCGAAGTAGTGATCCCATTGCCATCCGATTATCAGCTTGTCGGACCCGTAATACCTAAAGACCAGTATAAGCTGACCCTGGATATCAACGAATCCATTTATGACGGTAATGTCACCCGTTATCAGAAAAAACTTGAAAAAATCAATCTTGATGTCGATAAGAAGAATATTGATGCAACCCTTTACCTTTTAAAGGATCAGGTCAATCAGTTTTATTTCAGTATTCTTCTTACGGAGCACAATATCAAATTATTACAGGAGACAAAAAAACAGCTAGGATCAAAGCTTGACGAAGTTGAATCTGCGGTGAGGAATGGAGCCATGCTTAAGATGAATGCTGATCTCATCCGGGCAGAAATCATTAAACTCGATCAAAACATATATGAATTATCAATGGACCGCCTATCTGGCATAAATATGCTTTCCGAATTAATTTCATTTCCCATTGGGGAGAATTATACATTCGAAATCCCGGACATCCATCTGCAAGAATTGGTCTATGAAAATAACCGGATTGAATCAGAGATTTACAGGATACAGAAAGACCGGACTGATTTAATGAAAAATATGGTCACAACCAAATGGAATCCAAAGTTCTGGGCCTTCGGACAGTTTGGTTTTGGGAGACCGGGGTACAATTTTTTATCGAGTGATATTGCCCCCATGCTCATGGTGGGTGCAAAACTTTCCTGGAATCCCTGGAACTGGAATGCCAATAAAAATGAAAAAAAGATATATGCTATTCAGGGAGATATCATTAAGAACCAGGAGGAGGCGTTTGATAAAAATCTCAGGGTCACTACCAGGAAAAACCTTTCCGATATCACCAAATTAAGTGACCTTCTTCTAAAGGATCAGGAACTTATCGATCTCCGGGCGGGAATTACCAAAACAGCATCTGCCCAACTAACTAATGGAGTAATTACTTCCAGTGATTACATCCTCCGGGTGAACGACGAAACCCAGGCAAGGATGGGTCTGGAAATACATAAAATCCAACTTATTAAAGTAAAGATCAGTTACCTGTATAACATTGGCAAATTATAATTTCAATTGATAATTTATCGACTATGAAACGGTTATTACACGGAATGATAATAGGAGTTGCATTTCTGACATCCTGCAGCTCTTCTAATGACAAACCGGATGCCTATGGAACTTTCGAAGCTACCGAAATTATGGTATCTTCTCTTGCCACCGGCCAGATCATGTATTTTAATATTGAAGAAGGGCAGATTCTTGACTCGGGAGTTGTGGTTGGATTTATTGATACCACCGATTTATACCTGCGTCGGAAACAGGCTATCGAAACCCGCGATGCCACGGCATCCAGAAAAGATGATGTGATTGCCCAGATCGCCGTCCAGGAACAGAACCGGGCTAATGTCATGGTTGAAAAAAGCCGGGTGGAGCGTCTCCTTAAAGATGGGGCTGCTACCCAGAAGCAGATGGATGACATCAATGCCAGTTTGAACATAATCGACAAACAGATCGCTTCACTGAACATACAATTTGGTGGAATTTCCAGTCAGGTAGCTTCCATCAGCCAGCAGATTGCTCAGCTTGACAATTCTATAAACCGGTCACTGATCATAAATCCGGTTAAGGGAACAGTATTATCCAAATATGTCGAAAAAGATGAGGTGGCCACTTATGGAAAGCCTCTATATAAAATTGCCGATTTGTCGGAAATTACTCTCAGGGCTTATGTTGGCGGGTCGCAGATTTCCAATATCAAGCTGGGGTCAGATATTGATGTTGCCTATGATAAGGACATGAAAACAAATACCCATATCCGGGGGATCGTATCCTGGGTTTCCCCAACGGCAGAGTTTACACCTAAGACCATTCAAACCAAGGAAGAAAGAGTCAATCTGGTATATGCAGTGAAAATTAAAGTTAAGAATGATGGCTCCATGAAGATCGGCATGCCGGGTGAGATTCGATTTCTAGCTATATCAAACCAAAAACCATAACCTATGAGAAACATCTTTTCAACAGTTTTTGTAATTCTTTTGTCGGTCATTTCCGCCGTTAACGGATCTGCCCAGACCTATAAAACGGACGATATCTTAGGCGTCTGGCTTAATGAGGAAGCCACAGGTAAAATCCAGGTATATAAAGAGGGTAATCAATATTTCGGGAAGCTGGTCTGGTTGCGCGAACCCACCGACTCCATCACGGGATTGGCAAGAACCGATAAAGAAAATCCTGATCCTAAGTTGAAATCAATCCCATTGATCGGTCTTGTGAATTTGAAAAACTTCACATTCAACGGAAAAGATGAATGGTCCGGGGGAACGATTTATGATCCGAAAAACGGGAAAACCTATAAATGTTACATCCGGTTTGCATCTTCCAACAAACTCAAGATCAGAGGATATGTTGGCATTTCCATGCTTGGCAGGAATACTTTCTGGACCAAATCGTACATGAAGTGAAACGAATTCCGGATATTGCAGGTAAATCACCCATTCCCGGATCATCTGTTCTGTAAGCTTTCTACTGAAAATGAACTCCGTCTCTGTAGCGCACATCTCCAAGCAGTTCGCCAGCGTTAAAGCGCTGGACGACATTTCATTCGATATTGACAAAGGAGAATTATTTGGTTTTATAGGACCTGACGGGGCAGGAAAGACTACGCTTTTTCGCATTCTGACTACATTACTCCTCCCCGATACGGGTAAGGCAGTAATAAATGGCTTGGATGTGGTGAAAGACTATAAAAAAATAAGGAAAGATATAGGATATATGCCGGGTAGGTTTTCCCTCTATACCGATCTGAGTGTTGAAGAAAACCTGAATTTCTACGCCACGGTTTTTGGAACTTCGGTAGCTGAGAACTACTCCCTTATCAAGGATATATATATTCAGATAGAACCGTTCAAAAAGCGCAAGGCAGGCAAACTTTCAGGGGGTATGAAGCAAAAGCTCGCATTATCCTGTGCCCTGATTCACAAGCCTTCCATACTGGTCCTGGATGAACCCACCACCGGGGTTGATGCTGTTTCCCGGGTTGAATTCTGGGAAATGCTGAAACGCCTGAAGGATGCTGGGATTACTATTGCCGTGTCGACTCCTTATATGGAAGAAGCCAGCCTGTGCGACCGTGTTGCTTTGATCCAGGATGGACATATCATGACGATGGAATCTCCGTCAGAGATCATCAAGACCTACCCGTGGAACATTTTTTCCGTTAAATCGGATGATATTTTTAATTTACTGAATGATCTCCGCCAGATTTCCCGTGTTCATACTGTATTTGCTTTCGGGCAATCGGCACGTATATCATTCAAGAATCAGGAAAGTGAAGAATTCCTTTCCAAATATCTGAATGCAAAAGGGCATACGGGAATACAAATCAGCCGGGTAAAGGCGAATATTGAGGATTGTTTTATGGAACTGATGATAAAATCTTAATGAAAAGCCTGATGGTACAAGGTGATGTATAACCCAAATGCCGAAAATATAATAGTTGTCAGTGATCTCGTAAAAAAATTTGGATCATTTGTAGCAAATGATCATTTGAGTTTCGAGGTAAAAAAGGGTGAGATCTTTGGTTTTCTCGGTGCAAACGGGGCAGGTAAAACAACGGCAATAAAAATTCTGTGTGGTCTCTCCTATCCTACCTCCGGTAAGATGAGTATAGGTGGCTATGATATCTACAAAGACCGGGAGAAAATTAAAAAGAATATTGGTTATATGAGTCAAAAGTTTTCTTTATATAACGACCTGACGGTATTTGAAAATATAAGATTTTATGCCGGAATCTATGGTTTGACAAAGAAAATCATTGAGCAAAGAGCTTCCGAACTCATACAGAAACTTGACATGAAAGAAGCCCGTGACAAACTTATTAAGGATATACCCCTTGGTTGGAAACAAAAACTCGCATTCTCGGTCGCCATCATTCACAATCCAAAAATCGTATTCCTGGATGAACCGACAGGAGGTGTGGATCCGGTGACGAGACGACAATTCTGGGATATGATTTTTCAGGCATCTCAAAACGGAATTACTATGTTTGTCACGACCCATTACATGGATGAGGCTGAGTACTGTGACCGTGTTTCCATTATGGTTGAAGGAAAAATCGCTGCATTGGATACTCCCGAAAACCTGAAAAAAAATTTCCGGGCAGTATCCATGAATGATGTCTTTCTGAAATTAGCAAGAGTTAAAGTAAGTTGATATAGCGTGAAACGTTTTTGGGGATTTGTCGTCAAGGAATTCTACCATATCTTCAGGGATTACCGCACCCTGATGATCCTATTCGGAATGCCTGCCGTTCAGATGCTTCTTTTCGGCTATGTGATTACCAATGAGATCAAAGATGCCCAGATTGCGATCCTCGATCTGTCGAAAGACGAGGTTACCCGTCGGATCAGCGAGAAAGTGCTTTCCTCCGGCTATTTCATTCTTGAAAAAAACCTGACTTCATTCAATGAAGTTGACCAGGTTTTTAAAGAAGGAAATGTCAAGCTGGCACTGATCTTCGAACCTGAATTCGCTAAAAATCTTGACAAGACCGGAAAAGCAAAAGTCCAGATCATCGGCGATGCGTCAGATCCTAATACCGCAAATATTTTAGTAAATTACCTTCAGGGAATTTTAACTAATTATCTTATTTCGCTCAATGCCGAAAAGATCCCTATGCAGATCACTCCGGAAGTCCGGATGCTATACAACGCTGAAATGAAGGGAGTTTATATGTTCGTCCCGGGCCTGATGGCCATGTTGCTGACGTTGATCTCGGCATTGATGACTTCGCTATCCATCACCAGGGAAAAAGAACTCGGAACCATGGAGCTTTTGCTTGTATCTCCTTTGAAACCGGCACAAATAATCATTGGAAAAGTATCCCCATATGTATTCCTTGCTTTCGCGGATGCCTGTATCATTATTCTTCTCGGGAATACCGTTTTCGGTGTCCCTGTCGTCGGAAGCGTGAGCCTGTTGCTGTTTGAAAGCTTTCTTTACATTTGCATGGCCCTTTCCCTGGGTATCCTGATCTCCACAATAACCAGCAGCCAGCAGATCGCTATGATGGTTTCACTGGTAGCGTTAATGTTGCCAACCATCCTGCTCAGCGGTTTTATTTTTCCGGTTGAGAATATGCCATGGATCCTGCAATGGCTCTGTTATATAATGCCTCCCAAATACTTTATTACGATCATTAAAAGCATCATGCTGATAGGAAATGGATTTGAATACATTGCTTTTGAAACAGCTGTCTTGGTTGGATTTACGTTGTTGTTTATCCTGATAAGCGTTAAGAAATTTAAAGTCAGGCTTGCCTGAAACAGACCAGATATGAGAACTATATTCTTCATAATCCAGAAAGAATTTCTCCAGATCTTCCGGAATAAAGGAATGGTTCCCATCATTTTTGTTCTCCCTCTTGTCCAACTCATCATCCTTATCAACGCCGCGACTTTTGAGATGAAGAGCATCAGGGTTTCCGTGGTCGACCTTGACCTGAGTTCCACCTCCAGAAAACTGATCGGTAAATATGAAGGTTCTCCTTTTTATAAGATCGTACAAACAACATTTTCTTACAAAGAGGCGCTCAACCTGATGCAAAAAGGGAAAGTGGATGTCATTATCAATATACCCGAGGGATTCGAACGACAGATAATCAGGGAAAACCAGGGTAAAGTTCAGTTTGTTATCAATGCCATTAACCAGGTTGTCGCCGGTTTGAGCAGCGGATACTGTAATTCCATTCTGATCGACTTTAACCGGGAGCTCTTACAGGATTGGCTCAATCCTTCACAACTGGCAGGATTGAAAAATATCCAAACCGAATATAGCTATTGGTACAATCCAAAACTCAATTACAAAACCTATATGGTGCCTGGTATTCTTGTTTTGCTGGTAACGATCATTAGTTTGATATTATCCGGGATGAATATTGTTCGTGAAAAGGAAATCGGTACTATCGAACAAATCAATGTCACCCCGATCCGCAAGATCCAATTTATCGTCGGTAAACTAACCCCCTTTTGGATCATTTCCCTTTTCGAGCTTGCTTTCGGACTTACTCTGGGGAAACTATTATTTGACATCCCCCTGGTAGGGAACCTCTGGCTTATTTTCCTGTCGGCCGGTGTTTGTCTTTTTGTAATTTTATCCCTTGGTCTGCTGGTGTCCACGATCACGAACACTCAGCAGCAGGCCATGCTGGTCTCGTTTTTCTTCATGGTCATTTTTATACTCATGAGCGGATTGTTTACACCGATTGAAAGTATGCCCGGCTGGGCACAGGAAATAGATAAATTGAACCCGCTTATGTACTTTATCAGGATCATGAGAATGGTCCTTCTGAAAGGTTCGACTTTTGCTGATATTAGTAAACACTTTTATTCACTCGTTGTTTTTGCTGTCGTAATGACCAGCCTGGCCATTTGGAAATACCGGAAAGTAGCCTGACAATATATTGGACAAACCAAAGAAAATATTTCCGGTTTTTCGGTCCATCATTCTTGGATTAGTTTTAATCTTTATTGCAATTATACTTTCGCGGGATATTTTTTCCCGGAAAGAAGAAGAAAAGGATGCCATTCATCGCATTCGTGAGCGTGGTTATCTGATCGCCCTGACCGATCAAAACACGCTGAATTATTTTATTTACCGCGGAGAACCAATGGGTTACCAACTTACGTTGCTAGAATCATTCGCACAGAATTTAAGAGTTCCATTGAAAATAATCGCAACCAGGGATATATCCAAACTGGAATACTACTTATCCAATAATGCTGCCGATATTATTGCTATGAACCTCCCCATTACACCAGACGGGAAGAAAAAAGTCCATTTTTCAAATGCTTTTGGAGAAACCCGGTTGGTACTCGTCCAGCAAAAAGATCGTGGAAATCATCAGAAAGATATTGTAAATGTCAAATCGCTGAACGACTTTCCGGCCGACACCGTATATGTTTCCCGTAACTCTTTTCTTAACAGTTTGTATCATCTCTTTTTTCGTGCTACCGGGAGACGTGCGAAACTGAAAGAGGTTACCGGTATGAACCAGGAAGATCTGATCCGGAACGTTTCCAATGGTTTAATTCGTTTTGCCTTGTGCCAGGAAAATATTGCCATGGTGATGAAACGGTTTTACCGGAATATCGATATTTCGGTTATAGCTGTGCCTCACTTTAGTTATGGATGGGGGGTTACCCATGCCTCCGATTCCCTGAAAATTGATATTGATAATTGGCTCAAGGAATATAAATCGTCGGGAAAACTGAAACAGGTATATTTGAATTATTTTAATAATCAGCGTATTGCGGGCTTTTTTCAAAGTGATTATTTTTCTGTCACCGGTGGACATTTATCTCCCTTTGATGATATTATCAGGGAGCAAAGCAAACTTATCAATTGGGACTGGCGATTGATCGCTTCGCTTATTTATGAAGAATCTAATTTCAGGGTGGGACAAATTTCTTCAAGGAATGCAAGCGGACTAATGCAATTGATGCCCGAGACAGCCTTGAAATTCGGTATCGACAGCCTTGCAACCCCTGCCCGGCAGATTGCCGGAGGCGTAAAGTATTTACGGTATCTCGATAAACAGCTTCCGGAAGATATTCTGGACCCTCGTGAACGTGTTTATTTTGTATTGGCATCGTATAATGTCGGTATCGGAAGGGTTATGGCAGCACGGGAGAAAGCCGAAAAATACGGGAAGAATAAAAATAAATGGAACCGGCATGTAGATTATTATCTTTTACGCAGATCTAAGAAAGATCCACAATTGAAATCTGATTCCCTGGAAGTATTTCCGGTTGATTATAAAACAGAAGGATTTGTTGATGATATTGTGACCCGTTTTTACCACTACCGGAATCTGATCAGATAAAAAGATTCTCTCTCCCTTAGGATGGATGATCCTGTAAAAAGAAACCACAAATTTCACGGATGGATTCCTCCACTGTTAGAAATTTAAAATTCAGTGTTTTACAGATTTTTTCATGCGAATAGGTATAGGTCTGGGTGGTTGAAATGGCCATTTCTTTCGTCACCTCAGGTTTGGATCCGGTAAGGAATGAACGAACCGTTTCCACCCGCCAGGCAAGGGAGGTCAGAAACATTGGGACATTCACACGGGGTGCGGGTTTATTCAAATACTTCGCCATCAAACCAAACAAATCCCGGTAGGAGATATTTTCTGAAGAGCAGATGAAACGCTGTCCGAAAATATTCCGGTCCATCAGAAGAACCGCGGCTCTGGCCAAATCCCTGACATCAACATACCCGTTCACTCCCATGGTATAGTAGTTCAGTCCCTCATAAACCAACCGGAAAAGTCCGGAGTTGGCGTTCCAGAATCCCGGTCCGAGGATGACGGAAGGATTGATGATCACGGCGTTCAGACCTTCCTCCATTCCCCGCCATACTTCTCGTTCAGCGCCATATTTACTTACTGCATAGACTGAGTTTTTCCGTGATGGTTTCCAATAAGTTTCTTCATCCGTCAGACCGTTGTTCTCCGCCCTGCCCAGCGAAGCAACTGAACTGACATAACAAAATTTTCCAACTCCGGAATGAATTGCCTGGTTCACAAGATTCGCTGTTCCCTCAATATTAACTTTAAGCATTTTCTTGTGATCCTTTGGATAAAATGAGACAATGGCCCCGGCATGATAAATTTCTGTTATACCAGACAAAGCCTCTTCCATCGAATTGAAATCCAGTAAATCGGCCTCAACCCATTCTATTTTTGAAAAAAGATCATCAGGAGAAGGAGTATAATAAGAGAAAATCTTTTTTACCTGTGTAGTGTTACTTGACGTTCTCTTGATTGCCCGAACCGTCTTGCCTGCTTTTGTAAGTTCAAGGAGAAGATGTGAACCAAAAAGGCCCGTACCTCCGGTGACAAGGATCATAGTTATTAATTAATGTTTATCAGGCAAAGGTAGCGGAAACTATTTTCCAACCATCACTTCAAACCGAATTTTTGAGGTTTCTCCAGTCTGATCAACCAAGGTAAGGTCGTGAATTCCTTCCGGAGGAGATATTGCCATTTGATGGATTTGTGTGGTAATCCCCAGAAATTTGTTATCCAGATGCCAATATACAAGGTATTGAGGATTACGGTGGGCAATTTTAAATACAGTGCTTCCCTCTCTTCCGTCAAGATCAACCGGGAGATATATTTTACTGTTGTTCTTAGGATAAATAATTTCCATGTTCTTTCTTTCGGAAAGTGAAGAACAATCGGGCCGGAAAGGAGGGAGTTGCTTATAAAAAGGATTCTTATTCCGGTAATACCATTCCTGAACCGGAGGAAGAACGAACCAGGGAACATGGATCATATTATCGGGGGATTCGCAATTGGAATTGACCTGCCATTGTTCACTTCTATCGAGGTGAATTAGCTGGTGATACGGGCAACATACTGTTTTAGCACCGTTTTTCGGCACCCATACCGTATCGGTAATGTCGCAGATAACCGAAGTCCGGAATCCGCTGTTCCTGCATACGGCAACCTGGATCATAGCCTGCTCAGGCATATCAAACCAAGTAGTTGGCGGAAGTGCGTTAAAGACATCAAACAGAATAGGAGCAGCAACAGAAATTCCGGTTAATCCTGGTCTTCCTTCGCCAGACGCATTTCCAACCCAAACCGCCACAACATATTCCGGAGTAACTCCAACTGACCAGGCATCCCGGTTTCCGAAACTTGTTCCTGTTTTCCATGCGATTTTATTTGAAGAGGAAAAACTTTTCCATTGTTGATCTTCATCAGGTCGCGCCACCTCAACCATGGCTTCGAAGGTGAGCCAGACCGAAGCAACGTCAAGTGAACCTTTTTGACGAAGGTCCGTTTTATCAATACCGGGGGAAGATTCATTATACTTATTCAGAGATCTTGCCATACCGGCATAGATACCTGCCAGGTCGTACAAGGTAGCCTCAGCACCCCCAAGAATCAAGGACAGTCCGTAATGATCAGCCGGCTTGGTGAGTGTCGACATTCCCATGGTCCGGAGCAAAGAATAAAACTGTTCATAACCATAAGTCTGAAGCATCTTCACTGCAGGGATATTAAGAGAACGGGATAGTGCCTGTTTTGCCGGCACAGCACCATCATAGGTCAGATTATAATTTTCAGGTACGAATCCACCTATCTGCATAGGAATGTCGGGGATCAGGGTATTGGGAAGAATTAAACCGTCATTCAGCATGGCGGCATATAGTAAAGGCTTTAAAATACTTCCGGTACTGCGTGGAGCGGTTATAATATCCACATTGTTCCCGTGTGCCATCCGGTCGCCACCGGGTAAATTCCCGGCATATCCAATAATATTTCCGCTGCTAACCTCTAAGACAAGAACGGCTGCATTATGAATTTCATTGGCTTCCAGTAAGGATCTGTGGAAAGATAAACATGTCAGAATTTTCTCCTGAAATGTCCGGTCAATGGCTGTTTTTATCCTTTGTCCCGATTTTCCTTTTTTTATCATCCTTTCTAAAAAATGAGGTGCCAGTCGTGGCAAGGGAAAAGGCCTTTGGGGTAAGTTTTCACTTTTGGCAAGTCGGCATGTGGTTCCATCTATGACTCCTCTTTTCTCGAGCAGATCGAGTAACCGGTTTCGTTTGTTCAATAAATATCCGGGATTCCTTCCCGGATAAATCAAACCGGGACTATTTGGCAGAACAGCGAGGGTTGCTGCTTCCGCCCAGGAAAGATTATCGGGATCAACATTAAAATAACGCCAGGATGCTGCTTCCAGACCTACAACATTTCCCCCGAAAGGGGCATGAGAAACATATAATCGTAGAATATTTGCCTTGCTATTGCTCATTTCCAGCCTGACAGCAAGAAAAATTTCCACAATTTTTTCGTAAACGGTTCGTGGTTTGTTCTTCCGCGACAAACGAATGACCTGCATGGATATGGTACTACCGCCACTTATAATTTTATGGTATTTCAGGTTCAACAAGGCCGCCCTTGATAGTGCCCATGGATTCAACCCGGGATGGTATCGGAAGAAACGGTCTTCATAGTTGATGATAGCCTTTTGGAATTTCTCCGGTACACTTTTGCCTTCCGGAAATCTCCACTGCTGATCGGCCGATATTTTTGCTCCAAGTAACCGCCCTTCCTTGTCTTCGATCACCGTAGAGAACGGATCATTGAACAATGTACCGGGCCATAACCACCAAATAAACAGAGATAGCAGAGAGCAAAAAATTAAAAGTTTAAATTTCATTTTCATTTTAAGCCCGGAACTACCGCTACCCACTTACCAGGAACCCGGGAATTGATGGTATTATCATACATAGCTTCACAGGAAACTGTCGGCAAATAAAACCTTCCGATATAAGTTGCCATCAGCATCACCCGGAAAGTTTTGGTCTGGGATGGTAGAAGATCGAAACTGGTCACCACCCGGTCGTCCCTTACATCCTGATAGTTAAAGGATGAATAGGTGGTTTTCGACTGTGCCAGATCACTGTTCCTTGCGTTGATAACCTCCCATCCTGATGGAAAAACCTGTAACAGCGTCAGATTGGAATAAATTCCCCGCATTCCAGGATTTGATACGGTCACTTCTGCAATGAAATTCGTTCCCTGTTTTATTTTATCCGGCAGGATCAGTCCACCATTCATTGATTTATAAACTATTTTCAGACTAAGGTTATTGGCTGCAGAGGTTGTATCACCAAAGGCTGGAATTCCAACAAGGGTCAATTGGGCATACATCATATTTTTACCTTTGTTCGCGATCCGGAGAATTCCTTTTTTTCCGGCTATTGTTTCAATTTCATTTGTCATTAGCGGCAGATCTGAATGAATCTCTTCTTCCGGTCCGGTATTTACCCGGATGGTAGCTTTGATACCTTTTCCACTGCTGTTTCCCAGATATTTTGCCACCGACATTAACGCATAAGCCGTCGATTGGGTGCTGTACCAGGAATCATTATTAAGCGTTGCCGAGATTTCTTTAACCAACGGAGTTGCTTTGGTTTTCATATTTAACAAACAAAGTGCTTCAACGATCATCGCTTTGTCGCGAAGGTCAGAACCATAGGTGAAAAAGAGTTCCCGGTAAGGTTTAACATCGGTCCTGGCATTTGCGATCAACTGCAAAGCAACTTCATTTTTCCCCGAAAGCTGGTAAGCAGCTGCCAATCTCCACCGTGCCGCCATCGACAGATCTTTTTTCTCCAGCAACTTGTTCATCGCACCCAGTTCAGGCGCACGAGCCAATGCCAGGGTGAATAAGCGGTACGCCTGCATCAGGTCATCGTTCCAGGAATTGGCATTAACACTCCAGGAGATCGCTTTTTGCCGTTGAAACTCTTTCCAGGCTGATAAAAAGCTTACCGGGAGGGAATATCCTTTTTGTTCAGCTTCGAGTAAAAAATGTCCTGCATAACAGGTTCCCCAATCGTCGGCATAGGTAGTACCCGGCCAATATCCCAATCCTCCGTTCGACAGTTGAAATGATTTTATTCGTTGAATGGCATTCCTGATATTGGATCCGATTTTATTCCTCGATTCCTTGGAAAGATTAAGAAGATCAGTAAGAAATAATTGTGGAAAAACAGCTGAGGTTGTTTGTTCAATACAGCCATACGGATATTGAATAAGGAAATTGAGTCGTTTTTCCAGATTGAGGGAAGGAAAAGATGATACGGTTAGTGTTCCTTTGTTGGTGCCGGGGACTCCTACCGGGAGATAAGAAGTTGTCCATACTTTTCCCGGTTGGATGACCTTTTCCGTAACGTCGGTTTGTCGTGAGTTTGGATTCCGGATTTGTATTTCGATTTCATGTTCTGCCTTTTCTTTTCCGCTGGTTGCGACTATCCGGACTTTCCCGATTCCGATGGCTTCCAGTACACGAAGATCGAAGGTTACCAGTTGGTCACCTGGTTCCTGGAAAGAAAATTGCCTTGTCCGCTCCCCTTCCACCGTAAACAGGTCATTTATGAATAACTCTATTTTTACATTCCTGATTGTCCTGTCCATAGCAAATACGCTGACCGGTAGTTTTACCGATTCTCCCGGTCCCAGTACCCGGGGTAGCGTTCCCAATACCATGAGGGGTTTTTTGACGACGGCTGTTTGTTCCCCATTGCCATAGGCCCCATCTTTCCCGGCAACAACCATCACCCTTACCGATCCGATGTATTGAGGCATTGTGAATGTATGTGTCCGTATTTCGCCCTTCTTCAGATCAAAGGGACCAAAAAATCTGACCATAGGTTTAAAACGGTTGGCCTTGAGGCTTCCTTTTATCTCCGCCTCCTGGTCCCCGCCTATACTCAGGATCCTCTGTAATTCTCCGCTGTATGCGCCAATTACCTGATCAAAAAGATCCCAGGTCTTTACTCCAAGCGCTTCTCTTGCATTAAATACACTCCAGGGATCGGGTGTTTTAAAACGGGTAAGATCAAGCAATCCCTCGTCGACGACAGCTAAGGTATAAGTCATCGGCTTGCCACTATTTTCTTTTACCTTGATATTTACCGATTTACCGGGGATCAATTCTTTCGGCATGGTAATGACCGGTTTCAGCCTGGTTTCCGGATTTTCAACAAAGACGGGAAGAACTCCATACAGCCGGATAGGGAGATCATTATTGGTTTGTGCATGCGGTTGAATCAATGTTACGTAAGCATAACAATTGGGTGTCATGGCCGGAGTTGCTTCAAATTCAATATCGGTACTTCCTTTTTTTGTTGGCACCCAGAATGAGTTCAGGACACTGGTCCCATTTTCGAGGGTGACCAGGGCGCGCCCATCAGGGGAGGAAGGGAGCGTCAGCCTGATTTTTTCACCTACCCGGTAGTTTGGTTTGTTGGTAACCATTGTCAGCATGGAAGCAGCTTGCTTTTCACCTCCGGGCATTCTGAAATATCCCGGCCAATCAACATAGATAACTTTCCCGGTTGCATGTCCCGAAGTCTTGTCGGTCACTTTTATGAGATAGCGACCCCATTGTTCGTATGCGATTTCGAAGCGATAAACTCCTTTCCCATTTTGTGTTCTTAGGTTGGCAGTATCAACGGGCCGAAGATATGTCGTTGCAATGAAATCGGCAGAGCCTGATTCTGAATTGTCCCACCACCAGCGCCAGTCAAGCCGGTAAACTTCTACCTGTAACCGGTTGGAAGGAACCAGCGTTCCGTTGGCATCTACATTCAGCAATTCGATATTGTAGGTTTTATCTGTGTTGAGTATTCTTTCTCCCTGCGATAATCCCGGAACGCGTATTCCTGCATAAGAGGAATACGGATAATAAGGGATTGTAAACCGGTCGATACTGAAATCCCCTCCATTTTCGAAAACCATTGTTTCAAAACTGGCTTTCAGGGCACCCGGGGCAACATGGGTGACATGAATTTTCGGAGCAATCAGAGTACGTCCTTCCCCATCCAGTTTACCGTCGAATACCGTAATATTTTCTGCTGCAAAACCGGTTGTCGGATTATCAAAAACAAAACCCGGGTAGTTTTTAAATGCTGTTATTGATTTTGTCAATGTCAGGTTGACTTTTGCCCTGAGGTTTCCTGCTTTTGATCCGGTTAACCATGTTGCTTCCAGAATCGCCGGTGGAATTTTATCTTTAATGAGCATCTCTGTCTTAAAATCGAATTTGATTTTTAAGCGGTTGGGTTTTACCGTTTCGATCTTCAGTGTTTTCTGAAATTCTGCTCCCCCAACATTCACTTTCGCTACCCAGTTTCCGGTGGGAGCTTCTGGGGTAGTTGCCGTTCGGAAAGTGTAAAAACCATTACCGCCGTTCTTCTGAACCATCTTATTTATTACTTGCCCGTTAGGACTGATCAGGGAGAAAGTCACCGGATGCCAGGAAGGAAGCTGGTGCATCTTATCTTCCAGAATGAAGGTCAGAAAGAGTGAATCCCCGGGTCGCCATACTCCCCGGTCGCCATATATCATTCCCTTGATCCCTTTCTGAACCGGCTGACCGCTCACATCAAACATACTGAGTGAGAGGGAAGTCCCATCGGTAAGTTTAAGATAACCTGTTTGGTTCGCTGATTTAGCCTGGAGAAGGAATGGTTTGTTTTTGAGGGGCACAATTGCAGCCCCCTCCCTGTTGGTAGTAGCCTTCCCGATACTTTGCAACTGGAAATTAAAAAACTCTATGGTCGCACCGGAAAGAGGCCGGGCTGTTATGATATCGGTTACAAATACTTTAAAAATTCCATCATTACCCGTCTTAGCAATTAGTCCGAGGTCAGATGAAAAAATGTTCCTGAAAATACTCTTGTTAAAATAAAAAGATGGCTTGCAGGGATCGTTTCGTTCCTCCCATTTGTAAGAACGCCAACCGCCATCATCAAAATCATTATTATAATAACTGCTGTAATAACTCCAGGCTTTTTCATTCTCAACGTCAGGATCTTCGATGATCATCATCGTTTCATCCTGATTTTTCATTGAATCGGTTTTTGAACAGGGATAAACGGAATACTGCTTTTTAAAGTCAAGGACGATCGAATATATTGCCCCGGGTTCCGTCTTCAACAAGGAGGAAAGATCGATCGAATAACGATTCCATTTCCCGTAATCAGTTACTCCCTTCAAAGGCATCGTTCTTTTCAGGACTACCCTTCCGACCCTGGCCAGTTCCGAATTGTTACTTAACTCATTGACCTGAAGAAACTGAAGGATGCTTTTTTCATAGATCTGGATAACTTTAATATCAACCGCGTTCAGATTTACGGCTTCAAAAGGCAATAACATTCCGTTGGAACTGGGTAAAATCGATCCATCCCCGACGAATCTTACATTTGGTTTTGTATTTTCAACTTTTAAATTCTCTGTAATCCTTTTTCCCAATTCCACTTTATTAATATTTCTGATCGATGGCTCAAGGATCAATTTTACATTTTCATCATTTTGGTCGGGAAGGTAGATCCGGAGCTGATTGTCATCCACTGAATATCGCAGATCCGTAAGGTTATCTACCCGGAAAAGACCATCCAGGTTCTGATCGGTTTGAAGGGGATCGGAAAATTGTATCAGGATTCCCAATTGATCGTCGGGAAAACTTTGAGCCCGTATCATTTTAAAATCACCTAGGGCAGGAATTTCAACCTCCATGTTCCCGGAACTCTTTGAATCGACCGGCGAACCATTCCAATCAATTCCGACAGTTCCTGCTTCAGGTTCCCTGCGAATTGAATCCACCTGGAAATGATGGGTCCGGGTTCTGAAATCGTGAGTCCATACTATGGGAAGTTTTTGTCCGGACTGTTTGGCTTGAACTATCTTCTCCACCTGTATATCATCCGCATCATCTGCCGTTTGAAGGGTACCAGAAAGAAATTCGCGTGAAAGATCACGATGGGAGTACGCTTTATGGTTTTCAACCTTCACATCAATGATCTGTGCCATTGTCTGAAACTGAAATACCATTGTTTTCAAAGAATCCGGAACAGAGACGATTTTCGACAGATAAAATTCAGCGGTATAGATCTTGTCAGGTGGAAGTTTTTCATCGGGACGAAATTCCAGTGTGCGGCTATCAATCCAATAGGTTTTTCCCTTAATTGCAGGTTTAAATCGGAAAAAGGTCTCCGAAACCGGAAAATCTGCAGATACCGAAGAATTAGCATCTTCCGTAAGCCTGATTTTTATACCCGACCTGGTAGAAATAATTCCTGAAGTCACAGCCTGAACATATTCCCGGAAAGCCGGATTAACCCGCAACATTGGTTTTTGTTCCTTACATCCCGGAAACAGAAGCAAAAAACATAAGGTGAACCAGGCAACGCTGCATGGCAGGCCGGAGGAAAAAAGCTTTTTCATAATATTCCTGTTTAACAAACAATATTAAGAAAAATAAATATGTTCCAAAAGAAATCTTATCTTTGATTATAAACTGTTTCAATATATTCCATGAGATGGCGCAGAAGATTTATAACCTTGATCTTATCTATAATGGATCACCGGTTCCTTTTGCCATCAGCGCCATGGAAAAGATGACCGATGAATATGGTGGAATTGCCGAGGATCCGCACCGGCACAATTACTATTGGGTGATCTGGTCAATTACTGCAACCCGCAGGCGTATCATTGGTTTTTTAATCCTTTCCCTGCTTTTAAAGCGGTTCAATAGTTGCGAAGTAATACTGTTGACCAATAATATTAGACAACTGATTGTTAACATTTAAATTTTTCATATCATGGAAAAGAAAACAAAATGGATCATTGATCCTGCGCATAGCGAGATACAGTTTAAAGTCAGGCACCTGGTCATTTCGACTGTAACAGGTGGTTTTGATGTCTTTAAAGGAGTTGTTTTCACCGAAGGCGATGACTTTTCAAATGCCGAGGTTGAATTTTCAGCCGATGTCAACAGCATCAATACCAATCAAAAAGACCGTGATAATCACCTGAGATCAGCTGATTTCTTTGATGCTGCCAACCATCCAGAACTCACTTTCCGCTCCACCGCATTTAAAAAAACCGGGGAATCAACATATCTGATGACGGGAGATCTGACTATCCGGGAAACTACCCTGCCTGTTGATATCCAGGTATATTTCGGAGGGATCGCTGCTGATCCATATGGAAAAACCAAGGCCGGATTTGAATTGTCGGGAAAAATCAATCGCAAAGATTTTGGCCTCCTCTGGAATGCTACTACAGAAACCGGCGGGGTGGTCGTTGCGGATGAAATTAAATTGCAGATGAACGTAGAATTAGCAAAACAACAATTATGAAATATCCATACGACCCTCGTTCATTCAAACCGGGGATGATAATAATGGATATTCCATGTGACCTTTTAATTTAGAAATTTTTAACACATGAAATATCCATACGCCACTCGTTCATTTAAACCGTGGATGATAACAATGGATATTCCATGTGACCATTAAAATCAAAAATTATTATCAGATGAAAACCATCTATCATTCTTCGACAAGTCGTGGACATGCCAATCACGGCTGGTTGGATACTTATCATTCTTTCAGTTTTGCCAATTATTATAATCCCGACCGGATTCAGTTCGGAATGCTTCGGGTGTTGAATGATGATTCAATTGAAGGGGGAGGTGGATTCGGCCTTCATCCCCACGACAATATGGAAATTGTAACCCTTGTAACGGAAGGGGAATTGGAGCATAAAGACAGTATCGGGCACACCGGGGTGATCCGGGCAGGAGAAGTTCAGGTCATGTCGGCCGGGACCGGGATTTTTCATTCAGAGTACAATTTTAATCCCGACAAACCGGTGCATCTTTTTCAGATCTGGATATTTCCGGAAAAGAAAAATGTGATCCCCCGTTATGACCAGGCGACTTTCGATCCTGATGCCCGGTTGAATCAATGGCAACAGGTCGTAACACCCGATAAAAAAAATGGGCTGTGGCTCAACCAGCAATCCTGGTTCTCACGGATTACATTAGAACAATCAATCCAAGTGGAATATTCCTTACATAATCCAGCATATGGTGTTTATGTATTTGTGATCGACGGGAGCATTGAGGCGGGTGGACAAATTCTGGAAAAAAGAGATGGATTGGGTGTTTCAGATACTTCTGTTGTTTCGTTGAAAGCAGGAAAAAGATCTGACGTTTTGGTCATCGAAATACCTATGCGCTGATATCTGTACTGACATTTTTATTATTAAAACCGGGATAATCCATAGGGTTTGATTTTGAGAATTGCAGGAAAATAATCACTTTTGCATTCCACTTAAAGGTTAATTTATGAGAAAGCAATTTTATTTTTTTATTATTCTGCCTTTTTTAGTGTTATCCGCTTGTAATCAGGGATCCAGAAATGAAGCTAAAAAATCACAGACCGATACGGCAACGATCACCGTTCTGACCTTTGAAAAACAAGCAGATTCGCTGGTCGGGAAACCGGTCATCATCGAAGGTACTGTACTTCATACTTGCAAACATGGCGGAAAACGTATGTTCCTTGTTGATGGTACCGATAGTATCCGTGTTGAAATTACCACGGGACCGGATATCGCTAAATTTGAGGAATCACTCATCGGAAGCAGAGTCAGGGTATATGGCCTCCTGAAAGAAGAACGCATCGATGCAAAATATCTGAATGAATGGGAGGCAGAGGTGAAAAAGCCTGCAGAAAATCATGCCGTTGGCGTTCATACTGGCGCCAAGGGTCATGAAGACCAGGGAGTTACAGAGAAATTGTCACAGATCAATGCATTACGAGATGAGATAAAGCAAAGTGGCAAAGACCATCTTTCCTTTTATTCCATTGAAGCAATCTCGTTCACCGAATTAAAATAAATGCAAATAAAAACCCTCCGGCGGTGGAATAATGCGCTTCACCGTGATTTAGGCTATTTGTTTTTCGGGATGACCATCATCTATGCAATTTCCGGAATCGTCCTGAATCATTTCAAATCGGGAGATTTCCTTCATCCCGATTATGGAAAGAAGATCACTGATCTCAGGGTAACTCTTCCTCCCGGAGGGACCGCTGATAAAACCTATGCACTAAAAGTTCTCACCCAGGTCGGTGAACAGGACCACTACAAGAGTTTTGTTCAGGGGGAGGGTTATGTTCAGATTTTTTTCGATAACGGATCGGTATATATTGATCTGACCAACGGAGAAGCACAATTGGAAAAGAAAACGACCCGGCATGTCATCAAAGAATTTAACCTTCTTCACTATAACAACATCAAAAAACTGTATACCTGGTATTCCGACATTTATGCGGCAGCATTGATTTTACTTGCCGTGACCGGGCTTTTCATTTTACGCGGAAAAAATGGTATTTCAGGCCGTGGAGCGTGGCTTACAGCCCTTGGAATCATCATTCCCGCTTTATTTCTGATTTTTTACACCTGACCTTCAACAAACAGACCGTGGGAAGCGTGAAGGTGATCATCCGGTGAAATCCGTCACGCTATCACTCCCATTCTCCTTCAGGAGAAGGGGCCGGGGGTTGAGGTGAAAGTCACCTGATATTGAAGGAAAAACTGAAGCAGCGGGGAGAGTATTTATACGTTGAAAGTGACGTTCGTGTCATCTCCGGATCAGGAGTTTTCCGGTTGTTTGGCTGTTTTTCCCATACATATGTATAAAGTACAACCCTTCGGGAAAACCGGTAAGATCCAAGGTCGCTCCTGCTGGTTTAATGTTTACGGATTTGCATAACCGTCCATCGGGAGAGTAAATTTCAGCTTCCGTGAATTCGTTTTCATCAGAAATAAAATAAACTTTCCCGGAGGCAGGATTCGGGTAAAAGAGGATCTGTTGTTTGCTCTTTTCATTGATCCCTGTCGGATAATCCGGGATAATGTCTACGATCACTCCTTCAATGACGGTAAGTCCGTATGGAATTTCTTCGGGAAGCAGGTACCATCCGTTACTTTGGCCACCCCATCCGAAATTAAGGTGAAAGTACTCATCTGTGTTATATCCATCAACCACCACATTATGTCCCATACTCCAGGCCGGATCGACTACGGCGAGGTGTATGGGCAGAGTATCCTTGATATTCTGCGACATCCTGGAATAAAGGGCAGTATCGGCATCATTTAATAATTCAACATCCATAAAGTTGAACTTATGATAAGCATCCAATGCCTGGTCTACTCCGAAGGTTCCCGAAGCGGAGGAGGTATAGACTTGTCTTGCAGCCACTCCGCAGGCAAAAGTAAGGGCGGCTTTATCATTGTTAACCAAGGTGGTTCCGTTGTTATATTTTACCTGAAGAGCATCAAGATAACCATTCAACATGGGAAAGGAGGGAAAGTCGATCGTAAGATAATCATCATCGATAGTATAGTTCCGGCCGGCATAACTGTGGTAATAGTCATCGGAATCAGTAAAGTGAACCGCATTGGTTGTCTTGTGGAAATTCACAATCTGCGCCATTGCCACGGCAGGACATCCTGCGATGCTGCGCGAACCGGTCACCGGATCCATCGGACATAACAAGTTGTAAGGCGAACCTTGTTTCCAGTTTGTTTCGAGCCATCCTTCCGTGGTGGTGGTTCCGGGTTCGGGCCACTGCTGAAACAGGGGGCTTTTCGACAGGTTCCCGGTCATATTGTTCCATTCCATCCGGTTCTTTTCTGTTACGTCAGGGGTTTGAGATTTCAGCCTTGAAGTAAGATCTGCCCGAACCAGGCCGACTAATTTTCCTTCTGTATCGGGATTGCCGGTGAACGAATAAGCTAAAACTGCCGGGAGTTCCATTTTACCCGGGATGATCATGTAACCCTGCGGCTCAAGATAAAACAGAAAAAACAAGCCGGAACCGTTCGCATCAAAATAAAGTTCATGACTACGGATGCTGTACCTATCTTCCGTTCCGGAAGATTTCAGCCGGGTATTGACTGCAAATTCTGCCTTTGCCAGATCAACAGATTGGCTGAATCCCGGCAAGCCGGATATGACAGCAAAAATGAGAAGTGTGACTAGCTGTTTCATTTGATAATAATTGTATTTGTAATGGTTAGTTGGAAAAATCAGGTGTTAGATTCCGATAGATGTTCAGGATTACAAATATAAAGGATTTACCGCATAAATTCTTTACTTTGCACCTTCACATAAAAACAAGGGGTATATGAAGAAAATCATTTTTCTCCTGGGATTTATTCTCTGTCAACTTACCCAACAAGGTCAGACTATCGATCAGGGTGGTTCGGAAGCTGATTTTGTCAATCCCTTCATTGGTACCCAGGAGATGGGGCATACCTTTCCGGGTGCCTGTTTGCCTTTTGGATTCGTTCAGCTTAGCCCCGACACCGATACTATTCCTTATGAAAAAAACGGGAAATACAATCCTGAGGTTTACCGCTATTGTTCGGGATACCAATATTTCGATCCTACCATTGTCGGTTTCAGTCATACCCATTTCAATGGTACAGGACATTCCGACCTGGGTGACTTTCTGATCATGCCCGTCGTAGGGAAATTACAACTGATCCCGGGAACCGCGGATCGTCCTGAATCAGGTTACCGGTCACGGTACCGGAAAGAAACCGAGAAGGCTTCCCCGGGGTATTACCGTGTTCACCTGGATGATCCCGATGTAGAGGCTGAGCTTACCGCTACAGCCCGTTGCGGATTTCATCAGTATACATTTCCGAAGAGTGATAGTGTTTTCATTATTCTTGATATGATCCACGGTATTTATAATTACGACGGGAAGGTACTGTGGGCATATATCCGGGTGGTTAATGATACGCTGGTGGAAGGGTACCGTATCACCAGCGGATGGGCCAGGACAAGGTACATCTATTTCGCAATGGTATTTACAAAACCTTTTCAAAATTATGGTTACCGCAATGAAGATAAGCCTGTCTACCGGGGATTCTGGCGGAGGTTTAATGTCAACAGCGACTTCCCGGAAATGGCCGGCAAAAAGATCCGGTCCTGGTTTGGGTTCAGCACTGCGAAAGGAGAAAAGATCGGGGTGAAGATCGGACTTTCAGCCGTGAGTATGGAAGGCGCACGGGTTAATCTGCAGGCAGAGATTCCACATAATGATTTTGAGAAGACCCGTTCTGAAGCTTACCAGGCATGGCAGAAAGAATTAGGAAGGATCAGGATTGAAGCCCCTGCAGACCGGAAAGTCAATTTTTACACTGCATTGTACCATTGTCTTCAATCACCGGTTATTTATATGGATGCGGATGACAAGTATCGTGGTATCGACCAGGAAATACACCAGGCTGTCGGATTTACCAACTATACAACCTTTTCATTGTGGGACACCTATCGCGCTCAGCATCCTTTGCTGACTTTGCTGTATCCATCCAGGACTTCCGATATGATAAAATCGATGATTGCGCATTGGGAGCAAAGTCCTGAAAAGATGCTGCCCGTTTGGTCGCATCATGGCAATGAAAACTGGTGTATGATCGGATATCATAGTGTTGCTGTGATTGCGGATGCATATGTAAAAGGCATTCGTGATTTTGACGCAGGAAAGGCTTTTATCGCCTGTCAATCAACAGCGACAAACAAATATTACGAAGGCCTGGCTGATTATATTAACAACGGTTTTGTTCCGGACGATAAAGTCAACAACTCTGCTTCGGTAACACTTGAGTATGCCTATGATGATTATACGATCGCCCGGTTTGCCAAAGCAATAGAAAATTCAAATGATTCGAGCAGCTTGATTAATATGTTCGCTCTTAATGAGTTACCTTCCTTCCTGAAAAGATCACAGAACTACAGGAATATTTTTGATCCATCGTCACGGTTCATTAGAGCGAAAAAGACAAATGGCATATGGAAAATTCCTTTCGATCCGCTCAGTACCCACGGACAGGGATTCATTGAGGGAAACTCATGGAATTATTCTTTTTTTGTTCCGCATGATATACCCGGATTGATTGATCTTATGGGAGGTGAACTGTTTTTCGTCCGTCGGCTTGATTCATTGTTTACCATGCATCTCGACGACCGGTATTTTTCCGAAACGGAAGATGTGACCCGTGCGGGTTTGATCGGGAATTATGTTCACGGGAATGAACCCAGTCATCATATCCCATACCTGTATAACTGGACCTCTCAATCATGGAAGACTCAGAATCGCATTCACGACATTGTTAATTCGATGTATAAGAATAAACCGGATGGTCTGTGCGGGAATGATGACTGCGGCCAGATGAGCGCCTGGTATATTTTTTCGGTCCTTGGTTTTTACCCTGTTTGTCCCGGGAGTACTGAGTATGCGATAGGAAGTCCCTGCGTTGAAAAAGCGATGATCTCCCTTCCCGGGGGAAAGACTCTGACAATCTCTGCAAAAGACCTCAGCAACAAGAATATTTATATTCAATCCATGGTCTTCAACGGAAAACGGGTCGATCAACCCTTTATTGATCATTCTGAACTGATAAAAGGTGGAGAAATAAATTTTGTAATGGGGAGCAAACCCGGAAAACTCTGGAACAAGGTATTTCCTATTAAGTAAATTTCTATCCTCCAGGATCTCACCGTTTATAAATTATTTATAGAATCATTAAACAATTTACTGATCAACGTGGATAATCAGAATGGATCTTCTATTTGGCCAATATAATTATTATTAACCAAAAAAAAATTTTTCAGAAAACTTGACTTCTTACTTAAAATGTAGTATTATTGTAAAATTATTTTAATATCATTTTGATATTATTAAACAAAATCATTATGGAAAAAGAAAAAGTTACTTCTGCAACTTCGGGATACTATGGTTTATTGGTATTTTTCATATTTCTGGGTTTGGGGATTTGCGGACTCGTTTGGTATAATCAGTTTATCCTGGGAATTGTCTTCTCGCTGTTGTTTTTATTATGTGCAGTTTTTATGACACCGGGATTTTTGGTGATCAATCCAAATGAATCGTCCGTATTGACCTTATTCGGGGAATACAGGGGGACGGTCAAAGAAAATGGATTCTTTTGGGTCAATCCGTTTTATATAAAAAAGAAAATCTCATTGCGGGCAAGGAATCTTAACCGTGAACCTATCAAGGTCAACGATAAGCTGGGGAATCCTATTATGATCGGATGTGTATTGGTATGGAAAGTCAAAGACACTTTTAAGGCTGCTTTCGAAGTTGATGATTATGTTAATTTCGTGGATATTCAAAGCGAATCGGCTACCCGTAAATTAGCCGGTCATTATGCATATGATAATTTCGATGATGAACAAAAGGAGGTGACTTTACGTGCAGGTGGAGAAGAAGTACATCAAGCGCTGGAACATGAACTGTCGGAAAGACTTTCTATGGCCGGAATTGAAGTCATGGAAGCCCGTATCAGCTACCTGGCTTATGCATCCGAAATTGCAGGTGCCATGCTCCGTCGTCAGCAGGCAACTGCGGTGGTTGCTGCACGAACAAAGATTGTGGAAGGGGCAGTCAGTATGGTGGAACTTGCACTGGACCAGCTCAGTAAAAAACATGTGATCGATCTTGACGAAGACAAAAAAGCTACGATGATCAGTAATCTCATGGTGGTGCTCTGTTCTGATAAAGACACTACCCCTGTTGTCAACACCGGGACCCTGCATCAATAAAATTATGGCAAATAAAAAGGTGTTCATGCTTCGCTTGGACCCAGCGGTTTATGAAGCGCTCGAGAAGTGGGCGGCCGATGAATTCCGTTCTGTTAATGGTCAGTTGGAGTGGATTATTGAAAAAACACTCAAAGAGGCTAAACGTAAACCTGCAATCAGGATTAATAAATGACCTGCGATGATATTTAATAAAGGGATCTTCAGTACCTGGGGAGGAAGGCATTCCATTGAACCTGACCGTCCGAAAATTCATCCTGAAATGGGTCCTTTCGACTGGTTACTTGAAGCATCGGCTTTGATTTTAATACTCACTTTTGCAGGGTTTTTACTCTATCAATATCCGAAAGTCCCTGATACCGTACCTACTCATTTTAACGGGACCGGAGTCGCTGACGAATATGGTGATAAAACAACGCTGCTTATGTTTCCGGGTATAACTATTTTTTTATATATCCTCCTTACGATCCTTAACCTGATTCCACATAAGTTCAACTATCCGGGAAAGATCACCCCGGAAAATGCCTTACGGCAGTATACTTTAGCAGTTCGCTTACTCCGTTTCCTGAAAATATTTCTTACCGGCCTCTTCTTCTATATCTGTTATTCAACGATCAAAATCGCCAACCATGAAATATCCGGACTTGACATATGGGTTATTCCATTGATTCTCGGTCTGGTGATTATCCCTATGATTCTATACCTCATCCTTGCAACAAAAAAAAGAAATTAAACCATTTACTGATATTATTCGTTAACTGGTATGTACAAAACGAATTTTCAGTAGTTTTGGTAACCTGTAAAAAAACCGATCTATGATTCTCTCTGCTTGTGGTTTGATATGCTCCGATTGTGCGTTTTTGGGAAATCAATGTACAGGATGTCATATGGTGAAAGGACAACCCTTCTGGGCTATGGAACTCCTCCCGACAAAAGTCTGCCCTCTGTACGACTGTTCAGTGAACAAAAGAAATTACAAAGATTGCGGCGACTGCGTGGAAGTTCCCTGTACTATATTTCGTGAAATGAAAGACCCAAATTCAACAGACGAAGAACATCAGAAAAGCCTGATCGACCGGGTGGCCAGATTAAAGAATGAGGCAAGATAGTCTGTCGAAATCAGATTCCAGTTTCGAAAAGCTGAATCATTTTTTCTAATTTTGCCGGAAATAACCATAAAATGAACTTCATTGAAGAACTCCGGTGGAGAGGAATGATCCATGATATGACTCCCGGTACGGAAGAACAGTTGCAAAAGGAACTGACTTCGGCCTATATCGGGTATGATCCCACGAGCGATTCTCTTCACATCGGTAACCTGGCTTCGATCATGTTGCTGGTTCATTTTCAGAAATCAGGACACAAACCCTTTATCCTGGTGGGTGGGGCAACCGGAATGATTGGCGATCCATCCGGCAAATCCGAAGAACGTAATCTCTTGGATGAAAAGGTTATTCGTCATAATCAAAACTGCATTCAAAAACAATTGGAGAAATTCCTTGATTTCAATTGCGGAGTCAATTCAGCTGAGATAGTAAATAATTATGATTGGACCCGGAAGTTCAGTTTTCTCGAATTTCTGCGTGACGTCGGAAAGCATATAACAGTTAATTATATGGTGGCTAAAGATTCCGTAAAGAAACGCATGGAATCCTGTTCGGGGATCTCCTATACGGAATTCAGTTATCAGTTGGTGCAGGGATACGATTTTTGCTGGCTGTATGAACATAAGAATGTAAAGCTCCAGATGGGCGGATCCGATCAATGGGGAAACATTGTAACCGGCACCGAACTAATCCGCAGAAAACTTGGTGGGGAGGCTTACGCTCTGACATGCCCTCTTATCACAAAAAGTGATGGTGGAAAGTTTGGCAAGACGGAAGCGGGAAATGTCTGGCTCGATCCAAAAAAGACAAGTCCCTATCAGTTTTACCAGTTTTGGTTAAATACACCGGATGAAGATGCGGCGCAATACATTAAGAAATTTACCCTGTTATCAAGGGAGGAGATAGAATTATTAACCACCCGCCATAAGGAAGCTCCGCATTTGCGGGAACTTCAAAAAGCACTTGCAAAGGATATCACGATCACGGTCCATTCGGAAGAAGATTACAATGCTGCACTGGAAGCTTCGGAGATTTTATTCGGAAAAGGGACAACGGAAACCCTGAAGCGCTTAAATGAAGAGACCCTGCTCGATGTTTTCGAAGGAGTGCCCCAATGTGAAATTGCACGGTCCGAAATAGCAAAAAGAATAAGTATTGTTGATTTCTTATCCGACCACACAAAAATATTCAGTTCAAGGGGAGAAGCACGCAGGATGCTGAGAGAAGGCGGCGTTCAGGTTAACAAACAAAAAGCGGGAGAAGAATTTCTCATGGATGAATCCGTGCTCCTCAACGGAAAATATATCCTTATTCAAAAAGGAAAAAAGAACTATTTCCTGGTGAAGATAGTTTAATCGAACTATCTGATTTTCAGCAAATATTTTTATCTGTGCTATAATCTTTATTTCCAGATCACAGGTCTGTATCATTTTACCTGACCAGGTTTGCCATCTGTAGTGGTCATTTGAAAGATTTATTCCGGATTTCCAAGATGAAATGGTAAATAATCCTTAATAAAATTGTATATAATAGTTATTATACTTAGTTTTGTTCTAATCACTTGGTAATCCATTTAATTATTGACCCGTGAAATATCCGTACAACTTTCGTTCCTATAAACTGTGAATAATAATAATAATAGATATTCCATCTGACTTTATAATTTAAAATTATTAACCATGAAAACAACGCTGATTAAATCAATTTGTTCCGTGAATGTTTACGGTTTATTCCTGATTGCTTCTATCCTATTTTCGGTTTTGGGAACAGGGCTCGCCAGGGCACAGTGGAATCCAAACACATCTGTTAACCTGCTTATATCCAATTTAGTAGTTGCCGATATGCAGGCGGCGCCGACTACAGATGGAAAGACCTGGATTGCGTTTTATAGGCAAAACGGGGGTAATTATGATATGATGGCACAGTTGATCGATGAGAATGGGTATAAATTGCTGGGAGACGACGGTATTCTTGTCAGTAACAAGACTTCGGGCAGCGCAACCTTTGTTTTTAACGTATGTGTTGATTCCTCGAACAACCTAATCATTGGTTTTCAATATGAAAACATGGGAACCTTGATGGCTGTTATGCATAAAATATCCCAGACCGGAACCCAGCTATGGGGAGCAGACGGGATCGTCCTCGGGCAGGGATTGGCCCCCTATCCTGCCACAATAAGCAATGGTGAAGTTGTTGTGGCCTGGAACGAGTCGACCAGCAACACCCTGAAGCTACAGAAAATATCAACCAGCGGAACTATTGCCTGGCCTACACCGATCTCAATTACTGTTGGCTCAGGCCGAACGACACGCGGACAAATAATTGCCAATACCTCCGGTAAATTCACCGTGGTATATCAGAAATTAGGTGTTGCTATATACACTACCTTATATGCACAAATGTTTGATAATTCGGGAAATGATCTGTACGCTCCATTACAAATCTGCAACCAGACTACCAGTGCTGCGCGGTATTATTCTATTGCCGCCGAGGGCGATACTACTTATTTCGGATATTATAGTTCTTCGGGAAACCGTTTCAATTCTTTTCTTCAGCGGATAGATCCGGGAGGGACTATTCCATGGGGAATGAACGGATCTAATTTCAATACCGCTGTTGGCACCAATGATAATTATCAGGGACCGACAAAAATAAATATCTCTACCGGTTCAAATTATGTATGGTCCGTTTGTACCTTCTGCAATCCCAACCAAACCAATTACGGTGTTTATATTCAGAAATTTTTAAAGACTACCGGAGCACGGCAGTTCACCGATGCAGGGAAAGTCGTTTATGCTATCAGTTCCACCAGCGACCAGCAGTGTGGTGATCTTTCCCTTATTAACGATACCCCCATGTTCATGAGCGAAAATGCAAATTATAAGTTGTATGCAACCCGATTGGACGCATCGGGTAATTTTGTCTGGCCCGGGAACCGGGTTGAACTTAGTTCGACTACTGCTTCACCCTCAACACCTAAAATGCGATATTGTTTTACACCCGATGGACCAAACCGATGTGCCGGAACCTGGACAGAAAACCGCGGAGGATCAGGGTATAAAGGATATGCCCAGGGGATTTCCATTGGCGGATTGATTGGTCTCACGGTTGCAACCCAGGGTGGTGTTCCAGCAATAATCACAACAAACAGTGGCACTCTTCAAATGATAGCTACCGTTTTTCCTGCTACTGCAAACCAGAGTGTGAACTGGAGTATTGTTCCGGGTACAGGGATGGCTTCTGTTAATTCATCCGGATTGGTTACTGCAATCTCCAATGGTACTGCCTGGGCAAAGGCCACGGCTGTCCAGGACACCACCGTAAAAGATTCCTTGATGATAACCATGAGCAATCAAACTGCCCAACCTCCTACCGTGGTCACCATGCCCGCCACCGAAATAACTTCGGTATCAGCAACACTCAATGGCACCGTTAATGCCAATACACTGAACACCACTGTATCGTTTGAGTGGGGACTGACTAATAGTTACGGCAATACTGTTTCGGCTATTCCTTCTTCGGTGAGCGGAAACATTACAACTGAAGTAGAAGCACCGATCAGCGGACTTACACTCAATACCATATACCATTTCCGGGTCAATGGGACGAACCTTGCAGGGACAAGCCATGGAGAGGATCTTACATTCACTACCTCCGGAGGCGTAGGTGTCGAAGAAGTTGTTTCCGGGAAGGTAAAGATCTATCCTGCCCCCAGTAATGGCTTGTTTTTCATTGAACTGACCGGTACCCGGGAAATACTCTATACGCTTACTGTATATAATTGTCTTGGAAATAAAGTTTTTAGCGGCCTGGCAATAGATGGAAAAAATTCCTCTGTTACCCCGGTTGATCTGAGATCTGTTCAAAATGGAATTTATACCGTGATTTTAACTGGTGATATTGGCGATCAGATTGTACGCAAAATTTTAATAATCCATTAAAACCGACAATTATCGGAGAATCCTCGTGGCAAATCACGAGGATTCTCCGATCCAGGCGGAATTTTATTTTTTTTGCTCGCTAATCCCGCGGTAAACCGCGGGGAATGCGCTCGGGGGATTCATTCTGTATTAATCAGATGTACGACTAATTCCACGGAATCTATGACATATTTGTCACAGTTGATTCTAAACAGGTTTCTTTCTTTAATTAATTTTAAATCTTCCGGATCATTCATGTCGAGACCTTGTAAAAGTTCCCTGCAACATATGGAACCATTCCGTTTTTTGAATTCCGTAAAAAAATCGTTTGTCTTGCTGTAGGTTAAAATCTTTGGAGCATTATCATCACTTTTGGTCATACCGAATTTCAATCCCAACACCATCAAAGCACCTGTTACAGCGCCGCATGTGAGTTGCTGGCGACCCATTCCGCCGCCGAAAGGACATGCTATTTTTAAACAGTCCTCTTCTTTCAGACCAAACTCTTCCCCGAATACCGTAAAAACTGATTGAGAACAATTAAATCCTTTGGAGAAAAAGATTAATGCCTTTTCTGATTTTGTCATTCGGTTCAGATTGATACACCTATTAAGAATTTTCTTCTGAAGAAATTTGATTGTCAGTCTACAAACTGCCTGGCATAATATTTTGCTGTCAGCTTTTCACCTGTTGCTTTTTCGATCATTTCATTCCAGTACCAACGGGTACCTGGCATAAAGACTTTTTCCTTCAGATAAGCTCCGATCTCTGGTTTGCCGACAAAACTCTGGAATTTATAATCTTCTGACTGTAATACATTTCCGACAATATAGTAATAGAGCTGTGAGGCAAGGAGTTCACCAAGCAGATAGTTGTGATAATAACAAGGATATGTTGCGATATGAATCTTGGTGGCCCAATCGGGTTCGTTCCTTCCAACAGGACGTTTCAATAACTGATACTTTTCGGCAAGGTCCCACCACAACTTATTAAGATCCTGGTCGGGATTGTTATACATTTCTTTTTCAAACCGGTACATTACCTGCGACCAGCGGCTGAAAACAAGTTGTTCCAGGCGGAGATTTTTAAAGCAATTTTCCGCGATGGCAAGTTTTTCCTCTTCCGGAATTCCCATCATATCTTTTATCCATTGCGGATTTGATGAAAACCTGCCAAATATCATCGCAATCGCTTCTGTGGTAAAAGTATGCGCAGGATCTCTGAGTATGAAAGGCAGGGTTATATCAATATTCTTATCATAAACGGCATGTCCGAATTCATGGAGCATGGTATTCATCCAGTAGGAATTAGGTTTGATATTGCAGAGGACCCTGACATCTCCTTCATTATCAATATCCGTGCAGAAAGCATGCTGGTTTTTCCCGGGTTTCTCAAAGAGATCGCTATTTCGGATTATCTCATCGACCGGTAATCCCAATCCGGCATAAAAATTCGAAGTGAGACTCTCCAGATTCTGATTTTTATAATACTTATCCAGATCGAGGTCATAAATCTTAGGGGCCTCCTGGAAAAACCGGTTTTGATAATTCCAGGGCATTAATTCATCTTTACTCTTAAGATTATAATACTTGACAAAATAATCATCTATATCTCCTTTTACCTGTGTAAAGGCTCCCCTGGTCAGGCTATCCAGTTCGTCAAATAACTGGCTTACTTCTTTTGGATCCTGATCACTCAGTGTAAGACTCATTTCATGATAGTTCTTGAAACCAAGATCTTTGGCTACTTCGTTTCGTAGTTTGACAAGATTAATGACATCTTCGGCAACAAGGCGACCAATTTTTTTCTGGGCTTCCCAAATCTCTTTCTGATATTTGACATCTTTCGAAGTACGCAATACTTCTTCTACGTCATTATCTGAGAATTTTTTTCCTCCGGCTTCAGTTCGGAAATTTCCATATTTCTGTTCAATAGCTATTCCCATCCTTATCATGGTATTCAATTTCCCGGTATCGGCTTTTGCCATTAAAAAAGAACGGTATAAGACATCCAGTTGCCGGTTCAGCATGCTGTCGCTGATCAATCCGGATACTTTGATCTCCTCCAGCTTCTTTAATGATTCTTTGTTTGAATAAATTGCCATGTACTTCAGATTAAGCTCTTCTGCTTTTTTAAAATCTTCCGGCTTCCCGGAAATGGCAGCATCCCAGTATGAAAGCGTAACCTGTTTGTACAGTGGGATCAGTACGGAATCATGTTTTTCAATAAAAGTTCTGAGTTCCTGATTCATTTTTTCTTTTTTTGAGGTGCATCCTGCAATTACCATCACAGACATAACCATTACAATTAACGTTTTCAGTGTTTTCATTTGTCAATAATTTAGGTTTTCAATAGTCACATAGAATATCCATTATTATCATCCCCGGTTTGCATGAGTGATGTCCGTATGGATATTTCATATAAGAATGATTTTAATTTTAATCCTGTTTACTCAATTTCCCAATGGGGTCCCTCTTTCGAATCTTTTACTACAATCTGCAGTTTCTGCAAGGCTTCCCTTATCCGGTCGGAGGTGTCCCAATCTTTTTTATCGCGCGATTTCTGTCTGATTTGAAGCACCAGTTCCATTAGTCCATTCATATATTCCGAATGATCGGCTGGCTTTTCGTCTTTCAGTCCAAGAATTTCAAAAATAAAATTGTCGAAAGTTTGCTTCAGTAATTCCAAACCATCAGGAGAAATAGTCTCTTTGTGTTCATTAACGGAATTGATAATCCGAACCCCCTCGAACAGATTTGCAATAACCACGGGGCTGTTGAAATCGTCGTTCATCGAGTTGTAGCAATTTTGTACGAGATTCTGAATTTTAGATTCCGGATTCTGTTTACTTTCTTTTTCTCCATTTTGAATTGTTGAAGGGGAGATCATTTTCACCAGCATCCTGTACCCGGCCATGAGTCGTTTAAGTCCTTTTTCTGCGGCCTGTAGTGCTTCATTGGAAAAGTCGAGTGTACTGCGATAATTTGCCTGCAGAATAAAAAAACGGATGGTCATCGGGCTGTAGGATTGTGTCAGTGACGGATTTGATCCTGTGAAGAATTCATCAAGGGTGATAAAATTCCCGAGAGATTTTCCCATTTTTTGTCCGTTGATGGTAATCATATTATTATGCAGCCAATATTTGACCGACTCATGACCAAGCGCAGCCTGGTTCTGTGCAATTTCCGATTCATGATGGGGAAATAAAAGGTCCATCCCTCCCCCGTGAATGTCAAAATACTCCCCAAGATATCTTGTTCCCATGACAGAGCATTCGAGATGCCAGCCAGGGAAACCTTCGCTCCAGGGTGACGGCCATCTCATGATATGTTCCGGCCGTGCCTTTTTCCAGAGTGCAAAATCGAAAGGATTGTGTTTTTCATCCTGTCCCTCCAGTTCACGCGTATTTGAAAGAAGGTCTTCCTGAACTCTTCCGGAAAGCCGGCCGTAATTATATTTTTCACTGTATTTTCCAATGTCAAAATAAACTGATCCGTTGACGATATAGGCATAATCAGCTTCCAGTATTTTTTTAATAAATTCTATCTGCTCAATAATATGGCCGGAAGCCCTGGGTTCAATACTCGGGCGCCTGACATTCAGAAGGTCCATGAACAGGAAATACCGGTCGGCATAATATTGGGCAATTTCCATAGGTTCAAGTTGCTCGAGTTTTGCTTTTTTCCCGATTTTATCTTCACCCTCATCGAGATCGTGTTCGAGATGACCGACATCCGTGATATTTCTTACATACCTGACTTTGTAGCCCAGATGCAGCAGATAACGGAATATGAGATCGAATGTCACAGCCGGACGGGCATGACCCAGGTGAGGATCGCCATATACTGTAGGACCACAGACGTACATCCCGGTAAAAGGAGGATTTGCAGGTTGAAACTTTTCTTTTTTCCGGGAGAGGGTATTATATAAAAAAAGGTCGGATTCCATGATGAAATGATTCGCGGTTCAAACTTACATAAAAATCCCCTATTTTTCTGTATCCTGTCAACGGTGTTAATATTTTCCGGTTCTGAGAAGATATTCTTTATCAGTATCCTCCTTTTGAATCCCGCGAGCGCATTCCCCGCTTGCAGGATTAGCGAGAAAAAAAATAAAAATTCCGCCTGGATCGGAGAATCCTTGCGTTTTAACGCGAGGTTCTTCAATAAATGGCGTTATTATTATTCATTTTGACGGTTATCTTTCGTAAACTTCCTATTTTTGCCGGAAATTTTTTACCTTTAAAAAAACTGCCAAAAATGGAAAAAATACTTGTTATCGGATGTTCCGGACAAATTGGTTCCGAACTTACACTCGAACTCAGAAAGCTTTATGGGAACGCCAGGGTTATTGCGACCGATATTCGTCCTGCCTCCGCAGAGATCATCGAAAGCGGACCTTTTGAAATACTAGATGTCATGGATGTCTCGAAACTTCAACTTATCCTTGAACATGAAAAGATCACCCAGGTTTATCATCTTGCCGCCATCCTTTCGGGAAATGCTGAAAAACGTCCTATGCCCTCCTGGGATATAAATATGCGTAGCCTGTTCAATGTCCTGGAACTGGCCAGGGAGGTGAAACTGAAAAAAATCTTCTGGCCAAGTTCAATTGCTGTATTCGGTCCCACCACCCCGAAATATAATACTCCACAATGTACCATAATGGAACCCAATACCGTTTACGGCATTAGTAAACTGGCCGGAGAACGCTGGATAGAATATTATTTTAACAAATATGGCATGGATACGCGCAGCGTCCGTTATCCCGGGCTTATCAGTTATAAAACCGAAGCAGGTGGCGGCACCACCGACTATGCCGTAGAGATCTTTTACGAAGCTATCAAACATAAGAAATACGAATGTTTTCTCGGACCCGATTCAGCACTTCCGATGATGTTCATGTCGGACGCGATTAAAGCTACCATCGACCTCATGGAAGCCGACTCATCCAGATTATCTTTGCGTTCCAGTTATAATGTGGCAGGTATTAGTTTCGATCCGAAAACCCTGGCAGCAGAGATTAAAAAACATATCCCCGATTTCATGATCTCCTACAAACCCGATTTCCGGCAGTCAATTGCCGATTCATGGCCGGCCAGCATCGACGACAGTGTTGCCAGGAAGGACTGGGGATTGAATTATATTTATGATCTGCCGAAAATGACAGAGGTGATGCTGAAGGAAATTGCCAGGAAATCAGCCTGAGAAATCCGAAATGAGGTTTTTCCGTACAAAGAAGCAGATAATTTTTTCAGAAGGTCAGGTCAAATCTCTGCCAGGGTAAAGACATCTTGTATCCGGATCCCTTCTTCCGTCTTTACAAGAGTACAACATTCCCTGTACAAATCATGTTCAAAAAACAGGATGTATCCATTAGCGGCAGCTTCAATCAATAAATTTTCTTTTTCTTCCAGACTCAGGGATGGCTGAGTATCATAAATCATGACATGAGGGAGCGAAATAT